>JACCEB011654055.1_pt1 | contig 56623 bp, 60 predicted proteins | sample 7454761 | NCBI WGS metagenome assembly JACCEB01 (sample SAMN15323454, study PRJNA562643) | freshwater metagenome | isolation source: river surface water | place: USA:Blue River Watershed | collected 2017-08-18
AATTTCCAGTATCTGACATTGAATTAACAGCTGATACAGAATTATTTGGTAAACTAGCTGAAGCATAACCAGTATCTGACATTGAATTACCACCTAAAACATTAACAGCTGATACAGCATTATTTTGTAAACTAGCTGAAGAATTTCCAGTATCTGACATTGAATTAACAGCTGATACAGAATTATTTGGTAAACTAGCTGAAGCATAACCAGTATCTGACATTGAATTACCACCTAAAACATTAACATCTGACACAGCATTATTTGGTAAACTAGCTGAAGCATTAACAGCTAATACATCATTATTTTGCGAACTATATAAATCATCTACTATATTATTATCGGCTACTTTTATTGTAATAAATATACTATTAGTATAAAATATATATAATAAAATACTATAATATGGACTATTAATAAATAATGAATTTGTTAAATCTAAATTAATTAATGTTTTAATATATTTAATATTATTTGAAATACTATTAATATCATTAATAGAACTAATTAAATTTCTATTATTTGATAAATTTATATTTATAATATTTAAATTTATTTTTTTTGTGAATATTAATGATAAATCAGATGCAATAATATCCATATTTGATAAATTAATATCTATCGTTTTATTTCTACTATATTTATTATCTAAAAAATTTAATAAATTACCTAATTTATTTAATAAATCTATTTTTTTTTTTATATTAGTAAAATCAATAGTCGTAACATTATCAAATATATCATTTAATGTATTAAAATCAATAGTATTATTTAATATATTAATATATACATCATTATCAATTATTGTGATTGGATTTTGTTTAAATGTCTCATGAGACATAATATAATATAATTTATAAAATGATTTAATCAAATAATTATATTAATTATATAATGTGTGGTATTTGGGCTTTAATTGAGAAAACTACAAAAGATGTAGATATTTCAAAATATTTAGCTGATTTTTGGCAACTTAAGCATCGTGGACCAGATAATTCTCATTTTGAAACTTTTAATCAAGTATATGTTGGTTTTCATCGTTTAGCTATTATGGATACAAGTTTTAAGAGCAATCAACCTTATATTTTTAATGATATAGATAGAACAATTGTTTTTATCTGTAACGGTGAAATTTATAATTTTCAGCAATTAGATAAGAAATATAATTTAAATATTGGAACTAGTGATTGTATGGTTATTCCAAAGTTATATTTATTAGCAAAAGACAATCAGGGAAATCCTGATTATAATGAATGGTTTCATATGATGAAAAATGAAGTTAAAGGAGAATATGCATTTGTTATGTTTGAATTTGATAATATGAAACAATTAACTAAATATTATGCAGGACGTGATATGATTGGTGTTAGACCACTTTATACAGTCTCTATCAATAATAATATTGATATGTTTAGTTCAGAAATTAAAGGTATGAGTTCTTTTGATGGGAAAATTATCGAATTTGAACCAGGAACGATTGTAATGGTTGAAAAATCACTTTCTTATTATAGCTCTCATAAATTTGATATGAAAATTGATTTATATAAAACAAAATATAATAGTATAAATTTTTATAAAAGTAGTTCAAATATTAATAAAATGTATGATACTGATATTAATTTAATTTTACCAGAAATTAGAAATAGTGTTATTAATAGTATTAAAAGAAGATTACATGCAGACCGTCCAATTGCATTTTTATTATCAGGTGGTGTTGACAGTAGTTTAGTTGCATCAATTAGTGCTAAAATTCTAAGTCAAACTAATGGTCATATTAGAACATTTTGTTGTGGTATTAAAGGAAGCACTGATATGATTTATGCTAAAAAAGTCGCCGAACATATTGGTTCTAATCATACAGAAGTATTTTTCACTGAAGAAGAAGGTTTAGCAGCAATTAAGGATGTTATTAGAACAACAGAAACCTGGGATATTACAACAATTCGTGCATCAGTTGGTCAATATTTAGTCAGTAAATATATTTCTCAGCATACTGATTGTAAAGTAGTATTAGTTGGAGAGGGTCCAGATGAAGTATGTTCTTCGTATCTCTTTAATTTTTATGCACCAAATGGGGAAGAATTAGATAAATCATCAAAAGAATATGTTAGAGATATTCATATGTATGATGGAAGACGTGCTGATAGATGTGTTTCACGCTGGGGATTAGAAGCTCGTATTCCATTACTTGATCCAGAATTTATTGAAACTTATTGGAGTATAGAACCAACATTAAGAATGCCAGTTACTCATTCGATGGAGAAATTTTTATTTAGAAAAGCATTTGAGAATTTAAATTTATTACCAAATGAAGTATTATGGCGTAAGAAGGAAGCATTTTCAGATGGTGTCAGTAGTAAAGAAAGATCATGGTTTCAAATGATACAAGATCATATTAATAATAAATTTCAAAATAAAAAATATGAGATCCCAACAGATATTCTAGAAAAATCATTTATTCCTCCAACAAAAGAAGCTCAATATTATTTATACAAATTCATTGAATATTTTGGAATTAATAGAGTGAGTGTTTTACCTCATTATTGGCAACCAAAATGGACTAATAATAATTCTAATAATAATTCAAATAATACATTTATAGATCCATCAGCAAGAGTATTAGATATATATAAAAATTGATTTTTTTTATTAATAACAGATAATTATATATTACAATGTTTATTATTTGTGTACCAAACATAACTCATGATTATATTAATATTATATCAGATGAATATAATATTAATATTGACAAATCTAACTCTATATTTATTCATGATTTATATTTATATAAGATAAATATGACACTTACATCTGGTGTATCATATAAAGTGAAATCAAATAACACAGAAGGTAATTTAATTTCACCATATATTGATATAAATAATAATAATTATATACTAATGTATCCAACAATGTATGATACTGGATTTTCAAAAATATATCATGATAATAATAATAATATTATTATTATGATTATGAATAAAGTAATTGAAGTTACATTATAAAAAATATCGCTAATAGTTTTGGAGCCTCAATTAAGATGTAAAAAAATTGAAAGAATTATATTTTACTTTAATTTAAATTGTATTATGGAGACTACTAATGAACGTAAAAAGGAATTATTAACATTTTTATTAGCTAAACAACAAGACCAACCGAAATTATTTCGTACTATTATAAATAAAGAATTAATCAGGAAAACAAAGTATTTAAAAGACGTGCAACAAAATGAAGAATTTAAAATATATAATAAACAGTTAGATGATATGATTTATGAGGGTAAACTGAAAGGTATTGAAGAACAAACAAAAGTATTGAAAGAACAAATGATTGCATATAATAATGGGACTAAACATCCATCGCTGATTACAATAATTGAACGTAAATTGTTTATTGTTGAAATGCAACTGGATATAGGTGTTTATAATTTATTAAATAACAAATCGGTTAAATTTTTTATTGAAACATAATTTTTTTATTTTTTATGAAAGTATAATAATAAACCAACTAATAAACCACCAATTACAAGAGCAAGGTGTGGCATATTAATAAGGGACCAAACAAAGAATGTCATAAGTAACGTTAATAATAATGAACCAAAGAAGCTTAATGACTCATATAATCCTAATATAATATGTCCTGGAATAGCAAGTAATTGTAATGGTCCTGGTAAAGCATCACCTAATTGAACTAATGCAGTTAATGGTGATACTAATAATGATAAACCAATTAATAACATTAAAAATGTTCCAATTCTACCAAGCCACATTTGTAATTTATTTGATTTGTCTTTTCTATTTAAAAGTATTTTTTTAATATCATCTTCAGGGCCAAATTCATATGTAAAAACTTCCATATCTATTTTTTCAGGGTCTAAACCTTCTACTTTCATAATTTTCTTATCTGTTGGTATAGCATAAATATCAATAGTATAAGTAATATTATCATTGTTTGGGTTATTTATAGTATGTGATGATAATTTGTTTTGCGTTGCTAAATATATATAATTTGTATGGTCCATTTCAACTCCATCTATAAATGGTGGGGCAATTATTTTACTTGAAAGTTCTATTTTAACAGAATCTTTTGTTTTTGTATTTTTATTTGAAATTATATATACATTTTTATATTTCATATCTTCATCTGTAATTCCATAACCATCGATAATCGCTTCTTTAATTTCAGTTGCATCTAATACTTTAACATTAGTTAATATTAAATTATTTTTTATTTCATCTTCTAAAATTTTTAATTCTTCTATATTACCTTTATTATTTCTCTCTGTCATAATAATCACTGGAAGCCATCCAATTATTAATACAAGACCAAATATCATATTTGGTATAATTGATGTAATAGGAGTAATTGGTGTAACTGATTTTGATGCAGAATGCATTATATAATTTAATTTAGATATTTAATTTTTTATTTAATTTATAAATTAATTTTTCAAATGTAGTAGTCATTAAATTATATTTATTTAATAATTCGATTAATTTAACTTCTGCATCTTTGTATAATTGGATACTTTTTTCTAAACCATATGATAAAATTATATTTTTATGTGCTTCGTCTGTCAATACATCATTGCTATCATCCATAATTTGATACATTAATCCAAAATATTCACCCATTTTTTTTAAATCATCAATATTGATTTGCGTGTTACTATATACACCACCCAAAATAAAAGAAAATATAAATAGAGAACTTGTTTTATAATAGATTAAATCAATATTATGATCTACTGTAGGTATATCTAAATTTAATAATTCACCTATATTTTCTTTAAAATCCATCATTTGGCCTAAAATTAAATTTTTACCAATTAAATCATTCCATTCATTTATAATATTTTCAATATAATTTATATATGTATCATTATTTATATTCAATTCTTTAATCCCATTAAATAATAATTTAAATGCTTCTGTCATACCATATAATGAAACTAATATTGCTTGTCTTTCTCCAAATTTAGCAAATGTAGATGGTTTATTTCTTCTAACCAAATCATTATCCATACAAGGTAAATCATCTAATACTAAACTTAATCCATGTATTAATTCAATAGAGGCAATCGGTTGCCATAAATTTGATTTTCCATCTGTTTTGTTACCTAATGTTTCGATAATATGTTTAACAATACCTCCTCTAATTCCTTTTCCACCTTCTAATGAATATTTAATTATTTCTCTTAATTTAGAATTTTGAATAGTATTATAATAGTAATTTAAATCATTTTCTATATATTTTTCAAACATATAATTTAATATATATTAATATTATATATAATCGAAATTAACCTTTGTTTATATTATTAGTCAAATTATACAGTTTTTTGCAAGATTTGTATTAACCGAAGATTTTAATTAATATCATGAAAGGATATATTAAAAAAAATTGAAATAATAGTCCGCTAAATATTATTGATTATTAGAATGGAATTCATAAATACCAGTGCGAATAATACAGATAATGTAATTCAGATGAAGGGTCGTAAGTCTCCTATTCGCAATTTAACTGTAAATAATCCGACAATTGAGATTGAAGAAGACATTAATGACATGTCTTGTAATGAACTTCTCAAACTAGCAAAGCATTATGAAAATAAGAATGATACAATTAATATGATAAAGTTTTATCAAATGGCAACAGATAAAGGAAATACAACAGCTATGTGTAAACTTGGTTATTATTATCAAAAAGAAAAAAATTTTGGGAAAATGGAACATTATTATAATAAGGCTATTGAAAAAGGTAATATTATTGTACTTTGTTTGTTTGGTAATTATTATTTAAGTATTAAAAAGTATCAGACAATGATGAAGTATTATAAAATGGCAATTAATTTGGGTTATTATAGTGCTAATATTAATATTGCTAATTATTATAAGAGTATTAATAAGTTTGATATGATGATCAAATATTATAAGATTGCTATTGAAAATGGTAGTGTAATTGGAATGTGCCAATTGGGTCAATATTATTTTTCAATCAATAAATTTGGTTTGATGAAGAAATATTTAACTATGGCAGCTGATAATGGTGATGTTAATTCAATGAATGAAATCGCTGATTATTATTATTACCAAAAAAAATATGATTTGATGAAGAAATATTATTTAATGGCAATTGAAAAAGAAAATACAACTGCCATGATTAGTCTTGGTGATTTTTATAAAAAACAAAAAAATTATCATATGATGAAGGAATATTACAAAATGAGTATTCTTCATCAAAATTATAATGGCTATATTAAGCTAGGTGATTATTATCATAAGATTATTGAAAATGATAATAAAATGATTATTAATTATAATTTAGCAATTAATAATGGAAATTATTATGGTATTTCTAAATTAATTGCGTATTATTATAATATTAATAATATTGACAAAGCATTTAAATATATTCAAATGATGATAAAAAATAAAATTTATTTGAATATTAATAAAGAAATTTTGTTAAAATATTTTGATAGTATTCATCATAATCAAGACATGGTAGATGAATTTTATCAATTTATTACTGCTATTAATAAAAATAATATGAATAATATGGATGATGATTATCAAGATGATGATAATTATGAAGATGATGATTATGATGATAATTATGATGATGATGATGATGATTATGAAGAAGATTATTCAAAATGTTATGATGATAATGAAATAAAAGATGAAGAATTTACAGAATTCAATAATAATAAAACTATTATTGATACCTGTCCAATTTGTATGGATGATGAAAAAACATTATATTCTACTCGTTGTGGTAAACATTATATTTGTCTTACTTGTCAAGTGCATTTGTTAAAGGAACGATGCCCAATCTGTCGTCAATAGGTGAATTAATTATATGATATAAATTCGTCTATAGTAACATTTCTTTTAGTGTAATATACAGCAATTACATTTGAATTAAATTTAATATTATAAACAATTGGTAATAGTTTATTTATATTTAATCCATCTTCTAATTTTATTTTACAATTAATACTAGTAATTATATTATCTCCTATTTTTAAATAGAATGGTTCATCTTGATATTGAGAATAACAATTATCTATATATATTTCAGACAATATATCTCCATATTTACAGACTATTATTCCACCATCTTTAGTTTTTGGATCATTGGTAATATTTAATTTTAATAAATTTAATTCTTCAGAGAATGACATTAATTATTTTAAATTGTTTTTTATTTAAATGAAAAATCAATTTTTATAACCTTTATATTATTAACACCCAAATAGTTTTCTTAATAAAGATTTATTTTTTTTAGTTCTTTCTATTTGAATGTCCAACTCCATATTTATTATTGTATGTAATTCAACATCATTATATTCATCAATTTTTTTAAATATTTTATTTACTAAATCTATATTAAAATCATAGTCAGTATTTGGATGAAATTCAGCATTAGGGATATTAATTAATTCATTATTATTACCATTAGTTATTTTATATTGAAATATATATGTTTCTTTATTATTTATTACATTAGATATCTTATAACTATCTTCATTTTTAGGGTCTATATATATAAAATTATTTAATTCATTTAAATCAACATAATTATAATTAATTCTTTCTAAACGATCAATTAAATCTATAAATTCACATCTAATAATTATATTAGTTATATTTTTCTGTTTTTCCATTATTATAGAATGTATATTTATTTAAACTTAAATTTTCAATATTATTAATATATTATTTATGAGCTTGATTAATTTTCGCCACCTTCCAAAAAATACATTCACATCAATTATATTTCCTTTTCTTAAAATATATCATGATGATATGGGAATTTTAGAACAAAATATAAAAATCGGTGAGTGCAATTTTAATATTAAAAATAATTTGATTTATGATTATAAAATATCTGAATTTAATAAAACTACTAATATTTTTACTAAAATTTCAACAAAGATTGATAAAGTTGATTTTAATATTTATGAACAAATAACTGTTAAGCGAAACCAAAATATAACAAATAATTGTAATTATACTAATTATTCAATTAATATTGTTAATTCAAAAGACCATCCTTATATACATTCAATTAAATGCATTGGTCAACCATTATCATTTGATTTATTAAATTTTTATACAGATGATATTAAAGAATTTTATGAAACAATTAATAAAAAAATAAAAATTGATAAAAAAATATAAAAATTTGTTAATATAATATTAAATGTCAGAAAAAGAAACAATTGATAATTCTCATAAATGTTATTGTGAAAAATGTTTATGCAAAACAGAAAAAGATTGGTGCTTTATTAATATGGATGAATGGTTGGGAATGTTTAAAACTAAAGTAAATAGTAGTGATGATGGATATGGTACTTGTTGTATTATATGTTGTCCTATTAAATTTCCAATTTTTTCATTATGTTTACCATGTACATTTTATAATATTTGCAGGAATAAATGTAATAACACAAAAAATAAAAATTATCTATGTTAAATATAATGGTAACTTCTGGTTTATTTAATCCAGCTACAATGAACCCTGCTAGTATTATTTTATCAACAAATACAATAGAACATTTTAATAATCAAATGAATTATATTGATTATATAATTATTTTAATTTTTATTGTATTATTTGTATTGGTATATTTAAGAATTTCACATAAAATATAAAAATTGATTAAATATTAATAAATAATTATTTATTAATATTTAATGGGTCGATTTTATAATGGAACAATTTCTGGTAAATTTTGGTTTGGTTCACAAAGTTCTAATGATGCATCTAATTTTAAACCTGATAGTTTTGAAGTACCATCTGAATATTTTGAATATTTCAGTTGTGGATGTAATGTTATAGATTTTAATCAATTATATTGTCATAATTGTTATAAAAATTATCAAGACCATTTTCATTCATTAGATGATTATGATAAAGATTGTATAGAAGATAATGGTATATTAGCAATATTAGCAATATTAGCAATAGAAAGTGGACATGTTGAATATGAATTTAATAAATCCGAATTAAGTTTTATTCAATATAAATTAAAATCATTAGAAATTATTATTGGAGAAGATAATATAAAAAATTTCAATTATAAGATTGGACATAAAGATAAATATTTTGAATATACAATTAATGATAATGCATTAGAAGGTATTGGTGTTGATAATACTATATTATCTGCAAGATGGTGTTTAGGCAAACAAATTGAAGCTGCATTAATTGAATTAGGTGAATGTTATATTAATTGTGAATTATAACTCGATTTGGCTTTGCATAATCTTTAATAAAAATTGATTTCTTTATATTTTCATTATTATTAATAAATAATAATGAAAAAGTTATTAATTTTTTTGAATATATTATTAATTGTTTCTGGTATAGATAATGATTTAACATTATTAAACTTATTATTCAAAGTAGACTTTGATAAAAATAGTATAATTTTAAGTAATTATGATAATAGTAATTATGTTAATATTAAATATGAAAAAATTTATGAAAATAATAATATAAAACCAATTGAATTTAACATGTTTCATACTGATGAAATGGATATATATAATGCTATAATTACATTAATGCAAGATGATGATGTTTATTTTGAAGCACTAAATACAATGTCATATTCCATACATAATTATGCAAAAAATTCATTAAAAGTGTCATTAATAGTAATGGATTATAAATTTCAAGATATGAATAATGAATTTGTTATAAATTTATCATTTAATGGTCCAGTTAATTACGACGGAGAATACTATCTAGAAATAAAAGATTTCATTATTGTATTTTCAGAAAAAGTATCATTTGATAGTGATAATAAATCATCAACTGTTACAATTGAAAGATTTGGTAATAATTTTTATCTTCATTTTCCATCATTTAAAGAATATATGTTATATGATTTTATTATTTACTATAATAGTGTATAAAACTGTTAAAGTAATCTTTTTTTTATTATTAATAATGGAAACTCAAAAATCATCAGTTGTATTACTTGGAGATGGTTTTTTTGCTCGAGGATTTTTACATCATATTGACTATAATAAATTTAATGTAACACAAATTTATAAAGATGAATTTATTAATCCACAAGATATAATGTATTCTTTGGAAAGAGAAAAAAAATATACAAAATCTTTTCATTTTAGAGATATATTTATTAGATCACCTCAACATAAAATAAAAGAAGAAATTAAATCAATGGAAATAAGTAGTAATAATATTAATATTAATCAAAAAAACTATTATTTTGATCATTTGGTAATAGGATTAGGTTCACAAAAATCTTTAGCAGATTGGAAGAATGAACTTAATTTGCTTTTTAAGTATAAATATATTAATATTATTGGAATGGGACCAATTGGCTTAGAAATAGCAAATATTTTATCATATAAAAATCACAGTATTAAAATGTTTGATTTATTAGAAAAAGATAAAGTTTTTAATTATGTTTCTCCAAAAAATAAAGAATTATTATTTAACAATCTTAAAAATGTAGATATGTATTTTGGTGAAAGATGTAATGAAACTAATGGATATAATTTATTTTGTATTGGCAGTAAACCAAATATATTAACTCAAAAATTTAAAGCAATTAATGAAAATTTGCAGATTGATAAAAATATATATGTTGGAGGTGATTGTGCGTATAGTGATTATATTAAAACTGGACAAGTAGCTTATCAACAGGGAGTATATGTAGCTAAAAGATTAAATGGTCAAATTAATGGTCCATTTAAATATAATCATGATGGTATATCGTTACATTTGGGTAATAAAAAAGTATTAATTGAAGGTCATCACATATTACCAGATAATGTTTATCCAGATTTTGTTATAAAATTATATTCTTTATTTTTTATATAATGGTTAAAAATTTAAAAGTTGAATTAAATAATAATAATGAATTATCTCAAAATGTAATGCAAAATGATACTAAAAATAAAAAGAAATCAGTAGTTAAAAAAGAAATAGTACAAAATGTTACTTCTAATATTATTTCAGAAAATATTTCAGAAAACATTTCTACAAAAGTAAGTAAAACAAAGAAAAATAAACTAATTGTTGAAGTTGAACCGGAAGTAACTCCAGAAGTACTTCCAGAAGTAACACCTGAAAATATTCCTAAAAAAGTAAGTAAAAAAGTAAGTAAAAAAGTAAGTAAAAAAGTAAGTAAAAAAGTAAGTAAAACAAAGAAAAATGAACTAATTGTTGAAGTTGAAAAGGAAGTACTTCCAGAAGTAACTCCAGAAGTAATACCTGAAAATATTCCTAAAAAAGTAAGTAAAAAAAAGAAAAATGAACCAATTGTTGAAGTTGAACCTGATAAAGAACCAGTTGTTGCTAAAATAAGTTTAAGTCCACTTATTAAATGGAGTGGCGGTAAAAGTGAAGAAATTAAACATTTTGAAAAACATATTCCTAAAAATTATAATTATTATATAGAACCATTTATTGGCGGGGGAGCTGTTTATTTCTACTTAAATCCAGAAAAAGCAGTTATATCTGATGTTCATACTGAACTTATTGATTTGTATAAATCAATAAAAGATGGTAAAATAAATGAAATTTATAAATTTATGGAAGATAATAAAAACACAGAAGAAGCTTATTATAAAGTAAGAGACAAAATGGAAGTTAAAACACCACTTGACAATGCTAAAAGATTTTATTATTTAAGAAAAACATGTTTTAGAGGTATGCTAAGATATAATAAGGATGGTAAATTTAATATTCCATATGGTAAATATAAAACAATTAATTATAGTGATTTGAAGAATAATAATTATGAAGAATTATTAAAAAGAACAGATATATTTAAGGATGATTTTGAATATGTATTTAAAAATTATAACGATGAAAATAATTTTATGTTTCTTGATCCTCCATATGATAGTGAATTTACAGATTATGGATATTGTAAATTTGGTCAAGAAGAGCATAAGAAACTTGCAAAATGTTTCAAAGAAACTAAAATAAAATGTATGATGATAATTGGTAAAACAAAATTTATTGAAGAATTATATAAAGATTATATTGTTGAAGAATATCAAAAAAAATATAGATTTAAATTATATGGAGGTCGTGTAGGCGATGAAATTAATGTTAAACATTTAATTATTAAAAATTATAATTAAAAAAATTAAATTAATTTATTTCTTAAACATCTTCTTTGCTAAATAATTCATATGGTCCTTATAAGTATCTTCGCTATCATATTTATGAGGAATATTCAAACCATTCAGATATTCATTTATACCAACCAAGTTATCACTGATGCGCTCATACTTTTTACCAACAGAAATTGGTATAATATTTTTACTATAATGACGACAACTAACACAAAACATTTTCACTTGATACCCTTTATATTTTTTCTCCAATTCTTTTTTGTTTTGGATACATTTATCAATAGTTGATTTATCTTTCTCTGTGTCTAATCGAATATTTGTCTTTATTTCAGCATAATAAATAATTTTATTGGTATCATCTTTAAATAGATGATCCTTTTCTCTTTTACCCTTTTTATTAGGTCGCTTAATATCTTTTAACAAAGGATTGGCTTTAATAATATAATTTTTCAATACCTTTTCAACCCCATGTCCTAATTTAATACAATCACTCTGAGATAAAGTGATATTAATTAAATATGAAAATGATAGTTCATCTTTTTCATTATTTGACACACAATTCTTTACATAAGTGCATTCATCAATAATAGATTTAAAATCAGGATTACACACAACAGGAGTTGGTATAACTTGAGGATCATTTTCAGGTTCATTTTCAGGTTCAATTTCAGGTTTAACTATGGGTTCAACTTGAGGTTCAGGTTCAATATGCTTCATCGGAAGTTTCACTTTGATATTGAGTTTTTTAGGTGGCATTAATATTATTATAGAATGTTATAGTAAAAAAAATTTCAATTTTTATAATATTCTTTCATAGATGTATTTATTTTGTAAAAAATTGAAATTTTTAATATATATAACTAGTTAAAATTTTATATGGCTATGGCTATGTCTACAATGACTATATTTAATTATTTTTTAGGATATAAGACTGCTAAATATAATCCTTCACATAATAAAGAATATTATCAAGAAATTATTATGCAAAAAAATAACATACATATAGGGCTACCTATTGAAATCCAACGCACTATAATTAAATATCAATATGATGAAAATGAAATGCTAATTGTGTTTTATCAAGATCATATAGATATTATTGACATTCATACTGGTTATACAATTAGTCGTATTAATACAATTATTACTTGTTATCATAATTCTAATATTTGCATTAGTCCTGATGGTAGCATGATTATTATTGCAAATGTACATAATAATAAATATATATTTGATATTTTTGATATTTTAAGTGGTTCTCGTATTGGAATTATTCAATCAAAATCAACTATTGATTTTAGTTTTATTAATGAAATTAAATGTTCTCCAGACAATAAGAAGCTTTATGTTGTTTTCTATAAGGACCCAAATTTGCATTTGTATTGTTTTGACATTCAACAAAATATAAATGGAGGGATGATTACAGAAAATACATTATTTAATTTTTATTTTTACTCTGGAGTTTCAAAAGTATTTCTATCACCTGATAGTAAAATAATGTGCATTTATCATAATATGATAAGACTGATTGAAATATATAATGCTCTTACTGGAGAATTATTGAATACATTTGAAAATATGAATGGTCATGTTATTAATTTTCATGATAATGAACATTTGATTATTCATACTTTCTCAGATGATGTAGAAGAATATATGGGACATCAGAACGTGCTTCTTGACTATATCAAATTTAATATTAATACTCAGGAACGGGAGATTATTGATGAAGTTGAAATGCAATCACCTAATTATACTCAATATATCGAAAATTATGAAAATGAAAAAGTTCGTCGTTGGAGCCAAGAACGAAATAATTATACAATTGACTATAATTCTAAGATGATAATCTATCCTAATGGAGAAATTAAAAAAACAACAGAAGGGACATCACATGTTGCATCAACCATTAAATATTCAAAATCAAAGAAATATGTTATTTATCATAATAGTATTTTTTTTGAAATATTTAAACTTTAATAGTTTCAATTACTAAATCATCTATTTTAAGAATTAAATATTTACCATCTTTTGTAAATTCCATATTACATAAATCAAAACAATCTATTTCTTTATCTATTTTAGATTTTGTTTTTAGATTTATAATTACAATTAACCCATGATCTAAAAATAATGCGATTAATATATCTTTATAAAAAGCAATACCTTTAATATCATAATAATCTTCTTCAATTAGATAACTATATTTATTATCAATTTTATTTATATTAATAATAACAATTGATTGTGATGTATTATCATAATAAGAAACAATATTACCATCATTGCTCATTGTTGCTAATAATAAATGATTTAATTCTAATGAATATATTTTTTCACCATTAATTAAATCATAAATATATATATTATCATCAGAACGACAAAACATCTTTTTATAATCATCGCTAATTATAATATTATTATCAAGAGAACAATGAAAAGGTAATTCAGTCAATAATTTACTAGCATTAATATCAAATATATATGTTGTATCATTATTTGATATAACATAATATAAACCATTTCTATCAAAATAATAATTATTTGGGCATATTCCTGTAAATAATTTTATTTTAGTTTTAATTTTAGTATTAATATCATAATAAACAATATTATTATTAACATCTAAATATATTAGTTTATTTCCATCAGAACTTAATTTAATTGTTTCATTCATAATATCATCTAAATATATTTGTTGTAATGTTTTACGATTAAATACATTAATTATATTCATTCTCATAACATTTTTTTTAAATTGTTTACAGGTAATAGTTATAATAATTTCTGTATAATCCTCTATTATTTTACAGATTTCAAATGGTAATAATAAATTTGACTTTTGAGTATTTATATTAATTTTTTTAATTGCAAGCATTAAATAATGTAATTAAATAAAAATACTTTAATTAATCAATTTTTATATAAATTATATTATATGGAAAAATTATTTGTAAAATATTGTCCTATTTTTTATTTTCATAAAAAAGAACCTTATATGCCTGCAAACTTTGATGATATATTAAAAATTTCAGGTATTAATCCACCAGAAAAAGTATTATTAGATGATGTTAAAATGATAACAATACCAAAAGATAAAAGACAAGATTGTCCTATTGCAACACAAATTATTTGTAAAACAAGTGGAACTTTTGATGTAAAAGGTGTTACATATTGTGATTTAATATATGTAATTACATTTTCATGGAATGGAACACTTGAAGAACATGCTTTTGATAAAGAAGAAGTTACTGTTAGAATTAAAATAAATGGTGAAAATAGCGATGTATTTAGAGTTTATGGTAGTTCTCATGGTAATGGTATGTGGTTTGATAGAAATGAATTAGACTTTGAGAATAATAGATTAATAATGTATTCAGCAAATGAATCACATGCAATGTATAATAAACCAAGATTATATAAACGTATTTTTGGTTTTGGTAATGATGTTACTGCGAAAGATAGAAAGTGGGAACCATCCCAATTTGTAATAATAGATAATGATTTTAGTAAAGATGTTAAAATCATCAAGTTAGACCAAACTGTTACTGATGGTTTTTCAAATATAACTGGTAATTTTAATTATTTTAAAGTTAATAAAAATATAGGTAATGATAAAAACAATCAAGAATGGGCTGGTGCGCTCGTTTATGATACACTTAATTTAGATGGTTATTATAAATATCAAGGAGGTATTGATAATTTATTTACTGGACCTAAAGCTCAAGTTAGTAAAACACTAAGAATTATATTAAGAATAGTAGTAATATTAGGATGGTCTGGATTTTTAGGATATATGATTTTTAGGGATGTATTAAATTATAAAAATCATACTTATTCTAAAAAAGAATTAGCATTATTTATTACATTACATACATTATTAGTATTTGGTTTATTTATAACTGGAACAATATTAGGTTTAGAAATATTTGTATTAAATCCAATTAATTAAAATTAAATTATGATTAAAAACTAAAATATTATAATGAATAATCATAGCGACTTATGTATAATAATAAAAAAGAATAAATTGTATAATAAAAATAATCAAACTATGTTCAAATTTAAATGTTTTGATGGTAATATTATAGAAATTAATATTGATATTGAATTAAATAGTATTGATAAATTAACAATGTTAGCTAAAATGTTAAAAATAAAAGATATTTATAGTAAAGATAAATTAGAATTAATTAATTTAATTAAACAAAAAATAGTTTATCTAAATTCTAACTGATTATAGTGATAATGAGTTTAGATAAACCATTAGATTTAGAATTTATTGGAAATGGTACATATGGAGTTGTTATGAAAAAAAAAACTCAGAATAATAATTATTATATTATAAAACAATTCAGGGTGGAAAATTATGATGATGGTTCTACTTCATTTCAAAGAGAAGTAGATTTAGCTATAATTGCATATAATGAAAATGATGATATTTTTATAAAAATAATTAATAATTATTTATCTGATGTAAATTTAGCAGGGAAAATTGGAATGAATGTTCCATTAATAGATTGTATATCTATTAATAATTTTGGATATATTCATATGGAATATATGAATAGTGGTGATTTATATGGATTTGTAAAAACAAATTCATATTTTGATTTAACTGGTATTCTTGGATGTTATTTAAATGCATTATATATTTTGCATAATAAATTAAATATAATTCATGGTGATTTAACTCCAAATAATTTATTAGTTCATTATATTGGTCGTGATTATAGACAAAAAATAATAATTAATAATGAAACGCATTATATTAATACAAATGGATATTGTTATAAAATAGCAGATTTTGGACTAGCAGAATATATAGATAAAACAAAAAATAAAAGCGTATATATAAATCATATTTATAGAGACTATTTAATACTATTTTTTTTATATTTTAATAAACACAAATTTTATAATTATAATAAATTTATTGATTTAATAGAAATACCAATAGGTCAAATAAATGATGATTTATATTATGGATATAAAAATACTCACAAATATAAAAATAGTTTTATAGAAGAATTTAATTATAAATCTGTATGTAACTTTATGAATAAATTCTTAGAAATTGATAATGATAATACATTAATTTATGAATTACCTAAATTATTATTAGATGATTTTATTGATATTATTAACCAAAATTAAATATTATTATTTTATATAATAAAATAATAATATGTATATTTTGTTAGGTTCAATTATTGGTTTCATATATTTTTTATATGAATTAGAATCACCATCAATGGGAGGAGTTATATTTCGTCCAAATAGTGATGGAATAATACAAATATCATGGGATAGTATATTAAATATATTAGTCGCGCCATTTAAATATTTACATTTTTGGACAAACTATGAATTATTTTCAATTAATTGGATTATAATGACAACACTTGGTGGATTAATAGGTAGTTTGTTTTAATAATATGTGTTATGTATAAAAATTGATATTTTTTATATTAATATTAGTTGGATTTTATTAATCTTTAATGTTAACTAATTTACCTCCTGAAATAATTTTAAATATCATTGGTAAATTTAATGATTGTCGAGATATTATATCTTTATATTATTATAATAAATATACTAAAAATATTATTGATGATAATATAAATTATATAGTTGGAAAATTAATTAAAAATAATATACCGCATTATTATCAAATGTCTATCATTTTAAAATCTTGTTATAGATTTTCAAATAAAAACATTCGTGATTTAATGATTATTGGAATGTTTATTTGTAAAAATTCAAAGGATGAAATTAATAAAAATTCAGTTGATTTCATAAAATATGGATATAATAATTATAAAATTGGAAATTATTATAAACTAAGAATATTTCAAAAATTTACTCATCTTGATTCATTAAGAATAGTTCATAATTTGAATATCACTCAAATTTTAAATATGTTGGAATTGACTAAAAAAGGTCATAAAATAAATGATGCTTATGAAGCAGCATCTTGCTTAGATAAAGATGGTATTAATAAAATGCTTTTAGTTATGGAACGTGGATTAAATATGATTGAATCAATTCGTGTTGTAGAAACATTTAATAATGAAGGAATTGAAAAAGTATTTGAATTAATTAATAAAAATATTCCAGTAGAGAATGCAATTGATGCAGTTGAAGATTTAGATGAAGAATTAATAAATATTATGTTATATCTTTTTAATAATGGCGTGGATGCTGATACTGCACGTTATGCCGCATCTATAAATATAAATGAAACCAAACAAAATGAAATAATATATTTGATAAAAAAAGGAGTTAAAGTAGATTTAGTATTAGATGTAATTGAACATTTTAATGAAGAACAAATTATAATTATTAAAGATTTAATGAGAATAGGAATTAATTGTGATATTGCATGTAATATAATTCAGATTTCAGATGAATTTTCTATTAATCGAATTATAAATTTATACAAAAAAGGGTTTGATAATGATAAATTAAATCATTTAATTAATGAATTTGATATAGAACAAATATTAAAATTTAGTGATTTAATGAATTTAGGTGTAGATTATTCTACAGCAATAGATGCAATTGAAATGTTTGATGAAAATCAAATAAATAAATTATTAGATTTAATAAATAATGGTATATCTAGTAATATTGCATTTGATATTGTAATTATGTTTGATGATAATCAAATAAATGAAATGAATAAATTAATTAATAATGGTATAAATGAGAATAAAGCATTTAATATTATTAAAAATACTGAACCTGAACCAAAGAAATTAAAAGAATAATTAATCATCAATTTCATCATAATAGTAATTATTGTCAAAATCACAATTATCATTTTTATAATAATCATCGTCAACATATGTATCTGTATCTAAATCAGAATCTGAATCATTATTATCAAATGTATAATTAGTATGATTACTAAAATCAATATCACCGCTTATACAACAATAATATTCTATTTTTGGCTCCTTAAATTGTATGTCAGTTTTTTTTTTAAATTCAACATATAATTTATATAATTCATTAACTTTATTTTTTTCATCATCACTGATTATTAATTTTCCAGTAACTTTATCAAAAAAACATTCAATTCCATAATAGATATTTGATTTGTATTTTAATTTGAAAGAAATATGTTCAATATAATAAGAACAATCGAATTTGGATAATATATCATAATCTATAATATAGTTATCTTTCTCTTCTATAAAACCATAAATGCATGCAGAATAAATCATAATAATATAACAGATATTTATATTATTATGATATATCAATTTTTATTTTATATTACCACTGATATTCAAAAATAAATACTAGTATTTATTTTTGAATGGAACTATGGTTAAATTTGTTATATCATAATAATAATTCGTTTAAAACTTATAAATGTATGTATAGTAATAATGCAAACAGCTACATCGTCAGATACTACATTATATTTTAATCAAATACATCATGCACTTTTATTTAAAATAGATGAATCTTATAAAATAGTCACTAATTTTAATCAACATATAATAACTCTTCATAATAAAATATATGAAAATATTACAAGTTCAGTTATTATTTTTCATCCAGGTATATTAACATTATTTCCAAATTTTTTAGATGAATATAATTTTTTTGAAGATGAAACAAATGATATAGATATTATTTGTAATAATATTAATTTTTTATCTAATTCAATAATTAACACTGAGAATTTATTAAATATAAATAGTAAAATATGCAATACTAAACAACCTAATAATTATCAAAATTATTTATCAAAACAAGAAAATATAGTTACTGGTTTTAATAATAATTTTGGATATGAACTAAATAAACACTATTACATATTATTTAATAAATATTTTTTAACAACACATTTTATTAACACAGATATAATAAATATAAATGATTTAAAAACCTTTTTCCCAGAATTTAATTTATTAAACATAGTCTTTTTAAGTGATGATACATTAACAGAATATAAAAACATATTTAAAAATATTACTGATGAACAACTAATTACAACAAGATTAAATATATTATTAAATAATCATTCAGATAAAATAATAGAAGGAAAACCTACATTTGAAACAATCAAGTTATATTTAGAAACTAAATATAAAATAACTAATAATATTGAAGAAAGAATTCAATTTAGCACTATCTATTATAAAATATTAAATGATATAAAATTAACAAATGAAGATGATAAGAATACAATTCATAAATTATTACCTGTTGTACTCAAAGACTTAGGATTAGAAAAGAAAAGATATTCAACTGGTATTTTTTGGTATGGATTAGTATTAAAAAATTCATATAATAATAGTATATTTAATAATGATTTTATTAAAATTACAGATACACATCCTAAATTAAATAATGATGAATTAAATAATAAAATGGAAGAATTAATTAAGATTAGAGAAGAAGAAAATAAAAATTATCAAAACATGTTTCCAAAACCATCATTAACAACATGTGAGTAATAAAAATTGAAAGTTATTTTTTATTATTATATTAATAATATATTATGGATGGACACTGTGCTAATCATAATCATATTAATATTGATAAAAATTTAGAATTAAAAAAGTTTTATAAGGTTAATGGGAAAATTGAGGGAGAATATATTGAATATCATTGTCTAAGACCTGATAGAATTTATAAAAAATGTAATTTTATTAATGATGTAATTCATGGTAAATATTATGAATTTCATACAAATGGAACAGTATATACTATGTGTAATTTTATTAATGGTAAAAAAAATGGACGTTTTAATCAATATTATACATCAGGTAGACAATATAAACTGTGTATATATGTAGATGATTATATTCATGGAGAATATAAAGAATATTATAATAATTTACAACTTAAAATTATTTGTAATTATAATAATGGGAAAAAAGAAGGAAAATTTATTCGATATTATAAATCTCAGAATGATGAATTGGGGCCCATTGAGGAAATTATGTATTATAAAGATGATAAATTAAATGGAGAATATATTGCATATCATAAGAATGGTAATATTAAAACAAAGTATCAATATGTTAATGACAAAATAATTGATACATATTATCAATATAATGAAGATGGTAAAATTATATCTGTTTATAATTTTGTTAATAATAAAAGAACTACAATGGAACAATATGTAAATGGAAAAATTAAAAAACAAGGTGTGATAATAAATGATGAAAATTCATGTTGGTATCAATATGAAATTACAGATTGTACTGAAGATGGTAATGTAATTGAAAATAAAAACATATCTCATGTAATAGTGAATGAACTTCCACTTCCTCATACTGAGATACGTGTATTAAAATGCAATTAATTTAAATAATTAACATTTTTTTATATAATGGAAATTCAATCAACAAAAAAAAGATTTGGTAATATATTAATATTATCAGTTGGTAGTTTTTTAGCTATATCAATTAAAGAATTATTTACTACACCAATATCACATTCATATGGGAAATCATATATATATGCTCATTATGATTATGATGAAAATTCTAATTTTTATTTGTATATATCAACACTACATACAAAACAACAGTATAGAGGTTTAAAATATGCATCAACTTTATTAAAACGTGTAATATATGAAGCAAAGAAAAATAAATGTAAGTATATTAAATTAATGGATCATTCTGATTTATTTAATAAAGAAAATAATATATATATTAAACATGGTTTCATATATGAAAATATAGGGCAACCAGAAATGATATTACAATTGAGACAGTAGTTTTTTTAATTCATTAAGAACATTATTAAAAATAAATTCTAAAAAAAGTTTTTGTAGAATGGTCTATTTTTTCTCTCTACGCGCGCGAGGCATCTTATTCAATTGTAAATAATTAATATAACTAATATATTGTATTATATATACGGTATATATCATATTTTAATACTTCTTTTTAAAGAACTTAATAGATAAAATAAATAACTGTTTAATTAATATTATATGTTATTTACATATAATACAAATGTTGTCATTTTGTTGTTATTGTTGTGTTTTTTAATATATAATTTAAAAAATTATTTATTATATTAATAATGTCTGAAAAAAAATATTCATGTCCTATTTGTAATAGATTATATGAAACACATATTATGAACAATTATATGATGATATTGGATTAACTTAATTTCTCTGCATTATTTAATAATGAATCAAATTGAAATAGATTTATTAAATAATCCAGATAAATTAAGCTTTATGCATAATCTATTAAAACAGCACCAATTTAGTGAAGAATTTTTAATAGAAACTCATGGTTATTATGACTCATGGAAATGTTTAAGAACGCAAAAAAATCTATCACCATATTTTTGTTTTAGATATTTATATGATAATGAATATGATTCAGCTGATGATTGGACTGATTATAATAATGTTAAAGACTATTTATTAAAACGAGGATATAATGAAGAACAAATTAAAGAAGAATTTATTAAAGCAATGAATGATAGAAATTAACCAAATAAAAAAGCCTGAATAAAAATTGATTAATATTATAAAACATTTTTAAAGAAAGAAGAAATAAATTTTTCACTAAATTGATTCATTTTTTTTTTGGAATCAAATGTTTTTATAAAATCCTTATAATTATAATGACCATCTAATGACGACATATACAAATCATAGATATAATCAAATGATTCATCTGTCAACATATACAAATCATAGTTATAATCATATGCAATCTTAAGAACTCCTAATTCATAGAGTTTCTTAAGCTGATGTCTAGACAAATATGTAGGCATTTCTCCCTTATATTTTGTTTCATGAATAACTGGAAAATCAGTAAGCGTGTATTCATATTTAGATTTATTGCAACCCAAATAGAATGCAATTTTATCAACAAGTTCTTTTGGCAGAATATCAAGTAATTGTTTTACGGCGTAGGTTGATTTTTCACGTGTATCTTCAATGTCAAAAACAAAATATAAGGGATAGCCTTCAGAAACTCCAGAAGAGATACGACGATAGAATTCATGAAATCCAGTACAAATATAGTATGCTTTTTTATAATCATCCGTACGAGGTTCCAGATACATAATACTATGTTTATTAATAATATGTCCTTTACCAATTTCAAATACATCTTGTGTAAATTGTTGTGAAATATTACAAAAATATTTGCATCTAAATATTTCCAAATTGAGCCCATTCTGAATAATACGAACATTTGCTGATTTAAGAGATAATGTACAACCAGCATCTGTATGTATATAAATATAATCATTTTCATCTGGAAACAAAGTTGATACATCAATCGATTCTTCATTTTTAATTGTAATAAAAGCATCAGTATCAATACTAACAGTTAATCCGCGAATGATATCAGTAATATCATTAGTGTTATGTTCTAGGTGCATTATAGCCATCATTAATTCTTATAGTTGATATAAAAAAAATTATTTCAATTTTTCTAATATATTATTTTCAAAGAAAGTAATATATTAGATAGTTAATATGGAGAGTCAGAATAGTATTTTTATTAGTTTATTAAAACAACATACCAAAAAATGTTAGTTTAATATCCCTCCACTTGCGGATAATAAATAATATTTTTATGGGTATTAAAAGACCCATTAATGAAAGGATAAATAAAAATTGATTAATAGTTTATTTAATTCTTTTAACAAATATAATTAATGGAACATCTGCATACACTCATAAATGGAATTGACAATTTAAAAGAGCATATGACTGACAATGAATATCTTCAATTAATGAGTTCTATTAGTAAATTAAGTGAAATTATTAATTCATATGATAATAATTCAGAGAATGAAAGTATATATAGTGATAGTAGTAATAATGATGAACAAGAAGATGAAGAAGAAGAAATTGAGATTGTAGATGTAGATTTATTATTGGAAACAATTAAACATAATGAAATTGTTTTTAATAATTTTATGAAAAATGTACCTGATGAGTTAAAAGATGATTTTTTATCAAGTAAATTTAATGTAATTAATCAAAATGCTTTTAATTATATTCAAAATAATACATGTGATTGTAAAGATGAATTAGATTTATGTAATGATATTAATAATTTATATAGCTGTAAAAATTATCAAAGCTTTATTCTTCAGTATCCTATAGTCCATTTAATTGTTAAGAGGAATTGTGCTTGTTGTGTAAATTCAATTATTGAAGATATAAATAAATATCATTTGTTTCAAATAGATGGTAAGATTAAATTTAATACAGTTGATGAAAAAATGTTTAATAAAACAATTACATCATTGATGAATATGATGCCAAAAATAAATGACAGTAAGTATCAAATTATATTATTTCTAAATATTTTTAATTTTGTTTTTAACAATGGCAATATATTAATCAAAAATGATAAGTTTAAAGAAGCTGTATTAAATAAATTAAAAACAGATGGAAAATATGGGGTTGCGACAGAGAATACATTATATTGGTCTAATATATTTAATTTTGATAAAAATATAATAGATATAATGATTTCAAACTTGACAGTGTTACAATAATAATTTCTTTATATTAAATAAAGTAATATCCTTTCATTTGCGGACTAGTATTATAACACCCACTATTTTATTATTAATCAGACCTGATTAATAATAAAATAATTCTGTAAAAATATTCCGCAAATGGATGGATAACATCGTTGGGTTCTCAGTTACCCATATTAACTATTATTATTTTGCTTATTATATATTGAATTAAATATTATTTCATAACTAGTTTGCAAATGTTTTTGTAATTCACTAAATTTTTCTTTTTCTTGTTCTAATTGTTGTTTAAGAGAATTATTATCATTATAATATATTCCAATTTCTTGGATTAAATCATTACAATCACGCAATGCTTTTGCATGTAGTTCTTGTTCTTTTTCATATTTCATTTGCAAATTACAGTAACGGTCGTGTTGTTCTTCATATTTTAGTCCTAAATCTTTAATTAATGTTTCTAATTGATTATATCTAACATTTGTATCATTTAATTTTTGTTCTAGTTGTTGTTTATCAATATTTAGAGTATGATTACGACTAGTTGAACTACCAATCTCCATTAAAAGTTTTAAATTCTTTTGTTTTAATGATTTAATTTCGTCTTCTTTAGTTAAAATAGTTTCATTTAATTGTTTAATTCTATTATTGTATTCTTCTTGAGCTAATTTATATTTGCGTTCTTCTTCCTTTAATATAATTTGAAATTTAATATTTTCTTCAATTAGTTCGTGTTTGAATATATCTATATTTTTAGGGTTGGTCATAATTTATTATTAAATAGTTATTTAATAATAAATTATCAATTTTTCTCTTGTTGTTCCCTCCATTTGCAACTAATAAATAATATCTGCAAATGAAAGGATGGAAAAATTGATATTTTTTTAACATATACTTATAATAAAACTTATATGGTATACATTTACGTATTGGAATTAGAATATAGTAAATATTATATAGGTAAAACTAATGATCCTAAAAGAAGATTACTAGAACATTGTAATTCAGAAGGTTCAGCATGGACCAAATTATATAAACCAATTAGAATAAAACAAATTATTCAAGATTGTTCTAGTTTTGATGAAGATAAATACACGCTTGAATATATGAGTTTATATGGTATTGAAAATGTAAGAGGAGGTAGTTTTTGTTCTGTAGAATTAACAAATGAAGATAAAATTGTACTTCAACGCATGATAAGAGGTAGTTTAGATAAATGCTTTAAATGTGGAAATGAAGGACATTTTGCAAGTGATTGTAAATTAAATAAAAAACCTCCTGTAAAACCATACACTAAAGTTGAATTATATTCAAAAAATAAAACTATAAATAATATTAGGGGAATAAATTCAAGGAATAATTATCGATATACTTCACGAACTAATTCACCTCTGACAATTCATTCTAGAAATAGTTCACCTCCTCCAACGCATCCTACAAATATTACAAATATTGTAAATAAAATACTAGTGCCACCATTAATTAAAATAAAGGAACCATTTATTCCAGAATTAATTAAAATTGATAATCCAGAATTATTTAATATAAAATTCAAACATCAGTTTATTCCTGAATTGATTAAAATGTGGTAAGTAAATATATTTTATGTGCAATTATATATTAATTAAATATATATATTTATAATATGAATAATAATTTATATTATGAAAAATATATAAAATATAAGTCAAAATATAATGATTTAAAAAAAACTATGATAGGAGGTATGTTCTCAAGTATTACTAATTTTTCTGCAATGCCTGTAGAATTATTAATAGATTTTATATTACCATCACTTAGTATAAAAGATGTTTTTTCTTTAATGATAACAAATAAAAGATTATATTTTATATGTAATGATTATATTCAAAGTTATTTTAGAAGAAGAATATATATGACTAAATCATTAGACTTTTTATATTTATATAATATTCCAAAATTTCGTCCATTAATTAAAGAAGATTTGGACATTAAAATAGATGAAATAACAAGATTATTTTTACAATTAGTTACACAGCGAGGAGGGCCTGTTACTCCAGTATCATTAAATACAAATGGTGGTTCTAAATATATTATATTATTTCAAACAAATAATGTAGTTGCAACTATAAATAATATAGGAACAGATATTACACCATCATGTGATGCATCAATATCTGTTAATAGAAGAAGAAATGCAGTTAATAAGGTAGAATGTGATGCAGTACCTGAAACTTTAAAAAGATATATTTATAATAGTTTATTACCGACAACTAATACTATAAAATTAACTTTAATAGAATATATTTATGAGCCAAATTCTTATGATAGGGGTGAGTATAATCAAAGAAATATTTTATATAATTTATTTTAATCAAATAAAAATTGATATATTTTAATTTAATAAATATATTAATATTGGTATGGTTTACATTTATATATTAAAATTAGAACAAGATAAGTATTATGTTGGTAAAACAACAAATCCTGATAGACGATTATTAGAACATAATAATTCACTTGGAGCAAGTTGGACTAAAATGTATAAACCAATTGAGGTTCTTAAAATAATTCCAGATTGTTCACACTTTGATGAAGATAAATATACATTAGAATATATGAATTTATATGGTATTGATAATGTTAGAGGTGGAAGTTTTTGTGCTGTAATTTTATCAAATTCTGTTAAAAATACAATACAAAGAATGTTAAATGGTGGAACTGATAAATGTTTTATTTGTGGAAAGGCAGGGCATTTTGCCAATAACTGTCGGCTTAATAAACATAATAATAATCCTAATAATAAATTATCTAGACAAGAAATATTAAAAATGATGCAAATGCATAAATTAGAAATGGCAAGTTATAATATTAAACCTTATGTTAATGAACGAATAGTATTATCTATTGCTCAACCTGTTGCTCAACCTGTTGCTCAACCTGTTGCTCAACCTGTTGCTCAACCTGTTGCTCAATCTGTTACACAAAAAGTAGTAACTGCAGTTGTATCACCACCAGTTGTACCAAAAGTAGCAACTACAGTTGTATCAACAGTTGTATCACCACCAGTTGTACCAAAATTAGCACCTGCAGTTGTATCAACAATTGTATCACCACCAGTTGCACCAAAAGTTCCACGTAAAGTTAGTCTATTTGATGATATAGATGAAGATGAAGAATATAATTTGTTCTCATCGTCAAAGCCAGTAGTAGCTCAACCTGTTGCTCAACCTGTTGCTCAACCTGTTGCTCAACCTGTTGCTCAACCTGTTGCTCAACCTGTTGCTCAACCTGTTGCTCAACCTATTTCTCCAATGAATGACCATATAAACACTGTAGCGTTTAATCTTTTTGGTGGTATGGATGAAGCAGACGCAAAATTAGTATCATCTAAAACAGTTAAAACTGAAAAGGAAACAAATAAATCAACATCTAATCAAAATATATTGAATTTATATCCACAACCTATTAAAATGAAACCACCTATTCCTCCTAAACCAAAAACAATAGAAACGAACGTGCCTAGCATTGTTACTGAAAATGCTGATAAAAAAATAACAAATAATGTTATTAATAAAATTAAAATTCCGACTATTTTTACTCAAAATAATGAAACAATTATTAAACCTCAAACAATTATTCATAAAGATGCAAATAGTTTTAATAATATTGTTTCTCAAAATATTGCTTCTACCAATATTGTTTCTGAAAAACCAAATCCTGTATCCAAACCAGTGCCTAAACCAAGACCTAGACCTGTAGTTGAACCAAAACCACAACAGCTTGTTACAAAGGAAGCACCAATACCAAAAACATTTACTTCAGCAAGTGGTGCAGTTTTCACAGAACCACCTGTAGTATATCGGGAACCAGTATCTGGATCTTCAATACTACACTTAATTCCTCCACCACCTGTTATAAAAAGAAAACAATTTGCACCACAACCAGTTGTTTCATCATCTATTAATAATAATTTTGATTTGCCAAAATTTTTAGGTGATTTTAAGTATCTATTAGATCAAGATAAACAAAATAATAATTTAAATAATGCAAATGTGATGATGAAAATAATTGAAGAGAAAGAAAGAAATGATATTAAGATTGATATGGAAGCTACTATGTTACAAGAAATTGAATTAGCAATGTTAAAATCACAAGAAAGAAGAATGAAAATGAGAGAAGAAGCTGTTAAAAATATTCTAAATTCCAATCAAATTAGTTAAAATATTGATATTTTTTTATTATAAATATAATTCTATATATTAAAAATGTTAGAAATATTCGATGATGATATTATAAATAATTACAATGGATGGGAAATAGCAGAAAATGGTAAGTTTTTGTATAATAATGCAATTGAATATCAACCAACATTAATATATAATACTGAGAACAAAGATATATCAGAATTATCATATCCAAAAAATATAGATAGTGGATATCAATATGTTTTATTCACTTCAAATTATATAATTTATAATAATAAAGATTGTATTATTATAGAAGATTATAGTAATAAAATTATAAGAATAATAAATAATCATGGCTCATTAATTACATATATGACAAAAAATAATAAATATTTATTTTTTGCAGATAATGATAATAATGTTAAAATATATTGTTTAGATACTTTTCAATCTCTATATTTTATGTATAGTTATAATACTAATATTATTAGTATATCTCATGATAATAAATATTATGTAAATAGTGGAGCTAAACTTGATATATATAATTTAGAAACAATGGAACATATAATTACAATTAATCCCAAAAAATATATATTATTAACAGCAATATGTTATAAGCATATTGCTACTTTTCGTCAAAATATTATTATATACAGTATATATGGTACTGAATTATTTGAATTAGAAGAACATGAAGAAAAGGTTCATTATTTAGATTATTCATATGATAATTGTTATTTATATTGTGGAACAAAGTCAGAATTGATTATATATGAAACAGATAACTATAATATTGTTAAAAAATATGATTTAGAAGATATTTCTTCTTACTATTTGACTAATGATGATTATAAAATATTATATGTGAATGAAAAAGAACTTGAGTATATTTATACACCAAAATTTCATCAATTTATACATAATTTATTAATTGATTATTTACCCTATGAATTAGTTAGAAATATATTGTGTTTTTTATAAAAAATTGAAAATAATTTCATTTATATATATTATAATAACTATAATGGCTTCAATTAAAGACCAGATTAAAATTATTAAGGATGTTGTTAGTTCGAATGATAAGGAAAATATTATTAAAAAGATTGCCAATATTCATCCAATTATTCTAATGTATTATCAAATGATGGATAATACATTTGAATATTATAATGATAAACTCCCAGATGAATATTTTAATTTTGATATTAATGATGCGATTAAAATGTTTATACAAATTGGTGATGCTAATTTTGTAAACTATATTATTAAGGAATTTAATTTTCATAAACATTGTTTTGTATATAAGGACAAGCGCGAAAAGGGGACAAAAATTATTGAAACAATGATTGAATATTATATTTATACAGATGATATTAATAATTTAAATATCATTCATGATAATATTAATTTTGGAGGATTAGAATCATTTAATACAACATATTATATTATTAATAATTCTATAATTTATAATAAACCAAAAATACTAGAATTGTTTTTGATGGACCCAAATAATAATAATGAAGATAATGCAGAACCTAATGAATTTAATAATATTATTTGTTCACATATTATGTATCGTGGTGATTTAGTTGATATTGTAAATGTATTTCATAAATACTCCAAAAAATATCCTGATTTTATTAATTTTGATTTTAATATAGTTTTTAATGCAGCACTTGTTTATGGTCGTGAAAAGTGCATGCAATATGTTCTAAATAATGGAACAATTAATTATCATTATGAAAAAGAAGGAGAAGGATTTACAACAGTAAATGAAATTTATCCATTTACTGATAGTATTATGTATGCAATTATTGGAAAAAATATTAATTGTGTTAGGACTATTTTTGATATGTTTATGAGTAAAATTAATAATGACAATTGGATAGAATATTTCAAGTTTGCATCAGTATATGGCACTCTTGAAATAATCAAATATATGCTAACTATTAAACCTCATTTAGTAGAACAAATTGATGATTTTTATAATAATATTTTAAAGTTTGCACTTTGTGAAGCTAATATTGATATAGTTAAATTTGCAATTATTAATGGCGCTAATTATTCAAAAGATATGCATGAATTTGTCAAAGATTATAATAATGGACGAGGCCCAGAAGAGGCAGTGGATGAAGATTATATCGATTTCTATATGAAGAAATATGCACTATCAGATAACTTTAATGAGAAATATATAGAGTGTATCAGATTAATTAATAATTTTTGATTTATTAAAATATTTTTATGGTTTATTATTAGAAAAATTGAAGAAATATAATTTATTTTATTAAAATTAATTAGTATGGCTTATATTACACCATACATTAATATAACATATTCTAACAATTTATGTAATGATAGTAATAATAAAAAAAATATTGGTAAGTTAAAAGATGAAATTGATATTGATGAAATCATGCCATTTATGTATAAAAATCAAGAGTTTGTTAATTATGTCAATGCATCCAATTATCATTTTATTCCTCATTTTGATTATTATAATGATAAAGTAGCAGAAATATTTGATATTTATGGCGGAGTTATTAATAAAAATATAAATGATATTGAATATTATATTCAAATATATTTTTATAAAATTAAACATACTGAACTCATAACAAAGGAAATAATTAATACATTTAAATTGATTTTCAAATATGATTATTTTGTTAAGAATAATATTTTGAATATGACATGGCATAATTATAGGTTTAATAAATATTTTATTGATAAATTAAAAGAACATAAATTTATGGATGAATATAAAAAACCTGACTATTGTCTAACTGAATTATTCTCCCATCAGAAAAATAATTTAGCTCGAATGTTTCATATTCATAATAATCCAACAATTGTTCATATTTCTGATAATATGCCAATCCATTTTGATAATGAACTGATTTTTGATATGGTTAAAGAAAAATTTATTTCTCAAGAAGATATTCCTACTTGTCATATCAACAGTGGGATGATTTTAGATGAACCTGGAACTGGTAAAACATTGCAATTCATTTTATATTTATTAGAAATTAAACAACAATCATTGGTATTAGTTCCTAATGAAGATATAAAATGTGTTTGGATGGATGAATTTAAAAAACATATTAATAATATTAATATGTGTTTTGATATTATGACGTTTGATGAATTGAAACAAATGATAGAAGAATATGATAATTATCTTAATCAATATAAAATTATTGGGATTGATGAAATCCATAATTTATATAATAAACCTTGTTGGTATTATATATTTAATAAAATTGTAACAAGTTCTATTAAATATCGTTGGGGTATCACTGGCACATCATTTGTTTCTGATACATCATTCTTCCAAATTATCAAGTTTTTAACAGGACAAAAATTTAATAATGAAAAAATTGTAAATAGTCCATATATCCAGGATCAATTAATTAAACTATTTTTGAAAAATTATAAAACTGATATGGTTGAGTATCAATGGCCTGAATTAAATATAACTGATGTTTTTATTAAATTAGATATAGTTCAACAAAATATGTATGATGCAGAAAAAATGTTATATAATAAAGAAAATTTGAGACGTCTTGTATGTGAAATTAACTTAATGTTAGGAGATGGTGAATTTAATACTCCATATGAATTAAAACTATTTGGTATTAAACATTATCAAAAATTATATGAAAATGAAAAAGAAAAATTAGATAAATTACATGTTCAATTAAAAAATATTGAGAAAAATATTGACAATTTTGAACATGAAGAATATCACCATAGAATTGAGCATTTTAAAGAGCTTATTAATAAACAAAATGAGAAGACAGAACATTATAAAAAAGTTAGTGATTATTTCATGACTGCAATTGATAATATTAATAAATTTATCGAAAATAAATCAATTGATGATAATGAAGATGGTGATATGTGTTCAATTTGTTGGGAAATATATACTCCACCAATTACATATATTAAAAGTTGTGGACATTATTTTTGCAAATCTTGTATTGATATGATGATGAAACATACTAATCAAAAATGTCCTAATTGTCGTAAAGAAATTATTACAAGTGATTTAATTCATGTCCAACAAATTAGTGATATTAATAACAGTCCAAAAATTCATGAATTATTAAATATTATCAAGGATGGTCATAGATATATTATATTTACTCAATTTGATAAAGTTATTGATAAAATTCAAAAATATTTACATGGTAATAAAATTACTTCATCTACATTAAATAATTATAATCAAGAACAAATATTATTACTCTCATCTCAACAAAATGCGGAGGGTATTAATTTGAGTATGTTTGATAAAATGATTATTTTTGAGCCTTTTGAAGATAATATTTACTGTAGTGAAGTAGAGAAACAATTAATTGCTCGTATTCATAGAATTGGTCGTTTAAAACAAGTTGATGTGTATAGATTTATAACTAAAGGGACTATTGAAGAGGATATTTATCATTTTGCATTATAATTTGAAAAGTTAAATAATTCAATAAATATTTGTGGTGTACTTATATGTGGTTGATATTCATATAATGGCCCCGCAGTTTCTCTATTTGTTTTTTTAAGTATATCTATTTCATAATTTGTTAATTTATCTAAAAGTGGTAACAAAACATTTTTAATTTCTAAAATAACAATATCTATATCACCTCGTTTAATTAATTTTTCTATTTGAAAACACAAATGTTTTATTTTAATTAAATTATTATTAGTATTGCATTTACTATCAAGAACAATTACATTACCTACATTACCCCAAACATAATACAAACTTTTATCATTAGGTATTAATTCTTTTATTAGTTTACGTTCTTCATATTCAATATATGATGTTTCTCCATCTATTATTCTTTGTTGTTTTATGATTTTGGTCTCAATATAATTATCACTGAATTTCATTAATTATTAGTGATAATTATATTTTAAATTGATTTAAATTAATATTAATATTAATAGTTAGTATTAATGGAATTAAAAATAAAGAACAAAAATACAATTATTGAAAACATACAAATTTTATATAGTATATCGACCATTATGGTCATATTTTTTCAAATTAATAATTATAAAATTATTTTAGATATTAATAATTTTTATAATAATATTGATTTTTTTATTAGTGAAATTGAATTACAAGAATTTATATTATTTTTTATTAATATTATATTATTATTTTTGTTTGTAAAAACAGGTCTTAATATAATTAATAATAAAAATAGTATTTTTTATTATTCAATATTATCAGTATATCAATTAATTAATCCAATTTTGATTTTTTATATATATTATAACAATAATAAATTAAATGTATCTGCTATGTTTAATATATTTAGTGTTATATTGAATATTATTTCAATTAGATTAATAATTAGATATAAAAAAATATTTGAAACTATAGAAATTAATAAATAAAATTAAACAAAAATATTTACAATTATATTTATAGCTAGATGATCTGAGTTTTGATTTGGTATAGTTTTATATTCTGTTGCTATACAATTTTTAATAAAAAATCTATCATATCTAAAATCAGTAGGTGATACAAATGTAATTCTTTTATCTGAACTATTTGTTATATAATCTCTATTAGGATAAGTTACATAATCATTTTCACTTTCATTATATACATCAATAAAACCATATTCTTTAACAACATCATCTTCATTATCTGTCATATTAGTATCACCGCCTATAATTATAGGTAGTTGTAATAAATTGTAATCTTCTAATATTTCATGAATTTTAAATATTTGTATGTTTCTTATTTTAGCATTTTTTTTATAAGGTGTCAAATGAATGCTACATAATACTAGTTCATGATTATTTATTTTAAGATGAATTATAACAATACCTGAAGATTTATATATATTTAATATTTCTATATTGAATTTCTTGTTTATTCCTAAATAAGTATATCCACAGTGGCTTTCTATCTTATCACCAATGTAATTATATAATTTTGTTTCAATATCAGCAGATGTTTCTGATAAAAATAGAATGTCAAAATTATTTTCTTCAATATATTTAATTTGTTCTTCATCTTCTCCGAAGAATAAATTATATGCTAATACTGTCAAATTTTTCATTAATATAAATATATTTATTTATTTTAATGAAATTTCAATATTTGTTACACTTGCAGATAATGGTTAATTTATTATATAGTTTGACCGAAGTCTTTTGTCTCTAATAGTCTGATTAGTTGTATTACCTACTGTATAAGTTTCTACTATTAAACCACCATTTATCATTAAATGGTCTGTTTCATAATTTGATGTTGATATATGATAAAAAGTTATTGGATTTAAAGTTTTATCTCTTTTATATTTTCTTTCAAATGTAGGATGTATCCATCTTCCGTTATTTTTTATTAAATGAGCACCAGATAATTTTGTAGTATTAGGTGGATAATTATTTGCAATACTAGATGCAGGTATTATATATGGATAAGTTTCACTATTACCATTTAATGTATTAGTAAATATATTTACAATACGCACTTGTCTATTATCTGATGTAACAATTAAATCGTTTTGATTTAATTGATTAATATTAACATAACCAGTTGGGGTATTAACTGTTGTATTATCTAATAAAAAACCAGGAGTTAATCTAAAATAGATATAAGCTCCGCCGAAAATTATTTTAAAACTATCTATAGTATAAGTTTCACCATCATTTTTATATATATCAGTAACGGCTGTTCTAGAAATTTTATAATTAGTTTCTTGTTTTGATATAACATATGATATGTTTTTATGAATTAATGTAAATCTATCTCCAAGTAAAAATATATTTATATATAAAGAATATTCCAATGAACTAGATGAATTTATTTGTAATGTATTACTAGGTTTATATACTTTAATAATAGATGAACCATTATTAGGTAAAGCTAATTGTGTTCTTTTACCATTAAAATAAGTTATTGTTGGATTAGCTTGATATACTAAATATAAAAAATTATGTCTAGCAATTATTTTATTATTATCATTTAATAATGTAAAATTAATTGGAACAGATGTTAATAATTGTCCTTCTGTTAATACAATATCCATTGATTGTTTTATAACATCATTTGTTATTCCTATATTTTCTAAATTTGAAGCACCATCTGGTCTAGTAATAGTAAATGTATTAGATTGATCAACATATGAATAGATCTCATTACATGTAGCACTTACTGTTATGGTAACAGTACCATAAAAAACAATACTAACTATACCAGAACTATTTACAGTTACAATATTATTATTTGAACTATTATAATTTAATGTAGTTGATGGATTAATGGTAGTTGTTAAACTAAATGTTTTATCCCAATAATTCTTTGTAGAAATACTGTTAAAAGTAAGTGTGCGTGATAATAAAGTTTTATTGGTAGTTCCAAACAATATTTCATATTTAATATTATTATTAGGATAATAGCATTTATAACCATTTATAGTTCCATCTGATTTATAATTAATATAAAAAGTATTTGTACCAATTGGTGTTACATTAGCTGTTGTATTAAAATTATTAAAAGTAGTATGTTTATTCACATTAGTTGCAGTATCATATAAATTAGTACTAGTCGCATATAATTTCAAATTATTTATATTAAAATTTAAAAAATTTACATTAGTTGCCGTGAGTGTATTAAATAAACCACCTCCAAAATAACATGATATTAAATATGGAAATTGAGAATTATCAGGTGTAACACCTGGTGCAATTACTGTTGTTATATTTGTAATTGCATAAAAATTATTTAATGTAACAGAACCAGCTGAACCTAAAAATTTACCAGCAAGTATACCAGAACCATATGACATACTACCATTAAATATACAATATGAATTTGATATAGTTATGCTATTAGTTAGACCTACACCGAAACCTACAAATGCACCAGCTGATGACCCAAGAGTTTTATTACCAGTTTCAGGTGCATTATCTAATAGAATTGCAAATGAATTAGAAATAGTTGCATTACATCCAGAACTAAAATAACCAAATAATGAACCGCTATTATTGCCAATTTTACCTATAATTAAAACTGATGAAATATCCATAATAATATCAATAGTATCATAAGTTCCTTTCCCCAAATTATTATAAACAAATCCACCACCGTCAGAAATATTCCCAGTTAATTCTAAATGACAATTATTTATTTTAACATAACCATATGCTCTTAACATACCAAAAAACATATTAGAATTAACAATAATTGTCAAGTTTTTAATTTCTAATCTTTGAGAAATAATTTTACCACCACCAAAAAATAATGTATCTGCATTTAAACTATTTATTGTTATTGTTTTATTATTACCATCTATTAATACTGCTTTGTCTTTTTGAAAAGCAATTTCATCCCAATTATTATTTATAGTAAAATTATTTTGCAAAGTATAGGTGATTAAAATATCAGAAGATGATGATGTAAAATAAGTCTCAAATAAAGCCTCTCTTATTCTAGTGATTACTTTATTACTTGAACGTGTAGATACAAAGAATTCATTATCTAAAATAAATATATAATATGGTTTATCAGTCCCTGTTAATGTTTCAAAAACAGTTATTACTCTAGTACTATTATCTATTTTATAAATAACTGGAGTTGATATATCAGAACAACATACATATACACCTTTACCATAGACAACTAAACCATAATTATTTGATTTAGGTAAAGTATTTAATAATGCTTTATTTGCACCATTTAAATCACAAGAATAAACATTGGTATTACCTTGATTACAAAAATATAATTTATTACCATCTGTATCAATACTTTGTGGTGTAGAAAGAAGGTTAATACCTCCTATTTTATCAGTACTATCAACTATTAAAGTAGAAGTTGATGGATTACTAAAAGAATAACTAACTATTTGAAATGAAAGTGTTATATAAATTATGTTATTATAAATAACAAATGCTTTTGGAATATTTAAATTTGTTATATAATCAACTGCTGAAACAGGAGATGCATCTAAATTAATTTTTACAATTTTACTATTAGTGTTAGGACTTGATAATGGATGTAGAATACAATATAGATTATTTTCATATACTCTAATAAAACCTAAATTAAATATAGCATTATTAAAAGTATGATAAATAGTAGAAGAACTTTTGTCTAAACTTACTTTTGTTATAGTACTATTAGTATATGAACCAATATATAAAAATCCTTTATAATATGCAAGTCCATATGAATCATTTACTGATGCAAATGTTGAATAAGACATTATTAATATATATTATATTTATTATTTTAATACTTTAATTGTGATTTTATCAGACCATAACTCTCAAACAGTTTTGGGAGTGAAGTAGAACCAAAGGTTTTAGTTGAGTTCAATCATCCTAATTTTAATTTTAATTTGGATGGTCGTATTACATTGGAGCTTCCGATTTATCCATATACTGGTTTTGTTAAAATGAGTTGTCGTATTGACCAGCATGGAGGTAACTTTATGGAGATAGTAGTAGATACTAGTGAAGAAATGTATGAAGTGATGGAATTATGTCAAAGCTTGTTATAGTATCAGCCTGCAAATCTTACAGAAGAAGAGTATTTTCAAAGTGTGCGAATTCCTGCACATCTCAGTGAACATCGTATTTTTCTTTTTGCTAACTTGCATCTTGTTGAATTTGATACTAACAATTGATTATCACATGCATTTTTATTAAACACATGAATATATTTTATCATAACTCATATTATATCTAATATGGGTAGTGTGCAATTCAAATTTATAAATTTGAATTGCAAAACCCAAAACTGTTAGCGATAATAGAACCAAAGGTTTTAATCGATAATATCGATTTTGAATTGCACATAACACATATATTGTATATTTTTAAATAAGATTATACAATGAGGATGTTTATGAAGATGTTATAATAAATTATGAAGATATTATAAGATGTATATTTGGGTAATAATTTTTTTAATTTTTATTTTTATAGCAAATTACTCTATAAAATAAAATGTTATATATATAACATTTATTATATACCATTTCATGAGGATGGTAAAATTTCCATCATAAAATTTAAAAATATTTATAGAATTATTTTTAATTATAATAACCATAGGTTAATAATGCCAATTCAAGTTAAAATTTATTCATTAGCAATATCTAACATTTCTCATCAACAACCAACAATTATTGAAATAATAGACCATCTAAATAACAAGAATATTTATATTAGAAAAATAGTCAAAGAATTAATAAAAGAATATCCAATATATGCAGAAGTTATTAAAGATATATTTATGACTGTAGGTCTTAATAATTGCAAAATATATAATATCATTAAAAATCAAGCTGGTTTTGTTAATAAAATTGATTTATTAATATAATAAATTTATTATAATAATTATTAATGACAAATAATTATTATAATTATGATAAGGTAACTAGGAGAATTCATCCAGAGTGGATGCCATTTTTTGAAGCTAATAAACAAGATTTAATTTTAATATTATCTCAATTAAATGAACTAGCAGATAAGAATACAATTTATCCTCACAGACAGGATATATTTCGTGCATTTTATTATCACTCGCCAAAAGATATTAAGTTAACAATTATAGCCCAAGATCCATATATTAATGAAGAAAAAAATAAACCGCAAGCAATGGGATTATGTTTTTCAGTTCCTAAATGTCATAGATTAATTCCTCCATCATTGCAAAATATCAGGAAGGAAATTAAGAACTGTTATCCAGATTATCAAATACCAAAGCATGGTTTGCTAAAAAAATGGGCTAAGAGAGAGAAAATGTTATTATTAAATTCTGCATTAACTGTAACTAAGGGTATATCTAATTCACATGCTAAATTATGGAATAAATTTACAGATAAAATAATTGATTGGTTTTCAGAACAAAATCAGCATTGTGTTTTTCTCCTGATGGGTGGATACGCACTACAAAAAGTAGTTCATATAGATTTATCTAGACATCGGATCTTTACAACAGTCCACCCATCACCATTAAGTGCACATAATGGGTTTTTTGGATGTGGTGTGTTTAAGAAAATTAATGACCATTTAGAAGAACGAAATATGGGTAAAATTAATTGGTAAATAAATCAGATTTTATAAATTTTTTCAATATTTTATTTCTATTATAAAATTAATATGCATAGTCCTATAATTATATTAATAATAATTATAGTTTTTTGTTTAATTTTAATATCAATTAAAGGCACTCCCAAAACAAATATTAAAAATAGTGCAAAATTAAATAAACAAGAAAGCATACCTAGTAGTACAAGTACAATTAATATCACAACTACTAGTAATAGTGAAAATAGAACAACTACCAGTAATAGTGAAAATAGAACAACTACTAGTAATAGTGAATATAGAACAACTACCAGTAATAGTGAAAATAGAACAACTACAAGTAATAGTGAAAATAGAACAACTACCAGTAATAGTGAAAATAGAACAACTACCAGTAATAGTACTATTAGTACTAACAATCCAATTGTCACTATTAGCACTACATCTAATTTTATAAGAAGAGAACAAATTCAGGTGAATGAATATTTTAATTATATAGAATATGATAGAACCATTAAATATGTCTTTGCTGTTAATTTAAATACACACAAAATATATATTTATAATTATTTAAATCTTAATAATAATAGAATAATTACATTGGAAACAAGTTTAAAACCAACATATATATTAGCTAATCCTAAGTATAATTATGTTTATGTATGTTGTAAATCATCTAATATTAATATAAATCATAATAAAATTTTTATTTTTAATACAAATGACAATAATATAAATAATATAACTTTTGAACAAATTATTGTTGATTATAATTCTATATTAATAAATCCAAATATGATGACATATGATACTAGAAATGATATATTATATTTTAGTGCAGAAAATGATCAAATTGTAGGTAAAATTAAAATTAATATTAATGATGGGATAGTTACTCATAATTATAATACTAATAGTGATTATACATTAATTAGTTTTAATATATTAGGTTTAGCACAACAACTTAGAATAACTATAGATAATGATTATTTATATGTATGGACTAGTTATAGCAAGTTATCAATTAATCAAACTAGACTTATATATAGATTTGATGTTGGAGATAGCTTTACATCATTTAATTCTTTGATAACACAGAAATTTGATAGAGAACATAAAGATATTAATTATGAGAATAGTCGTTTGTTTTATTTAACAACACTTAATACTACATTTACAAGTAATAATAAATATGGTATGACAATATCTTTTATAAGAATAGGTGATATGTATATTAAATATGGTTATACTGCAAATACTCTATTTAATAATATTACACGTATTAATTTAGATAATTTACAAGAAATAAATATTATTGAAATCAATGGATTAAATAATCCTGCATCTATAGTATTTAATAATGATTATACTGAAATGTATATTACTAATGAGAATGCAAATTATGTTTCAAAAATTAGAGTAATTTATAATAATGATATTATAGAATATAGATTAATTGAAAATATTGACATTGGTTCACCTTCATATAAAGCACTTAGAATATATGATGAAATATTTATATGTACTAATAATGGCATTAAATATATACAATTTGATAACGTTGGAAATATATTAACTGCACCACATTATAACTTCTATACATCATCAAATCACCCATGGTTTTTTACAATAGATAGAAGTAATACTTATATAATATGTTTAGATTCTATTAAATCTAAAAGTGCAATATACTATAAATATATTAATATGAGTACAAATCAGTCGCGTGAATTTATTAATTCACTAATACATCCAACAGCAGAATGTAGTTATATATTAGCAAATCCAAATTATGATAAAATTTATATATGTGTATCATATATAGATTTAACAATTAATTCACAAATAATAGCTTTTACTATTGAAGGTGATCAAATAAAATATACTAATAGTTTCGGTGGTTATAATGGAACAGAGTATAGACTTGAATATATAGATAGATACTATAGTGTTCAACAGGCTAAGCATATTACTACAGTATATCCAATGGCTATAAATATGCTTACATATGATAAAAAAAATGATATATTATATTATAGTGGTTCAGAAACTGGAATATTTGGTAAAATTAATATATTAAATGGAGATATGGATTTTTTTGGATATGATCATTATCATAATGATTGGACTTTTGTAAATATGAACCATTTAGGATTTGCAAAACAAACAAAATTATTAGCAGAAGATGGTAATTTATATATATGGACTGGTTATAGTCAATATAAATGTGCAACAGAATTATGTAATGATAGTAGATTAATATATAAATTTAATATAGATCAAGGTTTTTATGGTCTCAGTTCTGATATAGTAAATGCATTCGATAAAAATCCAATTTTGAAAAATACTAATACCTTTACAAGTAATAATAGATATGGTATGACAACTACAAATGTTTATATTAATAATACAATATATAAATATGGTTATGTTGCAAATACATTTTATAATAATATTACACGTATCAATTTAGATAATTTACGAGAAAAAACTATTACATCTTTTAATGGTTTAATGAAGCCAGCTATGATTGCATTCAACAAAGATTATACAGATATGTATATAACAAATGAAGAGGCGCCATATATTACAAAAGTTAATATAACTTATAGTTATAATAGTAGCACTAAAAATGTAGATATAACATATGGTAATCCACAATATGTATATATTGGAACACCTACATTTTGTATTATGTATAATGAATTTAATAGAGATCAAAGATTATTAGTTGCTACACGAGATAAAATTATAATTATACCATTAGATAATAAAGTATCTAATTTACCTACACCTAAATCAAATGAACTTATAAAAGAATTTATAAATAATTTTAATAATATGTTTTTCATATATACTGATGCTTATTTGTATACAATAACCAATTATTCTTATTTTTATAATATATATAATAATACATTAACAAATTTAATTAATAAAAAATATTTAGGAAGTATATATTTATCTACAACATATATTTTAAAAAATCCAAACTATCCTTTTGTATATATATCTTGTAAATCAATTAATGCAAATATTGCAGCAAATTGTATTAAAGTAATTAATACAAATGATTTAACTACTACTACAATTATTACTAATTATGGATCAATTATAATACAACCAAATATGATGGCATATGATAGTAGAAATAATATATTATATTTCTGTTCTGAAAATAATCCAATTGTTGGTAAAATTACAGTTGTCATTAAACAAGATGGAACATATAGTCATAATTATGTTGTAAATGATTATACATTAGTTGGATTTAATGTATTAGGATTAGATAATAATTTAAGAATAATGATTTATAATGATAATACTGACAGTTTTTTATATGTATGGACTGGTTATAGTCAATATACATGTAATCTAGATGTATGTAATAAATCAAGACCTATATATAAATTTAATATTACAAGTGGATTTTATAGCATTAGTTCTGATTATACTAAATATTTTGACGATAATCATTATTCTTTTCCAAAATTATATAGTCTTAATTTTACAAGTAATAATAAATATGGTATGACTTTATTAAATTATTATGGTTATGTAACTAATACTGATTTTAATAATATAACATGTGTAGATTTAAATGATTTAAGAAATATAACTATAATTACTATAAATAATCCTAAAAATTTACTTTTACTTAATAAACCAGGTTCAATTGCATTTAATATAAATAATTCAGTAATGTATGTAACAAATGAAAATGCTAATTATATTTCTAAAATTATATTAACATATAATTCAGATGGTTCTATTAGGTATGATTATGATAGTATTATTGATGTTGGTGGTCCTCAATTTCAAATAAGTAGAATTAATGATTATATATTAGTAGGACTTAATAATAAAATGATTAGATTAACTATAACTTAGAATTTGTTGACGTATAATTAATATATCATTAATATATATAATGATATATTATTATATAAATTTAATATCTTCTTTTTTTATCTTTGGAGTTTATACGATGATTAATGATTATGACACCAAAAGTTATAATAATAAAATTAAAAGTAGGTTGGAATTAGATAAAATTTATAATAAAATAATACCTAATGTGTTTTTTAATATATTCATTTCATCAATACCGGCTGTATATATAATGAATTTATTATTAAATAATCCAAATTATCATTTATTAAGTGGTTTACCTTTGGTTGCTAAATATATAGCACTACCATTATTATTAGATATGTTTTTTTATATTTCTCATAGAATATTTCATACCAAATATTTATTTTATTTTCATAGAAAACATCATGAGTTAGTTCATCCAGTTGGGATTGGCTCATTTTATATGTCTCCAGTTGAATTCTTTGGAGCATTAGTTATTCCTATATATTTTCCATTAATATTATTAGGTGCAGATAATTATCATACACATTTATGGATAACATTTACAGTGTTTAATGGAATATGTGTTGCACATTCTAATACTAAACAAGTTTATAATACATCAGATTTCCATTATATTCATCATAGTGATAAAACAAAAGGTTATTGTAATTTTGGCACTGATATATTTATGGATAGATTATTAGGAACAAAAAAAGTTATTTAATAATAATTTTATCTTTTCCTACAATATTAGTTATATCTTTATAAATTTTATCATTATATTTTTCTTCTGGAAAAGCAAAGGAATTTCTACAATCACTTCTATCACCACATACTTCTTCAAGTAAAAATATTTTATATTTTCTATCTGTTAAAAATTTAAATATGATATTATAATCTTCAATTTCAATATGTTGTTCAAATGTTATTATTGGTCTATATTTATCTATTATATCTTTAGAACCAACTAATACTTTATACTCCATTCCTTCAACATCTAAATGAATAAAATCTATATTATTAATTTCATTTTTCATATATAAGTAATCTAATGTAACTGCATTTATTTTATTTGTGCTATTTTCATCACTATTAAATGAAGCATGTCCTAAATCATCATTGGTTGAGATTACTTCATTTTTATCACTTACTCCAGTTTTTATAATTTTAACATTATTTACATTATTCATTTTAGCAACTTCTTTAATAAAATTACAATTTTCTTCTGATGGATCTATAGCATATACAATTCCTTTGATATTCATTGCCCATGGTATACTATTATCACCAATCCATGCTCCTAAATCAATTATATTATTTTTAATTATATTATTTATAATTAAATAATTACATATTTTTCTAAAATTTTTTTCAGAATTTGGTCTAATTGCATAATAATTTGGTATATAATTACTTGAATTAAATGTTGCAGGTATTATTACCTTTACATTATTATCATTATTAAAAATTACTTCAACATTCTTAAATTTTTCGATTTTATTTAAATGTAAAATTAATAATATTATTAAAATAAATATTAATATACAAACTAGTATAAAATTATTCATATAAAATACATAAGAAAAATAAAAATTGATAAATTATATTATTAATATAATTTATCAATATTAATGGCATTCAAACGTTTAGCATCGGAATTTAAACAAATTAATAAAGAACCTAATTATTTTTATAGTATTAAACCTCATGAGAACAATTTTTTAATTTGGGATTTTATCTTAATTGGTCCACAAGATACATTATATGAAGGTGGTATGTTTGATGGAACAATTCAATTTAGTGAAAAATATCCGATAGAGCCACCTAAAGTTAAATTCAATAATATTATTCATCCTAATATTCATAGGACAGGTGAAGTATGTATTTCTATTTTACATCAAGGTCGCGATGTATATGGATATGAAAAAGATTATGAAAGATGGAACCCTAGTCATGGTGTTGATAGTATTATGATGAGTATTATTAGTATGCTATCAGAACCTAACTTTGAATCACCAGCTAATATTGATTATTCAAAAATGTGGAAAGATGAACCAAATAAATATAAAAAATTGGTGTATAATTTAGTTGCATTTACACAAAAATAATTTTAATATTAAAAAATTTTTAATTTAAAACCATAATAATAGTTATATTAATAATGTATATATTATTGCCTGTTGAGGTGTATGATAAGAGTTCGAATGTACCATTTAGTGTAGATATTAACAATGATAGTTTAGTAATTAATACAATTAATGATACCAAAGTTCATAATATAATTTTATGTAATTTTTCATATGGTATTACAACAATCCAAGTTTCATTTCCTTTAACATTTCTTATTGTTAAAAATGAATTAATATGTGATCAATTTTATGTATTTAAAGTATTATCATCATATAATGATTTTGATTTTTTAAACGTCATGATTAATGAAGTAAATAGAATATATAATAAAAAATATATTTTGTATAAAAATATGAATTTAATGAATTTAATTAATTTATTAAAGTTACATAGTAATAATGATAATATAAGTGATAAAATTGAAGAACAAATTAATAAAGTATATTATAGGGTTTGTAGATACTTAAATTTTTGTTTAGCAACTATTGCAGATGAAAATACATCAAATATAGCTGATACTAGTAAAATACTCCAAATAATAAATTTAATAAAATTGATTAAAATTGATTTTTATGGGAATACATTGAGTATAGAGGAACATATTGAATTTATAAATAATCCTAATTTAATTAAAAAAAAGAGATATTATTTTTATGAGCATAATAATAAAATAATAAAAACATATATTAAATCAGACAGTCCTGATAATATTAATTGTAAAGCTTATCCAAAAAAATACAATAAATTAATAACAATTAAAAATTTATTGAATACTTTGATTATTAATCATTTTGAAAAATTATTTGATATTTCATGTAAGGTATTATATAAGAAGAAACAAAATATGATTATTTTAACTAATAGTCATATATTTGATAATGAAAATTACATTGAATTAGAAATAAATAATAATAATTTTAGTAAATTACATGAGTTATCATTTAATAAATTTAAGAATATAATAGATATTAATAATAATATAGAACATCAACAAATAATAAACAGTTTATTAGAAACAAATATATTTCCAATTAATTTTGATAAAAGAACATTAAATGATAATTTTATTAAAATTTTATATTTATTAATTAAAAATGAAGATAATATTCAATATGTAAATCATAAATTAAAATCGATATTTATCTATGTATTAAAGATATGTAAAAATTTATTGACTGAGGACTTTTCTATTATAAACAATTCTAGAGTTTATAATGAAACATTGATATATCAAATAATAAAATCATTATTATTCAATAATCATATTTTATTATGTGATATTAAATATTTAGCAAATATTAAACAAAGATTTATAAATAATATAATTATAATTCAAATATTAACTAATTTATCATGGAAAACTATTTCAAAACAGTTCACTTCATTTAAATATTTAATAACAAATAAACTAAATTGTAAAGATTTAATCATAATTGATGGAAAGTTAAATAAAACATATACAAATAATATGGATAATAGATTAAAAAAAATAATAATTGACCCGTTACAAATGTTTAATTATTTGAAAAAAGAAGAAGATTTTTATAAATGGATCTTTAATTTTAAAGAATTGATACCGCGTATTTTTAATAATATGATTACATTAGAAGCCCATGATTATAAAAAAATAGCAAAAATATTATATAATTATTCAAAAATTAAAAATCAAAATATGGAAGATGAAAATTATAAAAAATTATTATGTATTTTAAAAATAGATAGCAAATTAATATTATTTAATGACAGAATTAATATTAAATTCAAAGACATTTTTAAAAATATCAATATTAATTTAGGATATATGGCACGAGATATCGTTAATGAAGAAGTTATATCTGTATCAATATCTGAAGATATTACTGATATTAATAGTAATATTAGTATTGATACAATTCATAAGCTTAAAAGAAAGTATTATAAATACAAAGGAAAATATTTAGAAATGAAAATGAGTGAAACTATTAATGAATGAAAAAAATTGAAAAATTAAATTAATTAATACTTACTTAATAATATTAATGGATACAATTAATGATATCATTTATAACATTTCTAACTATTTTAATTCTAATAATATTCCTTTTGTTGTTGGCGGTGGATATGGTGTAAAACTATTATGTGATTTATTTTCAATTCATGTATCATTTGATGTTAACAATTTGGATATTTTTTATCTAGCGAACACACCTATTACAACTAGTTGTATTAGTAGTTACCGCCGTATGACTGAACCACGAACTACTACTACATATACTACTGAGGAAGGGTTTAACATTAATCTAACTATGGTTCGTAATAATTATCTTAGTTTCATTCATAATGATTATCTGAAAATCATGCATCCAAATAAGCTAATTGGATATTATATGGATGACTTTGAGATGACTGACACTATGCGATTTAAGTATATTATTTTGGAGAGTATTATTACAAATATTAACATGGGTCCCATTCATATTATTAATAAAAATAATACAATTGAGATTGAAAATCAAATTAAAAAGACATTTAAGACAATTCCATTAGCCCGACGTTTGTTAACCATTGAGGAATAGATGGATGATAGATAACTGTTAATTCTTTATTTTATTTACATAATTAAGAGCACATCCAATATTACAACTATAACTATTATTTAACTCTCCATCAGTAAATGAATAACCATCTTTATTTATTTTATTTCTTGACATTTTAAATTTATTATTACAATTTACGCACTTTATTTCAACATAACCATAATAAATATCTAGAACAGTATTTGTAATTTTTTGGTTAAGATATGATAACATTATATTAATAAAGAAATTATTAAACATGAACATATGGGTTCTTGTTTATGTTCAACTCATTTAATTATTTATTATTTGAAAGATATTATATATAATATTTTTTTATAAAATAATTATATGAAGAAATATAAGAAATTATTAAATATAATACTACCATTTATTATATGGTATTCATTATGGAATATATTTGATCATGTATTAAAAAATAAATTATCGAAAGATATAATATTTTTATTAACTAATATATTATTATTATGTATAGCTTTAGTATTAGTATCAGTATTTTATGTAAATGTTGATTAGATATCACTCTGCTTACTATTTAAAATATTGATAAAAATTGAAAAATATATAAATAATACAACTTAATTATAAATAGTATGCCACTATATTATTGTCGCTTTTGTAACAAAACATATAATATTACAAATGAATATTATTGTCATTTATACACGCATATTAATAATTATATATTAGATAAAGATGAAATATCATTAGCAATTGTTTATCATTCTAGGAGAGAAAATATTAAAAAAAAATCATATGAGAAAAATAAAACTTTGCGTAAAGAAGGTATTATTGATTATAAATATACATGTAAAATATGTGATTTTAAAATACATACTTCAATGGGAATTAAAGTACATCTAATTGGAAAACATACAGAAGAACAATTATTGGAAGTAGGATATGAAAAAGAATATATTGATACATTAATTGAAGAAAGACTAAAACGCATTGAATATCAAAAGAAATATAATAAAAATTATAATAAAAAACAAATTGCTTTGCCAGAACTACATAATGTTCCACCATTAATTCCATTAGTGTTAGTAATCCCATTAATTAAAATTAAATAATTTTTGTTATTGATTTATAATAGTTAATATTATGCATTTTTCTTTTAATTTAGAAACTTGTTTTAATGTTAACATTGTATTTTTACAAAGTTGAATTTTTTGAAGATCCTTTAATTTATGTGGGAACAATTGGTAATGTTTAATTCTATTAATAAGATTTATTAATGTTTTTTGAGTAATATAAATATTATTTTTCTTTAAAACTGTAGTCCAATAAATATCATCTGTAGGGACATCATCTATAGAATTATAATTATTAATATCTTTTGAAATCAACTTATCTAATAATAAAGTCATTTGAGACATTTTATTTGATAGATTAATTAATCCATCAAATATTAAAGGGTTCCATTCATTTAATGCTGGTTTTACTATATCACGAATTTTACCACGTTGGCTCCATTTTGGAGTGCTATCTAATAAAAATGGAATATTATGACTGATAGCATAACTGTATATTTCTGATTTTGGGATATTAATTAATGGTCTAAGAAAACAAATATGTTTTTCTTTATAAGATTGATTAGATATAGGTGTCATTCCTAATAAATTTTCGTAATGGGATTGACTAGCTGTATTAGTAAAAATATTTTCAATTGTATCATCTTTATTATGTCCTAATACTATATATTTAGATATATCACCATTTATGGTAATATAACTAGTAAATCTAACATCTTTTGTATAACTTTCATATAAATCTCTTAATTCATATTCCATACATTTAGGTCTGTTAATTTCATCAATACGCCTTATATAAAGAGGTATTTGTAAAATAGTATTACACCACCAAATTAATAATTTTTCTTCTTTCTTGCATTCTTGTCTATTATAATAATCAATATGAATACAACTTATTTTTAGATTTCTAAAATCATATGTTAATTGTTTTAATATATAACTACATACCATACTATCAACTCCTCCGCTAATACTTACAATTATCTCTTCATTAGTTAAATTATTATTTTCAATAAATTCTTTCATAGATAAATATAATCGAGATTTGTCATTAATAAAATTAACTTTATCAATTGTTGGTGATATTTCATCTAATATTTCAGGATAATTAAAAATAATACCATCATTAATATAACCAACTATATTATGTTCTTTTGTACATTTAATATATCTTTCATAAGTAGCTATTAAAAATCTTTTAATAAATTGGTTTTCTTTATTTAAAGTTAATCTATTCCAAGTTTCATTCAATACGAATTTAACATGTTTTAATTGATGTGTATGACGAATTGGCATCAAACAAAACATAAACTCGAAATCATTTAACCCATGTTTAAATTTATCATAATTAATATAACAATTATCTACAAAATTATCAGGTGCAGTGAGATTAATATTAATATATCTATTAATGTGTTTTATTAATTGATCATAATATATACAATATGAAGTCCATTCTTTCATATTTAAATTATCTATATTTATAGTATCATTTATTATATCTAAATATTCTTCATAAATATACTTATCATCATTGTGTGTAGAATTAAACCATAAATTAGAGTTAGATTTCCAAAAAGTATATATTTTATCCATTAAATGATTATTAATATAAATATTATAAAATATTATTTCATTTTTTTTGAAATAATATATTATATTATAATGAGATTAACAATAATATTAAGTTTTATCGCAATAATGTTAACTGTATTAAATACAATATTGATTGTTGGTAAAAGTCATATCGATAAAAATGTAAGTGGATTTAATGAAAGTATATTATTTACTTCATTTATAATTGCAATTATTTGGTGCATATATGGATATATTGATAATAAACAATATATATTAATTGGTTATTTAATAATAATAATATGTATGATGTATTTATTATATTTATATTATTATTATAAAAAATCATATATATGAGTACCATTACTTTAAAAATATTATAATTTATAATTTTAATTGAACATCATTATTTATAAAAATAAATTCGTCCTCTATTAATGGTGTATCATTATTGTGTTCTTCAATAAGAGTATTATTTAACATTAATTGATTTCTTGATATTATATGCGGATTATTAATTATATGTAATTGTCTATTCAATTGAGTTATTTCTCTTCTTAGTTCAATTAATTCAATTTCTTCTTTAGTTAATATGTGTGTTTTTGGTTTTATATATGTAATTAAATAATAAGTTCCATATAAAGTATTTTTTAACAACCACCAAGAAATATTAGCAGATATATCTAATGATATATTTATTAGGGTACAAAATACCATCTAATTACTATATTTAAATAGAAAATTAATTTAGAAAAATTGATTTAAATTAATATTAATTTAAATTATAATATATTAATGGCATTAAAAGGAGCAATTCGTTTTAATTCAAAGTCGCTAAACAAATATTCGGCGGTCATATTCGATTTGTCTGGAGTGTTAGTTGATTTTGGAGTACATATTCCAGTTATAGCAATTAATCGCGCATTTAATAATCAAGGCATCCATATTTCAGAAAAAAATATTAGAAAATATGTAGGTTCTAATCAAGAAAATCAAATTAAAGTATTATGTAATTTAAATAATTGTAAAAGTAAGTTTGAAGATATTTATACAGATTATCAAAATCAATTAGTTATATTAAATAGTTCTGAAGAATTTAATACACCAATTAATGGAGCATCTAAAACAACTAATCTATTAAAACAATTAGGTTTTAAAATTGGTATAACTACTTTTTATAATAAAAATGTGTTTAGTGTAATAGATAAATCATTAAAAAAACATAATGTTGTATATGATACAGTTGTATGTAACAATGATGTCATTTTAGGTCAACCAGAACCATTTATGCTATATAAAATGATGAATAAATTAAATACTCCTTCTAGACAATGTATCAAAGTCGGTGAATCACATTTAAATACGACCGAGGGGTTGAATGCAAAGGTAGATACAATAAATGTTATAGATTCATCTAATTGTATGGGTTTGGATGAACAAATATTTGATGACAGTTGTGAAACAATTAAAAATATTAAAAGAATGGATGTTATTAATAGTTTAATGAATTATCCAATTCCGAAATATTTCGTTTCATCAGTTACAGATATTGGAAATATATTAGATAAAAAAAAATAAATTTAATTATAAATTAAAATATAAAATATTATAATGAGTATTCAGGGCCAAAAGTCTAATAATATTCAAGATAGTAAATATATTGAAAGTGTATCTTTCGAAGATAGAAAAAAAAAAGCGAATTCATTATTAACCAAATATCCAGATAAAATTCCTGTTATTTTAGAAAAAAGTAAAAAGGATAAATATTTACCTAAAATGGATAAAAGTAAATTATTAGTTGCACAAGATATGACTGTATCTACGGTTCTTCAATTATTAAAAAAAAGTATTAAAACAGATGAAAAAACATCAATATATATTATGGTTTCAAATAAAGACATAATGTTATCTGGTTCTCAATCAATAACAGAAATATATGAAAATCATAAAAATAATGATGGATTTTTATATTTAGAATATTGTACTGAGAATGTATTTGGATAACACATTTGGGTAATTCTCAGTTCAACAACCAAAGGTTATTGTTTTGAATGGAGACTAACAATATTGATTATTTTATATAAATTATCTATATAATTTATATGAATAAAATAGAATTATTTGATAATAGAGAAATTATTGATATTAATAATAAACAAGATTTAATTGATATATTTATATTAAAAAAAACTAATGTAAATGGTTCTTTTATATATACTACTGTTGAAATTAAAGATAAAATTATTAATATAAATACTGATTTGGAATTTAGTTATACTGCTGATACAATAGTAGATACTAATTTTCCATCTGATATAAATTTAACTAATGTATTAATTAAAGGTAATAATAAAATAATTAAAAATTTACTTGTTAAAAAAATAGGTCAACAATGTAAATCATTATTTAATATTATCGATAAAGATTGTATTATTAATAATTTAATATTTGATAATTTATCTGGATTTTTCGCAAATAATAATAAAGGAATTATTGCAAAATGTGTATTTAAAAATATGAATCGGATGTATCCTATTACTCTTAATTATAGTATCGAAAATAAATATAGTTTTATTATAGATGGAGATAATGATGGTACTATTAGTGAGTGTTTATTTAGTAATATAAAATTTGAAACTAATAGAGATAAAGTTATTAATGATGATATTTATAAAGGAATTAGTATAGTATGCGATATTAATAATGGAATTATAAATACATGTTCTTTTGAAAATATTAAAATTAACTCAAATAAAGCATCGTTAATAACATTTATAAATAAAAAAACTATAATAAATTGTACTATTGAAGGTGAAAATTATATTACTAATAATTATAATGGAATACAAAATGGTATAATGTTAGGTGGTATTGTAGGTATATTAGATGGAGGAACATTACAAAATATAGATATTATAGGAAATATTATAATAAATAGTAATAATTGTGGTTTATTATGCAATAGTATTATTAACAATGGCTCTATTAGTTGTATTACTATAAATTATTTAAATAAGCAACGATTAATTAATATAAATGCTGTCGATGAGTATAGAAATATTATAGATAATTTTAAAAGAATTAAAAATATTGTTATTAATAATAATTTTAAATATACTCCAATTTATAATATTGAATTAAATGAGAACAAAACTGTTAAAATACAGTTTGATAAAACATGTCAATTTAATAATAACTCAAGTTTATTTAATATTATTATTGTTATAACTATATTCGTTTTTTTAATATTAAGTTTGCTATTTATACTTTTTAGAGCGCACAGCTCTAAATATAATTAAATCTAATTATTATTATATGCCAGATATTATAGATAATAATATTAAATATAGTTTAAATCAAACTACACACGAAGCATCAGTACTAGAATTAATTGATAAAACATTAACAAATATTAATATTAAAGATATAATTAGAGTTGGGACTGATGATTATAAAGTAACATCTATAAACTCTTATGCATTTTACAACTCATCAATAGAAAGTATACATATTCCGAATACAATCAAAACAATTGGTATAAGTGCGTTTGAAAACAGTGTGACACTCAAAGAAGTTGTGATTGATAAAGATAGTGTATTAGAAACAATTCAAGATAAAGCTTTTAATAAAACATCAATAACAAGTGTATATATTCCAAAAACAGTAAAAACAATTGATAATTATGTTTTTAGCAGTTTAGATACATTAAAAATTGTTGATATTGATAAAGATAGTGTATTAGAAACAATTGGAAACTGGGCATTTAATTCAACATCAATAGAAAGTGTATATATACCAAACACTGTTAAAACAATTGGTAATAATGCATTTAGTCATGCAAAATTAAAATCAGTTGAAATTCAAAAGGATAGTATATTAGAAACAATTGGAGAAAGAGCATTTATTTCAACATCAATTAAAAGTGTATATATTCCAAAAAAAGTAATTAAAATTGGTGAGAGTGCTTTTGAGAATGTATATAGTTTAAGAAAAGTTTATTTCGAAGGAAATAAACCAGATATAGGTAAGAATGCATTTAGTAATGTTGGACACGATTTTTTATATTCAACAATAGGGGAAGTAGATGTAGATACATACAATGATTGGAAAGAAGTAAATAAAATAGATGATTTAATAATAAATAAATTATATATATTAAAATACACACTGATTAAAATTATTATGTTTTTAATACCTTTAATTGTTATTTATTTAATATATAATTCAAAATTACAAAAGTTCATAAAGAAATATATTATAATATTTATGATAGTTCTATTTTTAAATATGTTGATACTATTAATTCAACAATATTTTTAAATAATATTATATTTTATAAAATATAATATTATATGGGTAATATAGATATTACAAATGACGGTGTTAAATATAGATTAAATAAAGATACAAATGAAGCAACAGTATTAGGTTTATCAGATGATAATAAAAGTAAACATATAATAATTAAAAATAATATAAATGAAAAAACTGATTATTCTGTGTTGTACATTACAAATGAAGCCTTTAATCAAACATTGATTGAAAGTATAACAATACCAAATAGTGTAAAAATAATTGGAGACCGTGCATTTAATTCTGTTTCTACATTAAAAATAATTAATATAAATGAAGAAAGTGATTTAGAAATGATTGGGAATAGTGCATTTTTTGGGACATCGATTGAAAATGTAATTATACCTAAAAAAGTTAATAAAATACAAGGGGGTGCATTTAGTAATATGAAAAAATTAAAGAAAGTTATATTTAAAGGTGATAAACCAGATATAGAACCATATACATTTTCAGAAACTGTAAATATATTTTCTAATCCACCATTAGGTTATGTTGATAAAAAACAATACCCTGCATGGAATGGAGTTAATTTCATAGATGATTTAGTAGTTAATAAAGTATTACATATAGTTATAGTTATACCAATTTTATTAATTATATTATTTGTTGCAAATATTTATTTATATGTAAAATCATCTACTATGAATATAAATATTATTGTTGGAGTTATATTAGGTGCAATTATAGGTATGGGATTTTTATCCAAACAAATATATTTTGTAATATTATTATTTTTGGTTCCTTATTTATTATCTATTTATAATTTATTTAATAAGAAATTTAGTTTACATGTTAGAGTTCCATTAGCATTATTATTATTTGTGTTATATAAATATAAATTAAATAAATTAATTTAACTATTATCATTACGCTGGCATTGTGAATATCCAATTAGTTAATATTAATTAGCATATTTTTTAGCTTTTTCAATAGCTTCATCAATATTACCGACCATATAAAATCCTTGTTCAGGAAGATCATCAACATCACCATTTAGTATCATTTTAACTGCTTTAATAGTATCATGTAATTTTACATATTTACCAGGAGAACCAGTAAAAACTTCTGCTACATGAAATGGTTGTGATAAAAATTTTTGCAATTTGCGTGCACGATTTACTGTTTGTTTTTGAGTAGCTGAAAGTGTTTCAATTCCGTTTCTATTAATTGTATTTTTTAATGTTTCATATTCTCTAAGAATATTGAGTGCATTTGTTGCGACA
>JACCEB011585573.1_pt1 | contig 56572 bp, 55 predicted proteins | sample 7454761 | NCBI WGS metagenome assembly JACCEB01 (sample SAMN15323454, study PRJNA562643) | freshwater metagenome | isolation source: river surface water | place: USA:Blue River Watershed | collected 2017-08-18
ACGGTTCCTAGACGGTACCTCCATCAAAGGTTCTGCTCCGCAGAACTTTGATGCGCCAAATGCGACGCTTGCGTCGCATGGCTCCCTTAAGCCTCCGGCATCATCTTGTAGCGTAGGTTCTGACAAACGCCCGACATTCAATAGTGGAGAGATTTTAAATTACAATATTTTAGAGGGATATAATCCAAATTTTTCATGCAATAATAAACATATTATCAAAATGTTAATGTTTCCGAGAGAATTAAAAACTCATACGTTTTATATTGACGTTGTTGATTCTGATTGTCCATTGAGTATGAACAAAATATATCCATATTTGAGAACTAACTTTGATGCAATTTATTTATTTAAAAACACAAAGGAATACACCAACATTTTCAATATAAAACACACACATACACCAAAATCTCACTTAATTTGAGTATTTCTCAATTTATCTGCTGTTATAACGGAAGCATCTTCATCTGCCAGTTTAACCGGAATCCATTTGCGCACTTTCGCATTAAATTCACACACCATTTTCACTTCTTTCTCCATATCGAGTACCCACTTACTCTCCCGAACATCCTCGAAATCTTCGTCGTCGTCACTCTCCTCAATCGCATCCAAGTTCTGATTGGCCCGGATTTTGCGGAACACCGTATTCAACAAAACACTCGTCTTGTACGTCTGTATTCCCGCCACGCCACAATATGTGCGTTTGTGTGTTTTATTCTCACAAATCCGGTCGCAAAGATCCGGTGGTCTTTGACAAAATAAGTTGTATATGTCGAACTGCACCGCGGGCTTCACCCAAAATACAGTCGGCTCTTTAAACTGCGGTCGCGAATAATCGCACATGAGTGGGCGTTCGCACACCGGCATAATGGGCATGACTGTTTCTAATACACCAGCTTGGTCCTTTACTAAATTCACATATGGCGCTAATTTATCTCCCGACCTGTATTGTGCATGATGTTCAATGTATCCGGGTTTCTGACAAACGCCCGACCAACCGGGAAGGGATGGTCTTTGACATTCTTGTCTGGATATGTCAGTAATATGTGGTAATCGCATCCAAATGGGAAACACTGAACCCATTTTCTCCACGATTTGCGCCATGCGCGGCAATTTGCGAAAAAACGTCTCTTTCGCCACATTCAATCCGCAATAATAATACACATCTTCAATTAAAAACACGTTGCGACCGGATGTTGTGTGTTCGCACATGGTACCATACATGGCCGTGCCTTTGCTAAACGGCAACATAGTGCATCCTTCTCCCAATGAGAAACGATTCACAATGCTGACTTTTTTCTCTTTATTGAGTTCCATGAAAAATACCGCATCTCCCGATTCATCGTATTGAATCCACACGTAATATTTTTTGCCAATAGAAATACTCACGCGAAAATCATAATTGGCTGGTGCGGCAGTATCGGTGCGTTCGTAAGATGGTTCTATTTTCGGTAAGCGCGAAAGTAGAGCCTGTATTTCAGCTTGTTCTAATTGTTGCATTGTGGAGGGTTTGTTTTTTATTTTATTTATTTTATGGTGCGTTATCTTTATGTTTATTTATAAATCAAAAATATAAATAAAAAGTGATATTTAAGACTATTTTGCAAAGCAAAATAGTCGCATCACCTGGGAGTGAATACGACCAGGTGATTAAAGATTAAACCAATAAACTCAAAAATGCGCCCTTGTATTCCTCCAATCCAATATGTGTCAATTGCACTCCTACATCAATATATACTCTATTCAACTCTCGGTTCATTGTATTCCATCTCTCGCAAAACGTCCAATCTTCCGACATATACATTCCTTCGCAAATGGACGGCTCAAACAGAGCATACGCAAACTCATTCTCTTCCTTCGTTAAAAATCCCGTATTGTCAATATACTTCAACTCAGGACATTTTGCCTGCATTTGTTCAAACACACTGCGTTTAATCATCATGAACCCCGTTGCAGTGTGTCTCACCTCCATCAAATTCTCATTTATAGTCAGCTCATTCGACAACAAATTAATATTGTATCGCAACAGTTTCTGCTTCACTATTTCGATATCCGACATCCGGTCTTTCAATTCCGTCTTATTCTTCTCGTCAATCCACTTTTTGGTAGCATCACCGCCGTCAATCAACAGTCTGTCCCATTCTCGCGATTTGAGTGGGTAAGCTCCGCCAATTACATCTTTGTCTGCCATCAACATATTAAACAAATCAATAGGTGACCAGGAAATGTCCGCGTCAATAAACATGATGTGTGTGGTTTCTTTATCCGACAATGCTTTCGCCACCAAATTATTTCTCGCGCGCGATACCAAACTATCATTGCGACAAAATTCAATCCGAACGGGCAACCCCACCAAATTACATAAATTAATAGTATTTATAAGTGCGTGCGTATAATTCACATATAATTGCGACCCAAACGCGGGCGTCAAAATGGTAAGACTTGGATTGTGTTCCGCAATAAACGCCTTAATTTTCCGTTCAAACTCCTCAAACGTGTTTTGCGAAGTATTTATACGGGCAGTGCCTTCTGGCACAGGAATAGAAGACTCTGGTTCAATAATGTCAAAACGAATATTCTCTGACATGAGGGTTGGGTTAAATATAACAGATATCAATCTGTCATCTTTATTTTATTTTTCAGTGAATACTTTTTATTTTGTATTCACCTGTCACTCCACGTCTGATTGAAGTAACTAATATCATTCACTCACATAAAAGTGAGGAGGGGGTCGTAAGTGCCCCTACGCGGTCTGAGCCTTGATGAAGTGGGGAGAAAGATACTTCTGTAAGTTGAAGTAACTGAGGGGCTCAGTTCCCTCCTTGTAATTAAGAAGGACAGTGAGCTTCTTATCGGGGGTGATAATTCTCTTATTAGTAGCAAGCTGAAGATTGTTCTCCTTAATGTATCTAGTAATCTCCTTACTAACCTCAGTGCGTGCCATCTCAACACCAGCAGACTTGCCTAAGAAAGAGGCAAGAGCATCACTAATCTTGGCGGGCTTAGCAAAACCGGAAGGATTGCGGTTACCAGAGGACTTGCGGGCAGCCTTGGAGTTCTTCTGGGCAATCTTCTGCTCCTTAGCAACAGTCTTCTCTAAAGCCTTGAGGTCAGCCTTAATGGAAGAAAGAACAGCAGTGAGCTGCTGGACCTTGACGGTAAGTTCATTGAACTTGGCAGCAGAAGTGGTATCGACCTTAACCTCAGCAACAGGGGCATCGGTAGAGGCAGCAACAACCGGAGTCTCGGTGGCAACAACGGCGGGAGCAGCAACAACCTTCTCCTTCTTAGCCTTGGGCTCGGCAGCCTTCTTAACAGGCTTATCAGCGGGGGCAGGAGTAGAGGCAACGGGAGCAGAGGCAACGGGAGCGGGAGCAGGAGCAGAGGACTTTTCGTTCTTAGTAGCGCGGACCATGTTTTCTTGGTAATATACACTATAGAGTGTGGGCTCTCTATATTGTTTTTTTACAATTAATAAATTTGGGATTAACTTAAAAACCTTGGCTCGATACATGGTCTGGTGTTTTGCAATTTCATTAAAAAATGGCAAAAATAATTAAATTAAACGCAAACTTTACAATTTCAACTAAATCGCCTAAATAATTTGGCTGGATGGTGGAGTTATTTTTCGATGACCGTCTAAAACAAAAAATAAATATTTATCCAACTTTCGTATTATAACCCATACGCAAATATATTGTCAGCAATCATGCTGTCAGCGACTTCTCCAATATTATTTAATGTCTTGTATTGCGGACAATTAGTGAGTTTGGTTACTAAAATCCATGGTTCTTTCTGTGTATTCCAATAATACACCGAATTGTTACTTTCTTCTGCGCGTATCCTATCTGGAAGTTTATCGTCACTACCATACATTTTGTTGCAATGTGAATACGTAATTTCGTATGAATCATATAAATCACTATGTGGTGCAAGTTTTCGAATAGATTGTATATAAACTCCGCAATCATCCACAGCAATCATTACATCACGCACATCAGATTTCAATACGTTGCATACATAAAATTTGTTCATTGTTTGGTTTGAGTGTTTTTATAACTTTACTGTTGAAATTGTATTATATATTCATAATGTGTCATCATTCTTAAGTCTTTGTGACCTGGTGCGTTTCATGATTGCTTGTGATGTTCGAACCGTTTTATTTTGTGCCGAGCCCACTGTATTTTTACCGGATTTATTGCTTGCGTTGGATTTATTGCTTGCCTTGGTTGGTGTTCGTCGATTAGACAAAGATTCTACTGGTTCTGTGCAAATTAATTCAAATGTGTCCGTAAAATAGTTGCATAATTTCATTATTGGATCATATTTTTCTTTGCAAATATCGTTATATTCTGTGATAAGATGTCCAGTTTCAGTGTGTCGTCTTATGTAATCGGACTTATTTCTGGAATAGGAACAACTTTCCGCATTTTTATTAATATTTTTTATTGCATCATGAAATTCGTCTCGGATTCTTTTATTGTTGGTCAAATGTTGCACTATCTCCAGCCTCGATAACTTACTCGCAACAAATGCTGTTATAAACGCAGCAGCAGGAGCTATCGGCAACAGTGCTGCCGACGCTAATCCAGCTGCAGCTATATTTAATGCTTCCGCCATGTGAGTTACACCTTCTGTTTTTGATATTTTCATAGCAGTTCCTGACATAGTAAGAGCAATCGAATTCATGGTTGTGAGAGAAGTCAAAACAAGTGGATTTATTAACCAAAATGTAGAGTTAGATTTTTTTTCAATCTCCAGTTCTTTTATACTCACTATATTTTGTGTTCGCATGTTGCACAATACGACTGTTTCTTGACGCGCTAAATTTACGGCGGTATCACGGGCCGTGTCAATAGACTCAATGTCTGCTTTATTCCATTTACTTACATCATCAAACAGAAAATTATCCATAGCATGTCTCACACTTTGCACTGCAGAAGACAATTTAGATGCCGAACGAGTTAAATGACGGCTTGGACTTTTTATCATGTATTTTTCGAGGGAAGTGTCACAATTGCCGATGAGTTTTTTCACATTCGCCAATAAATGTTCCAACTTTTCAATCATAATTTTTTTATTATAATGTTTGATGCGATGCATGTTTAATATATGGGCTTTAAGCCGTTCGGAAAAATTATTTCTGCGGCATTTAAAAGTGGAAAATAAACGTCCAATACTAACGTATTTTGCATTATCGCTCTGTGTTGATAAAAACAAATCTATAGCAGAATACATATAATTTTTGAACGAGGGAGTATAAACCGTGTTATCATCAAAATAATATTCAACCCCGCGGAATTCAGTATCTTTATTTATGCTCCTAATCCCATCTATTGTTTGTTCTAATTTATCGTAAAAAGAAAGGGCTGCTTCGTGACGAGGCTCGCCCTCTTCCGTTTTATTTATTTTCATCAATAACTCAAACAATTCGTTTGTGTTTTCCATTATATGTTATTACAATATATTTTTGATAACATGAGAGGGATGGTCTTAACGCCCGACTGCCAAGGAGGGCAGTCTTTGACTAATCATAAATTAATATAAACATTTCGGGAGAGAATATACTATCTCTCTCCCGAATCTATGTCTTTTCATGCTCGCCAAATTGCATCTAAAATGAAACAAATCAAAGCAAAATCCAAACACAATGCTTCGACTATTGAACGAGCAACTATACAAGTTAAACCTCCACCCTTCCGCATCACCCCCGAATACGCCGCCACTGTGTGTTCGGCATCTTATATTGGAAAAAAGGGATATACCATTCCCAAATCGGTTCTCTCTCCCGAAGATTTGGCCGAATTACATAAAGAATTATTTATGCGACCCATGACAAACGGCAAAATAGACCCCAATGAAAGCGGGTTTCCCGTATATCGAGAAAATGATGCCAAAATATATATTCCCCGATTTTACGGTATCTCCCGATATGGTCTGCCACCAAAATCAGATATAGAACCAGGCGACGATATAGACGTGCCGTTTGTAAAAGAGTTGCGCGATTACCAGAACCACATAATAGATGTGTATGTTAAACACGCCGACCGACCAATACACACATTACCACCGGAATATTCGGGAGAGGCCGTATTTGGCGGCGGGGCTATACTGGAAGTACCTTGCGGTCGTGGCAAATGTTTGGCCAAAGACACCGAAATTTTAATGTATGATGGTACTATTCGCATGGTGCAAGACGTGAAAGTGGGGGATTATTTGATGGGCGACGATTGCACACCAAGACGTGTATTAACTTTGGCACGCGGTAGAGAAACAATGTATAAAGTGCGAGATGTGTTGTGGGGAACTTCATATGTCGTGAATGAAAGCCATATTTTATCTTTGAAACGCGCCAATTCGGGAGAGATAGTAGATATTTCCGTGCGCGATTATTTATTGAAGAGCGATAGGTCACTGTTTGGTTATAGAGTGCCAATTGATTATATTGAGCATAATATCAAGGACCCATTGATTCCTGCCATTGAAGCCGGAGACACAGTTGCAACATTAATACAATATGGTTCAATGAACTCAATCCCTGTGAATTATATTGTTTCCTCTCCCGAATATCGCCGTGATTTTTTATTCGGATTCGTGAGTTCATGCGGAATCGTTACCAATCATGAATGTAGTTCCGGCATAATATTCAAGCTCAATACACACCAAGTCATCTGGAAACAGATAGCATTTATGGCGCGTTCTATTGGATATGGTGTGTCAGAATCGGGAGATACTCTCATAATCGACACACATCCTGTTACAGACATGTATCCCATCGAAATCGAACAGTTGGCTGAAGACGATTATTACGGGTTTGAAATCGATGGAAATCGCCGGTTCATGTTAGGCGACTGCACCGTCACACACAACACCGTTATGGCGCTCAAAATCATATCTGTGTTGTCGAAAAAAACGCTTATTTTGGTACATAAAGAGTTCTTGATGAATCAATGGATTGAACGTATCGCAGAATTTGTGCCGAGTGCCAAAGTGGGTAAAATACAAGGCCCCATATTCGACGTGGCGGGGAAAGATATTGTGATTGGCATGATTCAGACCCTGTATGATAAAGAATATTCGGGAGAGACATTCAAAGATTTCGGTCTTACTATTATCGACGAAGTGCATCGCATTGGCAGCGAACAGTTCTCCCGAACACTACTTAAAATAATCACTCCGTATATGTTGGGTATTTCCGCTACGGTGGAACGCAAAGATGGGCTTACGAAGGTACTCAACTATTTCATCGGCGACAAAATCTATTCCGAAGAACGCGAGAATGATGACCCGGTGTGTGTGCGCGCCATCGAGTATATTACAAAAGACGCCGAACATATGGAAGTAGAATACGATTTTCGCGGACAAGTGAAACACAGTACTATGTTGTCCAAATTGAGCAATTATACACCCAGAAGTGATTTTCTCTCCCGAATTTTGGTGGATTTAATTGCCGAACATCCGAGAAATCAAATCATGGTGTTGGCGCATCAACGCGCATTATTGACGTATTTGTTTGAAGCCATTCGAAACAAAAACATTGCTGGCGGTTCGGTTGGATATTATGTGGGTGGCATGAAAGAGTCCGCTTTGAAAGAAACCGAGGAAAAACGCATTGTGTTGGCGACGTACGCAATGGCTGCAGAGGCGCTGGATATAAAGTCGCTTTCAACACTGGTGATGGTGACGCCCAAGACGGACATTATACAGTCGGTGGGGCGCATTTTGCGAACGAAACATGAGAATCCGATTGTGGTGGATGTGGTGGATAAACACGATGTGTTTCAGAAACAGTGGTTTCAACGGCGGCGATTTTATAAGAAATGTGGGTATCGCATTCGACAGATCGATAGCGAGAAGTATGCGGGTATGATTTTGGATTGGAAGACGGATAAGACGTGGAGATGGGTACATGAACCGGCAGGGTTCAATGAAAAAGGTGAAAAATCCGAAGATGATTCGGGAGAGGAAGGTGATATTATTAAGGGAAAAGGATGTTTAATTACACTGGATGATTAGTTTATTATTTATGTATAATATAAAATGATACCAGTTATTGTTGCATTTCTTGCGCCAACTGTAAATTCGATCCAATTATTTCCACAATTGTATAAAACATTCAGGACAAAAAGTGTAAAAGATTTATTTTTTATTCTCTTTTACTTATTTTGACAACAAATATACTTTGGTTATTACATGGATACTTCATATATGACTTATCACTCATAGCTGCAGGCATAATTAGTTTTACAATAAATGTGACTTTATTTATTTTATTTTTGATTTATAAATAAATTGGTGTCAAATGTTTGATAGATGTTGGAGATTTATATAATATTATGAAAAGAATAGTTAAGCATAATATTATAAAAAAATATAATAAAAAATGGTGAAATGTTTGACCGTGAAAGAACCAACTAATATATTGGTGATAGGAATATGTCCAATTGAATACAATTATTTAATCAAAAATAAACCCAAATTTCGTTCATTCCCAATATGGGAAGAATATGAAAATTTTGATGTTTGTCGCGGTACCGAACCAGCAATTTTCACAACACGTGTGAATTCTGGATGCGTGGTTTTTTTAACAGAGAAAGAATTGAAAGATAATATTGAGGCAATTATTGAAGTTGAAGATTTAGATTACAGAGAAAATAATTGGTTTATTTTACGAAATTTCACGGGAGATATCGAATTTAAATTATACGGGAATTTTTTTACAGATGATAATGTGAGAAATTTAATTAGTAGAGAGTTAATCGAATATCCGTATGAATTAGATTTTAACTGTAAGGAATCAGTCAGAGATATATGTAGAGAGAATAAGTTTGAAATAATGAAAATGAATATGATTCTACCAAATAATGCAATAATTGAATTATTTACTGAAGAATACGCTAGTGAATTCACACTCTTGTAACAACCTCTATGATACATCAAAATAATTGCACACTGAATTACGGTTGGAAAACTGTCATAACTCTTTCTATTTAATTCTGTAAATAATTCATGTTGGTTGAAATATACAGTGCAATAAATTGAATTTATTTTTATATTCATTATTTGTAAATACTTCTGTTATTGGGCTGGCACATGTGTATAATAATTTTTCATTTTTTGTCAAGTAAATTATACAGTATTAATAATCCAACCAATCCCACACCGCCTAAATACACTCTCGAGAGAATCTCCATTTCTCTCGTCGAGTTTGTTCTCACACTCGTTGGAACATATTCTATTGGCGCATTTCCATACAAATTATAATACACACTATTTCCACTTGGATAACGGAACCACGGCGCACCATATCCGTGTCCATATCCATATCCATGCCCATGATAATAATGATTATGAGTTGGCATTGACGTGTGATGCACCACATGATGGTGTCCGCTTCCGGACCCAGAACTGCCTTTGCTCGCGTTGGATTCGCCGTCCATAAATTGCATTTTCATGTGTAATATAATATAAGGGTAGGCTTGTATATTATTTTTTTCTCCTTTGCGTGCGTTTATTTTTTCGTCCTCTCCCGAAAAATCTTTTGACTGACTTAAACATACCTGTTTTTTTAGAATCTCTGTTTAATAGACGCAAAGTTTCGGGAGATACATCTTTTGCCTCGGCTAAATAATCATGTTTAGACTTTTGGTTATTATTAGTAGGTTTAATTCCGAGTAATTTCAACGTTTCCGGCGAGACATCCGGAGCTTCATTTAAATAATCATGTTTTTCCGGAGTTGGTGATGCCGAATTTTTTGCGAGAGAATTAGCAGTGAATTGTGGTATAAGTGGTTGAAAATGGTCACGTCCATTGTATTTTATACACACAGTATCTGCTGTATCTTTATGAATAAACTCTTGTGTGATATATCCTTTAGCGTCAGGTACATAACTCAACAATATGATGTTTATTTTAAGTATCTCGGCTAAAGCTACGACATCCATCACCGCAGCCCATTTTAGATTTGTGCAAATATTTTTGGAATGCAATGTTCCATTGGCGTCGTCATTATCATACATCAAATTGAATTTGATTTGCGATTTCAGAGAGTTTTCCGGGTACTCTTTATTCGTGTCGAATTTTTTATAGTATTCACACACTTGTTTTCGCAAGTCGGCGGCATTGTGTGTGGTTAAATACTCCAAAGAATAAAACAAACAGTTACCATCGTCACCCACATCACCCACAATGAATAAATTTTTGAATTTGCCCTTGCTGATTATTTGTTTTGCATTTTTGTGATTGTTTAAATAATTTATGTATTCTTTCACGCGCATATATAAAAAATACATACATAAAAATGGTGTGTTAATTGAAATTAACCAATAAGTTTCATTCGAAAACGCAGGTCTTGATGTCGCAATACCCAATAATCCGGTATTTCCAAATGAAACACGAATTCCAATGGGCATTTTATTGTCTCCCGAAATTCGTGTATCCAAACACATTCGTCTTGGTCTGTTATGTCAAGCATCATGTGATTCAGCATGGTGAATGTGTTCATTATTTGCGGCGTTTCAAACAGTGGTTTGTGTTCGAATGTGGTTGTATTTACGGCATTTATTTGCAGACACGAATTTACACACATATCAACCACGTACTCTCCCGAAACGTCGGTGAAAATACACGCAAATCCTTTGATGGGCATCGCCACTAAATTGGCATACACGCGATAACATCGTGTAGTTCTGCTCGCAACACCGTTTATGAGGGTGGATTCGAGACCCTCTATTTTGAAAGTTTTATCAATAATTTCCATGTGTTTATTTTTTTACATTATAATAATGATTATGTCTTTATTTCATTTGCATGTTTTTTATGAAGATTCACTCCTGCAATCATTTATTTTATTTGAAAAGTAGTATGCACCATCTCTTATTTTAATTACGCAAATACCAACGATTTGCAATATTCCAAATGCAAATATTGTGCAATAGTCGGGACCACCTTTCTTTATATTACTCATTTTATATATTACCAAGTTTCAATAACTCTCATAAATTCTTCTTCATCTTCTTCATTTTTCATATTATTAAGTCTTTCTAATAAATTATTAGGATGGTATTTATTTTGTATCTTAGGAAGTCTTACACGTTCCCATAACCACCTACGAAAATGCTGTTTATATTTAAAACACATAATACGAAATCTACATTTTATAAATTGTTTAGTAATAATATTTATTTCATTAAATGAACAATCGTTATAATATATTTTTAGTAAGTCATTATTATCCCAATTCATATATATTAATTCTTTATTTAATTCTGGTAATAATGTTAATTTATTATGACGACACCATACTTTTTCTAATCTTTCATTAAATTTTGGTAAAGAAATTAATTTGTTATCACTACAAGATAAATGTTTTAAATTTTCATTTAATTTTGGTAAATAAGTTAAATTATTAGAAGCACAACATAATTCTTGTAAATTTTTATTTAATTTTGGTAATGAAGTTAAATCATTACTTGAAACATTTAAATTTAATAATTTATTATTTAATTCTGGCAATGTTATTAATCTATTATTATAACAATATAATAATAATAAATTTTCATTTAATTTTGGCAAAGATTTTAACTTATTATCACCACAAACTAAATATTTTAAATTTTTATTTAATTTTGGCAAAGAAATTAATTTATTATTATAACACTCTAATTTTTTTAAATTTTCATTTAATTTTGGTAAATAAGTTAAATTATTAGAAGCACAACATAATTCTTGTAAATTTTTAAATCTTGATAAATCTGGTAAATATGTTAAATTTTTACCAGATACATTTAATTCTGTAATATCTTCTGGTAATGAATCTAAATATTTTTCAATATTGAATTCTGTCATTTTTATATTTATAATTATTTATTTTCATTAATCAATTTACATTCAATTTTTCATATTTACCAAGTTTCTATTGCTTCCATAAATTCATCATCGTTTTCATTTTTCATATTACCAGTTCATCACGATTAACATATATAAATACATAAATATTACATATATACATATATACATATGAACGCGGAATCTTGGTATCAATTTGACAGTGATGCATTTTATTACGAAGATGCAACAAAAAATATAAAATATGAATTGCATGCAAGTGGGTTGCGTACAGAAATGATATTCAGTTTTTTTAAATGCAATGATGAATACGAAGAAAGTGACCCATTTGTTTTTGCTCTATATTTAAATGAAACCAATATAATAAATTATAAATCCTGTCGCAAAGTGCAAACAGAAGAAAAGGATGAGTCTGTACTTATTTGTAATTTCCAATTAGAAGATTCAGATAATTTCATGCATATTTTGAACACTGTGAATGCCGAGATGAATTTCTTTGAACAAAATGTGAGAATTATTTCATTCTCTGACGCAGCATCACATACAGTGTATTCGCGTTATTTGCCTTTATTTGAGTGCGAACGAAGGCGATGTGATTCCGAAGATATTCCGACTCATACTCTTTATCCATCAACATCACGAACACGAATTGAATTGAGTGAAGAAATTCAATTGGAATTGCAGAGAATGAATGAAGATGAGTTTTGGTTTGATCCAGATACTGGGGGATTTATGGTTGATCAATATTCGGCTGTTCTTGAATGTATTTTATCGAACGAACTTGTTAAAAATGTGACTCCCTCCACCGTTGATAATTTAATAGTAAGGCAACCTTTATTGAGTCATTTTGATGAAATTACTCAGGAGGAAAGATTCAAAATAATATTGGAACAACAACATAATATATGCGATAAATTATGCGAATTAGTATGTGAGCTATCATCAGATGTATGGAGCTCACATTATGAAAAAGATGGTATTGTGCATTTAAAAAACCATTACGGCGGTAATACACGAGAATATTTTAATATGTGTTTAACCGATTTATTAAGTTTGTATAAGCTATTTTTATTTTGTAAGAAACACGGATTATATATTCACATAATCAAAAATTAAAATATGCGGGCCAACTCTTCAATTTTATGGTGTGTATGAATTTGAATAAAATTGAAAAGATATATTATATTTGATATAAACATCTATATCACCTCCATAACACACTTTAAAAATGGCATCATATCCAAGTTTATTCACTATCTCAAACATAAATTATTCAAATAAAGAGCACTACATATTGGGTCGAGCTAACACTGGACCTTTTGAAAACGATCTATTCCAGTTAAAAATCACGCAACTGCCTGAATACGACAGAAATCACGAGAATGCTGAGGACTGCATTGTAGTTTCTGACAACAACGGAGGATGTTACAAAATAAACATTGTACTTGGAAATCTTGGAGAAGACGCATATAAAAATTATGAGCCGGAATATTACTCGGATGATTTCGATTGTACTGAATACGATATTCCACATTATGTGTGGGCCATTGTTACTGGAATGATAGTAGCAACAATATAACAATAACAAGGTAAATGTAAGTAAAAATAATCGCGATTATTTTTTTACGTGCATGGTGTTATTCATCATGTTGCACTGGATGATTGACACAAGCAACAAACATACAGCAACGCAATAGTTTGTAATATAGAGTATTTTTAAAGTCTGGGCGATCGTCACACACTTGGTCGTTAGAATTTGTGTGGGGGGTGTATGCAATACTCATTGGTTGAGTGCGAACAATGTCTGGATGGATCACAAAAAGACGAGTTGTATCGTCTGACTTCATTTTCAGTATAAAAATATATATTTATATATGTTTATGCTTATTGCATCTTTATAACTAAATCCATGCCGGAGCAAGGAGGGTGTTAGAGGGAACGTAGTATTCCGTTAATTTAAACACATCAAAATGCATGCCGGAGGCAAGGAGGGTGTTAGAGGGAACGTTGTATTCCGTTAATTCAAACACATCGGCTTCCAATTCAAAATGCATGCCGGAGGCAAGGAGGGTGTTAGAGGGAACGTAGTTCCCTCTACTAGAAGTCTTCCGTTAATTCAAACACATCGCCTTCGACTGACTTATTCGCTAATGCATACTCCGAATTTGTGCGCTCAAAGAAATTCACCTTCGTCTCCACACTAATCAACTCCATGAAATCAAATGGGTTTTGCGCCTTGTATATCTTATCGTATCCTAATTGCACTGCCAAACGATCCGCCACAAACTCAATATACTGCGACATCAGTGTGGCATTCATCCCGATCAACCGGCACGGCAATGATTCGACAATGAACTCTTTTTCAATCGCTACAGCCTCCTGTATGATTTCAACCACGCGTTTCTTAGCGAGTTTTTTATTGAGTTTGGAATATAGTAAAATGGCAAATTCGGTATGCAGCGCCTCGTCTCGACTGATAAACTCGTTACTGAGTGTAAGCCCGGGCATAAGTCCGCGCTTCTTAATCCAATAGATGCTGCAGAATGCGCCGCTAAAAAAGATGCCTTCGACACATGCAAAGGCAATGAGACGAGACGCAAAGGAACTGCGGTGATCGCCGATCCATTTTTGCGCCCATTCGGCCTTTTTGGCGATACAGGGATAATGCTCGATGGCTTGAAATAATTGCGCCTTCTCTTCTTTCTGCTTGATATACGTGTCAATAAGCAAACTATACATTTCGGAATGAATATTTTCGATGGCAATTTGAAACCCGTAGAATGCGCGGGCTTCGGAAAGCTGCACGTCGCCCATGAACCGAAGAGCCAAATTCTCCATCACAATCCCGTCCGACGCGGCAAAAAATGCCAAAATCATGCTGATGAATTTTTGTTCGTCGGGAGAGAGTTTGGCCCAGTCATTCAAGTCACGCGAAAGGTCAATTTCTTCGGCGCGCCAAAAAGAATCGACCTGTTTTTTGTACATTTTCCAAATGTCCTCGTCTTGGACGGGAAACATCACGTATCTTGAGTTGTCGGGTTTCAAAAGTGGCTCGATGTCAGTCATTGTAGGTGTGCGAGATATAACAGGTATATTTAGGCTAAAGATAGTTTTGTGTGTATGTTTATAATTCATTGTTTTTATTTCTTTTTCTCCACATACATTTTATTACTCTGCAAAATAACCAAAAAAAAATTGAAACATAATTATTTCATAATTATTAAAAAACATGACAAAAACACAAAATGCCAATATTAGAATTATATAATAAGAACTCTTTGCCGGATACATATCATCCTCATACTCTTGCAAGAGTGAGAATAAATGCAACGGTGGAAACATCGACACATAAGGACACGTGTGGATGGTGTACCGATGAAATATGCAAATATGAAGTGGAAGATGTTGAATTGGTTTTCGATTGGAAACCCATGTGGGATTCGGATTGGGGAGATAATTGTGGTATTTACACTTTTAGAAAATTATTGGATGAAACAACGATTGATGATAACATGTGTAGGTTTTATCACAAACCAATCAAAGAACAAATATTTGATGAACCCAACACAGAATTGCATATACCCAGCGAAGATGATTTTGATTACTGGTTAAGTGTGTTGCCCATTCCAAACCCGATGGAAGCATTTGGTTTTCACGACAGATGCGACATTTGTAAAGAATCTTTATCTCATGGGTTATATGCTGGAGATTTCAGATATACTATTCACAAAGTAGAAATACTGAAGAAATTTGAAGTGAGTGAATTAAAATATATTGGTAAGAATAAAACCGATAGCTATAAATGCTGTTATTATTGCGTTGATTGTGAGAATAAATTTAATAAATATAATGTTTCACCTTACATTGCACATGATATAGATAATACATTGAATTTCTCACACTTTGAATGCCAAAATGCTTTAAGAAATTACATAAATAAAAAAGAACTTCAAAATATGGCAATGTATTTGGATATTGATTTATTCACAATAAAAAAAAACAAAAAGGCGAAAAAAACAGAGCAGGAATTATATACTGATATAAGAGGCTGCATTGAGAAAAAGAATACACCATTATCAGGGTGGTGATAGAAAAAGGTAAATGTAATGAAAAAAATACGCGCACACACAGGGCGCGTTTTTTTTACTTACCACACACTTGCACACATTGATAATTTATCATCAAGTATCTTACCTTGTATATTTTCCCTTGACTTTCTTTCCATTTTTGGAGAGTCCAAATAATGCATCACCAAATAGTTGTATTGGTCCACCATAATTTCGCATAATTCCGTGTCCGCCGTTGAATCGTGCCACACACCATCATGAAACCATCTGTAACGCAGCGGTGCGCCATGTTCATCCACATATGCGTCTTCAAACTCACTGTATGAATGTATAGCGTAATGCCCGCCAAATTGTTCGCTGAAAAACATAATCATACGTTTCACCGCGTGTTGTACAATCGTTTCGCACAGCACGTCGAAACGGGAGCTTGAATATTCGGTTCCGTAATGACTTTGGCACACGATTGGTATCATTCTTATATTATATTTTGGTACTATTATATACGTTACATTTACAATTGTAAAAATAGTTCAATTTTATTTATGCAAAAAATTGAATTATTTTATTGTATTTACAAAGAATAAAAAAACATCAAAATAATAACTAAAAAATGCCTATATTAGAATTATATGATAATAATTCCGAATTACCGGATACATATCATCCATATACTTTACAGCGCGTGAAGATATGTGCAACATTGGAAACCGAAAGACACCGTGTGGGTAATGAGTCGAAAGAAGTTGAATTAATATTCGATTGGAAGCCAATATGGCATTCACCAGTTGATTACAAAACCGGCGAGGTCAAAGATAATTATAATATTTACACGTATGAAATGTGGTCTAGAGAAAAACAGATTGATCACATGTTGTGTAAATATTACAACAAATCAATTGAAGAGAAGACTTTTGACGATGATGAGAATTTATCGGATTTATATTTTACTGAAAATGATATTGATTATTGGATGACTGTGTTACCAATGCCAAAACCAATGTGTATTAATTATGAATATACAATAAACAAAATAGAAATATTGAAAAGATTTGAATTGAATGAATTACAAAAAATGTGCGAGAATAATTGTAATCATTATAAATGTGCTTATTATTGTTTTAAATGTTCGCACACGTACAATAAATATAATTTATCACCTCACATAATACATAAAATGAAACGCACTATGAGAAAGCCTCATCCAAATCGAGATAAATTTATATATGTTGATTGTAAATGTATAAATCTCAATATTTTACAACAATTTGCTCGTGAAATGAATATTGACATTTACAAAACCAATAATCAAAAGTTGAAAAAGAAGAATAAGAATGAATTATATGATGAAATCACGAATATTCTGAATAATATACGAGAGCCATAAAAAAATTGAAATTACATTATGTGAAAAATAATGAAAATATTTAACGAGAAAAATAAGAAATGTGTGACAACGAAAAAATATATTATACAGATAAATCTCTTATAAATAAATTGAGTGATAAACACTATGTTTCACCTTTATGGCAAAGTGAAAGTGTGAATGAAGTCATAACGCGTTATTTATTAATCACAAACTATTTAGAAACGGGGATTTTGAAACTAAATAAAAATAGAAAGGTTGCAATATCGTATGAGAACAATGAAATAATTATTGATATGAATCAAGAATATGATTACGATGAGAATGATACAGACGAGATACATTCTAATTTCCTTCATTATTTGGAAGAGAATAATATTAAATATGATGTAACAACGGATTTAGACACAATATATCCGGATTCGGGATATATTGGAAGCGGTAAGTATGAACCTTATGTATCTTATTTCGAAGAAAGAAATAAATACATTTGATTTTTTTCCATTAAATTCAATAAGAATCTCGCAACATTGGTTGTTCTATGATAACATTTTGTGATTCCAGTAACTGTGTATCACTATTATTATTCACTTCGACTGCTCTGGATTTCACCCTACCCCTGGCTCGTGCAGTGCGACCTTTTCTTTTTATTTTTCTTCTGTTTGTGCGATGAGTTCTTGATGCCGAAGAAGATGAATGTGAAGATGATTCCGAACCAACATCATAAATATGTTTCACGTGTTTGTTATCAAAAATATTTGGATCAAGCAGATGTTTTCTAAATGCTCGCAAACGATTGCAGTCATCTATAAATTCACGACATAAGGGACACTGTATATTGTCGCTGTTATGTTTGCAATAATTTTCCAGACAATTATTGTGAAATATGTGATTACACTGTGTTTTATAGACTGCTTTTTTTACGCCAAATTTTTTCAAACACAACGAACAAACATCTTTGGGATTATACTGTTTTGGGTCTATCCACGACATTGAAACACCGCCAATATATATAACATCACAAAATTGAAATTCGAAACAACACAAACATAAACATAAACACAATACATTCACACATAATACATACTAAAACACATCAACAATGAGCTCCGTTAAATTCATCAACGAACCCGTCATTGAAATCGACGAACAGGGAAACAAGATCCCGTTTATTCCGGTGAGCATCACCAACGGTCGTCAAGCCTATGCTGCATCACTCAACATCATATTCAAACACATTGCCGAGTTCCATATCACAGTATTATCCATTATTGCTGAGAAACATGGACTGAATGTAGATGAAATATTAGAAGAAGTGCATAAAGATGACCGCTATATTCGCATGTCGGGCGTCATTGATAACTTGGGCGCGTTCCCGGTGGATGCAGAACAAGACCAAGACCAAGACCAAGAACCCGCACCAGTCGGGGATTTACAAGAACCCGCACCGGTAATACAAGAACCAGCTCCAGTAAAGAAAGTGGTCAGAAAGCGCAAACCCACCAATGTAGAACCAGTGGAACTACAGTTGTCACAAATGAAACTTGATGATTCGAGGGAGGGTTCGTCCAAGGGAACCCTGGAGCCAAAAAAGAGAGTATATAAGAAGAAGGTAACAACAGAGGCGTAATCACAGCACACAACATAGGTATGAACATAACACACAGGTAAAAATAAATAAGCACACGCTTTTTTATTTTTTTATACTTACCAAACCAAAGGAAAGCCGGGGTCGCATTTTTAAACAGACACTTCCCCGGATGCATGTTAAACGGGGGGTCGTAGGGGGGCGCAGCAGGCCTTCGGCCTGCGTGAGCCCCCTACTTACATCTTCCAGTGCTTGCCACAATCTAAACATGTAATAAACACGGTCGCCGGCTCATCCGCACTGCGCGTTTGCATTTCGTAATACGTGCAACGTTTCGACTTACACTTCCAATTTTTGCACACAAACATATCCGTCGATGCCTCCACCTTTGCATTAAATTTCGAATCGTCACGCTTAATCTTGCGTTCAATACTCTCTTTCCATCTGACCGGATTCATTTCCTGGTGTGTGATATAAGCGAGAGTTTCGGGGTCCAACTCGCCAGATTTGACTCGATTGCAAAACTCTGGTTGGGTGTTTAAATTCGTGTATATAGTGCGCAACCGGTCCGTGTATAATTGCATGAATGCGGGATTGTCCCATTTTCGCACAATACTATTAAATTTAGCTTCTCGGATGGCGTAATTATACACGCCTTTTTCCAAATTTAATGCAAGTGTTGTTTCATTCAATATTTCCGCTAATTTAGAACAAATATTAGATCTAAACTGTACAACTGGAACAATAAGTGTGTTATATATTGTCGCATCATAAATGGTTTCGGTTGTGTTGTAATCCTCTTCTTCCAACTCTTGCACATATTGATTGGATGTTGGTTCATCCATCGGTGGGTCCGAAACTTTAGGCGTTTCTTCTTCCTCCACTTTCGCTTTCACTTTACGCGTCTTTCTTGATTTCGCCTCAGGTTGTGGTTGCGGAATAACGGGAGGCAGTGTCTCTTCTTCATTTGGGAGTTGGATAAGTTCGTTTTGAATCTGCGTGATTTGGGGTTTTACCTCAATGGGTGCGTCATTCTGAGAGGGCATGAAATCATCATTCGAATTCGGGACTTCGGATAACACATTGTTCCATTCGTCTATATCAAGGTCGTGATATGTTCCGTCTTCTCCAATATTTAGGAGTGCTATCGACCCATAGAATACATTATTCTCTAATTGGTTGGCAAATGGCAATACATATGTGTTATTTTGCCCATTGCGTCCCTTGGTTTTAGCGAGCAATACGATGCGACGACCATTAATTTCCCACACATGTTGTTGTTCAAAACTTTCGGCACTCTTGAATCCCACGCGGCGATATAGGTCAGTTAAGGGAAATCCTTGTTCAACATTGTGTGATTTAGGAACTCCGTTTCGGTCAATACTAATAAATTTAGGCATTTTTGGATGTGATTACTATTATTTAGCAAGTTGTGTTTATGTTTTTGAATAGATATTGAATAAAAAAATTCGTTCATTTTTGTCAGGAACATAGACGGTACCTCATACGCGCATGACTACCCTTAGCCTTCGGTAAGATAGATGTGTATTTTATATACAGTATAATGGCGCATAAGTGCAAAACAAGTCGCAGAACCAGATGCAGTAAAAAGAGTCGTCGAGGAAGCAGAAGAATGCGAGGTGGATTTTTGTTTTTTGGTTCTGATGCGTCATCCACATCTAATGGAAACACATCAAGTGGAAACACATCTTCATGGTCGTCGTGGTTTCCATGGGGCAAGCAATCGGCAGCGGTTCCAGTTCAACCCACACAACCCCAAACTCAAGAGGTAGCTAATCAACCAGTTCAAGCTGAAGCTCCACAAGTTGGCGGCGGGCGCAGACGCCGCAGCAGAAGACGTGCGTAAATCTGCACCACTCACAAATCTGTCCATATCACATTAAATAAACCAATGTGGGCATATATCTTGCTCAATTTAGTGGCATCGATAGCATGTGTTGTGTTGATTCATTATATTTGGGAATACTTTAGGGATAAATACACCGTGAAAAAAACGCGCGATATCGTTGGCGCGCAAACGGAGAAATACAAAGAAATGATGGCCGAACTCCTGGAATCAAAGAGCCGAGCAGTTGATGAGGAGGACCTTGGTACTTGTTCCGATTTCATTTCTGCCGAAGAAAAAGCGGAAATGATAAAAGAATTGCGATTGTTATTAATCCAATAACAAATAAGGCTGAAGTGATACACAGTGTATCATTTCAGTGTAATCAAGTTTATGTTTTTACACTTTTTTCGGTATTTGTAACATAAACTACTGGATAATTATAAAATTTAATATTATTATATGGTTCAATATCAAAAAAATAATATTTATAAAGATTTTTATCATATTCGTTTTTTTCATAATTTGGATCTAATTCAACAATTACTTCACTATGTCTAAACAGTCTTACTATTGTTCCAGTATTACCATTTTTTTTAATTCTAATTTTCTGACCAACATAATTTTTTCTTTCTGCAAATATTATTGAATAACATTCTGATAAAGAATTAAAAAAATCAAATATTTTTTCTGAAATTATTTTCATTTTATTTTTTATTCCATTTATTTATATAGTTTTTATTTTTATTTATTTATATAGTTTTTAATAAAAAGAGATCTAGACCTTACGGCAAATAAAGTGAGTAGTACTCATACTTAATTTTTTTTGGTTTGGAGGTCATGACATAGTCTTCAACAACTAAATATGCATTATACCATCTCCGTTTTGTCTCCAAAGACGAATCTTTATTCTTCCAAACAGCATCTGCTGCTCTAGCTAAATCGCGGAATGTTGTCTTGTCCGTGATGTGTTCGTCTGCATTGAGAATCGCGTTTATTTTATTGAATGTTGTTCTTGATTTTTTCACGATGACAGCGGTCGATATTTGTTCATTGAATGCGCGTTCTTCCTCGTATTTTGGAGTCCGAAACCCCAACCGACAATACCACGACTCGCCGTGTAACAGAATATTGAAAACCCATAGCACGATGTAATTATTTGGCGGAATAACCAAGAATTTCGAAGCATCAAACATCGTGACTTTCAGATTTGCACCAGAACCCGATTGGTGGGAACGAACGGTGCGAAACGCATGAACAAGACCCTGCACTATTCGGTTGCCGCTTAAGTTGCAGTCTTTGCCATAGGTGTGTTTGACGTGATCCACATGCACGTCGCCCGTATCAACTGCGACCTTCAAACCAAAACACTCGCAAGTAGTGTTATTTTCGCAGCTGTATCCGTATATATACGTATGCGGATAATCTCCTATATTTTCCGGAGGACGTACTGTTTTGTGTTCTACAATATCTAATTGGCCCTTGAATTCTTTGCGCAGAGTGGAAATAAGGAGTGAATCATTTTTAGTGGAGGAGACTTGTTGTTGAGATGTTGGACTTTCTCCCGAAGCGTTCCCATTTCCGGGTTTCAATCGTTTAGTTTTGGCATTTGATTTCGATTTAGGCTTTGACGAGTTGGATTTGCTCCGAGATCTTTTTTTATTGGGATGAGGGGGAGCAATAATTCCCTTGTTTTTTTCTTCCTTCTCCATTATATTAATGCCATATAATAAAACCAAAAAATTGAAATTCAATGTTCGTGTATGACTTTACATATAAAAATAAACAGATTATATTGATAAAAAAACAAACAGAAAAATGTCAGAATGCACGATTTGCGCCGAAAAATACAATAAATCAACTCGCAAACGCGTGGGGTGTGAGTATTGTGAGTTTGAAGCATGTCAAACATGCGTTCGCACTTATTTGCTAGATAAACCAGAACCAAAGTGTATGAATAATACATGTGACCGCATTTGGACACGAAAATTCTTGGTGGCGAATTTGCCAATTGCGTTCATAAATAAAGAATATAGGCCTCACTTAGCTAATGTGCAATTTGAATTGGAAAAATCGCGACTTCCCAATTCTCAAATAACGCTGGAGTTGGAAAACAGAATAACAAAACTAAATGAAGAAGAGGAAAACATAAAAAAAGAAATTGAACTTTTGCGAGCACGCATTTTCGATATTCAACTGGAAAGAACTCACGTTAAATCACGTGTAACGCGCAGATATAGGGGTGAGCAAGATTTGGGTGCAGAAAACGAAGGAGAAGGTGGTGCTGTTGCAGCACTGCAAAATAGATTCACGAGGGCATGTCCAAGTAATGATTGCCGTGGATATTTGAGCACACAATGGAAATGCGGAACATGCGAACAATACACTTGTCCCGACTGCCACGAAGTGAAAGGTCCTCGACGAGACGTTGAACACGTGTGCAATCCTGATACTGTTGCATCTGTGCAGTCTATTGCAAAAGATACAAAGAATTGTCCGAATTGCAGAGCAACAATATATCGCATTGCTGGATGTAATCACATGTTTTGCACTGCATGTAATACTGGATTCGATTGGAAAACAAATAAGATAATACGCGGTTCTGTTGGCAATCCACATTATTACGAATATATTGCAAATCGCAATGCGGCGGCGGGTGTTAGACAGGTGTTGGATGCAGAATATGTTGATAGAGATGCATGCAATGACATTATGGAGATGACTAGAAAGAGCGGTGTAATATGTAACGTAATAAGCGCGTTCAATCGAAGGAAAATTAGATTTGAACCTCTGGTTCGTAAGTGCATTGAAAGAAGTGTGGAATCAATAATGGGTACGCATGAATGGCCATTCAAAGCCAGTGGGTATAATGCGTCTGATTGGATTTCTAGAAGTTTGCGTTGTATATCGCATAATGAGGATGTTTTATTGAGTGAAGTTTTCAGTGACAACAGTGAATTTGAATCTATGGAAAAGTTACGCATAAAATATTTAAGGAAAGAAATAAATGATGAACAGTTCTGTTCATTGATTCAAAAACACACGCATAAGGTTAGCATGAATCGCGAATACAGACACATTCTCGAAATGGCCAACCAAGTGATGAAAGATATTATTGCTCGTATGATACGCGAATTATTGCCACATTGTAACGAGATTAACGCATACTTGAGGGCGAATATGCCTAGTAATCAGATGGATTATATGCACGCAAATAATGTATCCGATGCACATATGCGAGCATTGTATATATCCATGGAATATAATTCGTTGAGGGAGTATGTAAATGAATTAGCCAGAGATGTTACCGTTACCTATCGCAGTTCAGCTATGCCGTATCAATTAAATGATTATTGTGAATTTATACACATCAGAAAAGAAAGGTAAAGTATAAAAAAATGAAATATATTTAATTGCGTTTATTCTTTTTATTGAAAAAAAATAAAATTTATCAAAAAATGCAAGAAGAAATCATTGAATTCCAGCCGGATGTTCGTTCATTCGGAGCGGTGCAACGCAAAGAAATTGTTCTTCATAATGGTTACGTGTTTGTATTCAGTGATGTATTTGATTTTGATACACCACCATTTATATGCGTTGATGTTTATGATAATAGGAGAATCCCGTGTCAATATGTGTGTGTTATTGACGGAGGTTGGTTAAAATCACTTACATGGACATTTAATAGTGTAACTGTAATAAGTAATACAGGTAAAGTATCGCGCCTATATATTGATGAAGAGTTCGTTTTACATAAAGATAATACGTAACGTTGTCAAATCCGGTCGCAAAGAGCCGGTGGTCTTTGAACGCCCGACCAACCGGGACCATCTTCACGTGCCGAATGTCGGGACTTGTTAGTGACGTTTTTTATTTGGTTCGTTTATTATATACGCAACATAAATGACATTTAGTGCGGACGCAGAAGATTCTGTTTTGCGTGATTATCCATCAAATAAAAAATGTCCCAATAATTATTTGCGCAACAGAACGACCAAATTATGCACCCGGAAAAAAACCAAAAAATCAGGGTCAGAAACGAAAACAAAGAGAATAATCGTGAAACCCGTGGCAATTGATGCCCCAGTTGTGATAGATGACTCAAATAAAAAATACACGGTTCGTAATTTGACAAACGCCCGACCATCGGAGGGATGGTCTTTGACAAGTCCCGACCGCCAGGGAGGGCGGTCTTTGAAACCCGCAGTTAAAGAAAACTCTGATGAATTAGATTATCCCGAAAATAAAAGATGCCCCAGCGGATACACCCGAAATAAATTAACACGCAAATGCTCGCGAAAAAAACAAAAACAACCAAAGGTCACCCCTCCTAACGTCGGGGATTTACCAAAGGTTGCCTTACCGAAGGTTGCCTCTCCGCTTCGCTCCGAGGACTTACCAAAGGTTACTTTACCAAAGGTTGCCTTACCAAAGGTTACCCCTCCTAATGCCTCTCCGCTTCGCTCCGATGACTTACCAGAAACAAAAACACTTGTATTTCCCACATGGAGTCCATTCGTTGGTTCAGAATCTGTTGTGCCTCACCGAGCCACAAGTCTTTCACTACAACCCATTGTTCAACCAACTGTAATTAAAAGTATCAGCCCCGTGTCAAAAACAAACACTCCTTTGATGGCCGAACGTGTTAGTCCCGTTATGCAACTTCAACCTGAAGTAAGTCCTGTTATGCAAGCTGCAGTAAGTCCTGTGGTGCAAGCTGCAGTAAGTCCTGTTATGCAAGCTGCAGTAAGTCCTGTGGTGCAAGCTGCAGTGAGTCCTGTTATGCAAGCTGCAGTGAGCCCGGTGGTGCAAGCTGCGGATGTAAGTCATGTGAGTCCTGTTATACAACCGGTGGTGCGACCCGAAGAGAGACACTGGAGTTCAAAATATGGATATTGTTATAGAGTAAATGATTTGGGCGAAATACGGTGGGAAACACTGGAAGAGAAAGTGAAAGCAGAGAGAGAAATTGAGGTGAATATGGTGTATGACCAAACAACCAATAAGGTTGATGCTCCGGAATGTCCAAGATATATTACAGGACTGAATTTAATAGATATTGCGCAAAAAATGCGCACGGAATCGGTCAAAATATTAGAACGGAGTGGGTATAAAATAGTGTTTTCACTCGCTGACGATTATACCGCAAATCTAACGCGTTCGTTGCAAGAAGACCAAATTTTAAAAGTGAATTTAAAATTAAAACAGAAAGATAGAGTGATTACATTACCTAGTTTTTGGGAAGTGTGGTTCCGGTCTGATAATAAACTAAAGAACGCGATTGTGAATCTTGCGAATAAATTGGCGAAAGAAGGAAATGATCCAAATGAAGCAAAATGGATGCTGCAAAAAGATTTTGGTTATAAAATACCAACTACATTCATGCCTTCTTATGCAAAATCCATATACGAATACTTCGGAGCAAAACGAATTCTGGACCCTTGCGCCGGATGGGGAGACAGATTTGCGGGTGCTCTTGCATCTAATCGCGTCAAGCAATACATTGCATTTGACCCCAATACCAGACTGCGCTACGGACACACAAAAACAGCCGAAGCATTTGGTGTTTTACCGATTGTGTATAATGAAGAAAAAGTGGCGTTTAATAATGGTCACGAAATCCATTATTTGCCGTTTGAAATAGGCGCGCAAAAACTTACGTCGAATTCATTCGATTTAGTATTCACCAGTCCGCCATTTTTCGACTACGAAATGTATAACGAAGATAACCCAAATTACGTAGATTGGATAAAGGAGTTCTATATGCCACTTGTGATACACAGCGCTCGATGTGTTAAACCCGGTGGTCACGTGTGTTTATATTTGGGAGATACTTCGGCAGGTCGCATTCAATCATTTTTAGAAAACGAGGTGAGTCGCATAACTCCGTTAGTATTCATGTATGAAATTGGGTTTATGGGGCTAAATTCGTCAAAAGTTCGTGGTATTAATGTATATAAGAAAATGGCATAATTTATTTATTGATAAAATTCAAAATCACGACCAAAAATACACAAATGGTTCCCATCATACCTTTATACACTTCATCGAACTTCGAATATACACAAGCAACAACCGATGCACCCATCATTAATAAAAATAATACAATCACATGGGGTTTCTTCAAATATTCCGGTAAATTCGTAAAATATTCCGACAACGGTATATTATCCACTATTTTATCGCCACACTTTAACTGCATCGCTGTAGATGTTTCAGCATATTTAACGTAAAATATTAAACACAACGATAATAATCCGATACCCCAGATTTGGGCATTTAAATCACCGTCTTTAAACCCGCGCACAAATAATGGTATAATTAATAACATGATTGACATTAAATAAATAATGTGTATAACACTGTGCGGCGGTTTATCGCCACTGACAAAAAAACACACCATACCAGTATAAACCGTGGGGAAAAATGCTGCAATAGTAAGAGCCATGATTATGATGAATAGCAAATTCGTCAGATAATTCTCTGTGTCCATTTTTTTCGCGACAACCGAGGTAGATGGACTCGCCATGTCTGATGACCGGGTGCATCTTTGACGCACTGTGAGCGACGATTGTGTGAGTGTTATTTCGGTTCCACCCGACCCCGGGTCGGGCTTAAATGTTTGGATAATTTCGACGATAGTGGCGCTATTCGATAATCCCGTTATACTAGCGAGTTTTGTAGTGATTACATTACTACCATGAATCGTCAAATGTTTGGGAGAGGTGCCATCATGTATGTTAATTCCACTTAATTGGCCAAATAAAGGGGTTAAATTTATATTTTTTTTCGCGGTTTCAGAGATTGTTAATTGCGTGAAAGCATCGGTTAAAGGACCATTTGTTGCACTTGCACCATCATCGTGCTTTAATTTAAACGCAACGAATATTTTGCTTGTCTCATCTTGTAATTTTTGGGTTTCCAACACAAAATCGTAGTTGTAGTCTGTACTTCCGGTTGATACAATAAGTATTCTCACCGGAACATAATGCGCGTCTTTATATTTCAGCACGGGTTTCGTTCTCTCATTTGGGATTGGATACGTTAATTCGGCGTATGATTTATTATTACTCTGTTTGATACTGTTTGAACCAATATCAAATAATTGGTCATCAAAACTATATCTCAATTCATTTGACATATTTTTTCAATAATATATTACACACTACTTAATATATTATTAGACGTTTGCTTGTGTTGTGTGTCGCGACAATTAAAAGAGTGAAGCTCCACTGAGATTACTGCTCACGGGTCTCACACTATCATCGTTGTCCTTTGGAGTCTCGCTGTGGCCAATAGGCGCTAAAGTATTTACAAACTCTTCTTCTAATGTCTTTGGTTGTTCTCCTCCTAAAATAGTAGAATCATCCCCCGACGATGCGGCAGTATCCGCAATAGCAGGAGTCATGGGTTCAGAATAATTGGTGTTGGCATTGTTGGACGGTTCGAAATCGAAAGAGCTGGCACGACGCATAATTTCGTAAATAACAAAAAGGAACAAAACGCCTAAAATGGGATTGGCATACATAAATAAAAATACGGCCGCGGCCAACAACACAATATATGAAATAGGTGAATTCACCCAGCTTGGCACACGGATGGGGAAAAGAATAAAAATAGCGATGAGTAAAACACCGGCCATTTCCATTTTATTGAATTGATTAATAGATTTCAGCTTAAATGTTGCCATGGTTCAGTATATGTTTTATTATGTTATTTTTTCACAAATGCTCACAGTCTGAACTATCATCGCATTCATCTGCACTGTCCTCATATTCTACATTGAACTCTGGTACATATAATGCACCAAACGGTGTCACATGATGTGGTTCTATTTCTTCAATTATGTATTTGCCATTAAATAATTGCGTTTGAAATACGTGTTTAATATCATCATCATCAATGAAATAATATTGATTATTCTGTTTGAATTCTCGCAGGGAATATTGATGTTGATTAATATTGGTTGGTCTCCTCATAATTAATTCGTCAAACGAAATTTTATACTTGCTTTCATATTTGTCGTGAAAATCGGACCTCAATGCATTCATTCTTTTAACACACTCAAGTTTCATATCTTCCACGAGTTGAATCACACATTCATCAATAATATAAAATAAATCACTCATAAAATAACAGTCAATATAGTGTTTGTGTTCGGATGTCTTTGACCGTTTATTAACACTTGCAGTTCCTTCTTTTATACATAACTTCATTGTTAGTTCATCCCAGGTCATATTATTTAAAGTGAGTGTTATATAATCGCATTGACATTCAATTGAATACGTCAAATCACTTATCGCGGTCGGCAACCCGTGCGTTCTCTCATAACGATGATATTTAAATCCGTGTTTATTTTCGAGATATTCTTTGATTTGCAGTCTCACGTCGTTGCTATCTAATCTTTCCATTTTGACAAGTGAGCTGAGTGACTTACAACGAATTATTAAATTGTTTCTATATACTTATGTAGTATGTATATGTAAAAAAGAATAAAATAATAAATCGATAAAATTGAATTAAAGGAATGGCCCTTAGTAGAGTATATAATCCCTACTACTCTCTAGTATATTATTCTCAGAACCCTCTCTCTAGCGCACTAACTAAAGCAACTACTCTAAGCAACTAACAATGTCCAACTCTAAGTCTGTCGTTCTCTCCGTTGATGATTGGAACCCCGCTTCCATGAAGTTTATGGCTCCTCGCACTAACGACCGCGGTGGAAAAGCTATTAGCATTATCAGTACTGCAACTAATCGCACGCTCAGTATTTCAACTCCCCTTTTAATGACCTGGGGTATTTCCGATTTCGTCGATGAGAAGACCGGCGAATCCGACGGAAAATACACCATCTCTCTCGCCTTCCCCAACGAGGAATACGCTACTCCCGGCGCCACTAAGTTCTTGGAGAAGCTCAAGCAGTTCGAGACGGCCATTATCGACGAAGCCGTCAAGAATTCCGTCCTCTGGTGGGGCGGCAAGCCAATGTCTCGCGACATTGTTGAATACAACTATTTCCCCTTCTTGAAGTACAGCAAGAATAAGGATACCGGTGTGGTCGATTACAGTCGCCCTCCCACTATTCGCGCCAAGGTGCCCAACTATGACGGCAAGTGGAACGTGGAGATTTACGACACCAATTCCAATTTGATTTTCCCCGGCGCTTCCAACGATTTGCGCACTCCTTCGGATTTCGTGCCCAAGCAGAGCAGTGTCGCCTGTGTCTTACAGTGCGGCGGCATCTGGATTGGTGGCAAGGGCTGGGGTCTTACCTGGAAGCTCGTTCAGTGTGTGGTGAAGCCGCGCGAAGTTGTGAGCATCTTTGGTAAGTGCCAGATACAGTTATCGAGCGAGGAGCGCGCTGCGATTGAATCCGACAAGCCGGTTAGTTCTGCTGCCGCCGACCCCGATGAGGAGGCTGGCGCGGATTTAGGCGGTTTAGCAATTCAGGAAAAGGCGGCTCCTGTTGTTACTACTCATGTCGATGACAGTGACAATGAGGAAGCGGCTGCTGCGGTGAAGGAGGAGCCCGTTGCGGTCGAGGAAGCACCTGCTCCTGTTGCGGCGGCGGCAGTGAAGAAGGTAGTGAAGAAGGTTGCACCAGCTGCAGAGCCTGCTCCGGCAGAGGAAGCCCCTGCTGCGGCTCCTGCTGTGGTGAAGAAGAAGGTTGTTAAGAAGGCGGCATAGAATAACCTCCCTTGACATCGACATAGGTAAGTATTTATAATAAATAATGGTGTGTTGTAACACAACATTTTTTAATGGGGAGCAACAAACAAATCCCAAACATTTGTGCATGAATATATATATATTTTATATTATTTAAAATATATGTCTGTGCCTAGTCATGTTGTTATTTTAAGTCGCATACAAGCATTATTAAATATGAAAGATGAAATCCAAGTAAATGAATATTTTAAGAGTTTGAGTAAAGGAAAAACATATAATGAAAAAATATATGATCCATCAAATGAACAATTAAATACGCAATTTCATGAAGAAAATATATTTCTTAAAAATTTAAATGTGTCTGCATTCCTAAAATCAATTGCAGATACAAAATGTAATGCATTGCAAAAAAATGAATGCAGCAAAAAAATATCTTTATCCAAATCACAATCTGCTCCACAAATTAACCCTGCGCCTAACTGTGATAGTATAAAATCTGAACTTGTTGCTGCTAATGCTTCAATAGAAAAATGGCAAGCCCTTGTGAGTGATAAACAAAAAGAAATAGACAAACTAGAACAGGAATTAATACATATACAAGATCTTTATATGAAATTCAATCTTGATACTGCGAAAATCAAAGGTGGATATAAAAATAAATCCAAATCAAACAGAAGAACTCGACGTCGTCGCTCGAATAAAACTTAAGAAAATGAATAAATGCAGTCGTCACCTTGTTCAATGGCAACATATTTAAACCCATTCATATCCAAATATTCTCGCACTTCCTCATCATATTTAGCGAAAAACTCATCCACATCTCTCGCCAAAACCCACAACGAAATAAATGACGGAGTGCTCACCACACTATACTCATACTCACCATCCACTACTTCGCCCAATTTCATCACCCAATACGGCGCCACCACTGGAACTCCATCCAACACCACACTCAACTTACCCGGCTCGCTCGCATTCTGGTAATACGCATATCCTTCAATCTGTTCCAACTGACCCGCTTTATTCACCTGTGAATTCAACACAGTCACATTGCCGTTATATAACAACCCATATTGCGCTGTTGCACATATGCCATATCCTTGAAACACATAATTCGTGGGCGCGCCATAAACTTGATACCAATTCCCCACATATTTAGACACATCGAGTGCATTCACCGGTTCAAGCGAAACGCCGGTGGTCTTTGCCATAAACGCGAATAGCAGAAAAATAAAGAAAAGCATAATGTATTTAGATACATCATACTTTGCGTTTAAACCCTTTAAGGTCTATTCCACTGAAGTGATTACTTTAGCAACACTCGCACTTTTATAGGCCGCCTCACAGATACATCATACACATCCTCCACATTCATCGCCGCCACTCCCTGGCCCTCAAACACTACCCATTGTTCCCTCACCAACCGCAATTCCCCCACATCAATCTTTAGGCGTTTATTCGCCACTTCCACCACAACATCTCCCGAATTAATGATTTTACCAGCACAATACTCTACTGTAACCACTAGTGTATTGTCCTCCTCCAGCTCCATGTTCGGTGGTAGCACTGGCACACAACACACACTCAAATCATACCCAGAGGCAGTCTTCGACACATCGTAACTCGTTTCATGATGCCACATCGGTATAATCAGTTGTTCTCCCCCCCAATTTAGGCGATATAGATTGTCAGCCAATAAGTCTTCCAACAAGGGATTTAGGTAAATTCGAGACACGTCTAATGATATATCTGTTTCCTCTGTCTCTCCCGAAAGTATCCGATCCAATTTAGCAATAAATTCTGAACTGAATCCGAACACGTCGGCATGCATTTTAGCCACCATGACTACTTTAGCCAATTTGGAGCGGTCGATTTGTCGCAAATATTCTAATGCTTGTTTCTCACACAGTCCCACGGCTTTCACGAGTATTAAATGATAAAGCCGCGTGTTCTCGTCGGGTTCTTTCCACACTTTCACCACGTTTTTTACGAACGCAGCAAACATGGAAGCATATGACACGTCGGGTTCTTCGTCGTCATCTGGTGGCGCCAATTTGAAAGAGGATAATAAAGCGTATGCCTCGCGAATTTGGATGAACCTCGTGTTGGCATCGGGCAATTTGCATTTATCGGGATGATATTTCAGCGCCATTCGCCGGTAAGCTGCCGTTATTGCGGCTTCGTCGTCTAATTGTTCTGGGTTTAGTCCCAGAGTCTTGAGTGCTTCTTTTATCGACATGATGGATTTGAATTAGTAAATAGAAAAAGATACTCTCTAAGTGATAAATCGGACGATAATTATTGTTGTATTGTTTCAAGAATTCATATATTTTAGAAAAAAGTTGGTCAATATCAGCGTCTGCCAAATGTCCTGACCGAATAAAATGCGACACAACATACCATAAACATTCGGTAATATCTAAATTATATACCAAAATGTCATACAACTGCTCCCGAAAATTAACGAAATCGAGCGCGTTTAAATCGAGCATCACTTGAATTAAATTATCGCAAATGAGGTTGAAAATATCGTTCGGGATATCTTCCACACCATTCATCAGAGAAAACGAATATACTTCTTTCGCATTAATTATTCCACTGGGATTAATCTCGTCCATAATCTCCCGAATTTTGCCCGTATTTTGCCCAGTTTTTTTCCCAATTCTTCGCATAAACTGTGTGGCGTCTCGTTCTTCACGTGCCGAAGGACGGGATTTATCTTCGACACGTGCCCGACTATCAGAGGTGTGGTCTGATTCTATTTGTTTCGTTGCAATAGTTGTATATGACGCGGGACGTTTTATTGGAATGACCGTGCAACTATTCACTATACTATTGGGCAAAAAACTCATGTGTTCCGTGATTATGAAGAATTTAATGCAAATACTTGAATGCACTACTTTTGTCTGTTGTATATAACTATAAAACACATCCAATAATTCGTTGTGTATTCCATGGAAATTCTTACACACTATTACACCCATTTTATCGGGACGCATAGATACCACATCTACGATTTGGAAAAATAATTCGTGCCACAATGTGCGACTGTTACATCCCAACATAGACATATCTATTTCATAGTGTATATCCGATATGCGATAGGAATAGGCGATTTTCTCCGTTTGCACTCGCATTTTTTTACTATATTTCAGTTTTGATGGCGAATAATGCGATAACACACGCAAACATTGCGTATATTTGCCGCACCCAGACGGTCCGTAAAATATCAAATGTCCTAATGATTGTATGGACGATGGCAATTCGGCAAAAAATGGGTCCAATTCCGGGTGTAAATTATTTTGGGATGCAGATACCAAATATTCTTCAGGCAATGTTTCATAAAATTTCATATTTGCGATGTTGATTCGTAAAATAGTTCGGGAGAGAGCTTTATTCCTTTTAGCCACCAAGTTTATAATTCATAAAAAAATGTATGGTGGTTTATCAATAAACGCCCGATCTTTGACAACACAATATGAATATATTAAGCCCTATATTTCATATATATGGCACCATATTGTCACATACATGCATTATTTTGCACAAATAATGCTTAATGCCATTGCAGACACACATCCATCTTATTTTATATTGGGTGCTGTGTTTGCATTATTTGCAGCAACAATTTTTATAGCAGTGCGTTATCCATTTTGGAATACACATCCAGTGTATCATACATATGATTTTTGGCGCGGAATAGGAACAACAACACCATATATTATACAGAAAATACCAACCAAAACACGATATTATCTCAAGGAAACACACGATATGAAGACCAAAACTATGCTGTGGTCTAGATTATCGCGGCCAGATATTCAGAAACTTTTGAAATTAATCAATATGCACTATATTTCGTCTGACCGAATTCTATTAGATATACAAGAAAACGAATGGACAGCCAACTTCTGCGACAATAGTTTTGTTACATTGAGTTACAGTGGTGAAAACATGAATGCATTCATTTCATCACGACCCATTCTCTCCCGAATAAATAATACAGATGTTCAATTATTCTACATTGATTACATGACATGCTCGAACTCAACCGCAAATAAAACACCATTGAATAATCATTCTTTGTTCTCCACACACGAATATAATGTGAGATTACAAACGTCTTTAATGTCGGCAAATCCGGTCGCATCTTTAATTAAACAAGAATCGGGAGAGTGTTTTGGTGTGGTGCCATTTTGCAAATATGAATTAGTGCAATACTATTTAAATCCACTAAATGCATGGACTCTCCCGAATTTCCAACCTGAAATACAACTTGTTTCCTGTATTTCTATTCACGGAGTGGGTAAAAAACGCAAATATGAGAATACACACATATTGACTGATTTTGCTAAATCATTTATGAATCTTGATATGTTTGATGTTAAAATTTGGTCCGGATTGCCCGCTATGTTGCGGCATTTTGAAGCAGGCGATGTACGCATGTATGCTCTCACAAATAAAGGCAATCTATTGGGCATTTATTTTATGCGCAATACTCGAACATATTATGAAGAATTGGAAGGAGCAAACATGATTGAATGTGTTGCATCAATCAACTTTATTTTCACCGATTCCGGATGGGAATTATTTTACGGTGGATTTTTGTTAGCTATTCGGGAGAGTATGTTGGCTTTTACTAATGATGTGCCTTGTAGAGTATTAAGCATGCCAAGCATTGGTCATAATGTGTATCTAAATTCGAAGTTACCAACGAAGGATGTGATAATGAGAACACCTTGCCAATACATATTGCATAATATGGTGGCGCCGAAATCACCATACTCTCCCGAAAAATGCTTGATAATTTTGTAATATTGTTAATTCTGTTATAATTCTATATATGTTGGACTTGGGACATAGACGTCTTGTTTTGATTGATTCACGAATCAACAACATTGATTGCATTAAACGGAGCACGTTGGATAATGTAGATGTTATTATGTTTGATTATTACACAGAAACTATTAATGACATACAATCTCGCATTGTTCAAAATTATGAAAGTGTATGTATAGCGCAACACAACTATGAAAAGCCATATTATTTATTTGTTCAACGCGGCCAAATTTCATTTTTGGGTTCCTCTGACGAAGAAGGAATGGCCGTTGAATCATGGTCCGAATACGTGGCGTTTTTAAATTGGTTGAAAGTCGAAAGGGGTGTGAATAGTGTGGATTTATTGGCGTGTAATATTTGGTCCGATATTCGGTGGAGAAATGTAATTCATTACATAAAACAAACCACTTCGTTGCAAATTCACGCCTCCGTAAATATAACGGGACGCGATGGTGATTTTATCATGGAAAGCGACGACATTGATTTAATTGGGCTATATTTTACACCCAAAATTTTAGAATATAGCGACAATTTTTATTACTCGGTTATGTCTAATTTGGTGACTAAATCCGATAGTTTAGATCCTCCTGCAAATATTGGATTGAACGGAGGAAAACTTTCGGCAAACAAATACGCATCTTTTTTGGGTTCATTGCAAAATTGCACCACACAAACGGGAACATTGAAAGACATCCCCAGTGAAATAAATAATGTAATAAATTTCACATACACAATGTCATCTACCGGTATGGAATATAACTACATACCATATGCGTATGCTGCCCTAACTGCGTCGGGAGAGGTTGTTACTTGGGGGTCTAATTTAGGAGGTGCGGATATAAGTGGATTTGAAAGCAATTTATCGTCTGGTGTGATTGTCGTGAAGTCGTCCGGACGTTCATTCACTGCGTTAAAATCTGATGGCACGGCTTACTGTTGGGGATATTGGACCGATGGAAATCCAGTGAATTATACAAACAGCGCCAATATTGCACCGTCTAGTTTATCACTCACAAACATAAACAAAATCGAAAGCTGTTACATAAATGCATGGGCAGCACTCACTAATGATGGCAAAGTGCTGGTATGGGGAAAAATAGCGAATTGGCCCAATTTATCCTCAGCAACCGCATATTTAAATGCTAATTGCACGAAGTTGGTATCGAGCAACAAAAGTTTCGCGGCATTATCCGGTGGCATTGTGGTTATTTGGGGAGAATCAGGAACAGTATTACCAAATTTAACGGGTATAACAGATATATATCCTTTGGACCAGAACAGTTATGTGGCGGTTGATTCGAGTAGTAATGTGTATTCCATTAAAACAAATGGTTCAACGAGTTTAATTACACAATTAAATTCGGGAGAGACGATTTTGGATTGCAGGGGGTATTCTAATACTAATGGGTCGGCATTGATACACACTAATCAAAAACGATTGCTTAAATATTTTCAGAGTGCATTGGTTGTCTATAATAATGTTTCATACTATGTGACCAATTCATCAGAAACCAATATAATTATTATACAAAATGGAACAATGATATTTATGTATTATGGCGTTGTTTCCGGTGCATCGTCATGGATTGAAGAGAATACAAATATAACAGACGTTAAAAAAATCATATTAGTGGGTGGCGGATATTTTGTAATTGTGCGAGAGAATGGAAGTCTGTTGAAAAGAAAAGCAACATCTTATCCCGACACAACAAATTTCACCGAAATTTCTACGGGCGTTAAAGATGTTTTTGGGTGCAATAACGGCATTTTAATATTAAAAACCGACAATACCATTGTGAAGAACTCCACCGGGTTCAATTTGGTTTCTGATGTAATTACTTGGCCGGGAACTCCATCTACTATCACAGATAGCACGTTTTCTATTTCGTCGGGAGAGAACGTTGTTGTATTCAACACACCAACTAGTTTTTTAATGGTGGATGTAAGTGCGCAAACCGTCGCATCTCCGGCATCTATCACGAGTGGAACCGATACGGAAGTCACTATCACATCTAATATACAACAGAATATGGCATATCGCAATCACACATACAAATTATATGATAATAATTCTAATTTATTGAGCACGTATATTCCCACTGCTGATACTTATACATATTTGTTCAGTGCAGTGAATATATCAAATGGGGTCACCTCTTTATCAATCATCGATAGTGATTTATCCGCAAACGTGTATAGTTATTCACCAACTGTCATTAATGGTGGAGGTGGAGGCGGCGGTGGAGGATTACAAGCACCCGTAATTAATTTATTGTCAGGAGACCGTTGTCTGTACGTAAATTATACATGTTCTACACCCAATATAACGGGCTACAAATATTCATTGAATGGCGCAGCGTATCTCGATTTTAGTGGAATACATCAACCATTTACTGTATCCGGCCTGACAAATAGAACGAGATATTCACTTACATTAAAGGCTGTAAGCAGCACATTGGGAACGACGGGACCGAGTAACACAGAATCTGTTACTATTGGCGCGCCTCAAATACCCATCATTACAAGTGTTACGCCGGGTGACAAAAAGCTGACAATAAATTTCACGTATCAAAATAAAAACGGCACTATTTATCAAATAAATGGAACCACAAATGGCGGCACAACAATAACTAAACTCACTTCCGTTGATACTACCACTGTTATTTGGGGCAAACTCATAAACGGGATTACATTGACGCCTCAAATACAGGTTGTTAATGAGAATGGAGCATCTGAATGGTCCGCACCTATTGGTTCATTTACTCCAGCGTTGGTTCCATCCATGCTGGTTATACGTAGTGCGTCCATCACCGGCATTGGACAGGCTGCAATCGATATCGCAGCTCCTTGTGATAATGGGTCGCCGATTACAAAATATCAATATAGTTTGAATTATGAAACGACTTTATATGACATTTCCGGATTAACCAGTCCTTTCACAATCACCGGGCTTGAGAATAATATAACATACAGAATACGAATGTATGCAGTAAATGGCATTGGAACTAGTGTTGCGTCCAATCCATCTGCTGCAATCATAAGCAGGTATGCGGCTCCAACGGAACCAACGAACCTTTTATCCACACTGAGAAGCATATCAATGGATGTAAGTGGAGGCGCATTATGGTACAATGGTGCCGCATTAATGGATTTGTCTGGGACACTATTAGGTAGCACATCTTTGGGTGTATCAACATCGAGCATGTCTGTTATCTATACATCAGCCACAACAGCAGTTGCATTTATTCTGGAAACCACATTTGTTCCGGGAACTGTATCCACAGCAGCACCAGTAACTAATTATAAATATAATTTGGGGTCTGGTTCCTACGTAAGTTCTGGGTATGCTACATCCCCAGTAAAATTATTTGTTAGTCCAAATACGGTGTATGCTTTAAAATTGAAGTGTGTCAATGCCGTGGGAGATTCACCCGAATCTTTACCGGCGAATTCCGTTTCAATAAAATGCGCAATTCCGACAACACCAGCTGTTGTTTCATGTATTCAACAGGGAAGCGGAAGTGTATTAGTAAAAATACGACCATCTGTATCAAATGGTGTTGCAATCACGAAATATTCATATACGTTGGATAATGGTGCAAATTATGTTGATATGACGTTTGTAAGCAGTAATACATATTTAGCTTCTGGCTTAACAAATAATGTCGCGATAACTAATTTCCGTATTGCAGCATATTGTTACATTGGATATTCGCAATTGTCTGCATCGAAAACATTCACTATTTTATACGCGGTTCCAAGTGCTCCAATAATATCAACTGTCAGTGTTCAATCGCGAAACGTAACTATAAAATATACGACTCCATCGGGAAATGGGTCGGCTATAACCGGTTATCAATACACACTTGCAAAAACTGGAAATTCAATTGTTGATTCTGTTGGTGTTGTGAATCAAATAACTGTATCAGATTTAACACCCGGAACATATGTTGCTACCATAAAAGCAATAAATTCGTTGGGAATGTCAGCTTCTTCCACTGCAAAAGGTTTTATTGTGCGTTAAAAAGAAAAGATAGAATCTATATATATGAAACGGTGTTCTAGAGGGACAAGACGAAATAAGAAAACGGGGAATTGCGAACCTGTTTCTGAGAAAAGCCGGCGTAAAAACGCCGTTCCACTTGTGTCAGATAATATTCAGCACGTTAAGGAAGGACCTCCGTTGAGTAAAATGAAAAGATGTCCAAATGGTAGTCGAAGAAATAAAATTTCGGGAGAGTGTGTTACAACAACAAGAACACAAAAGACCAAAACATTATTGGATTATTTTGCAGCAAAAACCGTGGGCAAAGGGAAAAAAGCTTCCTACATGAAAATACGCTAACGCGCGTATTATTCTACATCACAAAAAGCGTTATACTGAGTATATTTACTATATATTACAACCCATGGAAACAGCCATAACTTTGGCATTCTTAACCACCGCTTTTTTCAGTTTGTTTAAATTCATCGAAATGCGCATATTTAGGAGCTCCAACGACAAAGAAGAAATACGTGCTTTGAAATTCTTCGCGCGAGATGTGCTTTTCATATTTTTGGCCACACTCGTATCTTCATTCATTCTATTTCACATGCACAGTACAATACACGATTTTTATACTGCCATTACACAAACAAAAGTCATTCATCCAGCCACTACGCAAATATTTACAGATTCTCCTGCGTGGTGAAGAATAAAATATTTTTTGATTAGTAATATATAAATGTCATTATTTGGTTCTGAATATATTAATCACGTTGTAGTTGATTACAATAAACTTCCTTTCAATCAAAAATTTAAATGTTATAATTCAGACACCTATAAATTTGAGAGAGAACGTTTAGGAAATATTATGGCTCCCAGTCCCAGTTCTAGATATGGTAAATACTTATACAGAAATTTGCGTAATGGTGTATTAGTTGCATCATATGACCGACCAACGAATAAAACTATATATACTTCACAAGATATTGGGGCCGATATTGGCGAAACATTTCCTTATTATAAAAATACGTGAATAAAAATATATAAATATGAGTTTTCAATATACACAATAATATGGATAAATGCGCATTTTATTGTGTTTGTTATAACTCTCCCGAACGCGCCACCATTATGCGCGACCGTTTTGCCAAAGTCGGAGCAGACCTTTCTATTCACACCGGAGTGCAAATGAACGACCCGCGACTACAATATACCGATGATTTGGCGACCAAACGTCTCTGGTCAGTATGTTATGGTCACATTGATAATATGGCCGCATTTTTAAAAACCGATAAAAAATACGGTTTCACATGTGAAGACGATGTGCATATTCACAAGGAATTGGGCAACCGAATGCCGGAAATACAGAGACATTTTGATGAAATGGATTTAGACATTTTACTGTTGGGATACATGACCACTTTCCCCATTTTGGATTGGTATTCTGGTTATAGGTTTCGTTATCCTTATGATATAACTCGTGGATATCAATATCACGATTATCCAGATGGACAATGGGGCATTCATTTAGCAATGTTCTCCCGAAAATATGCGCAACAAGTGGTGGAAACGTATGGCGGTGATTATGCGCAAAGGTCTCTTTCAGACGCTGCACTGGCCCCCTTTAATCCAGATTGGACAATCACAAAACTTACTCAAAAACGAGCACTCATGTATCCCATGATGGCCGTGGAGGATGGCAAGGGGAAATATGACCACTGGGGACAGGGTGAATTTCATAGGGCGAGTCACAAAGCAAATTATAAAGAGGATGAATTTTATTAGGCAATGACCGGCCGTGCCATTGTATCTCGAAGAGGTCGCGAGAACAGTGGTTTGGTTACTTGATTCCCATCATATTTTCCAGAATCTACGGACATTTGTGTGTGTAGCACACCTCCCCAATTAGGGTCCATTGGGTTGTCACTAATTGGTCGTTTTTCGGTGATATCGTGTATTTCATCTAATACGGTGCGAACCCCATTATATAATCCAGTGGGGTCGAATCCAGGATAATTGTCTTTATTATACGGTGGATTCTCTCGGTTTGCATCTAACAATTGCGCTTTTCCATTAACGAATGGGTTTTGTGCGGTGCGCATAATTATATTGCCTTGTGAATCATATTCTTCTCTGACAAATAACACAGGACATTGATTTCCCGATTTGCGCTGTGATTCATTGTATTTTCCATATTCTTCCATTGAACCAAATGTAATGGGCGATTTAGAAGGGTCAGATTTGAAATACAATGTGTATTTGCCATCTTTGAATGTCAATGTATCCGGACATGTTTGCCCCTTTGCATCACTTTTGTATTCTGATATTGCACTATTTAAATTATTTGTTTGTGATTGCATTGTGTTTCCACTGAATAACGACGCATTATTCGCAGCAGTTGCTCCTCCTCCACCACCAGATGTTAAACGCGATATTTCGTTCGAACCAAATGGAACTTTTTCAACGTCATATATTGACGTGGTATTATTCTTATTATACAATCTATCTTTTTCTTCTCCCGTCACATTTGAACCATTTGAACCATTTGAACCATTTGAACCATTTGAGCCATTCCTACCATTTGAACCATTTGAACCATTGGTTCCATTCGAACCATTCCTACCATTTGAACCATTTGAACCATTGGTTCCATTCGAACCATTCGTTCCATTTGAGCCATTCGTTCCTGGAGAACCATTTGAACCATTTGAGCCATTCGTTCCATTGGTTCCATTCGAACCATTCGTTCCTGGAGAACCATTTGACCCTGGAGAACCATTTGACCCTGGAGAACCATTTGACCCTGGAGAACCATTCGTTCCTGGAGAACCACTTGGACTCGGCCCATATAATGAGCTTGGACTGGGACTTGGCCCATATAATGAGCTTGGACTGGGACTGGGACTATATAATGAACTTGGACTCGGGCTCGGACTATACATTGGACTTGGACTTTGACTTTGACTTGAATCCGGAATATTATTTACATTAGGACTTGGGGCTGGACTTTGGTCGGTGGGAATCTGGGGTTGTTCTGATTCAGTAGTGGAAGTGGGTATTTCATTTTGAGTGTCTTCAGCACCAACATCTGATGGTGAAGGTGCGGGTGATGTTTTATATCGTATAACAGGTTCTTCTTCTTCTCCTCTTGCAGATGCCGCGGCATCATAATAAACATCTTGTGATGCAGGTGCAGGTGCCGGTGCATCTACTTGATCCAAACCTTCTCGGGTTGATACGTTTAAAAATAAATACATGCCTAATAGAAATAACGACAAAGATATTATCGTGATTATGAATTTCAGCATTAATTTAGATATGTATATATTATATCTAAATTAATAATATATGAATACAACACCTATTACATGCACTGTTGGCGTGGCATATGCGTCATATTGTCCGCATTGTCATTCCTTGGTAGGAGAGAAAGAATCTGATTATGAGAATTCTGATTGGTTTCGCTTAAAGAATTTGTTGGAGAACCACACGAATCATAAAGGCACTAAATATACGGTTGAAAAAATCGAGTCACAAGAAGCCGGAATGAACGGATTAAAGGAAAAAGGTATCGTAGTGAATGGATTTCCAACCATTTATAAATACTATGGTTCGGGAGAGAACGTTGAATATTATAACGGAGAAAGAACTGTTGATTCAATAAAAAAATGGGCGACAAATCACAGTAATCGATTTGGTAAAGGTTTCAAATTTATGTTAGGTGGTCGCCGCAAAAGAACAGCAAAAAGAATGCAGACGCGAACACAGAGAAGAAAGAGGCGAAATGTTTCCACCAGAAAAATGAAATAGATGCAAAATCTATCTAAACGTGTATCAATAATAATTATTAATATACGTAATTTTCTAAATAACTGAAAACAAAATGCCACCAGTGATTGATAAAACATTTCGTCTTATTGATTTTAATGTATGTGATGCTGCCACAGAAACCATTGACGGACAACAAAAGATGATGAATGATTTGATGAATTCATCGTCCTCGTCCTCGTCCTCGTCAAAATCAAACAAGAAAACGGTCCGATATGTAAGAAACGCAAAACAGTTCATCATTCAAATGTTTGGACTGAATGAACTCGGTGAAACATGTTCTATTGCTATTACTGATTATAATCCGTTCTTCTATGTGAAAGTAGCGGATAATTGGACACAAGAGATTGCAAACCAATTTCGAGATTATTTGGCTCAGAAAATTGGGATGAAAGGTCGTGACATTCTAGATGTTTCTCTCGTTCAAAAACACAAATTATACGGTTTCACTAACAATAAACTATTTAATTTTGTGAAATTCGAATTTCGCACACAAGACGCCATGAATGCTGTTAAAAACGAATGGTATAAACGTGTTGAAACCGAAGATGTGAATACAAATGCGCGTTATACTTCCACAAGAAGATTAGGTTCGTTGGTATATAAAGGCGCGCGCACAGAATTATATGAATCTGGCATTCCGCCTATTTTGCGTTATTTCCATATCAAAAATATAAGTCCATCCGGATGGGTGCGTGTAAAAACAGGACTCGCAAAACGCATTGATGAAGAGTATTACAAAACAACCACGTGTAAATACGAATATATTTGTTCTATGTCTGCAATTGAAGCATTAAATGATAAAGAAACACGTGTCCCGTATAAAATTTGCAGTTTTGATATTGAAGCCAGCAGCAGTCATGGAGATTTCCCCGTCCCAGTCAAAACATACAAACGATTGGCCACGAATATTGCTGACGTATTTATTCGTCAATTTCAGTCGCAAAAATTAGACTCGTGCATGTCGCAACGCCTTCTGCAAAAAATTTTGATGGCTGCATTTGGATTTGGGCAATTTGATGACGTCGATTTAGTTTATCCCAAAAATGCACCAGAGAGAGCTGATATGGATTATTTAATACAACGGTTAATTAGCACTGCAATTAAAGATGCACATATGTTGGATACTTCGGGAGAGGCTGCTGAAAAATTGTCCATTATGAAATCATTCTGTGTTGCAGCGGCAGTGGCTGCAGGAACTGCAGAATCGGGTTTGGATTTGGACTTGGACTTGGACAACGATGACGATGAAAGCGATGACGAAGATGCGGTGGTGAAAAACCGACGTCCGACTTTTGGTGTTGAACCAACTGTAAATAAGTCATCAACTGTTATAGATGTATTGTGTTCGGCCATTTATACCCGCGACCAGAAAATTAATATTTTGGATGAAATGCTCACCAGTTGTTTTCCCGCACTCAAGGGTGATGAAGTCACGTTTATTGGTTCAACTTTTATGCGATACGGAGAATCTGAACCATATTTGAATCACTGTGTCGTGGCCGGAACATGTGATGCAGTGGATGGTTGTGTTATTGAATCGGCTGCGTCTGAACGAGATGTATTGTTAAAATGGACGGAGGTAATCCAGAAAGAGAATCCCGATATTATTATTGGCTATAACATATTTGGTTTTGATTATGAGTTTATGTTTCGCCGCGCACAAGAACTCGGTTGTGCTGAACAATTCTTAATATTATCCAGAAGAAAGGGCGAAACTTGTGCCAAACAAAAGTATCAGAAAAAACAAACGCCCGACCAATCGGATGAGGAGGAGGATGTTTCTTCTGAACCAACCACGAAACTCGATATAGAGCATACTACGGTTCAGTTGGCCAGTGGTGAGTATGATTTGAAATATCCCAACATTCCTGGACGTCTGCAAATTGATATGTATGCTTATTTCCGTCGCGATTTCAATCTCTCTTCATACAAACTCGACGATGTTGCCGGCCAATTTATTGGCGATGACATAAAGCGCATTGAGTCCGTATTTGATTCCAGCACTGGGAAACAAGAATCGTGGTTATTCAGTTCGAATTTAATGGGACTTCACGTGGGAGATTTCATACACATTGAAATGACTGGTTTTACTTCCGACTACGTCATGGACGGTCGCAAATTCCCGGTTGAACGTGTGATCATGGGCCACGAAGTGGAGGAGTTTGATAAAAAAAAGAATGCAATGGTCATGGCAAAATATAATATCATCGTGGTTTCGGGAGAAGTCGTGGTCGATGCGGGAAAATCGCTTAAATGGGGTATGGCGAAAGACGATGTCACACCACAAGATATATTTCGTTTGTCAAAAGGGTCAGCCGCCGATCGCGCCATTGTGGCTAAATACTGTATTCAAGATTGCAACCTCGTGCATCATTTAATGAACAAAATCGACGTAATTACGGGATATGTGGAAATGTCGCGTATTTGTAGCGTGCCGATTTCGTTTCTCGTATTCCGCGGACAAGGTATAAAACTGACCTCATTCGTTGCCAAGAAATGCCGCGAGAAAAACACGCTCATGCCCGATTTAGATAAATCGGGGTCGAATGAAGGATATGAAGGTGCTATTGTATTGCCGCCTAAATGTTCGATGTACATGGATAATCCCGTCGCGTGTGTGGATTATTCGTCACTGTATCCGTCGTCGATGATTAGTAATAATCTGTCGCACGATTCCAAAGTATGGACGAAAGAGTATGATTTAGAAGGTAGAATCGTCAAAGAAACGGGAGAGCGTGACCCTAAAACGGGACTTTATATCTATGATAATTTGCCCGGATACGAGTATATTGATATAGAATTCGACACGTTCCGTTACGTGCGCAAAACTCCCACTTCTCGTGCTGAAAAAGTCAAGAGTGGCAAGATGGTGTGTCGTTGGGCGCAATTTGAGGGCGACCGCAAAGGCATTATGCCCACCATTCTGGAAGAGTTATTGAAAGCACGCAGTGATACGCGCAAAATGGCGAAGACGGAGAAAGACCCATTCATGCAAAACATTTTGGATAAACGACAGCTCGGATACAAAGTCACCGCAAATTCTCTGTATGGTCAGTGTGGTGCGAAAACCTCGACGTTTTATGAGAAAGACGTGGCGGCATCCACCACGGCGACGGGTCGGTCGATGATTACGTATGCGCGTCGTATTATCGAGGAGGTGTATGGCTGTCGGCAATATGAAACCGAATCGAATGGCGTAGTATTAACTAAGGCGGAATATGTGTATGGTGATTCCGTGGCGGATTATACACCAGTATATATCAAATACCAAAACAAAGTGCATATTTTGACAATCGATTCGTTGGCGGAACAGTTTGGATTGGGAGGATGGTTTCGATGCGAAGAATTGGGTCGTCAGGAGAAGGAGGTGTGCGAGATGGTACCGGGTGTAGAGACTTGGTCGGACAAAGGTTGGACGAAATTACATCGTGTTATCCGACACGAGTTGGCGGCACACAAGAAAATGGTGCGTATATTAACGGGAACTGGATGTGTTGATGTCACGGACGACCATTCATTGGTTCGGGCGGATGGAACGGAAGTGTCGCCGAAAGACGTGGAAGTGGGAGAACATTTGTTACACCACACTTTATTGCGTGAATCGGAAGAATCAAAAATATTACCAAGAGGCTTTGGTTCTTTGTCGAAGATCACCGGTCCTTCGCGCCCGGGTTTGTCAAAGACCACCGGCTCTTTGCGACCGGATTTGTCCAGTCCCGACTGGCAAGGAGGGAGGTCATGGTCGGAGTTTTGGCAACCTAAAACTATGTTGGACGGAGCTATATATGCCAACTATTTAATGGCTCACGGACAAATAGCGCGTTTATATTTCGATGAACAAAAACGATTGATTGTGAATGGAACACATACGCCTTCATTAGAAGCGGATACTTCGCGCATAAAATTAATGCACAATATTCCATACGAAGGATACGTGTATGACCTCACCACAGAAAATCACCACTTTGCGGCAGGCGTTGGCAATATGATTGTACATAATACGGATTCCGTGTTCTTCACATTCAATTTAGAAGACCCGAAAACAGGCGAAAAAATCCGCGGGAAAAAGGCACTCGAAATCACCATCGAGATAGCGCAAGACGCAGCGCATCTGTGTTCGAAATTCCTCAAACCGCCGATGGACTTGGCGTATGAGAAGACGTTGATGCCGTTTGTGCTATTGTCGAAAAAGCGTTATGTGGGTATGTTGTATGAAACGGACCCAAACAAGGGCAAACTCAAATACATGGGATTATCACTAAAACGCCGCGATTCGTGTGATTATTTGAAGGATACATATGGCGGCATACTGAACGTTATTATGTCAAGCCAAGATGAAACCAAAAACAATATTACCAAAGCCATTGAATTCTTAGACAAATCAATTACAAATCTCATTGATGGTGTCGTTCCGATGGATAAACTGGCAATCACAAAAGCGCTTCGGTCAGATTATAAAAATCCGCAGCAAATAGCGCATAAAGTATTAGCTGACCGCATTGCCAAACGCGACCCCGGTAATAAACCAAAACCGGGCGACCGTATAAAATTCGTGCATGTTGTTCATCCGGACAAGAAGGCGTTGCAAGGAGAGAAAATCGAAACACCAGAGTTCATCATTAATAATAAGTTAAAGATAGACTACACATTTTACATCACAAATCAATTAATGAAACCGCTGCAACAATTGTTGGGTTTAGCATTAGAACAGATTTGGGAATCAATGGGAAACAAAGCAATGACAATCCGGACATTTAAGCGCGAGATGGATGCGTTGCACAAAGAATTTCCGGATTTGGAAATATTCATGAAGAAGAGAGAGAAGGAATGTTCTAAACGAATAAAAGCCCTTCTATTCGATAAATATTTAACCAGAATAAACAACGACCAAGCCGGATTGCGAGATATTCGCTCTATATTTGGTTCCAAGGCGGGTAAGTAGGTAAGTAAAATTCACCCATGAATTAATTCATATTTTTCAATTAATTCGGGCGGAACCGAAACATTTTTACGTTTCAATACCACCATTCTCTTGTCGGCAGTACTTTCCACAACGTCGAAATAGTTTAATACCACGTGATATTGTGGTCTGTCTAAAAAATCATCAAATATAATTATCGCATTTTCGAGCACATGCGCTTTCAAACAGCATGCCACGCGAAACCGACCATCAATAAATACCAACCATGACATGTCTCGATTTGGTTGTATTAAGATATGCTGACTGTATGCTTTTTTTTGTTCCGGGGTTGCTTTAGGACCCGGGTTGCCCCAATCATTGGGCCGCGCATCCATTTCATTGTGTATAAATGTAATTTTTTCACGCTGCACTGATTCAGGAATTGTTTTTTTCAATTTATCAAGCCAAACTTTATCACTTTCCACTGTCACAATACGCTGTATATTAGGACGCATACTTGCTTGATATGTGCTTCCGCCAGAACCAAATTCGAAATAATTGGTGGCGTTGTCCAAATATTTGTAAAACATGATTTTGTCTTTTCCCGATAAATGTGGCTCCATGTGTGTGAATTCTGAATGCTATATTATTCAAAATATAAAAGCACGTTTATATTATACTGTATCCAAAATATTTATTTTTTTGTGATTCTAAACAATAATGTCTAATTGTCCTCACTGTAATAAACCCATCTTAATTTCGGAATTTTTAGATAAAACGGTGGATTTAACGATTGACGACGATATTGTGGATGTTCATAAGTGGTGCGTAGATGAATTCGTTGCAAACTCAAATTTGTTTCAGTGCGAAGTTTGTTGCGAGTATTCGAAAAACAACAAGGGGTTTGTTTTTTGTCAAGCCGAAGACACAAATATATCGGGATGGCGACATTTGGAATGTTGTCCGGAGTTGCAGTGTGAATGGTGTGGTCATGTGGTTGTGAAACAGAAGGATAGAGTGAAAATAGAGGTTGAGAATCGGAGAAAACCGGGAGAGACAAGGATGGCACTATTTCACAAACGCTGTATTCAGAAATAAAGGGATTTTTTTCAATTTTTAGTAGTTATTAAAAAATCTAATAAAAATTTATTTGCAAAAAATATTTGGATTTAATGATATATTTGACCAATTAATTTTCTCTTTATTTTGTTCTAGTAAATGTATAGCGCGTTTATTTTTTGATAATTCCGACCAATTTATGTATTTTTTGTATTTATATAATAATTGTATTGCAGTATCATTTTTATAAGGAGACAAAACATATGAATTTTCTTGAGATGATAATGCATAAAATAAGTGATGAATGAGTTTTTCATCAAAAATATTCTTTTTCAAATAATCATCAATTATTCCATAAGATAACGGATTTGTTGTTATTGATTTACATATTATTTTTACATTTCCTTCAATTTCATATATCCATCCATATCTATCACATAATATATAATCTATTACATTTTTTACGAATTCAATATTTTTTGTGTAAATAAGAGAACCAAACATATCAACGTAATAAGCAAGATTTAAATTACTTCCTCCTTTTCCTCCTTTTTTAAAATAATATTCAAACTTATTACATTTTGGCGACAACAATTCTTGATATTCCTCTGTATTTGGTATTTCACATAAGCAATGGATATCTCCAGCGCAACAATTTAAAAATAATTTTGCTTTATCGTAATTTTTCACTCCATTTTCAGTAAAATATTTTTCAAATTCAGGTATAAAAACAGGGTTTCTATATCTTAATAAATAAACTAATTTTACACGTTGAAATGTTTCTCGTATAATATTAAATCTTTCTTCAATTGACTGTTCATGATTTCCCTTATATATTAAATCTTTATTATTAGAATAATACTTTAAACAAGAATAATCAAAACAGTCATTAATTAGGGTTTGTGCGTATTTATTCCCACATAACCAGACAACATCATTTGCAACATCTGATGATGTATTCTGATTATTATGTAGTTCCAATTTTATAATATTTCTCAGAAAATCAATGCATGGACAATTTTCAATGAACAATCTTCGTATTTCTTTATCATTATTTAATTTGTCCATATTGTCTTTAAATATCAAATAACCATTTGGGTTTTTTGCTAAGTTAATCCAATTAATATTATCTGGATTTTCTTTTAATAAATGTATTGCATTATAATTTAATGATAAATTATTATAATCTAATTTCTCGGGTATTATCCAATCCAACAGTTTCATTTTTTGTATTTATACAAAAATCTTTAATATATTTTTATGCAATAAAATGCTCGCTGTATCCATTACTTTTTTTAAGTATTTATTTGCTATTAAATTGTCGGTTACATCATTGTGCGTACCACAAACGCTGTATTCAAAAGTAATTTTTATTTGTAGTTGATTATTATATGAATAAATTGGTATTTATTGTGATAGCCCTATTATTTATTATTATTTGTTGTTTTTTCTCGACTGTTCAATGGTCCGGGTACGCCCGACTGTCGGAAGGGATGGTCGTTGAAAGACAAGAAGCAGTTATTCCTTTAGATATATATCAAACATGGCACACGAAAGATTTACCTCCAAAAATGAGTGAATGTGTGGAAAAATTAAAAAAACAAAACCCAGAATTTAAACATCATTTATTCGACGAAAATGACTGTAAAGAATTCATTAAAAATAATTTCGACAATGATGTGGTCGAAGCATTTGATGCGTTAGTTCCACTTGCTTACAAATCAGATTTGTGGCGATATTGTGTCATGTATAAAAAGGGAGGCATTTATTTGGATATTAAATTTGAACCGAAAAATAATTTTAAATTATTAGAACTGGTTGATAAAGAATATTTTGTGTTGGAAAGACCATATATTCAGAATCAACCAATTACACTGCAAGATGAATTGAATCAAATAAATGCACCAGATTATTACGATAAAATCAAATCCCGCATAGATGCCAACTTTTGGAAAGATGGACAGTTGGGAGTTTGTAATGGGATGATAATATGCAAACAAAATAATGCGATTTTGTTGGAATGCATTCAAGAAATCGTGAAAAATGTGAAAAATAAATATTATGGAAATAATGCACTCCATCCTACTGGTCCGGTGTTATTAGGCGAAAAATATTTTAAGGGAGATATGAATAAAATTCGAGATATGCAACTGTTTCACAGCGTAAAAGGTAATTTGATAATCACTCGTAATAAAGAAATATTCGAACAATACTCCGAATATAGAGCAGAACAAAAAACTCACGGCAAATCTCACGCATATTATGATTTGTGGGAGAATAAACAAATATATAAATGAATATACAAACTGAAGTGATACAGCGTATTAGTTCAGTTATTTATAAACGCCCGACCAACCGGGAAGGGCGTTTATCAATCAGAAGACACAAATATATCTGTGTGGAAACATTTGGAGTGTTGTCCGGAATTGAAGTGTAATCGGAGAAAACCGGGAGAAAATGATGGCACTATTTCACATATGCAGTAGATGTTTCTAAAGATTCATCGAATACATGGGCATACACTCCAAGATGAATCAGCCCTAAACGTTAAGACTTAAAGGGGGAAACCGACGAGGTTGAAGCCGATGCCCATACCGGCACCGGAGCGGGCACTAACGCCCATAGCAGGGACGAAGACATCAAGGACGGAGAAGGTGGCAGCAGCGGTGAGACCGATGATGACAATCTCCTCAACCTTGAGAGAGTGCTTGGGGATGGAGTAGGCGGCTAAAGCAACCATAAGACCTTCGACAATGTATTTAATGGCTCTCTTGACGAGTTCGGCAAAATCAATTCCCATGTTCAGAGTTATATATTATACGCCAATAGAATATCCTTGTTTTGAATATTGAATATATTCTTCGCTAAAAACACTTAAACATACCCAACTCTAAATAAATATATCCTAAATGACTTCTTTTGAACGAAAAACTTTATCCGATGGAACCGTGAATCCTAAATATGTTGATTTATTGGACGAAGATGCACCTGTGGCTGGTCAAAAATTTGTTTGTATTTCTTTTTTGTCTCCCGAAAAGATACTTCAGAAACGTGAAACATATTTATTTGACCAATTTGTGAAGCAGTGGGATTTTGGTAAATCGATGCGGAAGTATTACGATTTCCTAAATTTTATTGCGCTAAAATACAACATGAAAATCGACGACCTTGCGAATGATTTTAATGATTTCATCAAGGAGGAGGAGGCTAATTTACGCAGTTTATCCACTGCAGAAGATGATTGGAAGGAGTTTTTGGACAAGAATGAAGAACGCCTAAATGAAAAATTCTCCCGGGAGCATGCATTTCAAACATCGGTGCGTGGTTTGAAAATCCGCGGTGCTTTTAATACACAAGAAGAGGCAGAAATGCGGTGCAAGAAGTTGCGTGAGATTGACCCCAATCACGATATCTTCGTTGGACCCGTTGGAACTTGGATGCCATGGGACCCGGATGCTTATAAGACAGGTCGCGTTGAGTTTATGGAGGAGGAGTTAAATCAGCTGCACCAGGAGAAGGTTAAGAACGAGCAGAAGGCGCGTGAGGAATTTGAGAATCGCGTCCGTGAGACAAAGAAGAAGGCGATTCAGGAGAATATTGAGAAGGCGAAGAAGAGCGGCAATGTTTTAACCCAGACAATAGATGAAGCGGGCAATTTGATTGGTGTTACACAGAAAGAGAATTTTGATGAGCGTGAATCGGCCTCGGTGAATTTAAGCAAGGAATTGTTAGAAAAGGCGACTCTTGAAAATAAAAAGATGGTATAAATTTATGGAGCTGCCACATCCTCAGGTGTAATGCCCACGGGATTCGCATTAGAATCAGTATTTGTCTCGGTAGTTGGAGGAGGAGGAAGGATTTGGTATTTCCGGTGCAATTCGGCGTTTATCCAATCAATAATATAGTTGTCGTCATTGTTCCACAGTTCGTAGTCGGATTGATTCATCTCTAAATAAGTATTCTCCACCACAGAATCATTTGCGTCGCGCAAAGATATTGCGATGGTGCATCCACTAAACAGATGAACCATAATTTGTTGTATTTGATATTTGGTGATGGTTTTAGAAACAACGTGAGTGATGCTATCGTTAAGTTCGTAATTCATATTATTATAATGGTAATCAATATAATAATTTCCTTTTTTTTAATTTTATTGGAATGTTGAAATCACGGAATTATGTTTGTTCCCGCGGACTGCTTGAATCGTGTGATATTCATAGTTTAACACCGGTCAGTAGCATATATTACATGTATAACTATCCATCCGAAGTTCAACCAAGCGAGCCTTTCAGTATTTATGTATGCACGACTGCATTGCAACATTTTTGCGATTATTATCTCCCGAATATATCTCAATCATTTGTTTTAGTTTCTGGAGATTGCGATGTAACTGTGCCCAATGATTTAACTGCCGACTCTTTTGAAACCATCATTAGTTCGCCTTATTTAATTCGATGGTATAGTCAGAATTGCGTTATAAGTGATAATTCCAAAATAGTGCAAATGCCCATTGGATTAGACTATCATACCATGTCCGAAAGAACAACTCACTGGGGGGAGAAAATATCTCCCGATAACCAAGAAAAAATGTTGCTTGAATCACAACATTCTTCTCAACCGACACAATTGAGACAGTTAAAAGCATACTGTAATTTTCAATTTACGATACACAGTAGCAAATATGGATATGACCGGACCGATGCTATACGATGTTTTCCCAGCGATTTAACATATTATGAACCCCATCACGTCGGGAGAGAAGACAGTTGGAATACACAAACAAAATATGCGTTTGTTATATCTCCACATGGAAATGGGTTAGATTGTCATCGCACATGGGAAGCACTATGTTTAGGGTGTATTCCCATTGTGAAAACATCGCCACTTGACCCGATGTATGATGGATTACCGGTTCTCATATTACGTGAATGGAGTGAATGTAACGTTGAATTATTGCGGACTAAATTAAATGTGTTGGCGCCTTTATTTGATTCGAGTGTTTTTAAAGAGAAAATAAGTTTAAAATATTGGACTGAAAGAATACAAAGAGATGTTCAATCAGTTTCACATAAAAACCCGGAAAAAATGATAAACTCCCTACCAACTACATGGGATAACAATGATAAACAGAATTATAAAGCTCACGTTGCCAGAGGGTTGGGTCAAATATGTGGAGACGAATTCTCGCGAGATATTGAGTCATTAGCAAGAGACTCGAATAATAAAACGTTCCTAGAAATTGGAACGTGGAATGGTCTCGGTTCAACCGCGGCATTCAGTCGAGGGTTTCAACAACGACAAAATGCGAACGATTATTTGTTTTATAGTTTGGAATGCAATGCGGAAAAATGTGCGGATGCGCAGAGAATTCACGCCGGAAGTCCGAATATTTTCATTTTGAATGAAGTCGTGTGGAATGAGGAACCTGACGATTTCTATACTATATTTCCACAGTGCAAAACGAATGCAATGTATAAACATTGGAACGAAGTGGATTTGGCAAATATGAAAAAGTGTCCCGTGTTTTTGCATCGTCCCGAACTGCCGGATGTGTTTGATGTATTATTATTAGACGGAGGCGAATTTACGACCTATTTTGAATTTCAATTGCTGAAAAACAGATGTCGCACATTATTATTAGATGATACAAATGTCGATAAATGCAAATTAATTGTTGAGGAAATCAAGGCCAACCCCGATAAATGGGACATTGTGAAACAAGTCAATGTCAGAAATGGATACATGATTGTTAAGAATAGGTGTATGTAAAAAATACAAATATTAAATATGACTTCAAATTATATTTGATATGAATCAATTATTCCAATTACTATATCAACGTTTCATCCAACCAAATCAAATCATACTTTTATCCGTTTTGTTTCTATTCTTAATAGGCGTAATTAGTTACTATATTTTCATGAAGTGGGGAAACACATCGAAAGAACAAAAGGCAACAGACATTCCTTTAGGCGGCAAATTGACTGTGTATTTATTTCACGTGGATTGGTGCCCTCATTGCACGAAAGCGAAACCTGATTGGAATGAATTCAAGGAACAATATGATGGGCAGAATGTGAAAGGATTTAAAATTACCTGTGTAGATATTGATTGCACGGACGATTCGTCGCCCGAAATAAAAGCGTTGATGGATAAATATGATATATCTTCGTTTCCAACGGTAAAGGCAGTGATGGAGAATGACGGAAAAAGCAAGGTTATGTCATTCGAAGCGAAAGTGAATAAGAAAAATTTGGAGAAATTCATAAATACCATTACATAAGTATATGAATTTATGCGAAATACTGAATATTGGCAGATAACCACTGTTTCACGCTGGCCGATACCTGTCGGCGCATGAAATCATCCGCCATTAATCGGGGACTCATGTGTTTGTTTTCAAAGAAATAAATAAAATTTGATATGACCGCCACTAAATTGTAATTGGCATACGTGGATAATATTTCGGGAGATTCAATGGGAAATCCTTTACGTTCATTGACTGTATTGTGGAACACATAAAATAAATTAATGAAATCGCGTTTTGTTTGTATTGTATTGAAATTTATTTTAGACATGTATTCACGCGCATGCCCTGCACAATCAGGACATGGTAAATTTGCACATATATTACTCACCATATTTAGCAATGGTTTTCGAATAAGTGCAAAATGTTCTTCGCTCACTTTTTCAGCTAAAGTGTGGAAAAATATCCATGTCGGAGCCCCCCATCGCATTGGTTTTGCTTTTGCCTTCACTTCTTGCGGAGTGGGTTTTGGTAGCTGAACAATTTCTTTATGATTTCTGTGCGTTTGCGTTTGAGTGTGTCTCAATGTCGAAGACCACCGGTCTTTCGACAAGTCACGACCTTCAGGGAGGGCAGTCTTTGACCCGGACAAATCCGGTCGCAAAGAGCCGGTGGTCTTTGACATGGACATGGACATGGCTTTACTTTTGTGTGTGAATATCATATTTTATTTAATAATGTGATTTAATATAATCTATTACATCACAAAAAAAATAAACAAACATTTGCATATATAATTATTATTTCATGTCCGTGGAAATGGAAACCAAAGCCCAATTGATTTCAGCAGTTCGTGAGTGGGTTCGAATTGACAATGAAATGTGTGAATTACAAAAACAAATTGCAGAGCGGCGCAAAGAGAAGAAACAAATTTCGACGCAATTGATGGAGGTGATGAAAACCATGGAGATTTATGTTTTCGATTTGAAAGACGGACAACTCATGTATAAGAAAACAAAAACGAAAAAACCAATATCGAAAGCGAGTTTAATTAAATCATTGTCTAATTATTTCGACGGCAATTTGGAAAAAGCCACGGAAGTTGGGTCGTTTATTTTAGAAAACAGAGAAGAAGTCGTCAAAGAAAGTGTCGTGAAAAAATAAGTGAAATATATATATGAAATCAATATCTGCAACAAGAAGAACAGGTCGAAACCGGATTTTATAACAGTGTGTGGAGACAATTATTATCCAGATAAACTCGAAGACAAAGAAAAAGTCAAAGACAAAGACAAAACAAAAGATGGAGAGAAAAAAGACAAAGAAAAGAAGA
>JACCEB011011416.1_pt1 | contig 56369 bp, 33 predicted proteins | sample 7454761 | NCBI WGS metagenome assembly JACCEB01 (sample SAMN15323454, study PRJNA562643) | freshwater metagenome | isolation source: river surface water | place: USA:Blue River Watershed | collected 2017-08-18
AAAATATTGATTTAGAAACTGAACTTAAAGAAAATAATTATTTAATAACAACTTTAGATGAAAATATTGATTTAGAAACTGAACTTAAAGAAAATAATTATTTAATAACAACTTTAGATGAAAATAATATTTTACAGAAAAATAATGATTTAGAAGAAAAAGATATTCAATTAGATGAAAAAATAAAAAAAAAATATAAGGTAACTTTAATAAAAGAAAAAATGAGTAGTATTTACGATGACGAAATCGAAAATAATATTGAATTAGACGAAACAAGTGAAATAGAAAATGAAGAAGAATTAAATGAAAATCAAAACAATAATGAAATACCAACAGGAGAAGAAGGAAAACAAGAAGAAATAAAAAAAAAAAAAGGTAAAGCTAAGGGTAAAGGTAAAGGAAAAAATAATAAAAAAGTAAATGCTAAACCTAAATTAAATGATGAAAAGAAAAAAAGAATAAGACATGCTATTCAAAAACATCTTGAAAATTTACATGTTGATATGTTTGCATCAAGACACAAAAAAGAAAAAATTAAAGCAAGAGCACTTGGACATATGATTAAAAAATTAAAAGCTCAATTAAGAACATTATAAAAATAAAGATACTTAAAGAAAATAATATAAAACAAATTAAAAATATCAAAAAATGAATAATAAAACACTTAAAGATTTAAATAATATTGAGTTAGAATATTTACTAGATTTTATAAAAGATAAAAATGTTGAAACGAAAAACAAAAAAAATTATATTATCATAAATGGTCCATTTTATTTTGATAATATAAATAATAAAAAATACTCATTTGACAGAATAAGATTTGAAAACAAAGATAAAAATACTATAAAAATGATTTATAATTTAAATAATTATCAATCATATAATCTTGATAAAAGTCCAGAACTTGAATATAATATTGAGATAAATAAAATTATAGATTTGAATTTAAATTATATATATGAATCTATAAATTATTATTATTTATTAATAAGAGTTTATATGAAATTTTAATTTAATTTATTTTTTATTTTTAATAATTTTAATTATATTTATAATTAAAATTGAATTTTGAAAATTATTTTTAAATTATTTTAAATTGTTTTTTTAAATTGTTATAATTTTTTAATTTATTAAATATTGAATATTAAATATTTACTTTTCACTTTTCTTTTTTAATACACGCTTCTTAGGTTTATCTTCAGATTTTTCTTCTTCAGCTTTAACTTCTTCATTATTCTTCTTTTTATTATTGTTATTAACTGTAGGAAGTTCAATTTTTTCTTCTAATACAATCTCTTCATTCATCATATCAGGAAGTTCAATTTTTTCATCCATATTAAACATCATATTATTACTTGCAGGAAGTTCAATCTTTTCTTCACCCATATTCATACTTTCTACAATAACTCTTTCCATAACACCTGATACAGGATCTTTCTTAAGAAGTTGTGATATATGAGTACCTGATAACAATGATTGTTTTTCTTCTTCAAGACCGAATCCGAAAGTAAAATCTTCATCAAGAACATTATCTTCAACTTTAACTTCTTCATAAATAGTATTTAGCATCATATCGATTTCTTTTTCATTAGGTTCTCTAGTGAATTTACTTTCAGCAACATATTTTTGTTTAGGTACAGCTTTCATCATCTTTTCATCATCCATAATAATTTCAAATGAGTTAGTACCAGCTTTACAGAATTGACCAGCAAAGATATTTGATGATACACCTTTCATATTATCTTTTTCAGCAAACAAAGCAGCTTTAGTTAATACATCCATAACAGCTTCGAATGATGCTTTACCAATAGGACCAATATCAGGATTCTTTAATGTACCATGACGTTCAATTTGCATTAATTTACCACGGTAAGACATCATATCACTTACAAGTTCAACATGTCTAGGATTAAAACCATTTGAAGCATAAACATTGTTATATTCCATAACAAGAAGATTGCGTGCAGCTTCAATACCAAATATTTCAGCAAATTCATTAATATCATTTGTTAAAGTTCTCTTTGCATCAACAGCATTATCAGCTAAAATATCCATCATATTTGAACCTTTAGTATTAATAGTCCATTCTTTAATAGCTTCATAAGAACCATCAACATTATATTTAAGTTTGCTTTTTTCCATTAATTCAGCAATTTCAATACCATCAATACCACGAATAGTCATTTCAGAGAGATTCTTTTCAATTTTGCGCATAAAGTCTAAGAAGTTTCCAGATTTATCATTCTTAAAGCGAATTCTTAATACAACATTATTAGCTGAATCATCACTAAATACACATTCAAGATCTTCAGGTTCTTTTTCTTTAATCTTTTCTTGAATTTCAAGAATGGAAATATTACGATTCATCATAGCTTCTTTGTCAAATACAAAACGAATCATCCATGGTGATAAACAATTTTCTTCAATTTGTTCAAGATTAAATATTTCACAGAATTCTCTATATGAACGAATATATTCGCGTTCTTCATTATCATCAGTATATGATTCATCACCTACATATATAATTTCACTTTCACTTAAAATATCATGTAGTTTAGTATATCCAAAACGAGTCTTTACCTTCTTTGCTTCATCTTTGTTCAAACTATACTCATCTTTAAGATAAATTTTCATATTCTTATTTTTCATCTTTTTAGTCAATTTAATAATCTCATTAAGTCTTGGTAAACCTTCAGTAATAACTAATGCACCTTTACCAATGCTATGGAAAGTATTAAGGGTCATTTGTGTAGTACCTTCACCAAGAGTTTGAGCTGCAATAACACCAACCATTTCACCAGGTGATACTAAAGAATTCATCATCTTCATCTTAATTGTTTCAATTAAATAATCAAAAGTGATTTTGTTCATACGATATTCATACAATACTTTCTTTGTTGATAAGTAAGATTTAAGAATCATTTTTTGAAGAACAAATCCTCTACCCTTATCAGCAAAATATTGAACAATCGATTCCATCATATCATTAAACTTTTCGATAATATACTGAGGTGTCATATCAGTAATACTGAATTTTTGAATATCAAACTTAACAAGGGTTGATTGAATAAGTCTTTGAGGATTAACAGGAAGATAAGTATAAACATCACCAATCATTTCAATATTCTTATAAATCTTATTTCTAAGTTCATAACGGTATCTTAATAATTCATTAAATTCTTCATGTAAAATTTCATTAAATCTTCCATCTTTCATCATTTCATCAATAGCATCATCAGTCATAAATGTGCTCCAGAATCCACGATCATTAATATCTTTAAATTGATAAAATTTACTCATTTGTTCATTATTAAATTCTAATAAAACAATTTTATCAATTCTTTCAATCTTAGCAGCATCCATATTATCGTCACCATAAGCAAATTGTACAATTTTATTTGCTGCATTACGAACTGTAAAATCATAATTAACCATTAAATCTTCAGTAGCTTTGACGAATTTACGCGATGTATAACCAGAATCAGCAGTGTCAACAACATGAAGACCGTTAGCTAAACCGAAGTTAAGTGTTGAAGGAACAGTTAAATCATATACTTTATTATACTTGCTAGAATCAATTTTATTAATTTCAATAATAGTATCTAATACCACATCATTATGTTGTTTATAATTACGATGAAGCTTTGAAGGGGTCATAATTTTCAATTTGCAATCTTTTTCTTTTGATATCAAATTAATTTTTTCTTTAAATACTTGTGCCCAGTTTGCTCTAATACTGAGTAAATTAATATCAGCCATATTTTCAGTACCTAAATTATTATTTTGCATTCTTGTAATTGTAACCTTACCAAAAATACCAAGTCTTGTTAAGCACATATTTAAATCATGAATTAATCTATTAGAAGATGAACCAATTTGAATATTATTATGAGTTACAGTTCCATCACCAGAAATAATACCATTAATTAATTGTTTAATAAAATCTTGAGGAGCATTGAAACATTGAGGGTCAATAAATTTATTACGAGCTCCATGTCCAGCAATTTTATGCAAAATAGTAGCAAGAATAGTTGAATAACCACGAATACATCTTGATAATCCACCAATCTTATTTGTCTTTGAACTAATTGACCATTCAATATTATGTTTTTCAAACCATGATTTGCAGAAGTCTAAAATAGTATCATCGGCATTAGTGATTTGAACATAACCACTAGAAATATCTGAATTGCCTTCAGCAATATATAATCCAAGGAAGAGACCGTTATCTTCAGTAAACTCAAATTTATCCATAATGTTAGAATATGACCTCTTTTTAAAAGAATAAATACAACCATCTTTAATTCCATTTATATTTGATCTTTCTAATACTCTTCTAAAAAGTTGTACTTTATTATAGGGGAGTGTAAATGTAGTTCCATTATTTACTTTCCACCATCCTGAAGGCATCATATCATTTTCTTTCAAAATATTTTCTACCATATTTTTAGCCTTATTAAAATCAGTCCCATAAATATATTCATTTTTAGGAAAGTATTTTGATACATCAATGTATTTAGATTCAATAGGAGGTTGAGCAAGCTGAGCAGTGACAGGTACAAAACTTCCAACATTAACATTTGAAGCTGATTTTCTTTCAAATTTACCAGTTGCTTCATCCCATACTAATAATGAATGTGAATCAGTGACAATAACATTTCTTCCACCACTTGTTTTAATTTCATACATAATAGCTGATGGGTTATGTCTTGTGATATGAGTGATTTGACCCCATTCAATTTTACCATTCAAATCAGTAGTAGGAATAAATACATTATCATTAATCTTTAACATTTCACGATGTTCTCCATCATCAGTGTCAATTTGAATATCTTGTAAGCACTGTGCTGCTTCATTTAATAATTCATCAATCCATTCTCCAATTTGAACATGTTTAGTAATACCATTTTCCATAATAATAATAGGTGTTTCACCAACAACAGATTTAATCGCTGTATCAATCTTACCATTACGACCTGACATAGCACCAAAGAATGAGTCTGCTGCATTAATACCTTCAATAAAACCAGTTTTTGTAAAACCTTTTGATTCTGGTGATAAATCATACTTAGCAAAATGAGGAAGAGTTCTATAAGTAAATTCTGAAGGAACACGTTTACCCCAAACATCTTGTTTACCGACTAAAGCCATAATTTGAGTTAAGTGTAACATAGAACCTTTAGTAGAACCTGATTCAATAGCTTCTTTTAATCCATTTCGTGGTTGAACAATACTTCCAATATATTTTTTAACTTTTTCAGCTACATCACTTAAAGCAGCATCCATATCAGCTTCAAGTTTTTCAGCACGAAGTTTATCATCTAAATCTTGCGCATAAATACCTTGTTGAGCTCTGATTATAATATCATATGCATTTTGAATATTTTCATTAATAATTTTATTAACTTCTTTTCTTTGTTCTTTAGTAATAACAGTATCACCAAATGAAATTGAGAAACATTCTTGTGTCATATATCTTGTAACAATCTTTTCTGTATCATTCATAAATCTTTTCATTAAATCTGTACCATATACATTATATACTTGTTGAATAATACCACTTGGTTTTGTACCTAAACTTGCTTCACTTAAATAACCTTCTGTAAGTTCTCCACGAACAATCTTACAATCTTTCAAGTTTGTAATTGAAATATCAGGTAAAATTGTTGAAATTAGTTGTTTTCCTGACCAATAAGGTATACCATCTTCAATCCATTCTGGTTCAGGAAGTTTACCTGAATAATAAGGTGAGTAAGTTAATAAATTCTGAAATTGTTGTTTACTAAATTTGTTATCATATCTTGTTAATAAATAAGCTCCAATCATTGTATCAACCATGATTTTCATACAAGGTTTTGATGTACCAGGTGAAATAATTTGAGTTGGTACCATCGTAATCTGTTTTAATTCTTCTAATGATTGTATCGATTGTGGCATGTGAAAATTCATTTCATCGCCATCAAAATCAGCATTGTATGGTGAGACTGACATAATATTTAATCTAAAAGTATTACCTGGTAAAATTTTAATTCTATGTCCCATCATACTCATTCTGTGTAAAGTAGGTTGACGATTTACAATACCTACATCACCATCAAGAAGATGACGATGAACAATATCTCCTAATTGTAAATTATCAGCTTCTTTATTTACATCAACATATAATAAAGAAATATTACAAGGCGATGGTGAACCATTACACATATTATTCATTTTAGTAATAGTTTTTGCACCAGGATATTTAGTTGCACCATTTCTAATCATTTTTTGTAAACGTGCTTTGTTATATTCTGTAACAATTTCTGGGAAAGTTAAAATCTTTGCAATTTTTTCAGGCATACCAAATTCATCAATATCAATATTAGGATCCACTGAAATAACAGTACGAGCTGTATAATCAATACGCTTACCCATAATATTATTACGAATACGACCTTCTTTACCTTTTAATCTTTGTGTGATAGCTTTAAGAGGTCTATAATTATTTCTTTGTCCTGAAGGTGGTACTCCAGGAATTTCATTATCCATATATGTAAAAATCATGTATTGTAAAGTACCTTGTTGAATATCAATTTTCTTTTTATTTGCACCATCTTTAATCATTTGTTTTAATGTGTTATTTGTTTTTACAATAGCTGCAAGTGCATGTGTTAAATCATCTTCTGAACGTTGATTATCTCCCATTTTAACACTTGGACGAACTGCAGGAGGAGGAATAGCAAGAGTTGAAATAATCATCGATTCAGGACGACTTAATTTAGCAGAAAATCCTAAAAATTCAACATCTTCATCTTTAATTCTTTCAAAAATAGCTTTACAAATACGAGGAGCAAAAACTTGAGGTGATTTAGTTTCAGCTAATACTTGAGGGTCTTCGAAAAATCCTACAATTTTAATAATATTATCTTTTTCTTTAATACTTGATAAATTTAATCTTTGATATTTACTAGGTTGAACCGCTTGACAACCATTATTAAATGAACATTTCTTATTTTTGGTAGCAAGTGCTAATACTGATGAAAATCTAGTATAACCTTTTTTACCTTCTAATTCTTTTAATACCATCGGATCAGATTTATCAAGAAGTAAATTTGAACATCTGAAACATACACATTTTAAAACTTTTTCAATATATGGTATAAAATGATAATTAAATACTGGAAGACCCAAATCTATTTTTCCAAAATATCCAGGGCATAAAGCCATTTTTTTTTCATCAGTAGGACAAATAATTGAACTATTAATTGTACCCATGTGATGGTCAAATAATCCTTCTTGTATAGGAAAGTTTCCTTGATAAGTATCAGCTGTTTTTACATCGCAAACAGCACCATTTATAATATCTTTTTCACTGAATAAACTGAATTGTACCTTTTCGATACTCCCCAAGTCATCAGTATTCATTAAATCTCGATTTAGTTCTTGTGACATTTTTTAATTTAAAGTCTCTATAAATATATCTGATTTTTTTTAAGTCCTTTTTTTCACTCATTTTCCGAAAATTCATTTTTTATTTCATTTATTTAAATGAAAAAATATTTTTTATTTTTATTTTCGTTTAAATAAAATATTTTTTTTTCTTTTGAATTTGTTAATTTAAAAAGAAAATTTATGCAAAAAAAAATAAAAATGAAAAATTCGTTTTTTGTAATTCATTGAGCAGGAAAATGATTATTATCCTGCAAATATATATAATTTTCAATAACAAAAAAATAAAAAAATAAAATAAATTAAAATTTACCTAGATTATATGTACCTATATAAAATGCTTCCATATTTTTATCATATTTTTTATTTGATTCTATAATTCTTTCATATAATTGATAATCACTATCTGATGGAACCCATATTGAAGTATTTTCATCATCATTTTTAGATACAAATTCTAAAGTTATAAATCGACTATTATTATCAATATCTAATAAAACCAATTCATTTATTTTTTTAAAATTATATTTTTTAAATAACTCTATAACATCTTTTTTATAAAAAGAATTATATAAAATAAAAGCTGAATAATCATCAAATTCTTTTAAATATAAGTTCCAATTCTTATATTCTATATTTTCATTATAATCATCTTCTTTTAAATTATGATTATCTTTATTTGATATATTTTGATATTCATTACAATAAGAACATTGAAAATTTTTCATTACATATTTTATATACTTATTAAAATAATCATTGTTTTTATTTTCTTCTTTAAATTCTTTATTCATTTTTAATATTTTCTTCTATATTTTTTTAAATTTTTATTTTATTTTTTATACTTGCTAAATTAAAGATAATGAATTTATTTTTTTATTTTATATTCTTTTGAATTATTAAGAATATTTATTCGTTATAATGTTAAAAAATATTTTAGAAAATTTTGTTTTTAATCCCGATAAAACTATATATAAAGAACCTTCTTCTTATAATTTACCATTTGAAAATATTTTTCTATCAAATCAAAATGAACATTCATCAAGCATTTTTAATAAATATCATGGATGGTTTATAGAAAATAAAGCTGATTTCAATAAAGAACTCTCTAATTTTGTTGTATTATATTTCCATGGAAATGCAGGCAATATATCTACTAGAATTAATTTTGTTCAAAAACTTTATTTAACAGGATTATCTGTTTTGATTTTTGATTATCCTGGCTTTGGATTAAGTGATGGATATCCTAATGAAGAATCATGTATTGAAGTCGCAAATTTATTTTATAAATTTTTACATAATACTAAAAAATATTCAAAAAAAAAAATTATATTTTATGGAGAATCTATAGGTGGTTCTATTGCTACATCACTTGCTATAAAAACAAAAGTTAAATATTTAATTTTACATTCTACTTTTACAAATATATCATTAATTATTAAACAATTTATTTATTTACCTTCTTTAATAATAGAACAAATTGGTTTTAATACTATTGATAATTTAAAAAAAAGATATAAATTAAATATGATAGAATACAAAAAGTCCTTAAATTCAAAAAAAAATGAAGAAAAAGATGAAAATTATGAAAATCATGAAAATCATGAAAATTATGAAAATGATGAAAAAAAAGAAAATATAGATTTTAAATTAAAAACTCTTGTTATTCATAGTAAAGAAGATGAATTAATACCATACATTCATGGTATTAATCTCTCAAAATATTGTACTGATTTTTATGAATGTGAGGGTAAACATTCTAGTCCAAAAATAAATAAAGAATTTTTAGATAAAATAATCAATTTTATTATTTAATTTAAAGAAAATAAATAAATTGATAAAAAATTTATCTTCTAAAATATTAGAAAGAATGCAAGAACATTTTATTGTTAAAATCCCTCATATTCAAATTACTAATACTTTTTACACTGTATTAGCTTCTTTAATTATTGCTTTTCTTATTATTTATCCAATTATGGGTATAGGTTCTATTACTTCAATATTTGCTTTTTTAATTTTAACTATTATTTTTTATATTATATTAAATAACATGAGTCAAGAAAATAAAGCTGATTCTTTACCTTCAACAGCATATCCTGTTCCACCACATTTAGGATTAGATGGTATTTCAATTGATAATTTAATAGCAGGTTTATAAAATTATATAATAATATAATAAAAATATATAAATATAATTAATATAAATTATAATAAATTAAATGTTTTTTTTATTAAAAAAATATTATATTGATAATAGAGTATAATATAATATAATATGAGTGTACCTAAAAATTATTATGATGAATATTTTTTAACTTCTTATAATATTCCTATTCGTTCACCTCCTCCAACTATTCAATTTGAAAATAAATTAAATAATGAAAAAAATTCATTATTATTAGATTATGAAAGTGAAATAAAAACAGATTTAGATAATGAAAAAATAAAAAAAATTATTATTGAAAAAATTTTTGATAAAGATAATAAAAATAACAAAATGATTTTTTTAAATGATTCTTTTGAAAGATTATTAATAACAAATGATAACCCGAATCATAATGATATTTTAAGATTTTCAAAAATTTATTCTCTTTTTAATACTTCTGAAAAAAATTTAATTAATAATTCTAAAATTTTAGAAAAACTTTTAAAAAATATAAAAGATAAAGATTTTTTAAATGAATATATACCTGTTCAATATAAAAATCCAATTCAAATATATAATTTTAATATCGACCAAGAATATGTTTTAAAAAATAAATTATCTGAAATATTTAATAGAATATATGATGAAAGATTTAAAGATTTTGCTATAAATTCGTTTAATACAATATATTTTGGAAATTATAATGATATGTCTTTACCTTCAATTGGACCATTATATACTATATTTGATTATTCATCTAATTTAAATAAATTTTCAAATATTAATATTTACAATTTTATGGTAAAAATTTTAAATAATGATAATACATTTATTGATTCTTTACCTATTTTAAATACCCATTTTGAAAAAACAATCAGTAAATTATTATTAAAAAATAAAAATAATAGTGATGATATATTTTCATTAGATTTTACTAAAAATATTAGTGGATTAAATGAAGAAACAAGATTAGAAAGTATTATTGAAAATTCTATAATTGGTATTAAATTTTCTTTAAATGATGTATTAAAAGATGGTAATAAAGAAACATCAAAAGTAAAAAATGAATATATTTTACCTTATTTAATAAGAAATGATAAAATTGAAAAATTAAAAGATTTAGGAGAAGTAGGCGATAAAACTAAAGTATCTGATATTTTAGAACATAATAGAAATGTAGTTAGTAAAATAATAGAATTATATACAACTAATAGAGAAAAATTTGATGAATTATGTCGTATTGAACCATTATTAGAAGAAAATATGAAAAATTGTTTAGGTGTATTTGTTTATATTTGTATTAGTATTTTTTATGATACATATAAATTTTATTTTGATAGATTAACAGAAATTATAAACGAATTTATTGAAAATGATAGGTTTAAAATAAGTGATGTAAAACCAGCTTTTAATTTTATAGATAAAATTAAAAAATCATTATATAATTTTAAAAAAATATTAGAAAATTGTTTTTATCACCTTTTTTTACCTTCAAGACTTACTCCTAAATATGGTGTTAGAATAAATAAAGAAAAAGGATTTTATGAAATTGAAAATAAATTATTAGCTGATTTTAATCATATTATTTTAAATTTTCCTTTCGAATTTATGCATGAATTAAAAAGTATCAATAATAATCGTCAAGCAAAAAAAATAGAAAAATATTTAATTCATGCAGAAAATTCTAAAAATAGATTTATTAATTTTTCACTTTCTCATAAAAGTATTTATGATATTGTAAACCCTGAGGAAAAATTATTTATAGGTACATTTATGGTAAATGCTAAAACTACATTTGATATTTATAATACTGTATTTTATAAATATTTAGAATCATTATATATCCAATCAAAATTTAATTTAGTTTTATTAAAATACTTTATGAGATCTATGAAAGTTAAAATACCAATTGAATTATTTAAAAATGAAATATCGCAGTTAGAATTAATACAAAAAGAATTAAAATTATCAGAATATTCTGATTCAATCAAAAAAGAAATAAATAATATTTTGATTGAAAATTATAAAAACAATTATAAGTTTTCTACGAATTGTTTAATACATTTAGCTAAAATTAAAAGAGATTTAATTATTTTTAATAAAGATAAACAAACTGAAATTTATGAATATTCATTAAATTCTTTATTATTTTATCATAAAGCATTAGTATTTGAATATATTTTTGAACAAGATATTAATGATAAAAAGTTTAAAGAAGCAAAACTTAAAAATATGAATGAATTAAAAAATTATTATGAAAAAGAAATTTTAAATATATCAAGACAAGTTCAAAATGAAATCATGAATAAACAAGAAAAAAATATCGAAAAAGTTAAAGCTTCAATAAATAATAATAATAATAATAATAATTCAAATAATAATAAAGAAAATAAAAATAAAAATAATAAAAATAATATTTTATTAAAAATTAAAAAATTAATAGAAAGAAATGATATATTAATACCATATAATTTAAATGGTCAAATTTATTTTATATCATTATTTAATAATACTGATAATTTAAAATGGAATCAAAATATAAATACAAATAAACATTTATTGTTATTAGGTGAAAGTTCAAATGATGTTTTAAAAAATAAATTATTCAGAGTGCTTAAAGAAGAAGAATTTAATAAATTAAAAAATATGGATGATTTAAATAAAACAAAATATTTTATACAATTAATTCAAGATAAAGATAAATATTTAGAAAATACTGAATTATCAACAAATAGTTTATTTAAAGATTTTATTGATAATAATTGTAATAATAATGGTTGTGATCAAGTAATTTTATCTTTTAATCAATTAAAAAAAATTATTCATTTAAAAAAATAAAAATTATTTTTTTTATTATTTAATTAATTTTTTTTATAATGTAACATTATAAAAATGAAAAATTTACAAAATTTAAGTGTTGAAGAACTTAAAAAAATGGCATCAAAAAATAAAATTGAAGGAAGAAGTAAAATGAATAAAGATGAACTTATTCAAAATTTAAAAAAAAATAATAATATGAAAGGAGGAGATATTAATAATGACACAATAGCACAAATTAAAGAAGATATTGATATACCACAAAACATGATTGAAGTTTTTAGATACGATCCTAATCATGAACATATATTAATGAGACCTATTGGATTTTTGAAAGGAATCGGATATTTAGCTGATTTTAGAGTTGCTCCTGATTATTTTAAACAATTTGAAAGAACTAATAATAAGCAAAATAGAGTAATAAATTTAAGTATACTAACTTCTTTAAATAATATAAATATGTCTGATGAACGTCCATCACGTTATTATTCAAGAGTATTTGCTCTTAGAAAAAATTTATATTATTTAAGTGTAGCGGGTAAAGATATATTGGTTATATATTCATCTGATGATAATCGTTCAAATAATATTGTTTTGAATGAAATAAAAAATCAATTTAGACTAAAAAATGATTCAAAAAGAATAAGATTTACTCAAACTTTAAATGAAGTTGAAAATGGTGAAAATGGTGAAAATGGTGTAAATTTTCAACAAATGTATGAAAAATTTTATGAAAAAAAAGGAAATAATGGAAATCAACCTAATAGAAGAAATAAATAAATAAAAAATAAATAATTTTTAAAATAAATTTTAAATAATTAAATTATTTAAAAAATATAAATTAATGATAGGGTTATAAATAATCAAATGGAAGAATATTTAGAAAAAATACAATCAATAGATCTAAAGAAAAAGGTGACTAATATATATAAGGAATTTGAAAAAAATATATTAATGAATAGAGATTTAGGAAACAAAAAAGATATTGAAAATTATATAACATTATTATACTTTGATACAATATCTAAAAATGATTTTGAAAAAATACGAGAAAATAATGAATTAATTGTATCATTAATGAGAAACCCTGAATCATATTTTAGTACATCATTTGAAAAAATATTTAGTGAATTAAATAATTCAAATGAAAATAATTCACTTTTAAAAAATAAAATAAAATCAGTTTTAAGAAATCAGTATTCTGATATAGAAAAAAAAATAAAAGAATGTGATGATCATATTAATTTATTAAATGAATTATTCGTACAAAAAGAGCTTATTCAAAAAATACCTTTAACATCAATTGAATTAAAAAAATTTGATATAAAAAATAAAAAAGTCTTAATTAGTTCTCAAAATGATAATTTATATGGTGAATTATTTTCAAGATATATTTTTTCAATAATAGAAAATAATTCAAGTAAAAATTTAAATAAATTAAATGAACAAAATAATTCACTTTTATCTTTTCCAGATAATTTTTATAATTCTGAAAATATATTTAATTTTTTAAACAAAAATAATTCTAATGGTTTAAAACAAAATAATCAGGAATTTAAATATAATAAAAGTTATTTAGTTAAACCATTTGAAGAATGGAATATGATGTTAAAATATTGGTTAATATATATTTTAATTTATGAAAAAATGTTTGAAAAAGATTCAAATATAGAAGAAATAACTCAATATAATAATATTGAAAATTTAGCAAAAAAAATAAGAGAATATAAATCAAGTAGTGAAGGTAAAAAAAAGAAACAATCAAAAAAAAGCGAAAGTAAAAAAAAAAAGAAACAAGGTGGTGAATATCCTAAAAGAAATAAAGAAAATTCAAGTATACTTGCAAAAGCTCGTAAAATGGGAAAAATAGCTACTTTATTATCTGGTCAAAATCAAAAAAAAGAAATTTTATTTAGTTCAGAAGCAAATAAATATAAAGAAATTATGAAAAAAATTTTAATTAGTAAAACATCATCTTTTGAAAAAATAAATTTATTAGAAATAATGAATGGAGATAGTTTAAATAATAAATTAAAATTTTTTTATGAAAATTTAATAAATTTACCATACAACAGTGAATATTTACAATTAATTTTTGATCCTAAAGACAAAGAATCAAATATTAAATTAGAAAAAATATTAAATAAAGAATTAAGAGCAAATATAAAAAAAGAAGATATTAATGAAAATGTAAAAATAAAATATAAAGATGAATTTTTAAATAAAGTCATTGGTATTATTAGAATATATCAAAGTTTATATGCTTATAGAAATGAGAATAAAGAAGATATTAAAAATTTTTTAAAACAAATTTATGATAATATTTTATACATATATTATTTTTTGTATTTAAAGAAAAAGATGATTTATCAAATTTATTTAAATGTTTTTTCAGAATATCTAAAAAGTCATAATATTGTATTAAACAAACTAATAAATAAAGAAAATGGTGAAAATGAAAATAAAAAAAATCAAAATGAAAATATAAACAAAAATAAAAATATTTCTTTTAATATTCACTATAATACTCGAAAAATTGATGAATTAAATCAAAATTTATATAATAAACTTAATGTTGAAAAGAAAATAGAATATAGAAATTTAATTGAAAAAATTAAATATCTTAAAAATAAAAAAGAAGAATTAGAAAAAAATAAAAATCAAATTAATTTTGATAAAAAAGTTCTTGTTATTGAAAAACTAATTAATGAACTTTTAATTCAAAAACATCAAATAATTCATTCTTTATAAATATAAATTATTATTTAATTATTTTTATATTTTTTCTTTAAGTAGTAAAATGAACTTAAAGAATATTTATTTTAGAAAAGTGATTTTTTTGGTGAATAAATACGAGACATTGAACGAGATAAATCTGAATAAACACATGCAAAAAAACATGGTTTATGATAATTTAAAGAATCGTATTTCCAACTTGAAGTTAAAGGATTTTCTATAAGACTTCCTTTAGCATCTTTGTTTGTACAAGCAGTTGAACCAGGTTTATGAGACCATAGTTGATTATTATCTTGACGAGCCCAATGATAATCATTACCTGGATCTAACATTAAAAATATTTTATAAAAACCAGGATGACATACATTATCAAATTTCTCAACATATGATCCAGGAACATCACGATGAAGTCTATCGTAGAAAGTTTTACAATCATATGAATCATCATCAATATGTTCTTCGCCTGAAGCATATCCAGGTTGAGCTTTTGAATCTAATCCGCTTCTTACTTTTCCAAGTGCATAAGAATAACAATTATGTGTTGTTCTAATACTTTCTTTATCATTCCAAACTTTTGGATTCCATTCAGGTTCTGAACCTGACATAGGTGATAGACGTTTATTAAAATGAAGTAAATCTGGTTGGTTTATAAGAATTGGACTATCTTCCATTTTTTTTATTTTAAAAATATAAGGTCCTGTATGAGAAGATATATTTTTAGTTGATTTTTCAGATTTTTTAGATTTTTTAGTTTTGGTTGATTTGGTTGATTTATTTGTTTTTTTTGATTTTTCTTTTTTTGTTTTTTTACTTAAATTATTTAAATTTAAAGAGTTTTTATTTTTTTGTTTGGCACCTTCTTGTTTTTTTTCTTCGAAAAATAAATTCATGTTTCTAATTTTATATTTTATTTTTTTTGTAAATGAAAACAATTTAAAATAATTTTAATTAAATGAAAAAAAAAATGATTTCAATTCGTATAAATCTAATTTATTCTTAATTGATATTAGAATAACCAATTTAGAGAATAAAAATGGATTCAAATAACAAAATACAAGAAATTGAAAATAAAAAATTAAACGAAAATGAAAACGAAGAAACATCATCTTACTCTGATTATTCGTCTGAAACAGAATCATCTATTAGTGATTATGAAGAAGATGATGATGAAGTAGTAGATGAAAAAATTATTAATGAATATAGAAATTTAGATGATTCTTTATATGGAAGAATAATACCTAATAAAAATTTTAACATTGCTGAAATTTATAATAAAGTAGGCGGAAGTAATAATATTTATAATTTAAATGAAAATGAAGATGAAAATGATAGTGAAGAAGATGAAGAAAATTCTAGTAATAATAATGAAGATGATGATAATGAATCATTTGATGATAAAGAAGATGATGAAAATAATTCAGTAAATTTAATAAATGAAAATAATGAATTAGAAGAAAATTATGAAACTAATGATAACAGTGAAAATGAAGAAGAAAAAGATACTGTATTAATGACTACTAAAAATTATATTAATTTACCTAATGAGTTTGAAAGGATACAAAATAGATTGTCAATTTATCAAAATACTTTAATTGAAAAAATGGAAATGATGTTTGAAAAAATATCAAATATTGAAAATAGATTAACTAAATTAGAACAAAATACCAGATCTAATTATATTGAATTTGATGGAGAAATTGTATCTATTAAAGAACTAAAATTAGAAAGATTAGAAATTGATGAAGATATTGTATTAAAAGCATTAGTTTATAAAAATTATCAATCAGTTATTTACATTATGCGTCATTATTATAGATCAGGTAAAGGTAATAAAATGTTTTATCCAATTCGTATGAGAAGTAAACGAAATTTTGAATATTTTTTTAATAATCAATGGTTAAGTGATTCATATGGTCATTATATAACTAAGGTAATTTGTACTAATATTCAAAATTTGTTTTTAAAGTATAATAATTTTTCGAACAAAAAGATAAAAGATGAAGATTTTTATCTTAATCAACAATTTATTTTAAAGCTTTCTGAAGAAAAATATAAAAAAGAGATATTTAAACATATAGTTGATGAAATTATGACTACTACTTTTATGTATGCTCCTAATTGTGCTATTTCTTTTTAATTTTATAAATATTCTTAAATTTAATAGTAATATTACATTATAAAATCAATAATTAAAATAAATAATAAATAATAAATAAATTTCAATTTTTAAATAAAAATTTAATATTTAAAATTTAATAAAAAAATTACGTAAAATGAAAATATTTATTAAATTCAGTTTTCATAACTTGTTCAGATACTGAATTATTGCATTCTTTTGAAGCTTCTATTAATTTTTTCATCATAACTTCATTTTTATTTTCAATATGATGAATAAGTCTATTATTAATAGAAATTAATTTATCAACTTTTTCTTCTAAATTTTTAATTTTATCATGAAGTTTATTATTTTCTTCATATTGATAATCAAAAAAATCACATGAATGGTTTCCAAAATTTTTAAATCTTTCATAAAACTTTTCAATAGTATCAACTTTATTAATATTTTCATTATTATTTTTTTCAATATTTACACTGTTTTCAGAATTTTCAATATTTTCATATAAATCTTTTGTAGTAGGTAAATTTTCAATTCCATTATTATTATTTTCATCGATATCAATATTTAATTCTTTATTTTTTTTAGATTCAATATAAATTGCATCTTCTAACTCATTGTTTGAATTATTATTAATATTTTTATTTAGAACATTAACCCATTCTTTTTTTACATTTTGATTTAATTTATTAATATTTGAAGCTTTCGAAATATTGCTATTAATTGATATGTTATCATTTTCTTGTTCATCAATAATACTTGGATTTTTCTTTAATTCAATTTGTAATGGAAATGATTCAATATTAATTTTATTTTCAATATTTGTTAATTTTACATCTATATGTAAACCTATAAATATATGGTTATTTCGAATTCTATCTAATTCAGGATAACAATAAATTATTTCTGTACCATCATCTAAATTAAATTTACCATGACGACCTGCTAAAAATCCTTTACATTTTCCATTACATAAATTATATAAACAAATTGTATAATATAATTTAAAATCTCCAAAATTATTATCTTTGATAGGATTTCTCCTTAAAACTTTTGATAACTCATTTAATTTTGCAGGATAATTTATTAATTCAGTGAATTTTCTAGGGAAAAAAATATTTGGATGTTCTGGATCGTCTGTTTTTTTACATTTATTAGTCATACAATGAATACAAACAGTAGTATTTCCGATTAAATCTGATAATAAATAAGAATCTTTTTCCCAATTTTCATTTATTAATTCATCATTTTTACGTCTACCATTTTCTCTCTCATTATTATTTTCATTATTTTGACGTCTTATCACACCAAATTGATGTTGTTCTGAATTATTTGATAATTTAGAATTTTTTACTTCCCTAATACGACTCATTTTACGTTTAAATATTTTTAATCAAATTAATTCTTTTATCATTATCATTATAATATTTTTCATTTTTTTATTTAATTTACGTATTAATTTTAATTTTATTAAAATTAATTATATATAATCCCTGTTATTACCACATTAATTATACTTCAAAGAAAAATAAATATTTGACAATATCAAATATTTATTAAATAATTTATACATATATAATTATTTGATTTTTCTTTAAGTACCTTTATTTTTAATTAATTATTAAATTTTTTGATTTTAATTAAATTAAAATCAAATATATATAAAATAAATTATTACCACTTATTTTATACCAAAAGAAATATTTATATTTGAAAAATCAAATATAAATAATTAATTTTATATATTCAATATAATCTTATTTTTTTTTCTTTAAGTACATTTATATTAAATTATTTTTTTCAAAATATTTTGAAAAAATGAATAATGTTATGACCACATTTAAAAAAGATATATTTAAAAAAGAAACATATAATTAATTTAATTAAATCATTATTATTTAAATTAATAAATATGGTTTTAAATTTATATTTATAATTTATTTTTTTATTTATTTTTTATATTAAAATTATAAAAAACTAATTTTTTATTTTTTTTATTTTTTTTTATTAATATAAAATTTTAAATAAGATAAATTATAACAAATTTAAAACATCATTTAATAAATATATAAGATATTGTTGGGTATAAGGTAAGCGAATATAATTTTTTAATTTTTTAAATTTTTAATTTAAACTATTTTTATTTTTTTTTATAATCTAACAAAGGAAAAATAAATTATTCTATTTTTATTTTTATACATTTTTTTAATTTATAGCTATAAATTTTTTATTTTTTCTAAAATAATAAAAATTAAACGCACAGTATTATACTAAACATAAAAATAAACATTTAACACATAATATAATAAAAAAACATTAAAATAAATATTAAATAATAAATATTTTATTTTTAACAAATTAAATTGAATTATCTTTATAATAAATATTTTTTTGACAAAATTGTTTTCAATTTTTTCTTAATATTTACTAAATAGGTTATTAAATAGTAGTTAAACAGTTAATTAAATAGGTATTTTTAAATAGGTTATTAAATAGTAGTTAAATTGTTAATTAAATAGGTATTTTTAATAATAGTTAAATAGTTAATTAAATAGGTATTTTTAAATAAATTATTAAATAGTAGTTAAATAGTTAATTAAAAAGGTATTTTTAAATAAATTATTAAATAGTAGTTAAATAGTTAATTAAATAGGTAGTTTTAAATAGGTAATTAAATAGGAATTAAATAGAAATAATTTATAAAATATGAGAACAAGTAAAGAGATTAAAATAATTTTATAAATTGAAAAAAAAACAATGACCTAAAAATTGATGTAAAATTATATAATTAAATGACATATTTTTAATAGGTTATCTAAATTTTTAAAGTTAATTACAAAATAAAGGTCAAAATATATAATAATTGGTGAGGTAAATATTTATATAAAAAATAATAATGAAACAAATTTAGTTATTGATATTAATAAACTAAAAAAATTATAATATAAATATTTATCCTATTTTATAAAAATAAAAAAATTTTAAAAATACAAACGATAAAAATATTTTCTTAAATTCTTTTAGAGATAAATATCAAATAAAAATGAGTATTCAAGTTTATCAACAAAAAATATATTTAGTAGCCGAAGCAACAAATTGTAATGATTTAATAAAAGTATTAATGGAAGATTCACGAAAATTTAATGTAGATTTAGAAGGTTTAGAAATGGAAAAATATCCAAAACTTGATGACATAGGCATTAAGGAAACATTTAATATAATGAAAAATGATGAAATTAAAGATATATTAGGTTTAAAAAAACCACAAAATATTAATAGTCATATTTTATCTGTTTTAGAATCTCCAGCAATAGAAATGGGATTAATATTATATAAAGAATATCCTGAAGAATTTACTATTTATCCTGTACCTTTTTTAAGTGCCAAATCTGGAGTACATAATACATCTTCTTTAGATCAATTAAAAGCTACATTTGGAGGTAAATATAACTTAAGTAAATATTGGGAAAGAAGAGTATTATCACCTGATATTGATAAAAATTTACCAGCAATAAAAACAAAAGTTCCTCAAATTAATTGGAAATTTACAAGTGAAAAAATAAAATTTAAAGAACAAACATCTTCGGGTTTAAAAAATGTTCAAAAGATGATTTCAAGAGGTTCTTTAAGTGGTTTTATGTTTAATAAATTTCAAGAAAATATATTATTTCCATTAATAAGAGAAGAAATAGATTCAAATTCATATAATTCATTTAATAATACTGAAACATATGACAATGAGTCTGCAAAAGAATTATTACCTATTGTTTTATTAAGTAATATAGATACAATAAAAGATTTTATAAATCAAGTAAAAACAAAAAGATATTCTATAAGAACTCATAAAATAGAAAGAAGTTCAGTTTGGGAAATAGAAATGAAAATAACAAGAAAAATAGAATATGGTAGATTGACTTATTCATATGAATATATAAATAATACTAAAAGATATCCAACTGAATTTATATCAAAAAATCTAAATAAAAATAATAATAGCTATAAATTTAAACTAAGAGGTAAAAAATTCGAATTAATTGATTTAACAAAAAAAATACCAATAGAATCAGTTATATCAACTGATTGTAAACATTGTAAAGATAGTAAAAAGATGTTAAAAATAATAAAAGAAATAAATGATAAAATTAATTCAAAGAAAAATAAAAAAAATAATAAAAATAACGTAGAAGTTAATGAATTAAAAATTATGACTAACGTAAAAAATTTTGAAGAAGCAATTGACGTATTTACTGATGAATAAAAAAAATGAATATTTTTTTTTTTAATTCTTATGAGTTTTTTATTCAAAATAATAAAATATTAAAAAAATATATTAGAAATACAATGCCTAACATATATGATAAAACATCGAATTCGATGAATAAAATTTTAAAAGATAAAAGTTTAACAAAAAAAGAGAAAATTAGAAAAATGTTTTATATTTTTAGAAATAGTTTTCCTGATGATACTCCTGAAGAAGTATTACAAGCTTGTTTAAAATATTATGACTATAAATTAGGAAAATCAAATCCAGATAAATTTCATTTTTCATAATTTTCATAAAATTATATTTTTTAAATCAGAACGTATTATTTAATAATGTGGAATTATTAAATAATAAAAAAACATTACAAAAAATCAGATATATTTATAATTAAATATTAGTTTAAATCTTATAACGTAAATAAAATAAATAAAAAAAATGAAAAATATTTTAAACTAAATTTAAATTTTAACTTAAAATAATAAAGTTAATTAATACTAAAAATACGTGAGAAATGAGCGCAATTAGCGAAAACATTCCAAAACATCTATTAAAAACCGTTGAGGAGGATAATTCCACTCAAACCATTTTAACAGAAAACAATTCAAAAAAGACTACTTCTAAAAAAAAGAAAGAAGAAAAGCCTTGTTGTCAAGCTGCTGCTAAACATAATACAATTAAAGATGCACTTGTTGCAATGACTGATAAGAAGATGGATGTATTTGTTATCCGTGAGGCTAATGAAGATGATCTTAGTAAAATTAAAGAAACTGCTTATTCAAAATGTACAATTTCAGCGGTGTCTGGCAAACAATTTTGTCACCACCACATTGATTGTAAGAATTTAAAAGTATTTGAAAATGATATTCTTCCTCGCGGAGATGATGACCTAGAACGTCGTCAACTTACTGCTGCTGATGATGAATATTTTAAAGGTATGGGTAAGCGTGGTGCTCGTGCTAAGAAAACTAAAAATGTATATGAATTTAAGGATCCTAATAGTCCTATTAAACTTGTTTTAGAAAACAAGAATGGATTTTTACAGATTGAATTAAATAAATTTGCATTTGAACTTCTTAAGAACGAAAAATACAAAAACGCACCTCCTACTCAACATATTGAAAAAAAGACACGCGGTCGTCCACTAAAGGATGCTAATGTTGCTTCAGCAGCTTCAGTTCAAACAACAAACACTGTTATTGAATCTAATAAAACTGAAAATGATGTTGATTTTGGTTCTGATGATGAAGATGAAATTGAAGAAGTTGAACAGAATGAAGAAGCGGAAGATGAAAATGAAGATGAAGTTGAAGAAGATGAAAATGTAGTTGAAAATGAAGATAATGAAGTTGAAGAATCAGAAGATGATGAAATTGAACTTACTACACTTTGCAATAAAAAAATCACTTACATTCCTTCTGAAAACGATGTTTATGATCCCGAAGATATTGATGACGAAGGAGCAGCAACATGGATTGGTAATTTCCATGAAATGGATGAGAAGTATGCAAATATCAACTATAATGGAAAAGCATATGGTATTCTTTCAAAGAAAAGTTGTAAAATTGATAACAAACCATTTGAATTCTATAACTGTGTATTAAATAATAATGCATTTGGTATGGATAAAAAATATATTGGAAAATATGTTGAAAAGAATGGTTCATATGAAATCGAATTTGCTAAAAAGAAAACTTCTTCATCAAAGAAGGCTTAAATATTAAATTATTAAATAATTAAAAAAAAACAAATTAAAAAATTAAATATTTAATAAAATTTATAATAAAATTATCTCCAAAAATCACTCACCAAAACTCACTAAAAATATATTTAAAATATTTAAAATTATTTATATTCTATTTTTATATTTTTTTATGTAAAATGGTAAATATTTTTTTTTAATTAATAAAAACATAATTTATTATTTTTTTAATAATTTATGAATTGGCAAAAATTAAAAATAAGAAATAAACATATTAAATTTAATTTAAAAAAAAAATATATATAAAATTATAAGATTATAATGGTTTTATATACATGCAAAAAATGTCAAAAAACATTTATTGATAAAACAAAATATACAGTACATTTAAATAAAAAAAAACCATGTATTAAAGATAATAATCATACAGATAATGAAAATAGTAATGATATTGATAATGAAAATAATAAAAATACTAAAATAAATAATTATTTAAATATAAATAATCAAAATAGTCAATTCATTGGCAAAATCATTGGCAAAAATGATAATCAAATAGGAGATCAGAATTTTGCAAGTATATGTAGATTATGTAAAAAAACTTATGAAGATTTGTATATAAATCATTTAGTAAATGAACATAATATACAAAAGGAGGAACATACATTTTCGTTTGTTTTAAAAACATCAGGTATCATGATTTATGAAGAAGATAAAGAATGCGGTGATGTTGTTTTATTAGTTTTTGAAAATAATAAAGCTTTATATTTTGTGACAAAAAATCTTCATAATTTACAAAGACATAAAAAAGAAAAATATAGAGATATTAAATATTTTTATTATTATCCATGTAAAGATATAAAAATGTTTAAAATAGAATTTTCTAAAAGGTGTAAACTATTTAATATAAAAGAAGATGAAAAAATAGATATCAAAGAAGTAGAACCTATTATATATGATATTTTGGTAAAAATTAATAAAAATACTATAAATGAAAATAAAGAATTAAAAATTAATGCAAGTTATAAATCGTCTATATATTATATATGTCCATTTTGTGATTATACTAATAATGATAAAAACGGAATAAATATTCATTTAATAGAATCTCATAAATATTTAAAACATAATTCTTTATTGGAAATAGATGATGAACAAAAAGAAAAAATAATTAATATGATTGAAAATAATAATTTTAATGAAAAAAATAATCTAAGTTTAGTTGAACTAGAAGAAGTAAGATGTGATTATTGTAATAGTGTATTTTCAAATAAATTTAATTTAAGAAGACATTTAAAAATGAATTGTAAAAAATATCAATTATTAATGCAAAATAATTTATTGAGAGATAATGATGTATTAAAAGAAGATTTATTTCAATTAATTGAAAAAAATGAAAAACTTCTTCAAGAAAATAAAGTATTAAAAGAAGCTTTAGTAAATAATCAAGAACAATTGAATGATCAAAATGAAACTTTGAAAAATTCTGTAAATTATTTTTCAAAAACAACAAATATAATTCAAAATAATAATATTTTATTTAATATTAATGATTTTGGTAATGAAGATATATCTCATATTGATTCAGGATTTATAGAAGAAGTTATTAAAGAAATGAGTACTAATTCTTTAGTTCGTTTTATTGAAGAAGTTCATTATGGTAATCCTAAAAATTGTAATGTTATTATACCAACAAATATTCCTGCTATTCAAGATAATAATTTATTATTATTAAAGAAAGGTAATAAATGGGTATTAGATAAAAGAAAAAATGTTATAGATGATATGTTGACTATGAATATTGATAGAATAACGGATGCATATGAAGATTTACAACCTAAATTAACAAATATGGAGAAAACAGGATTTGAAAATTATGTATCTGATATGGAAAATACTAATCAAAATGGAATAAGAAGTAATGCAATAGGTTTAACTGAAGAATTAATTAAATCTAAACAACCTAAAAATTTTATGTTAGAAAACTTAAAAGTACAACAAAATAATTTTATAGAAGGAGGATGGAAAGAATCAGTTGATTATCAACTACCTCAGAAAATGGTTAAAATTGAGAATATAGATAAAATAGAATTAAATGAATTTTTAGAAAAACCTATAGAATTAGATATTAAAGATAATACATTAAACTTTTCAAGTGAAAATTTAATTTTTAAAGATAATATTTAATTTTTTATTTTTATGTTTTATTTTTTTAATAATTTATATATATTTTTTATATATATAAAATATACTAATGCGTTTAAAAAAATAAATATTAATTAAAATTAAAAAATAAATTGATTAAGTAAAAATGAATAATATTAATAAATATGATGAGTATGATGAAAATTATAATTTTGAGGATGAATTTAAAAAATTAAGAGAATCACTAAATCAAAAATATAAAACTAAAATAAATAAAGAAGAAAAAGATTTTGATGTTAAATATATTGAAGATTATGATAATTTAAATTTTTATAAAAGAAATGAAATATGTGAAGAAGAATTTATAGAAAGAATTAAAAATATTGATAAATTCTTTTTTGATGATTATAAAAAAATAGAAGAACATGAATTAATAGAATTAAATAAAGAAGTTGAAAATAAACCATTATTTGAAATTGTATGTTTTTATAAATATGATTATATTAAAAAAAAAGGATTATTTGTTAAATTTGTAAATGAAAATGAGAATACAAAAAAAATAATATTAAGAAATAAATTTGATGTTCAATATGAATATAATTATAATGATTTTTATATATATGGTAAAATAAAAGATTTTAGTAAAAAAGATGATTTTAGAAAAAAAATGGAATTATTTTTAAAATGTAATTCAATAGTTGTAAAAAAGAAAAAAAATATTGACAAAATTGATATGGATGAAACCATTAAAGAGATTAATAATAATGATGAAGACGATACTGAAGAATTGAAAGAAAATAAAATTATTTTAAATGAAAAAATAAATCAACTTAAAGAAAATGAAGAATTTGAGGAAATGGATGAAAGAAAAATAGAATTTATAAATAGTATAATAAATAAAAAGATAAAATGAAAACGAATAATTATTTTCTATGTTTTTCAATTTTGATTATTTTTATAATAAGTTTAATAATAATAACTTTATTTTATAAAATAAAATATAATAAAAAAGAAAATTTTAGTAATTTAAATTATGAAATTTTACCTCCTAATTGGGATATTAACAAAAATGCAAATCCTAAAACAAATCCATCTTTATTAAAATATAATCATTTTAAAGATATACCTAATGATTTAATAACAAGAACTCCTTATACAATTAATAAATATGGACAACAAAATTATAATGCATATTTTTATAAAAATGATTTTATATATCCTTTATATTAATTTTTTTTATATTTTTATATATTCTTTAAGTTGAATAATGAACTTAAAGAAAAGTATTTTTTATTTTTTATTTAGTTATGGTAATTTAGATAAAATAAGAGTAAAGGTTCCTTGTAAAGCGGCAAAAATTAACATAATAATAATAATTTTAATTAAATCTTTTTTTGAAGGCATTTGAAAGTGTAAAATTTCTTTAGAATCATGAAATTTTCCGGCATTAAAATGTATTAAATTTTCAATAAAGTTTAAAATAATAAAAGATATAAAACTTGCAATAAAAATATGAGAAGGTAATTTATGATGAACAGCACAAAATTCAAGCATTTTTAATTCTATTTATTATGAAGATAATAAATATTAAAATAAAAAAATTATAAAATAAAAAAATTAAAAATTAAAAAAATTAAATTTAAGCTGAAGTAAATGCTCCATTAACACTTGATACAGCATTAACGAACCAATTAGTACCATCACAGTTAAATTCAACTCTATCTCCAGCAGCTGAACTTGATGTGAATGTTACAGTTGAAATACCTGTGGCAGAAGTTATAGTACCATTATTATTGAAAAGACGAATAATACTGTTTGAAGCACCAGTAATATTAATTGCATTTGCAATAGCGGTACGAGCAGTAAATACATAACTTAAACCAGCAGAAAGAGCAGGTAATGTAATTGTTACAATACCACCTGAACCATTAGCTACAGAATAGAATCCACCACTTGTTGATGATGTTAATACTAAATCAGAACCACCTATTTGTGAAGCAGTAGTTACTAAACCACCATTTAATGTAGTTAATGCACCAGCATTTACTGTTACAGCTCCAGCAAATGTAGCAATACCTGAAGATAATGATCCTACAGTAAGAACACCAGTGTTGTAATAAACTTCACTAGTTGTGGAATTATATGCTAAGGCGTATGTAGTACCAGCAGTAGCAACTGTTCTAATAGGAGCAATATATGTAGCATTGGCAGTAGTACCAGCAACAGCAGCATTTGTAGCATTAATTACAATTGAGTTAGCAGCTTGACTAGTAGGACCAGCAAGATAACCGATAGCTACAGCTTGTTGTCCTTGTCCAGTATAACCAGCTTGGTAACCAATAGCAACTGCTTGAGGTCCTTGAGTAGTATTACCAGCTTGAGGACCAATTGCAATAGCTAATGAGCTTTGAGTATTTTGACCAGCTTGAGGACCTATAGCTACAGCTTGAGCTCCTTGAACATTTTGACCAGCAAGATAACCCATAGCAACAGCTTGTGTTCCTTGAGTAGCTATACCAGCTTGAGGACCTATTGCAATAGCTAATGAGCTTTGAGTACCTTGACCAGCTTGAGGACCTATAGCAACAGAACTACTTCCTTGTACTGAATTACCAGCAAGATAACCAATTGAAACAGCTTGAGAACCTTGAGTTGATTGACCAGCTTGAGCACCAATAGCAATAGCTTGTATTCCTTGAGTAGAAGCACCAGCTGATAAACCAATAGCTATAGCTGATGAACCTTGAGTACCTTGACCAGCTTGAGGACCTATAGCTACAGCACTACTTCCTTGTAATGAATTACCAGCAAGATAACCAATAGCTACAGCTTGAGGACCTTGAGTATTTTGACCAGCAGAAACACCTATAGCAACAGCTTGAGGACCTTGAGTACTTTGACCAGCACCATTACCAATAGCTATAGCTTGAGTTCCTTGAGTTGAAGCACCAGCTGATAAACCAATAGCAATAGCAGAACCAGCTTGAGCAGTATTACCAGCTGAAGTACCAATAGCAATAGCATTAGAGCTTTGAGTTGCTGAACCAGCACCTAAACCAATAGCAATAGCTTGAGAAGCTTGTGATGTTTGACCAGCATTAGAACCAATAGCAATAGCAAGTAATCCTTGAGTATTTTGACCAGCAAGATAACCAATAGCTACAGCTTGTTGTCCTTGAGTATTTTGACCAGCTTGAGCACCAATAGCTACAGATTGAGGACCTTGAACATTATTACCAGCTTGAGGACCAACAGCTACTGAATTAGAACCTTGAACAGTTGTACCAGCAAGATAACCGATTGAAACAGCTTGTGAACCTTGAGTAGTATTACCAGCTTGAGGACCAACAGCTATTGAATTAGAACCTTGAACAGTTGTACCAGCAAGATAACCAATAGCAATAGATTGTGTTCCTTGAGTATTTTGACCAGCTGATTCACCCATAGCGATAGCATCACTATTTTGATTATTTTGAGCAGCTAAATAACCAATAGCAATACCTTGAGGACCTTGAGTGTTTTGACCAGCTTGAGAACCAACAGCAACAGCTGTACTTCCTTGACGATTTTGACCAGCTAATACACCCATGGCAATTGCACTTGGACCTTGTGTATTAACACCTGCTTGAGGACCAATAGCAATTGATGAGCTACCTTGATTAGTAGCACCAGCTAACCAACCAATTGCAACAGATTGAGGTCCTTGAGTACCTTGACCAGCTTGATAACCGATAGCAACAGCTTGAGTAGCTTGTTGTGTTTGACCAGCTTGGTAACCTATAGCAATAGCTCCTTGTCTTTGAACTGAACCTGCTGCTTGAGGACCAATAGCAATACCTTGAGTAGCTTGTTGTGTTTGACCGGCAAACATACCAATAGCAATAGCTTGAGGTCCTTGAGTTTGTTGACCAGCTGAAGAACCAATAGCAATACCTTGAGTTCCTTGGGTATTTTGACCAGCATTTTGACCAATAGCAATAGCATTACTGCTTTGTACATTTTGACCAGCTGAATCACCAATAGCAACAGCATCACCACCTTGTGAAACTTGAGCAGCTAAATAACCAATAGCAACAGCTTGAGGTCCTTGTGTTCCATTACCAGCTTGAGCACCAATAGCTACTGAATTTACAGATTGAGCAATAGTACCTGATAAATGACCAATGGCTACGGCTTGTGGTCCTTGTGTGAAAGAACCAGCTTGAGGACCTATAGCTACAGATTGAGTTCCTTGAGCAGTTTGACCAGCAAAGTAACCAATAGCAACAGCTTGTGTTCCTTGAGTACCATAACCAGCTTCAGAACCAATAGCTACAGCTTGTTGTCCTTGAATGTTAAGACCAGCATTGGAACCAACAGCAATAGCTTGAGTTCCTTGAGTGATTTGACCAGCACTGGCACCAATAGCAATAGCAAGTTGACCTTGAGTTGTTGAACCAGCAGTATTACCAATAGCAATAGCACTAGTACCTTGAGTTGTTAAACCAGCATTAGAACCAATAGCAATAGCAGTTTGTCCTTGAGCTTGTAAACCAGCTCTATAACCTAATGATACTGCAGCTAAACCTTGAGTTGATTGACCAGCTTGAGGACCTATAGCAACAGCTTGTGTTCCTTGAGCAGTTTGACCAGCAAGATAACCCATAGCAACACCTTGTGGTCCTTGAGTATATTGACCAGCTTGATAACCAATAGCTACTGAAAGTTGTCCTTGAGTGAAAGAACCAGCTGAAACACCAATAGCAATAGCTTGAGGTCCTTGAGTTATTTGACCAGCATTAGTACCAATAGCAATAGCATCAGAACCTTGAGTAATATAACCAGCTTGTGAACCCATTGCAATAGCATTTGAACCTTGAGAATTTTGACCCGCAGCTTGACCAATAGCTATAGCAGTTTGTCCTTGATTATCTTGAGCAGCTTGATAACCTAAAGCAACAGCAAATTGTCCTTGAGTAGATGAACCAGCTTGAAGACCAATTGCAATTGAATTAGCAGCTTGTTGAGTTTGACCAGCAAGTTGACCAATAGCAATTGAATTAGCTCCTTGAGTAGTCATACCAGCTTGAGGACCTATTGCAATAGCATTAGAACCTTGGTTAGTTAAACCAGCTTGAGAACCAATAGCAACAGCTTGACTTCCTTGAGTAGCTAAACCAGCAAGATAACCAATTGCAACAGCTTGAGGTCCTTGAGTATTTTGACCAGCTTGAAGACCAACAGCAACAGATTGTGAACCTTGAGTATTTTGACCAGCAAGTTGACCAATAGCAATAGCTTGAGGTCCTTGAGTATTTTGACCAGCTTGAAGACCAACAGCAACAGATTGTGAACCTTGAGTATTTTGACCAGCAAATTGACCAATAGCAATAGCTTGAGGTCCTTGAGTTGAAGTACCAGCAGATGTACCTACAGCAATAGCATTTGTACCTTGAGTACTATTACCTGCTAAAGAACCAATAGCAATAGCAGATGAACCTTGAGTATTAGTACCAGCATTAGGACCAATAGCAATAGCAGATGAACCTTGAGTTCTATAACCAGCAAATGAACCAATAGCAACAGCAGAACTACCTTGGGTAAAACCACCAGCTTGAGGACCAATAGCAACAGCTAAACTACCTTGAGCAGTTTGAGCAGCAGCTACACCAACAGCAACAGCTGATTGTCCTTGAGTTCCTTGAGCAGCAAGATAACCAATAGCAACTGATTGTGTTCCTTGTTGAGTTTGACCAGCAAGATAACCAATAGCAACAGCTTGAGGTCCTTGAGTATATTGACCAGCTTGAGGACCAACAGCTACTGATTGAGGACCTTGAGTGAAATTACCAGCTTGTAAACCAATAGCAACAGCAGAAGCACCTTGAGCAGTTGAACCAGCTGATGAACCAATTGCAATAGCAGCAGTTGATTGTGATGAAGCACCTGCATTATTACCAATTGCAACTGCATTATTTCCTTGAGTACTTGAACCAGCATTAGTACCTATAGCTACAGCATTAGTTCCTTGAGTGAAAATAGCAGCTTGATAACCAATAGCAACTGAACCTAAACCTTGAACAGTATTACCTGCAGCAAGACCTAATGCAATAGATTGAGCTCCTTGAGAATTTTGACCAGCTTGAGCACCAATAGCAATAGATTGTGTTCCTTGAGTATTAGCACCTGATTGAGGACCTATAGCAACTGATTGAGTTCCTTGATTAACTAATCCTGCAAAAGCTCCCATTGCAACTGCTTGTGGTCCTTGAGTACCATTACCTGCACTAGTACCAATAGCGATAGCTTGTGGTCCTTGAGTGTTTTGACCAGCTAAAATACCAATAGCAATAGCTTGTTGTCCTTGAGTACTATTACCAGCTGATTGACCAATAGCAATAGCTGATTGTCCTTGAGTAGTACTACCTGCAGATGAACCAATGGCAATTGCAAATTGACCTTGAGAATTTTGACCAGCTGAATTACCTATGGCAATAGCATTAGTACTTTGATAAGTACTACCAGCTGATAAACCAACAGCAATAGCTTGAGGTCCTTGTGTGTTTTGACCAGCTTGAGGACCTATAGCAATTGATTGTAAACCTTGATTAGTATTACCAGCTTGTAAACCAATAGCAATAGCTTGAGGTCCTTGAGTACCTTGACCAGCTTGAGAACCAATAGCTACTGAATAAGTACCTTGTAAAGTACCACCAGCAAGATAACCAATAGCAACAGCTTGAGGTCCTTGAGTGAAAGAACCAGCTTGAGGACCTATAGCTACAGATTGAGTTCCTTGAGCAGTTTGACCAGCAAAGTAACCCATAGCAACTGATTGAGGTCCTTGAGTAGCATTACCTGCAAAATAACCAACAGCTACAGATTGTTGATCTTGATTAATTTGACCAGCAAGAGCACCGATAGCTACAGAAAAAGTACCTTGTTGACTTTGACCGGCTTGATAACCCATAGCTACAGCTTGTAAGCCTTGAGTAAATTCACCAGCTTGATAACCAACAGCTACAGCTTGAGAACCTTGAGTAGTTTCACCAGCTTGAGGACCTATAGCTACAGCTTGAGGACCTTGAGGATTTCTACCTGATAGAGTACCAATAGCTACAGCATAAGCACCTTGTGAGGTAGCACCAGCTTGATAACCCATAGCAACAGCTTCTACACCTTGTTGGTATAAAGCAGCATTATTACCAACAGCTACGGCATTTGTATCTTGTAATTGTTGACCAGCTTGAGGACCAATAGCTACTGAAGATGAACCTTGATTAAGATTACCAGCTAAATAACCAGCAGCAACTGAGTTAAAAGATTGAAATACTGTACCAGCTTGATTACCAATAGCAATTGCTTGAGGTCCTTGAATATTTTGACCAGCTTGAGGACCTATAGCTACAGCTTGAGCTCCTTGAGCAGTTTGAGCAGCAAGATAACCCATAGCAACAGCTCGAGATCCTTGAGTTGCTAAACCAGCTTGAAGACCAATTGCAATTGCTTGAGGTCCTTGAGTTAGTTGACCAGCTTGAGGACCTATAGCTACAGCTTGAGGACCTTGAGTATTTTGACCAGCTTGGAAACCAACTGCAATTGATTGTTGACCTTGAGCTGTTTGACCAGCGAACATACCTATAGCAACAGCTTGAGGTCCTTGAGTTGAAAGACCAGCATTAACACCTAATGCAATAGCTTGAGGTCCTTGGTAAGTAGCACCTGCATCATTACCAATAGCAATAGCTTGGGGTCCTTGGGAGTTATAACCAGCTTGTGAACCAATAGCTACAGCTTCAATTGATTGATTTGTTCTACCAGCTTCTCTACCAATTGCAACTGCGTTTAATCCTTGTGATAAAGCACCAGCTAAATAACCAACTGAAACAGCACCTGCATTTTGACCTGTTATACCTGATTGATAACCAACAGCAATGGCATATTGACCTTGAGTAAAATAACCTGCTTGAGGACCAATAGCTACTGATTGTGGTCCTTGATTAAGATTACCTGCTTGAGGACCAACAGCTACTGCTTGTGTTCCTTGATTAATATTACCAGCATAGTAACCTAATGCAACAGCTTGTGTACCTTGACCTACATTACCAGCAAATGCGCCTAAATGCATTGTTACATCACCAACTAACCATTGATTAACACTACTATCCCAATATAAATAATCAGAATAATTGTTACCACTTGGGTTAGAAGGACCAGTAGCACCTTGTTCACCAGTTACACCTTGAGCACCAGTAGCACCAATATTACCTTGAGCACCAGTTGGACCATCAATACCAGTAGCTCCTTGAGCACCAGTTACACCTTGAGCACCAGTAGCACCAACATCACCTTGAGCACCAGTTGGACCATCAATACCAGTAGCTCCTTGTAAACCAGTTGCACCAACGTTACCTTGAGCACCAGTAGGACCAATATCACCTTGAGCACCAGTTGGACCAACAGCACCAGTAGCTCCTGTTAAAGTAGATTCACCTGAAGCACCAGTTACACCTTGAGCACCAGTAGGACCTTGAGCACCGGTAGCACCAGTTTCAGCAGCAGCTCCATCAGCACCTCTAGCACCAGTAGGACCTTGAATACCAGTAGCTCCATCAGCACCAGCAGCGCCAGCAGCACCAGTAGGACCTTGAGCACCAGTAGCTCCATCGGCACCAGCAGCACCAGCAGCACCTGTAACACCAGCAGCACCAGCAGCACCAGTAGCTCCATCAGCACCAGCAGCACCAGCAGCACCTGTAGCACCTTGAGCACCGGCAGCACCGGCAGCACCAGTTGCACCTTGAGCTCCATTTTGACCAGCAGCACCAGTAGGACCTTGAGCACCAGTTGCTCCATCAACACCGTTTTGACCAGCAGCACCAGTAGGTCCTTGAGCACCAGTAGCACCAGTTTCAGCAGCAGCACCATCAGCACCTCTAGCACCTGTAGGACCAAAATCACCTTGAGCACCAGTAGGACCTTGAGCACCAGTAGCACCAGTTTCAGCAGCAGCTCCATCAGCACCTCTAGCACCAGTTACACCTTGAGCACCAGTAGGACCTTGAGCTCCTGTAGCACCAGTTTCAGCAGCAGCACCATCAGCACCTCTAGCACCAGTAGGACCTTGAGCACCAGTTGCTCCATTAACACCATTTTGACCAGCAGCACCAGTAGGACCTTGAATACCAGTTGCTCCATCAGCACCGTTTTGACCAGCAGCTCCAGTAGCACCTTGAGCACCGGCAGCACCAGTAGCACCTTGAGCACCATTTTGACCAGCAGCACCAGTAGGACCTTGAGCACCGGTAGCACCAGTTTCAGCAGCAGCACCATCAGCACCTCTAGCACCAGTTACACCTTGAGCACCAGTAGGACCTTGAGCACCAGTTGCTCCTGTTTCAGCAGCAGCTCCATCAGCACCTCTAGCACCAGTAGGACCTTGAGAACCAGTTGCTCCATTAACACCATTTTGACCAGCAGCACCAGTAGGACCTTGAGCACCAGTTGCTCCATCAGCACCAGCAGCACCAGTTGCACCTTGAGCTCCATTTTGACCAGCAGTACCAGTAGGACCTTGAGCACCGGTAGCACCATTTTGACCAGCAGCACCAGCAGGGCCGGTAGCACCATTTACACCTGCTGCACCAGTAAAACCTTGGGGACCACGAGGTCCAGGACATCCAGGGACGACTTGAACACATCTATAGCATTTTTTGCAGTTACCGCAATTTCTATCGCAAGAAGACATTTTATATTTTTTAGCAATATTTTTTTTTTAATTCTAAAAAAAAAAATAAGATAAATTAATTAAAAAAAAATTCTTATATTTTTATTTTCGTTCAATTAATTTTAATTTTATCAAAATTAAAATATATTTATAAAAATGACGTCTAATTCTCCAAATATTAAAATATGTATAAATATGATTGTAAAAAATGAATCAAAAATTATTGAAAGATGTTTAAAAACGGTAAAAGATATAACAGATTATATTGTTATAACTGATACAGGTTCTACAGATAATACAAAAGATTTAATTGAAAATTTTATAAAAGAAAATAATAAAAAAGGTAAAGTTTTTATTGATGAATGGAAAAATTTTGGTCATAATCGTACAAATAGTATTGAAAATGCAAAAAAATATCTTAGTGATATTGGTGAAGATTTATCAAATGTTTATTTATTTTTTATAGATGCGGATATGAAAATTGTTGTAAAAAAAGAATTTGAAAAAAATTTTCTTAATAAATTTGATTATTATCAACTTATTCAAAAAAATAATTCTATTGAATATTATAATACTAGATTATGTAGAGCTAATGTAAACATAAAATGTGTAGGTGTGACTCATGAATATTATGATATACAAGGTAGTGCTAATTCAGATAAACTAAATACAATTTTTATTGATGATATTGGTGATGGGGGAGCTAAAGATGATAAATATGAGAGAGATATAAAACTTTTATTAAAAGGTATTGAAGATGAACCATCAAATGCAAGATATTTATTTTATCTTGCTCAAAGTTATAATTGTATAAATAATTATAATAAATCAATCGAATATTATAAAAAAAGAATAGATGCTGGTGGTTGGAGAGAAGAAATATTTTATTCTCATTATCAAATTGGAAATATGTATAAAGATAATCTTAATAACTGGGAAAAAGCTTTATATCATTATATTCAAGCTTATCAATGTTCTGAAGGAAAACGAGCAGAACCTATATTAAAAATTGTTGAATATTATAAAGATAAAAGAGAATATCATTCAGCTATTATGTTTTTAGAAAAAATGTTTAAAATACCTTATCCTAAAGATGATTTATTATTTATTAATTATCATGCACATACATATAAATCTTATTATGAATATAGTATTATAGCATATTATTTAGGATTTAAAAAAGAAGGTTTGTTAGCTTGTAATTATTTATTATTGACTAAAGATTTTGATATTCCTGGAAATATTCGCTCAAATGCAATGAATAATTCGTTTTTCTATTTACCACAAATTAAATCAGAATCAATTGATAGAATTGAAAATCTTATGTTAAGTCAATATTATAATCCTTCATCATCTTCATTTGAATTTTCAAAATCTAATAATCTTGATTCTCATTTATATGAAGGTATTTTAAGAACTGTTAATTATTCTATTAATGAAAAAGGACATTATTTATATCCTCCTAATATGAATTATATTCATACTGAAAATTATTGGGTAACTCTTGATAAAAATAAAATAATTAAACAAAATAAAATAGTTGTATCAGATAATGTTGAAACTGAATTTAAACGTGTATATAATTCAATTCAAGGATTAGAAGATGGTAGACATATTTTTTATAAAAATAAATTATATGCTTCTTTTACTTCATTTGAATATGGTAAAGAAGCAAAAGCTTCAATGGTTTTAACTCATATTAATCAAGAAAAAGATTATATTATTGATAAAATTGTTCATCTTAAATATGAAACTGAAAAAATACAAAAAAATTGGGTTCCTTTTATTTATAACGATAAATTATGTTTTGTTTATTCATATGAACCTTTTATTATTTTAGAAGTAAATCCAGATAATGGTGATTGCAAAGAATTAATTAAAAAAGAATTTAAATATAGATTTAATGATTTAAGAGGTTCTGCACCACCTATATGGTTAGAAGAACAACAAGCATATTTGATTATGACACATGAAGTTATTTTTAATGATACAAGAAAATATATTCATAGATTTTTATTATTTGACAAAGAATTTAATTTAGTAAAAGTATCTATTCCTTTTTATTTCCATAAATTATTTATTGAATTTTCATTATCTATTATTTATGATACTAATTCTAAAAAATTAGTTATTCCTTTTTCATATAAAGATGGTGAAGCATTTTTAAGTACTATTAATTTTAATGATATAATTTGGTTACCTGATGATATCAAAAAATATTTTGAATATTTTAGATAAAAATATTTAACTTTTAGTTTTATTTTTCTTATTTTCTTTAAATACTATTTTCAATTTAAAGAAATAATTTATAAAAAAGATTTATTTAATTTATAATAATTTTAATAATTTATTTTAATTGTTTTACATTTTTTATTTTAAGATATCCATCTATAAGGTCCTTGTCCTTGAACATATGAATCACTCTTAAGAGGTTCTGTATTAACATTTCCTCTCATACCATGAACAATCCAACTAAATCTACCATTTTCTCCATATACTTTGAATTTTCCATCAACAACTTCTGATGCACTGAATACTTTAACTTTACCATCATAAATATGAGTTATATGAACTGTAAATTCAGTAGCTAATTTGTCAACATAGTCAGGAAGAACAATTTCAACAGAATCATTATTTGATATTTCTCCTTTACCTCTATAATATACACCTACTTCAGGACCTTCTAAACATACATGTACTAAATATTTTGAATTGTCAATAGGGTGGTCAATAACGAATGATTTTGCACTATTTTCAACAATTTCATTGTTTGTTAAAGCTAATGTAAATGAACCTGCTGTAACTGCAATTTGTCTTACAGGATTTACATAGAAACCTGAATTTGTAGGATTTAATTGAGTTCCTGAAGCATTAATTGCAATAGAATTAGAAACTTGATTTGAAACTCCTGCAAGATAACCAACAGCAACTGAATTTACACCTTGACTTATATTACCAGCTTGGTATCCAATAGCAACAGCATTTGAACCTTGAGTATTTTGACCAGCTTGTGAACCAATAGCTATTGAACCAATTCCTTGAGTTAATTGTCCTGCTAAATATCCAATGGCAACAGCTTGTGGTCCTTGTGTATTTTGACCAGCTTGAGGACCTATTGCAATAGATAATTGTCCTTGAGTTGAATTACCAGCATAATAACCAATAGCTATTGACTGAGGTCCTTGAGTATTTGAACCAGCAGCATTACCAATAGCTATAGCACTAGAACTTTGAATATTTTGACCTGCATTAGGACCAAATGCTATTGAACCTGAACCTTGAGTATTTTGTCCAGAACCACTACCAATTGAAATAGCATTTGAACCTTGTGAAACATTTCCTGCAAAATAACCTATTGCTACAGCTTGTGAACCTTGAGTATTTTGACCTGCTTGAGGACCAATAGCAACAGCATAAGAACCTTGAGTATTTCTAGCTGCTAAATATCCAATTGAAATTGCTTGTGGTCCCTGTGTATTTTCAGCAGCGCCATAACCTAAGGCAATAGAATATTGACCTTGAGTTACTGCACCTGCAGAATGTCCTATAGCAATTGATTGAGGTCCTTGAGTAATAACTCCTGCAAAAGGACCAATTGCTATAGAATGATTTCCTTGTTTAGTTTGACCTGCTAAATAACCAATTGCAATAGATTGAGGACCTTGAGTAGCAATACCTGCTTGAGGACCGATTGCTATAGCAAAATTTCCTTGGGTATTTTGACCTGCTTGAGGACCTATTGCTATAGCTTGTGTACCTTGTCCATTTTGACCTGCATTTTGACCAAGATGAACTGTTGATGAACCAACTAAGAATGAAGAAGAAGTAGTATTCCAATATAAATAATCAGAATAATTTGTACCATTAGGTAAAACAGTACCTGTCGGACCAGTCGAACCAGTCAAACCAGTATAACCTGTAGGACCAGTTGTTCCAGTTGGACCTGTTTCTCCAGTTGGACCTGTATTACCAGTTGGACCAGTATATCCGGTTGCACCTGTATAACCTGTAGGACCCGTTGTTCCAGTTGGACCAGTATATCCGGTTGCACCTGTATAACCTGTAGGACCTGTTGTTCCAGTTGGACCAGTATATCCGGTTGGACCAGTATATCCGGTTGCACCTGTAAAACCTGTAGGACCCGTTGTTCCAGTTGGACCTGTTTCTCCAGTTGGACCTGTATAACCTGTAGGACCTGTTGTTCCAGTTGGACCTGTATAACCTGTTGGACCTGTATAACCTGTAGGACCTGTTGTTCCAGTTGGACCAGTATATCCAGTTGGACCTGTTTCTCCAGTTGGACCTGTATAACCTGTAGGACCAGTTGTTCCAGTTGGACCAGTATATCCGGTTGGACCAGTATATCCGGTTGCACCTGTATAACCTGTAGGACCCGTTGTTCCAGTTGGACCAGTATATCCGGTTGCACCTGTATAACCTGTAGGACCAGTTGTTCCAGTTGGACCTGTATTACCTGTTGGACCTGTATAACCTGTAGGACCTGTAAAACCTGTTGAACCTGTTGTTCCTGTAGGACCTGTTTCTCCAGTTGGACCTGTATAACCAGTTGCACCTGTAAATCCAGTTGGACCTGTATAACCAGTTGGACCTGTAAAACCTGTTGGACCTGTAAAACCTGTTGGACCTGTAAAACCTGTTGGACCTGTTGTTCCAGTTGGACCTGTAAAACCTGTAGGACCAGTTGTTCCAGTTGGACCAGTTGTACCAGTAGGACCGGTTGTACCAGTAGGACCTTCTGGACCAACTAATGCAACTAATGCACCACTATTCCAAGATGCTGTTCCTAAACCAATATTTTTTATATTAATTGAAGGAGTGACATAATTAATACTATTAATTATAAAATATGAAGTTGTATTACTATTATCTGTTATAGTTATATAATTATTTGCTGATAAATAACTATTATTTGAACTTGTACCTAAATTAAAAGTTCCAGAAGAACCGGATGTTAAACTACCAGGTGTAGCAATTGTAGTTGTGATTAATGGACCAATTGGACCGGTATAACCTATTGCTCCAGTAGGCCCTGTTGTTCCTGTAGAACCAGTTTCACCAGTAGGACCAGTTGTTCCTGTATTACCTGTTGTTCCTGTAGTACCAGTTGGACCTGTTGTACCAGTTGGACCAATTTCACCAGTTGGACCTGTTGTTCCTGTAGGACCAGATGGACCTGTTTCACCAGTAGAACCAGTTTCACCAGTTGGACCTGTTGTTCCAGTAGGACCAATTGGACCAGTTTCACCAGTAGGACCTGTTGTTCCTATAGGACCAGTAAAACCTGTTGGACCAGTTCCGAGACTACCTGTTGGTCCTTGAGGACCTACTAATGCTACTAAAGCTCCATTACTCCATGTTGCTGAAGATGTTCCTTTATTTGTTATATTAATATTTAAACTTATATAATCTATACTATTAATTATAAAGTATGCAGTAGTACTACTACTATCATTAATTGTTATATAGTTATTTGGTGATAAATAAAAATTATTTGAATTATTACCTAAAACATATGTTTGTGATGCTTCAGGTGCTAATCCTGATAATTCAGCTGATATTGTTGTCACTACTAATGGACCTATTGGACCAGTTAAACCTTGTTCACCTGTAGGACCTGTTAAACCGATTGGACCTGTTAAACCAGTAGGACCAGTTTCTCCAGTTGGACCTGTACCTACTGCTCCAGTAGGACCTGTAGTACCTGTTGAACCTGTATCACCTGTTGAACCTGTAGGACCAGTGCCTAAAGAACCTGTTGGTCCTAATGGTCCAACAAGAGCAACTGATGCACCAATACCCCAAATTGCTGTAGAAGTTCCAATATTTTGGAGAGTCACAAAGAAATTAGTAAATGGTCCTGATACAGCTGTAACTAAGAAATAAGCTGTTGATGAATCAGGACTATCTGTAATTGTAAGATAACAACCTGCTGATATATAATTATTATTTGAATTTGAAGCTAATAAATAAGGACCACCAACAGAACCAGGTGCCAAACCTGATTCTCCTTGATTCATTGATGAAGTCACTAAAGGTCCAATAGGACCTGTTTGACCAATATCACCAGTAGGGCCTTGAGCACCTGTAGCTCCTGTTAGAGATGATGTACCTGGTAAACCTTGAAGACCTGTTGGACCTTGAGCACCTGTTTCACCTTGAGCACCTGTCATACCTTGAACACCAGTTGCACCCAATACATCGTTTCCAAGAACTAGTTCATTTGTATTATTTACCCATAAAACAACTTGTCCTGGAATAGATGGAACTGAAGTTTGAGGAACTAATGATATCCATGCAGGATCTATACCTCCTGTAACTGTTAATTTACCAGTAGAAGGGTCATATAAAAAGTTATTGCTACCAGTCACATTTACTCCATCATAAAATAATATTGCTCCTGTTGGTCCTGAAAATACAAATCCAGCACCAGTAGGACCTTGAATACCAGTTGCTCCATCTGAACCTACTGCACCAGTAGGACCTTGAACACCAGTTGCTCCATCAGAACCTACTGCACCAGTAGGGCCTTGAATACCAGTTGCTCCATCTATACCTACTGCACCAGTAGGACCTTGGATACCAGTTGCTCCATCAATACCTGCTGCACCAGTAGGACCTTGGATACCAGTTGCTCCATCAATACCTGCTGCACCAGTAGGACCTTGGATACCAGTTGCTCCATCAGCACCAGCAGCGCCAGCTGCACCAGTAGGACCTTGAACACCAGTTGCTCCATCAGAACCTGCTGCGCCAGTAAGACCTTGAATACCAGTTGCTCCATCAGCACCAGCAGCGCCAGCTGCACCAGTAGGACCTTGAACACCAGTTGCTCCCTCAGAACCTGCAGCACCTGTTACACCTTGAGCACCAGTATTTCCATTAGAACCACTAGCACCAGTAGGACCTTGAGCACCTGTAAAACCATTTTGACCAGAAGCACCAGTTGCACCTTGAGCACCAGTAACACCATTTTGACCAGAAGCACCAGTTGCACCTTGAGCACCAGTAGCACCATTTTGACCAGAAGTACCAGTTGCACCTTGAGCACCAGTAGCACCATTTTGACCAGCAGCTCCAGTAGGACCTAGACTACCTGTTTGACCTTGACTACCTGTTGGACCTTGACTACCTGTTGGACCTTGACTACCAGTTGGACCTTCTAGAGGGATAGCAGTTTGTAAATATGATAAAGTTTTTCCTTGATAATATGTTTGTAAACAATAAGATTGGCATTTAGAACAATTTTTAGCATAAATTGAAATTCCTAATCTATCTGTTTCATTAATTGTTGTAGGATTAACATAAAAATTAATAAAGTAATTTGATAATATTGAAGGATTAAAAATTTTAGTAGGATTTTTTATAGATGAAGCTATTACTTTCTTATTACTGAATTCATCTAAAACAAATAATTCCACAAAAAGTAAAACTTCGTCTGGATTAGGATAGGGAGATAATGTTTTAGCATATAAATTTACTGCATATTCTCCTCCAGGAATTAAAGATAATCCTGGTTCGTTTAATTCAGTTAAAAAACTTCCAACCGTAGTCCAAGCTACAGAAGAATTAGGTGTTAAATTTGTATTTATATAAACTGAATTTCCTAAAGAAGGAATATCACTTAATGTATAGTAACTATTTGTTAAAATGTCTATTTCATCTAGATTTAAATAATAAATTTTACCACCACTAATAGATTTACATTTTTTATCGTTATTATATGGGCATGGTTGTGGAGGACATGGTTGTGGAGGACAGGGTGGTAAAGGACAGGGTGGTGGAGGACATTGTTGTGTAAAGCATGGTTGTGGAGGACATGGTTGTGGAGGGCATGGTTGTGGAGGACATGGGTTTGGATAATTTTGAGAAGAAAATTGTTGATTAATTTGATTTTGATTATTTTGATATTGTTGATTATTTAAAAAATGTTGATTATTTAAAGATTGTTGATAATTTAAAAATTGTTGATTAGAATAAGGTTGTTGACTTGAACATGGTTGTTGATAAAAATAAGGAGGTAAATTACTTGGAATATTAAAATTTTGATTATGATTTAAGTCATAATAATTATTTTCTTGAGACATGGGAGGTGCATTTTTGTGGCATTTTGAACATTCTCTAAAAGGCTTTGAATGTCTACAATACATTTTCTATTAATATTTAAATAGAAAAAAAATATAGAAAAAAAATATTAATAAAATATTTATGATATAAATTTTGTTATATTTGATAAATTATTTTTACTAAATTTTATTGCTTTAATTTTTTTATTTTTATAATAAGGGATTCTTTTTAAATTTTCATTTCTCCACTCAATATTATCTTTAATATCTTCAAATTTAAAAATTTCTTTTATTTTTAAACAATTATCCTCAATTTTATCGTATACCATTATTAAACTACTAATTATTTCATCAATAAAACTATAATATATTTTCTTATTTTCTATTTCTTCTTGGTTAAATTTTTTAAATTGTTCAAATATTATTTTATCTATTTTTTCTATTTCATTTATATTTAAACAATTGATTGATTCACATTCCATTTTTTTTATTATATATTATATTAATATTTTTATTTATAATTCCATATTTGAAGTATAATAATTTTGATTTATATTTAATATATTTTTACCAGGTATTAAATTCCATAAATTATCAAATTTAAAAATTAAATCATATCTTGTATGATCTTCTTGAAGTGTTCTTCCTAAAAATGTTATTTTTGTATTATTTCCAATTTGTTCAAAATAATTATGATTTTTTATTTTGTTATTATCTGGATGAACAATTGGTAAATATAAACTCATTTTAAATCTAATTTCATTAGCAATATCATAAGTCATTTTTGATTTAATTATATTTGTTATATAACCTACAATTTCACCTAAAATTTGTTCAAACATATTATTTATTGATTTTGGTATAATTATAACGTAGTTATTCATAATTATATCCATTGGTATAATAATTTGTTGAGATGTTTGATATCCAAATAATAATGTTTTGCTTTCTTCATATTTAGTATTAAATATATATAAAGATTGTATTTTCTTAAATTTTTCGATCCATTTTTTACATTCAAAATTTGAATGTTGATTTTGGATTAATTTATAATTGTTAAAAATTAGCCAATTATTATATACGTTATATATACCTTCTTCCATAATGATTTATTTTTTAATTTACGTTATATTTAATTTAAAAAAAATTAACTTAAAAAATTGATTTTTAATATATAATAAATATATTTTATATAAATTCTTTTAAATATATTTAAATCAATTTAAATCAATTTAAAAATTAATTATGACCGAAAAAAAATCAATTAGATTTTTAAATTCGAGTTCTAATAATACTCCTTTTTCATCTACTAATATAAATGATGTAAATAATATAGAAAATACCAAAGAACCTACTATTTATACAAAAGAAAAAGGTTTAGCTATTCATAATGAAGAAACATGTTATTTCTTATTATGGGAAATTCAAAATAACCATATTCCTCAAGAAAAGAATACACGAATTAAATTTGGATTTAATAAATGTACTACACAAACACACGAATGGTATTTATATCAAATATATCATGATTATTTTTTCAAAACCGATTCTTCTATTTTTTTTCCTAAAAAAGTATATTATTTGCATCAAGCTTATTTGAAAGATAAATTATTTGAATTTTTAATTGAAACGACACAACAATATAATCTTTATACTAACCATTTTAAATGGTTTCATGATAATCCTAATATAACAAAACAGCTAACACAAGATTATGTTAATATTGAATTTGATTAAAATTTTTAATCAATTATTTATAAAAAAATATTTTTATTTCATTAATAATTAAATAATTAATTATTATTTATTATTTTTGCTTTTTCAATTATACCATAATAGAAATTTCCTGCTGAATATCTCTTTTTCTTTAAGTTTAATTCTTTTACTATATCTAAAAAGAGTGGTATAAAATCATATTCTTCTATGTATGTATTCATTTTACCTAAATAATTATTAATTTTTTCTAAAAAGATATTACTCAATTCTGTAGATCTTATTCTATTTTCAACATTATCGTTCCACTCAAAATATTTATTTAATATTTGTATACAATCTTTAATTTCCATTTTCTTCGATATTTTAATTTTATTTGATTTTTCTTTCAAATATAAATCTTCTAAATAAACCCACTTTTCAATAAATGCATTTTTAGTTTCAAACTTATTATTTTTAAATTCGCTTATTATCTCTTCCATATTTTTTTCTACTTTTTGTTTTTCTACCATTTTATATAAATCAAAATCATTACCAAACCAAATATCAAAATTATTTTGTAAAATCTTTTTAAATTCATTACTTATTTTCATCTCAAATAAGTTTCCTTCTTTTTCCTCTTTATTATAAATAACTAACAAATAATCATCATTTGTGTTTTCATTACTTTTGATATTTTTTTCATTTTCTTTTTCGTAAATATTTTCCAATGGTGATGCAAAAAAATTATCTAATGTTGGTCCCAAAAAAGTATATGTCTGTGTATACTCATCATTACTTATATAATTAAATGTTTCTTTATTATCATATCTATGATAATAATCTGTTAAATCAGTATATTGATAATTTTTACTATTATTTATTTTATCAAAAGGATTTGTAAATCTAAATGTTTTTGAATTTGGTAATTCTGACATATTTTTCAAATCATTTTTATCTATATTTTGATTATTAATAATATTGTTAGTTCTTTCACTAAAATCTATTCCAAATAAATGTTTTCTTGGATAGTTTTTTCCATCAGTAAGACAAACTATTTTTTCTTCATTCTCTAAAGATGGATTAATTTCTAAAGAAGTCCATGGTTTAATTATAATATTTGGGTCTGGTTCTTCTGTTCTTAATTTTAAATTTTTATTTTCTTTTATTTCTTCATTATCACTTTTAGTATCAGCAAATATTGGTATCCAGGGAGATACTTTTAAAGTTGGTGCAGGAGGTTCTAAATTAATATTTTTTATTATTTCTTCTGAGTTTTCAGTAATTTGGGCATTCCATGTTGTTAATTTTATATCGGATGATTCTAATTTTAAATTATTTTCATTTGATAGTGGCATCCAAGGAGATATTTTTAATGTTGGAGCTGGAGGTTCTCTTCTTAATTCAAATTTTTTTGAATTTATATCATATTTCTTATCATTTGCTTTCTTTTTATTAAATAAAATATTTTGGAACATATTTTTACTTTCATTAAAATCTTTAAAAACTTTAAAATAATTTAAAATTTCTTCAACTTCGATATCTTTGTCAAAGTGATATTGCAAACAATTTTCAAGTTTATATTTAAAAACCTCTTTAAAATCATAAATATCATCTAATTTAAACAAAAATGGAGTTTTATTATTTAATTGTATAACATCTTCTTTTATTACATTAAAATCTTCTTTTCTTATTTTATCTGAATAAAAATTAGGATTAATGTTCATAAAATAATCATTCGACTTATTATTTTCTGAATCAACAGTATCCCAAATTAAATTAATATGTTTTATATTATTTTCACCATATAATCTTAGATAGAAATCATAAAATTGTAACATATAATTTACATCTAAACATTCATATACTAAACTATTTTCATTTTTTATTTTTTCAAAAATCGGTATAATATAATTTTCAACTGTTGCTTTATTTTGTAAACTCATCTTAAAATCGTTTGAATCAATAATTTTTTTTATGTTATTATTATTTTTTCTAAAAATTTTATCAAAATTATTATCTATTAAACCTTTTGATCTTATTTGTTCTTGTACATAATTTTCATATAAATAACTATGAATTAAATATTTATCTATTTTAACCATAAAAGGTAAAAGAAGTGTAGAATCATCATTCATCTTTGCAATAAAATAACTCATAAAATATGTTGATAACATATTATTTTTAGGTAAAATATCATCTAATTTTTCATATTCAAATGATTTAATATCTGTATTTATTTTACATAAAAATATATCCAATACATCTTTTATATCATATTCTTCTTTTTTATTTATTTTTTTAACATCAATATTTTCTGTAAAATTATTTAATATTTTTTGCAATTCTTCTTTACTTTTACTTATTGAAAAATCAATATCTATTAATTTATTCAAATCTAATGGTGAATTAAATATTAAATATTTACAATGTGTACAATTTTCACTATGCACGATTTTATTTTTATCATTTTTATAATAATCTTTTCCATTTCTCACTATTATCTCTTTACATTTTATGCAAATCATATCATCATTATTATTTTTATTGTTATTATTATTTAAAAATATATCAGTTAACGATGTTTCTTTATTATCATTAAATTGTGAAATAAAATTATCAATACCAAATCTATTCTCTAAATTTAGTGTTAACCCGCTAAATTTAATATTATCAGATTTATTTTCTTCTTCAGAATCATCATCTTCTGATTCACTTTCGTATTTATTTATTTTACTTATTTTATTTATTAAATCATCTTTATTATTTTTATTTTTTTCTATATTTTTTTTTAAAAGACCATATTCATCAAAATATTTACTATTTAAATTCTTTTTATGTAAATAATCAGCTTTTTTTATTTCCAATCCAATATTTTTTTCATTTCCCGTTTTTTGTATATATTCTTCTGATGCTTGACCATTCGATTTCATAACTTTTATTAATTTATTTTTATTTGAATATTGTTTTAATAATTGATTTTTTTTCCAAATAGCAAAACCATATTTCATTTTAATAAATTCTTCTTTTGTTAAAACTCTTTTACTGCTATTTTCTTTTTCATTTTTATTTACATTTTCTATTTTTTCCACTTTTTCAACATTTTCAATATTTTCTATTTTTTCCTTAACACCTACATTCTCAAATGTACCCCCCATTAGTTCTAAAACCTTCTTCTTATTTTCAGGATTATTCATCCAATTAATCATTTGTTCAGTAGATAAATCGCATTGATTTACTGATGTATTCATCTTTTTTTTTCTATTTCTTATATACATTTTATTTTTTGCAATTTAAACGCACTACACTACATTTTATACATATACATTATTTTAAGTACATTTAAAATAAATAAAATAAAATAAAATATTATTATTAAAAAAACTATTTTTTATTATTTTGATTTTGATACATTTGTTGTTGATATAGTTGTTGTTGATATAGTTGTTGTTGATATAGTTGTTGTTGATTTAGTTGTTGTTGATTTAGTTGTTGTTGATATAGTTGTTGTTGATATAGTTGTTGTTGATATAGTTGTTGTTGATATATTTGTTGTTGATATATTTGTTGTTGATATAGTTGTTGTTGATATATTTGTGGTTGATAAAATAATTCTTTTTCATAAAATTTTTGTTGATTTATTAAATTATTTATATTTTCTATTTTGTTTTCAATATTATTATTTTTTGCTATTTGATTTTCGAAAAAAAGTGTATTATCTTGGTTAGCAAAATTAAATAGATCCTCAATGTTTTCTTTTTTTTTATTATTTTCAATATTATCAAAATTTAATAAATCTTTCATAATGTTTTCATTATTTAAGTTATTAGTTTTATTATTAATCTCATTTTCTGTAATATCAATATCTTTATAAAATTGTTTATTTTTATATTTTTTTTCAATAAAATATCTTTTTTTTTCAATATCATCATTTAAATATGGTTTTGATATGTTTAAATTAGCTTCATATTTTTTATTTACTTTTTCATTACCATTATTAATCATGTTTTTTATCATATTATCATTCCATTCGTCTAAATTTATTGATTTTATATAAGAAATATGAGTTCCCAATCCTCTATGTATACTTGCACAATTATAACATAAAAAAACACCTATATTTACAGACGCCCATCTAGGACATTTTGCATCACAATCAGCACATATATAATTATATTTATTTTCTTTAATTAGTTTTTCTAATATTTTTTGATTATTATCACTCATTTTATAAATATTATTAATATAATATAATTTTTTTTAAGTTAAAATAATTTAAATAATTTAAATAATTTAAATAAATTAAATAAAATATAAATATATATAAAATGCAACAAAATTTTTCAGAAAATAATGAATTAAAATATACAAATAGATTAAATTATTCAACCGAATATTATACTTTGTTAAATATAAATAATGAAGAAACTTGCCATCAATTGTATTGGGATGTCATGAATGAAAAAATACCTCTTGATACAAATGTTAGAAAAAAATTTGGTTTTGATAAATGTAATTCTAAATTAGAAGAAGCCTATTTATTAATGGTTTATTATGATTGTTTTATGTATTTTAGACCTGATATACTTATTCTTAAAAAAATATATAGTTTACATGAAGCATATGAAAATAATAATTTATTTGAATACATAATATATTTAGCACAATATACAGATAATTTAGAATCAGAATATTTTAAGTGGTTTATATCAAAACCTAAAATATTAAATAAATACTAATTCAAATTTACGTTAAATAATTTATTTATTTACGTTAAATTTTAGCAAAAAAATGAAAATTAATTTTTTAACTTATTATTTTTTAATTTATATAACTAAAAATAACTAAGATAAAAATGGAAGTTGAAACAAATACTAATACAACAGTTAGTTCTACTAATGAACAAACACCCAGAAAAAAACATAATTTTAAAATTAAAGCTTATACATCTTTTGCATATTCATCATTTTCAATCTCACTTGAAACATGCGGTATTTGTCGAAATTCAGTAAATGAACCTTCTGTATCACATACTTCAGGAGAAACAAAAGATGATACTGGTCTTAGTATTGCCATCGGTGAATGTAGTCATGGTTATCACTTAGATTGTATTCAAAGATGGAATAAACAAAGACCTGTTTGTCCACTTTGCAATCACAAATGGGAAATCGCTTCAATTGAAAAAATTCAAGGTTTTGGTATGTATAACACAGCGTAAACATTAAATTAATAAAAAAGTGAAAAAATATATATAATAATTTTATATATTTTAAATTATAAAAAAAATAAATATGAATAATTATACAGAGTTAGTTAAATATTGGTTTTCGAATCAACATATATGGTTTGGATGTACTATTCAAGATGATGAATTTATTAAAAATAAATATAATCAACTTTTAATTAATACAAAAAATGAAGGTGTTTTACAATCATTATTCGAAAATATTAATGATGAGAGCATTTTTAACATCAATTCTATTCAAATTTTAAGCAGAATTCTACTTTTTGATCAAATATCCAGACATATTTTTAGAAATGAAAAACATAAAATTCAAGAATATGATAATCTTGCATTTCAATATGCTACTTTATTTGAACCTTATATTAATAAAATGCTACCTGAAGAAAAATGTTTTATTCTTCTTCCATATAGACATACATTTCAAAAAGAATATATTGAAAAGGTATTAAATTATGTTCAACAATGGCATATTGAAAATCCTGAAATATCTATTTTTAGACGTTTTTATGTAGCTACTTTACAATCTTTAGGAAAAATTAATTCAAAAATACAAAGTGAAAATGAATTTTTACCAGAAATTGAATATTCTAATGAAGATATTGATAATGTTTTAGATCCTGAATCATGTAAATTTCAAATGATGCTTCAAAGTATTGATTCAAATGATCCATTTGATTCATCACCTTTCACTCATCCAATTTTTATTGAATTTTCAAACCAAATTGAAAAATTAATTTTACCTGATGAAAATAAAATTTTATTATCTATATCTGGTGGCGTTGATTCAATGGTTTGTAGTTATTTACTATATTTATGGAATTTAATGAAAAACTCAAAATATACTATTGAATGTATAACAATTAATTATGAAAATCGCATTGAACAAAATAATGAAATTTATATGGTTAATAAATGGTGTAATTTATTAGGATTTAAACATTATGTTAGAAAAATAACTGAAATTAAACGTTCGCGAGATAATGATAGAGACATTTATGAATCTTTAACACGTGATATTCGTTTTGATATGTATAAAAATATTGGTGGACTAGTTGTTTTAGGTCATAATAAAGATGATTCACTTGAAAATATTTTTAGTAATATAAAAAAAAAACGTTCATATAGAAATTTATATGGTATGACTCAAAGAAGTGAAGAAAAAGAAGTTAATATAATAAGACCTCTTTTAAAAATATGGAAAAAAGATATTATTAAATATGCAAAAGATAATATTATACCATTTGTTTATGATTCAACACCTTCTTGGAGTGAAAGAGGTAAAATGAGAGATATTTTAATACCTCAAATTAATTCATTCGATCCTGAAATAATTGAAGGAATGTTTAATATGGTTGATAATTTTAAAGAAATTTATGAAATATATGAAAAAATGACTCCTAATATCATTTTTGAAGAAAAAAGATGTTATTTTATTAATCAAAATATATATTTTTATGAGTACTTAAAGAAAATTATTTATCAAATTATGGCTCATTATTCTTTAAAACCAATTAAAAATAAAAGTATTTTAAATATGAGTGAAGAATTAAAAAGAAATAATATTAATCGTATCACTCTTTCTAAAGAACTTATTGTTCAAACAATTAATGATAAAATAATTTTTTACATTGTTTAAATAAAATTATTTTTTAACTTATTATTTTATAAATTCAATTATAATAAGAAAATATTTTTTTCTAAAGTAACATTATAAAAAAAACTAAAATGATGAAATACATTATTCTCGCTGTTCTTTTCTTCGTTCTCTCACCTGGTGTTCTCTTAACCTTACCTCCTATTGGTAAGAAATGGTGGATGACTGGTCAAACCTCAATGGCTGCTGCTGCTGTTCATGCAGTTGTTTTTGCTGTTGTTGCTTATTTATTATCTCAATACGGTATGATTGAAAATTTTGAAAATGAAAATGATCTTCCTTATAGTGAAAAAAAACATAAATGTATGACTAAAGATGGTAAAAATGGTATGAAAACATGTTATAATGGATGCAAACCATGTGTAGCTAGTGACTCAGCTTAGATAAATAAAATATTTATGATTTTATAATTTTTTTTTTATTATTTTATTTTTTTTAATAAAAATAATTTAAATTACTAATAAATGTTTTCTACATACATTTCGAATAATATAAAATGGATTTGAATTAAATAATTTTTGTTCACTAAATTTTTTATTTTCATAATCAACTAAATTTTTTAATTCATTTGAATAATTATATTTATTTAATTCAACTTCAAAAAAATGTGTTTTCATTAATTGAATAACTTCTTTAGGAGAACCTTGATAATCATAACTTAATCCAAGAAAATCACATAATTCATCTGAAAATTTATATTTTTTTTCTTCATTCATCCATGAAATACCATCTCCTAAACAACTTGTTTTGTTTTCAATTAAAATATTTGATTTTTTCAAAATATTTATCAAATCAAATTTACTAAATTGATTAAATTGATTAATTAAATATTTATCTGTTTTTTTATTTATTAAATTTAAAAATATTTGATTTATATATAATTGTTTATCATTATTATCATGCATCATATATATTTCGTCTTCAATTATTAATCCTTCTTCATTTATATATGATAAATCAGGAGAAGTTGATGTATTTTTTATACCAATATATTGAATTTTCATTAAATAATAAATTATATCTAATATATCTTTATCACTTCCAAAATGAATTGAATTAGAATCTAAAACTAAATTAAAAGTACTTTTACACATTTTTTTATTATTTTTTGGTATTTTATTTTGATATTATAAATTAAAAAATTAAGTTCTTATATTAAATATATCAAATTTTATATTATTTACGTTAAAATTTTCTTTATTATGTTAAAAATTGAATAAATATAAAATTAATTAATATTTACGTTAAAATTGAATTTAAAGAAACTTTTATTTAATTAACAAACAATAAATAAAAATGACTTTTTCAACTGAATTTTATAAAATATTAAAAGAAGAGGTTGATGTTTGTAAAACTCTTATTGAGTATCCTCCTAATAAAAACGAACTAGATAATATTTTTTGTGTTTTGGATGAAGATAAAAAAGATATTATTATAAAAAAAATAGATTCAAAATATTTTAATAATGATTTTGATTTTATTTATAAAAAATATCCAAATTTTGTTTACCATTATTTGCGTTCAAAAGATAATAATTATATAAAAGAAAATTATAAATCTTTATTAATTAAAGGTTCTTTTTATTCAAATATAGATATTGTTAAACACGTTTTAAATACTTTAGAATTAACAAATTTTGAAAAGATTATTGACCGTCAAATTATAAATGCAGTTATTTTAGGAGGTTCTATTGAAATATTAGATTTATTTATATCTTTAAACAATAATATAGTTAAGATTAATTATTTATCTAAAAAATTAATACCTATTATATTATATAATCAAAAATGGCATATTTATGAATATATTATTAATAAATATTATAAAGATATTGTTAATAATACAAATTTATTTAAAAAATGGATTTATAAATATACTAGTTTTAAAGAAAAACAATATGAAAATTTAGTTAAAAATAAAAAAACAGATAAAAATATAATTAGTAAAAAAGAGTATTTAAAACTTGATATGTTTTTAAATAACTTAACTAACAAAATTGAAAACATTAAAATTAATATGGATGAAGATTTATTGAGTAAATTATATTATTATACTTCAGAAGAATGGATAGAAAAAAATATAGATAAATTTGAATTTGATAAACAAATTTATTTAAAAACAATTTATTCATATAAAAATAATAATAAATATTATGTAAACTTTTACTCTATTTTAAGTTATTTAGAAAATAAAAATTGTTTTAAACATTTACCAATTTTTGAAGATTGGTTATTAATCAATAATCATACTTCTTTAAAAAATTTAAAGAAAACTGATAATAAAAGATACAAATATTATCAAGATATTTTTAATGAATTAATAAAAGATATAAAATATATAACACCTAAATCAAAATTAAATTATGAAAATCTAATGAATAAAGATGTATTAAATTATTTATTAAATAAACATTTTGAAGAATTAAAAATAATGGGTTTTTTAAATTCTATTTTAGACTATATTTTTATGTCAAATTCTCTCCATCTTATTAAAGAATTATCTGATTTTATATCTCCACGTTCAAATTTTTATCTTTTTGCTATAGATAAAATTGGTAATACTGAATCTATAAAATATTTAATTGATATAAATACTCCTAAAAATAAAAATATTTGTGAATTTGCTGCTATAAATGGTAAAAAAGATATTCTTGAATTTTTACATCAAAATAATTTTCCATGGGATGAATTAACACCAAATGCGGCTTGTATAAATAATCATTTTAACTGTTTAGAATATGCATTAAATAATGGTTGTAAATGGAATCCTCAATCATGGATGTACATTCATCAAAATATGGAAAAATATTTTAAAACTAAAATGGAATTTATGCATAGTTTAAAAACTATTAAAAAAGAAGATGAACAATCTATTGAATTGGCTAAAGAATATAATCTAAAATTAGAAAAAGAATATGAACAATTAATCTTAACAATTAATTTTATAAAAAAGTATGAAAAAGATAATAATATAGAAACACCTATTTTCGAAGTTGTTGAAAATATTAAAAATAATGAAAATAAAGAAGAAATACAACAAAAAGAAGAAACAGAACAACATAAAGAAGAATCTAATAAAATTGTTTATGAACATAGAGGTTAAAAATATAAAAATTGATTTTTTTTATACAAAAATATAAAATTTATATATAATTATACTAAAATAATAATATAAAATAATTAATAATAATTTTTTACGTTTATACAAAATGGAAAGTGAGAGTGAAAGTACTAATTTTTTATATGATAATATTCAAAGATTATTGAATACTAATCCTATTGTTTATATATTCATAACTGGAAAATATGCAAGTGGTAAAAGCACTACTACAAATCAAATTAAAGAAAGATTTTTAGAATATGGTGTTTATTCTTTAGAATTTGATGAAGTTATACGTAAACATGTTATTGATAAATCTAATAATAATTTTGCTGAAGCAACATTAAATGCATTTAAAGTATATAAAAATAAAGGTACCATTGATGAAACTAATATATTTATTGATTATTCAAAAAAATATATAGAAGAAAATACAAAAGAAGGTAAAAAATTAATTATATTAGAAGGTGCTTTATCTTCTAAAGAAATTTTAGACAAAATAATTGATAATAACATTCTTTATATTGTTTATTTTCAACCTATTGATTTTGAACTACATAAAAAAAGAATTTTATCCAGAATTAAAAGTGATATAATTAATGAAACTTATTCTTTACCTGGTTATTGGGGTGAAAAAGGTATTTTCAATAGAATAGAAATGAAAAATGATATAATAAATAATATAGATATTGAAAATAAATATAAAACACAATTAATTGAAATTGTTAAACATTATATGGAAGATGCACATTATAGATGTAATCTTTTACAAACTGATTTTACAAATGAAAAATGGAGTTTTTATATTCAATATACATAATTATTTTTTATTATTTTTACTTTTTAAGTTCATTTTAGTACTTAAAAAAAATTATAAAAAATAATTGATATTTATTAATTTAGCGCTACTTTATAGCATATATTTATATATAGATTATGATAAAACTGTTATAATGCTTAAATACTAAGCGCTTCTATACCATAAATATATTAATTTATCCGTTTTATAATTTATCTTAAACTAATTTATCATTTTCAAATTTTTGATAATTAAATACATTATTATAAAAAATTATGATGATTTTATAATTTTATAATTTATTATTTATATTGATAAAAAAAAACTTATCAAAAAAAACAAATGATTCAGAGCTCAAGATGGGGACCCGCGGATATTTGTGAAATTATTAACAAGGAATTTTTTAATATTTTTTTATCAATAAATTATTGCTAAAATATTTAAATATAAATTATATTTATTTTATTGTTAAAATCCGCCCGTAGCGTAGCGGAGGCCAAAAATAATTTTATGCGAGATTTTTTAACATATTTTTTTATAATTATTATTCATTTTATTATGTTTATTTTAATTCGCATAATTATATTTTTGTACACATTATTTTGAATTAAAAATAGTATTTAAAAAAAAAATCTTAATTTAGATGTAAGTCAAATAAATTAAATAATAATATTATCAAAATTAAATTAAATGTTTGATAGTAAAAATTTATATGAAAATTTAAATAAAGATATAATAA
>JACCEB010112211.1_pt1 | contig 56247 bp, 41 predicted proteins | sample 7454761 | NCBI WGS metagenome assembly JACCEB01 (sample SAMN15323454, study PRJNA562643) | freshwater metagenome | isolation source: river surface water | place: USA:Blue River Watershed | collected 2017-08-18
CCCGCCGCCCAATACAACCAGCGGCTCGCCAACCTCTCCACCCGCGCCCAAGTCGGCACGGGCGGCAACGTCATGATCACGGGCTTCGTCGTCCAGGACGGCGCGCCCAAGACCGTCCTCATCCGGGCGGTCGGCGCCCGCCTCTCGACGACGCCGTTCAACGTCTCCGGCGCGCTGGCCAACCCGCAGATCCAGTTGTTCAACTCGGCCGGCACCCTCGTCCACTATAACGACAACTGGAGTGCCGACACGCAGCCCACGATGGACGCCGTCGGCGCGTTCCGCCTGACGACCAACAGCGCGGACGCCGCCCTCGTCGCCACGCTCTCGCCCGGTTCCTACACCGCTCAGGTCAGCGGCGTGAACAACACGTCCGGCATCGCGATCCTTGAGATCTACGACGTCTCCGGCTCGGCCCGCCTTCTCAATCTCTCCACCCGCGCGCTGGTCGGCAGCGGCGCCGAGACCTTCTTCTCCGGCCTCGTGGTCGCCCCGGGTGGCGGCGCCCGGCGCGTGCTGGTCCGCGCCGCCGGCCCGGCCCTCGGCAATCTCGGCGTCTCCGGCGCGGTCGCCGATCCCGCGATCGCGGTCGTCGATTCCGCCGGCCGCCAGGTCGCCAACGGCGCCAACGACAACTGGAGCTCCGGCACCGCCGCCGCGACCGCCGCCCTCTCCGCCGCGTTTACGCAGGCCGGAGCGTTTCCCTTCCCCGCCGGCAGCCGCGACGCCGCGCTGCTGCTCGACCTCCTGCCCGGCAATTACGTGATCCAGGTCAACGGCGTCGCCGGTGCCACCGGCGCCGCGCTCGTCGAAGTCTACGATCTTTCGCCCGAGACGCTCGCCACCGTCAACGTCGTCGCCTCCACGCCGACCACCGACACCGCCACCGGCGCGCCCGCCGAGTTCACCTTCACGCGCGTCGGCTCCGTCGCCGAGGCTGTCACCGTCAGCTACTCCATCAGCGGCACCGCCGTCGCCGGCACAGACTACAACGCTTTGCCCGGCACCATCACGATCCCCGCCGGCGCCACCAGCGCCAAGCTGTCGTTCGTCCCACGCAAGAACCCCGACAACACCAACAACCGCACCGCCACGCTCACGCTCAACGCCCTCCCGGCCTACGGCGTCGGCACCGGCGATCGCGCCAGCGTCACCATCTTCGCCAACTCCGGCACGCTGTTCGTCTCGACGATGCGCGCCCTGCCCGGCGCCGCCGCCTCCACCGCCTACGGCAGCAGCACGATCCAGCTCGCGCCCGACGAGTCCTACGCGCTGATCAACGTCTCGTTCTCCAATCTCAGCTCCCCGCAGGTCGTCGCGCACCTCGCCATCGACGGCAACTACGTCTTCAACCTCCCGCAGGGCCAGGTGAACAACGCCCTCTGGTCCCTCGCCCCGATCGGCACCTATTCGCGCGCCGACCTCCTCGCGGCGCTCAAGGCCGGCAAGGTCACCGTCAGCATCGACACCGCCACGTTCCCCGCCGGCGAACTCGGCGGCGGCTTCGTCCGCAGCAGCGGCAGCGCCGCCTTCAATCCCCCCGCCGCTCCGCCTGCGATCGACCTGTCCCGCCCGACGCGGATCGACGCCGCCCGCTTCCTCACACAGGCGACCTTCGGTCCCACCGAAGCCGATATCAACGCGATCACCGCCCGCGGCTACAATGCGTGGCTCGCCGAGCAGTTCGCCCATCCCGCCTCGTCGCACCGCCGCGAGACCATCGACGAGTTCAACCGCAACGCCACCAACGGCGGCGTCGGCAACCGCGATCCCATCACGCTCGCCTACTCGCTTCCCGGTGGCCCGCACCGTCAGTCCGCGTGGTGGAAACTCGTCGTCGGCCAGCCCGACCAGCTCCGCCAACGCGTCGCCTTCGCCCTCAGCCAGATCCTCGTGATCTCCGACACCAACGGCACGATCTCCCAGTGGCAGGAAGGCGCCGCCAACTACTACGACATCCTCGTCCAGGAAGCCTTCGGCAACTTCCGCACCCTCCTCGAGCGCGTGACGCTCAGCCCGATGATGGGCATCTACCTCAGCTCGCTGCGCAACGCCAAGGCCGCCGGCGGCACCACGCCCGACGAGAACTACGCCCGCGAGATCATGCAGCTGTTCACCATCGGCCTGCATGAACTCAACGCCGACGGCACGCTGCGCCTCGATCCCAACGGCCAGCCGATCCCGACCTACACGCAGGACACCATCGTCCAGACCGCCAAGGTTTTCACCGGCTGGGGCTACGCCAACAGCTCCCTCAACGCCACCGCCAACCCCAACCTCTTCCGCGGCAGCCCCGCCAACTACATCGACCCGATGATGCTCTGGCCCGCGTTTCACGACGACACGGTCAAGACCATCGTCGGCGGCCGGCAGCTCGCCGCCAGCCAGGGCGGCATCAAGGATCTCAAGGACACGCTCGATGCCCTCTTCGAGCACCCCAACACCGGCCCGTTCATCGTGCGGCAGCTCATCCAGCGCCTCGTGACCAGCAACCCGAGCCCCGGCTACATCTACCGCGCCTCGCAGGTGTTCGCCAATAACGGCGCCGGCGTCCGCGGCGATCTCGGCGCCGTCGTCCGCGCCATCCTGCTCGATTACGAGGCCCGCTCACCCTCCGTCGCCGCGACCGCCACCTTCGGCAAGATGAAGGAACCGCTCCTCCGGGCCACCGCGCTCTTCCGCGCCTTCGGCGGCACGTCCAACTCCGGCCGCCTCGCCATCTCCAATCCCGAGGGCAGCCTCGCCCAGGCCGCTCTCCGCGCCCCCACGGTGTTCAACTTCTTCGAGCCGAACTTCGTGCTCCCCGGTGCCGTCGCCGCCGCCGGCCTCTACGCGCCGGAGTATCAGATTCTCAACGACACCACCGCGATCACGCAGCCCAACTTCTACTACAACTATATCTACACCACCCGGTCCACGACGGACATGGCCCAGCAGGCGGTCGGCCTGACGCTCGATTCGTGGCTCCCGCTCGCGCGCACGCCCGCGCAGCTCGTCGATACGCTCAATCTGCTGCTCGCCGGCGGCATGATGACCAAAGCGACCACCGACCGTATCACCGCCGCCGTCACCGCGATGCCCGCCGGCACACCCACCAGCACCGCCAACGATCTCGAGCGCGTGCGCTCGGCCATCTACCTGGTCCTCACCTCCCCTCAGGCCACGATTCAGAAGTAACCTGCTGCGCCCATGAATCCGAAGAATCCCACGTTCGACCCCAATCGCCGCAAGTTCATCGGTCAGTGCTGCGCCGCGGTGAGCGCCACCGGCATGCTCTCCACGCTCGCCCAGCTCCGCATGCTCGGCGCCGTGGCCAACCCCGACAACGGCTCCTTGCCCCCGGCCCGTGCCGGCGCGCTGCCCCCCGACTACAAGGCCCTCGTGTGCCTGTTCCTCGCGGGCGGCAACGACGCCAACAACATGATCGTGCCCTTCGGTAGCGCGTCCTACAACGACTACGCGTCGCTGGCCGGCCGCGGCGCGATCGCCCTGCCGCGCACCCAGCTGCTCGGCATCACTCCCAAGCGCTCGGACGGACGCGAATGGGCGCTGCACTCCAGCCTCAACGCCGATGTCGCCGGCACCAATAACTCCGGCCTCAAATCCCTCTTCGACGGGGGCAAGATGGCCGTCATCGGCAACGTCGGCACCCTCGTCGTCCCCACGACGAAGGCGCAATACACCTCCCGCTCCGTGCCGCTGCCGCCGCAGCTCTTCTCGCACAACGACCAGCAGGTCGAGTGGCAGAGCAGCATCCCCGACAAGCCGTTCTCCACCGGCTGGGGCGGCCGCACCGCCGATCTGCTCGATGCGCTCAACACCAGCGGCAGCATCTCGATGTCGATCAGCCTCAACGGCCAAAACTCGTTTCAGGTCGGCCGCCGCGTCGTGCAGTTCGCCGTCAATCCCGGCGGCGCCATCTCCCTGACCGGCGCCTCCACGAGCGCCACGTCCGCCGCCGGTCTGCGCACCCGCGCCCAGAACGATCTCCTCGCGGCCAAGAACGGCAATCTGTTCGAGACCGCCTTCGCCGGCCTCACCGAAAACGCCATCTCCGACAGCGCCATGCTCTCGACCATCCTGAGCGGCAACCCGCCGTTCACGACGGCGTTCTCCACCTCCGGACTGGGCCAGCAGCTGCGCACCATCGCCCGCCTCATCGCCGCCGCCCCGCAGCTCGGCCTCAAACGCCAGATCTTTTTCGCCCGCATCGGTGGCTGGGATCTGCACGACGCGCAGCTCGGCGCGCATGCCAACCTCTTCGCCGATGTCAGCCGCAACGTCGCCGCCTTCTACCGCGCCACGGTCGAGCTCGGCTGCGCCGATCAGGTCACGACCTTCACCGCGTCCGACTTCGGCCGCACCTACAACACCAACGGCGACGGCTCCGACCACGGCTGGGGCTCCAATCACTTCGTCGTCGGCGGTGCCGTGAAGGGCGGCGACATCTACGGCAAGATGGCGGACCTCACCATCCGCGGCCCCGACGATGCCGGCACGCGCGGTTCGTGGATCCCCACGACCAGCGTCGACGAATACTCCTCCACGCTCGCCGCGTGGTTCGGCGTCAGCGCCACCAATCTCCCCGTCGTCTTCCCGAACATCGGCCGCTTCGCCTCGCCCACTCTCGGCTTCATGGCGTGAGCCGGCGGTCGGCCGCGCCGCGCCTTCGCCGTCCCGCATGCGTCGCGTAGTTCCCGTCGCGGTTTTCCTGCTGCTGGTCGCGGCGGGCTGGTGGCTGTGGCCGCGTCCCGCGGTGGTCCCTCCGCCCCCTCGGGCGACACCGCCCGCCGCCGCCTCCGGCTCGGCCACGCCGGCGTCTGCCCCCGCCGCGGCCACCGACCCGCGCGCCTCGCTCGAGACCGATTATCCGATCGTGGCCCCGCTCAACCGCCCCGACTCCACGATCGCGCGCGACCTCGAGACGATCACGCACGTGCTGGATGCGTGGCGCAGCAACTTCCCGCACGAGGGCAATCCCGTCGGCGAGAATGCCGACATCACCGCCGCGCTCACCGGCGCCAACCGCCTCGGTCTCGTGCTGATTCCGAAGTGGCACCCGGCGATCAATCCTCAGGGCGAACTCAGCGACCGGTGGGGCGTGCCGTTCCGTTTCCACCAGCTCAGCGGCTCGCGCATGGAGCTGCGCAGTGCCGGGCCCGACCGGAAGTTTGCCACCGCCGACGACGCGATCTGGCACCCGCCCGAGTGAGCATGGCCCTGCGGGTCCCCGGCGGCGCGCCGCGCGCTTCCTGCAACCTTTCCGCCCGAGCCCGCGTCTCGACAACGCCCTCCCGGTAAACATCGTGCCCACCATGTCTTTTTCCCGCCTCCGGTCCTCCGCGCCCCGCCGTGTCCTCCGGCCCGCCCGCGCGGCGTTCACCCTGCTCGAGATCCTCGTCGTGCTCGCCATCATCGGCCTGCTCGCCGGCCTCGCGATCACCAACGTCGACAAGATCTTCGGCGGCGCGCAGGGCACCACCGCGCAGCTCTTCGTGCGCGAGAGCATGAAGACCTCGCTCACCACCTACCGCATCCACATGGGCGACTACCCGAGCACGAGCGAGGGCCTCCAGGCGCTCATCGCGCGCCCCGCCAACAAGGCCGATCGCTGGCACGGCCCCTACATCGAGGGCGGCAAGCTCCCGCAGGATCCCTGGGGCGAGACTTACCAATACGCCTACCCCGGCACGCGCAACAAGGGCGGCTACGATCTCTGGTCCAAGGGCCCCGACAAGCAGTCCGGCACCGAGGACGACATCGGCAATTGGGACAGCGGCTCGGCGGAAAAATAATCTCCGCAGTCCGACGGACCCGTCGGCCGGGCCGGTTGTCGCTCCCTTCCCACCGTGCAGTTGCCTACCGCCCGCCCTTCCTGCCACCGCCCCGCTCCCGGGGATCGGGCTACCCGGCGTGACGTGCCGCGCGGGTTCACGCTGCTCGAGATCCTGCTCTCGCTCGCGATCATCGCTCTGCTCGGCGGTGTGATGATCGGGGGCGGCGCGCACCTGATGACCGAGAAGCCGGTGTCGACGCAGGAGGTTTTCTGGAAAGCCGTGCAGGAGGCCCGCAAGGCCGCGCTCAAGGCCGAGCACGAGATGCGCCTCAAGTTCGACAAGGAGAAGGCCCAGTTCGTGATCCTCGATGGCCTCGCGCCCGCGCGCATCGCCGCCGACGGCTTCACGCGCGAGGAGGTGCCGCTCAAGGTCTTTCCCGTGCCCGCCGCCGGCGGCTCCGGCGCCGGCCGCGAACTCGAGGTGAGCTTCCTCTCGGCCCAGAAGGGCGGCCCGACGATTCTCCTCGGCGGTGTGCTCGTGGAGTCGCAGCCGATCCCGCACGTCACGTTCTACTCCGACGGCACGTGCAGCGCGTTCCGCGCGCAGTTCATGCGCAACGGCGCCGTGAGCACGCTCGCCGTCGATCCCTGGACGTGCGCCCCCATGCTCACGCCCGCCGACGCCAACGCCCTGCCGCTGTGAACGCGCCTCCGCCCCACGTCCCGCCGCGCGGCGCCGCCGCGGTTGCCCGCTCCGGTGCGTTCACCCTGCTCGAGGTGCTGGTCTCGCTCTCGATCTTCGCGTTCGCGGCCGTCGTCCTCGGCTCCGCCTATCTCAACATCCTCAACAGCTACGAGGCCGTCACCCGCGGCGCCCGCGTCGGCGAGGATTACGCGTTTGCCCGGCAGATCATCCTCACCGAACCGGACCGGAAGAAACTCGAGTCCGGCGGCGAGTTCCAGACCGCCAACGGCCGCCAGGCCCGCTGGAGCGTCGAGATCAATTCCACCAATCTCCCCAACCTCTTCGACGTCGCTTTCACCTGCGACATCGACGAGCCCGGCCAGCCGGAGCCCGCGCGGCTCGCGCAGCGGTTCCGCGTGCTGCGGCCCACGTGGGTCGTCGACGCCGGCGAACAGGGCAAAATCAAGGAGGAGATCCGCACCCGGATCACCGAGATCCAGGGCAAGCTGAAGGAGCAGCAACGCCGATGACGCCGCGCCGCCCGTCCCTCCGCCGCCGCCGCGGCTTCACGCTGCTCGAGATCCTGCTCTCGCTCGCGCTCGTCGGCCTCCTGCTCACCGCGATGAACACCTTCGTGTTCTCGATGGGTGAACTCTGGGGCCAGCGCGCGGACCACCGGCTCTTCGACCAGCACGTGCGCGCCGTCTGCCGCTTCCTCGAGCGCGAATTGCGCACCGCCTCGCTGCCGCCGCACGCGCGCACCAATGCCTCCGCCGTGACGCTCGAGGAGATCCGGCCGCAGAACGGCATGATGGAGAAGATGCTCACCTTCGAGCTCCCCGCCGGCAGCCGGCTCTTCACCTGGCCCGAGCGGCCGCTCCCCGAGGTGATCTGCTCCTTCCAGGTCCGACCCAACGAGGGCCTCGTCATGCTCTGGCATTCCCGCCTCGAACGCGATTTCGAGACCGCGCCCCCGCGCGAGACCGTCATCACGCCGCTCGCGACCGCGCTCAGCTACGAATACTACGACGCCGACGTCAGCCGCTGGACCATCGAGACCGCGGTGAAAAACGACCGCGACGGCAAGCCGATGACGCCGCAGCGGCTCCGCCTCAAGTTCACCTACAACAAGATGACGCGCGAGAGCGTCATCACCCTCCCGACGCCCGGCGAGGCCCTGCCGATGTTCTGACGATGTCGCGCTGCGCCTCCTTGTTCACCCGGGCCCGCGCTGCCGGCCGCCGCGGCTCCGTGGTCGTGATCGTGATGCTCACGCTGCTCTTCGCGACGTTTGCCCTCGTCGTCTTCATGGAGAAGGCGAGCGTCGACCTCCTGGTCGAGCAGCGGGAATCGGTGACGCGCCGGCTGCGCCTCGAAGCCTACTCTGCGCTCGAGACCACGCTCGCGGTGCTCGAGGAATTCCGCGAGGTGGGGCAGGGGCTGCGCAGCCCGGCGGAGGGCTGGTCCGATCCGCTCGGTTTCGCCGGCTACGAACCTTCGGAGGGCCGGGTCGTGACGGTCGCGTTCGATGACGAGAGCGGCAAAATCTCCCTGCCGCGCGCCAATGCCCAGATCCTCGTTAATCTCTTCAAGAACTGGGGCGTCATCCAGGCCGAGGCGGAGACGCTCGCCGATGCCCTGCTCGGCTGGATGCGCCGCGATCACGTCTACACCTCCGCCGTGCAGCCGAACTACGAGCAGGGCCCGCTGCCCTACGAGGCGCCGCGCCGGCCGCTGCGTTCGTTCCAGGAGCTCGCGGCGATCGAGAAGGTCCGCGACTTCTTCTACGACACCGACGGCCGGCCCAACGAATACTGGCGTCGCTTCACCGAGGCCGTGTCGCTGCTGGACTTCCAGAAATCCAACCTCAACTCCGCGCGGGGCGACACGCTCGCCGCGGTCGGCGGCTTCGATGCGCAGCAGCAGCAGAGCCTCTCGGACTATCTGCGCGGCTCCGGCATCTACCAGTATTCCGGTCCCGGCTATTTCCAGAACCCGGCCGACGCCCAGCGCGTCTCCGGTCCCGCCGGCGACACCGGCCAGTTTGGCACCACGATCAGTGCCCTCCGGATTACGATCACCGTGCGCGACGGCCGGACCGAGTTTCGCATGGCGACCGTCGTCGGCCCGCAGGGCAGCAGCGCGCAACCCGTGCAGCAGATTGCCACCTCGACCCGCACCGATGCCTCGAAGAGCGCGCAGAAAACACCCGCGCAACCAAACCCCGCTCCCGCCGTCCAAAACCCACGCGCCGCCGGGGCCGCCGCCACCGGTCAGGGCGCCAATGCCCGCAGCCTAAAATATCCGTTTACGATCTTGGAAATCCGCGAGAATGATGAGATTCCACCCGCTCCGGCGCCGCCGGCCGATTCCTCTCTGATCTGACATGTCTGCCTCGCCTCTTCGCTTCTTTCGAGCCGGCCCACCGCCGCAAAAGGTGGCGCTGTTGCCGGACGCGATGTTCTTCACCCGGGCGGTGGCGGTCACGGCGGGAGCCACGCCTGCGGAGGCGGCGGGGCAGGTGGAGTTGGCGCTCGAGGCCGTGTCGCCGTTCCCGCTCTCCCAGCTCTACTACGCGTGGTATTGGCTGCCCGGGTCCGAGCGGGCCCTGGTTTTCGCCGCCTACCGGCGCCGTTTCACGTCCGATCAGGTCGCGGCCTGGGAAGGCTCCGAGCTCGTGCTGCCCGCTTTCGCCGCGGTGCTCGGTGCGACGGTCGAGCCCGCCACCACCATTCTGCTTACGGCGGCGGACGGACTGACCGCGGTGCATTGGGAGACTGCCGGCGTGCCCGCCCGCGTGCTGTTTGCCGCGCTGCCCGCGGAACCGACCGACGACGACCGCGCCCGGGCCCGCGACCACCTGCTCCGCGCAATCGGGGGCAGCAAAAACGTCGTCGAGCTCGTCTCCCCGCTCGCGGTCGAGTCTTCGCTGCGCGACGGCGAGGTCGCGTTTCGCTCCGGCGACTTCATCGCCCGCCTCGCGGCGCCGGTTTCCACGGCGATGGATGTGCGCGACAAGGCCGAGCTCGCGGCGATCCGCGCCGCCCGGCGGCGCGATGTGTTTCTGTGGCGCGTGGCCCTCGGCTCCGCGGCGGCGCTGCTGCTGCTCGGCGTCGCCGAACTCGCCCTCGTCGGCGGCCGCCAGTGGCAGCGGGTCCGCACCCGCGAGATCGCCGCGCAGAAGCCGCTGGTCGACAAGATCACCGCCCAGCACGAGCTCGCGAACCGCATCGACGAGATCACGACCAAGCGCCTGCTCCCGATCGAAATGGTCATCGCCTCCGCCGGGGCCAAGCCCGACGACATCACCTTCACCCAGGCCGTCGCCGACCGCTCGCGCGGGCTGCATACGCTGATCGTCCAGGGCACCACCGCCAACGCCGGCCAGATCAACGCCTACGAGGCCGCCCTGCGCGCGCAGCCCGGCGTCGAGAGCGCCGTCGCCAGCATCCAGCAGATGCAGAACGACCGCACCCGGTTCCAACTCACGGTCGTCTTCAAGCCCGAGGCGTTGAAGCCGATGCAGGCGCAACCCGCCAATACCGCCGCCAAATGATCCGCAGCCTCCGCGCCTACTTCCTCAGCCGCGCCTTGCGCGAGAAGCTGCTGCTCGTGTGCTTCATCGCCATCGGTCTGCTCTGGTGGCTCTCCGCCTATTCCACCCGCGCCAACGCCTTCTGGCGCTCCTACAAGTCCGACAGCAGCCGGCTCGCGGAGCAGGAGCAGTGGATCCGCAACCGCACGCAGATCGAGAAGGCGATGCACACCGCGGCCGGGAAGCTCGACCCCACGCACACCCTCAACGCCAACCAGCTCGCCACGACCCTCCAGCAGCTCGCCAACGAGGCCGGGCTGAAAAACGCCCAGCTCTCCGGCACCCCCACCACCTCGCGCAGCGGCCAGTTCGCCATCCACACCGCCAACTACCTCATCCGCGCCGCCGAATGGGAATCGCTGGTGAAGTTCTACGAGGCGCTCCAGCAGCGCGCGCCTTACATCGCCGTCGACCAGTTCAATCTCACCGCCGCCGCCAACAACCCCGCGCAACTCACGCTCGGCCTCCGCGCCGAGTCGGTGGAGATTGTGCGCTGAGGCGCCCCGGCTGCCGCCGGCCGCGCCCGACGGAACTTTTTTCCCGCGCCGCCGACCCAACCGGCCGTCCCGATCGCGGTTTCAACTTAATGAGCTGTTACCATTCTCCGGTTGCGCGGGCGGAAGGCGTGAATCCTCTGGCCGCCGCCATTCGTTTCCTTTGCCGATGACGTCTTCGCTTCCTCCCCGGCTCCGGGCGTGCGCGCTCTCCGGCATCTTCCTTCTGCTGCAGGCCCGCTCCGCGCGCGGCGAGAGCTCCATCTCCTACAAGCATGAGGATTACCGCGAGTCCGCCGGCCGCATCGTCGTAAAGACCGACGGCGCCTACGTGCTGCACGATCTCACCCCCACGACACAGCTGAAGGTCGAGGGCATCCTCGATTCCATCGTGGGCGCCACACCCAACGGCCAGCCGGCCCCCGCGGGCAGCGACCAGGTGCCGTTGGCGCGCCTCACCGAGCGGCGCGAAGCCTGGGCCGCCGCGATGGCCACGCAGTTCACGGCCTTGAAACTGACGGCGGGTCTCGCGAACAGCCGCGAGAGCGATTACGTCTCCACCGGCGTCTCCCTGAACGGCACCTTCGAGTTCAACCAGAAGAACACCACGCTGCTCGCCGGGATCGCCGGCACCGGCGACGATGTGCGCGTCTTTTACCAGCGCGACTGGGCCCGCAAACGCACGCACGACGTCATGCTCGGCGTCACCCAGCTGCTCGATCCGCGCACCTCGGTGACCGCGAACGTCTCCTGGGGCCGCCAGCGCGGCTATCTCTCCGATCCCTACAAGCTCGTGCAGAAGGACGTCGAGATCCTGCCGGGCTTCTTTCTCACCCGCACGTTTGCGGAAAACCGGCCGGGCGAGCGCGACAAGTTCGTCTTGCTCGCCGCCGTCAACCGCGCCGTCCCCGCCGCGAACGGCGCGCTCGATGCCGCGTATCGTTTCTATCACGACACCTTCGGCACCGATGCCCACACGCTCGATCTCGCGTGGTTCCAGCGGCTCGGCGAGCGGCTGATCCTCAAGCCCTCCGTCCGCTACTACCAGCAGACCGCGGCCGATTTCTACCGCTACCGCTGGGATGGCACGGCCGTCGTCCCCACCGACGGTCCGCCGCGGCCGCAGGGGCCGTTCTACTCCTCCGACTACCGGCTCTCCGCGATGCGCACGACCACGCTCGGGCTGAAACTCGTGTGGGAGGCCACGGCGGCGCTCCATTTCGACGCCTCCTACGAACGCTACGAGATGCGCGGGCGTGACGGCGTGACGGCGCGCAGCGCCTATCCGCGCGCCAACATCTGGACTCTCGGCGCGAAGTTCATCTGGTGATTGCCGATGGGCATCGTCTCGCAGTCGCAACGCCTCCCGCTGCCCGCCACCCGCGGGCCCGCGGGCGATGCGCCGCTGCGCAAGGTGGTGTTTCCGGCGTTGGGCACGAGCTGCGAGGTGCAGTATGTGGCGCCCGGCGGCGACGAGCAGGCCGCCCGCTTCGAGCGCGCGGTCACGGGCTGGGTGGCCGGCTTTGAGCAGAAATACTCGCGCTACCTGCCCACGAGCCTGCTCAGCCGGATCAACGACGCCGCGGGTCGCGAATGGGTGGAGGTCGATGCCGAGACCGAGGCGATGTTCAAGCTGTGCGACACGCTGCTGTTCATGACCCAGGGCGTGCTCGATCCGACCGCGCTGCCGCTGCTGCGGCTGTGGGACTACAAGGCCGCCACGCCCCGGATTCCCTCGGCCGCGGAGATCGCCGCCGCGCGCGCCAAGGTGGGCTGGCGCAAGGTCCAGCGCGCGCCCGGCCGGGTGTTTCTCCCCGAGGCCGGCATGGCGCTCGACTTCGGCGGCTTCGGCAAGGAATACGCCGTCGACATGGTCGCGCAGATCGCCACCGAGCACGGGCTCGCGTGCGCGCTGGTGGATTTCGGGCACGACCTCCGGGCGGTCGGCCTGCCGCCGGGCCGGCCCGCGTGGCACATCGGGCTCGAGGATCCCTTCAAGCCCGGCGCCACTGCGGGCAGCGTCGCCCTGATCTCCCGCGGCATCGCCTCGTCCGGCGACTACATCCGCAGCTTTACCCTCGAGGGCCGGCGCTACGGCCACATCGTCGATCCGCGCACCGGCGCGCCGGTCGCCAACGGCTGCCGGCAGGCGACGGTGATCGCCGGCACGTGCCTGCAGGCGGGGGTGCTGTCGACCGCGGCCTTCGTGTTCGGCGTGCCGAAAGGCATCGAGCTCATCCAAAGCTTCCCGGGCGCCGAGGGCCTGCTGGTCACGGACCGGGCGCGCGCCCAGACGCGCGGCTTCTTCAATTATGTCGTCCCGGCTTGAAATCTCCTCCTCCGGCGGCAGCCGTGCCCGCGGTCTGTTTGCCCTGCTGCTGACGTGCCTGGCTCTCGCGGTCGGCGTCCGCGCCGAGGTGAAGGTCGGCGAGGTGTTTCCCGACCTCGCCCGCGCCGGCCTCGTCAACCTCGCCGGCGGCGCGCTGCCGGACACCAAGGGCAAGGTCGTGCTGGTCGATTTCTGGGCCTCGTGGTGCGCGCCGTGCAAAGCGTCGTTTCCCGCTCTCGGCCGGCTGCATCGGGAACTCGGGCCCAAGGGGGTCGTGATCGTGGCCGTCGGCATCGACGAGAAGCCCGCCGCGGCGGTGGCGTTTTGGAAGCGGATGAACCCGCCGTTCGCGACGCTGCACGACGTCACGCAGAAACTCGTGCCGCAGGTGGCTCCGCCCACGATGCCGACGTCCTACCTCGTCGGCCGCGACGGCCGCGTGCGCGCGGTGCACCAGGGCTTCCACGGCGAAGCCACCGAGAAAGAGCTGCGGCGGCAGCTGGAGGCGCTGCTGGCGGAGCCCAGGTGAATTTCGATCCCATGAAAACGCGCGTGTTGTTCCTTGTCGCCGCGCTGGCTGCGGCCGGCTTCCTCTCCGGTTGCGCCCAGACCAACCTCGTCCGCGTGAAACCGTGGGAGCGCGCCACGCTGGCCGACTACACCATGCGCGCCGACCGCGATCCGCTGCATAACTCGATGGTCGAGCACCGCTACTTCTCGCGCGAGACCGCGACCGGCGGGCGTGGCGTCGGCGGGAGCGGCTGCGGTTGCAACTAGCCGCCGGGTCCGTCCGCCGCCGGCGGACCGTGCGAATCCTCGTCGCTTGACCGGCCGGGAGCCGCAGCGAATCCTCCGCCCCCAGCGGAATCCCCCCTGCTACTCCCCGGTGCCATGAGGATCCTCGTAATCGAAGACGAACGGCAGCTTGCCGGGCACATCGCCCGCGCGCTGGCCCGCTGCGGTCATTGCCTCTCGTCGCGGCACGACGGCCAGGAGGGGCTCGAGGCGGCGCTCGGCGACCCGCCCGACCTCATCGTGCTGGATCTCAACCTGCCCACGCTCGATGGCCTGACCGTGCTCGCGCGGCTCCGTGAGGCGCAGTGCGACTCGCGCGTGCTCGTGCTCACCGCGAAGAGCGAGGTCGAGCACCGCGTGAAGGGACTGCAGGCCGGCGCCGACGATTACCTCGCGAAACCCTTCGCGATGGACGAGCTCGTCGCCCGCGTGACCGCGCTCGGCCGCCGCGTCGGCGTGCCGGCCGCGTCGGAGCTGCTCAAGGTCGCCGATCTCCATCTCGACATCCGGCACCGGCGCGTGACGCGCGCGGGCAAGCCGATCGCGCTCTCGCCCCGCGAATTCGATGTGCTGCAGGTGCTGATGCAGGAGCCCGGCCGGCCCTTTTCGCGCACCGAGCTCTGCGAGCGCGTGTGGCAGCGCGACCACGAATACGATACCCGCACGGTGGAGATTTTCATCACGCGGCTGCGCAAGAAGGTCGATTCCAGCTTCGACTCGCCGCTGATCCATACCCTGCGTGGCATCGGCTATACCCTCCGCCCCGCCGAATGAACCTCCGGTCGCCGCCGTCCCCCGCGCTCCGTCTCCGCCGCCTCTCCGGCCTCCTCCTCGCGGCCGTGCTGCTCGGCGGCTCCGCCACCGCCGCGACCATCTCCGGCCGGGTGACGTTGCCGAAGACGCGCACCACGCCGGTGGTGAACCAGCGCTACGAGATCGTGGCCAAGGCCGGCGTGCTCTCGACCAACCCGCCCGTCGCCGTGGTCTACCTCGAGGGCGACTTCCCGCGGCCGGCGGTCGCACCGGTGGTCGAGATGAAGCAGAAGGATCTCACCTTCATCCCGTCCCTGCTGCCCGTGCAGCTGGGCACGCGGGTCGAGTTTCCCAACCTCGACGACGCCTACCACAACATCTTCTCGTTCTCCCCGCCGAAGCGCTTCGACCTCGGCCGCTACCGCTCGGACGAGCGGCCCGTGCCCGCGCAGACCTTCGACGTCGCCGGGCTCGTGACGCTCCGCTGCGACATCCACGAACACATGCGCGCCCTCATCCTCGTGCTCGCGACGCCCCACTTCGTGCTCACCGACGCCGAGGGCCGCTTCGTGCTCAAGGATCTCCCGGCCGGCCGCTTCACCGTGAAGGCGTGGATCGACAGCACGACCACCCGCGCGCAGCCGGTCGAACTCACGGCCGGCGCCGCGCTCCAGGTCGACTTTCCGTGAGCGCCGCCGGCGAGTCGCAGGCCCCGCGCGTGGCCGGCTTCCGCGCGAAGCTCCTGCTCGCGATGATGCTGGTGGTGTCCGCGGTGACGCTCCTCGTGCTCACCCTCGCGCAGCGGCGCCTCGCCGATACGTTCGAGAACGAACTCCGGGCCGCGTTCGAGGCCGAGCTCGAGGCCCTGGAGCGCACGCAGGAGATGCGCCACGTGGCCCTCCTCGAGCGCTGCCGCTCGCTCGTCCGCCGGCCGCGCATCCAGCAGTCCCTCGAGGAAGCGCCCGACCTGCTGTATCCGAATGCCAATGACGAGCTGCGCGACCTCACGACCGTGCCCGCGGGGGCGGACGCGCTTGCGACCCGCGGGCTGCACGCGCAGTTCTACCGCTTTCTCGACCGCTCCGGCGCGGTGATCTCGCCGCCGCAGCCGCGCTCCGAAGGCACGCTGGCGCGCGAGGTGGAAGCGCGGCTGGCGCTGCCGCGGCTGCCGGAGCGCCCCCAGCTCGGCTACGTGGCCTACCGCGGTCCGGAAGGCGCGGCGATGGTCTCGGAGATCATCGCGATGCCGATCGTCTCCAGCGAGACGCAGGCCCCGGTCGGCGCGCTGGTGCTGGGCTTCAAGCCCTTCGAGCTCACCGGCCGGCCCGGCGGCATGCGCAACGCCGTCTGGCTCGACGGCCAGTTTCATTCGCGCGTGCTCCCGGCGTCGGCGCACGCCTCGCTCACGCAGGAAGTTCGCCGCGCCAGCACCGACCCGCAGCCGGTCGGGATCGATGGCGAGCCGCACCTGCTGCTCGCGAAACGGCTGAATCCCGACTCGCTCTATCCGGAGGCGTTCGACGTGTGGGCGTTTCCGCTCGCCGGGCTGCACGCGCGGCAATCCCGCCTGCGCTGGCAGATCCTGGGCGCCGGCGCGCTGCTCCTGCTGGTCGCGCTGGCGCTGAGCCACCTGCTGGCGGCCCGCCTGTCGGCCCCGGTCGAACAACTCGCCGTCGACTCCGAGGTGAACCGGACCCAGCGGCAGCGCGCGGAGGCCGCGTTGGAGTCGACGAGTGCGGAGCTGCAGCGTTCGGCCCGTTTTTCGGCCGACGCCTCGCACCAGCTCAAGACGCCCGTCACCGTGCTCCGCGCGGGCCTCGAGGAACTCCTCGCGCGGGAAAACCTCACGCCGGCGGAGTGCGAGCAGGTTTCCGCCCTCATCCACCAGACGTATCGCCTCTCGAGCCTCATTGAGGACCTGCTGCTGCTCTCGCGCATGGATGCGGGGCGGCTCAAGCTGACCCTCGACGTGGTCGACCTGCGGGCGATCATCGAGGGGTGCCTCGACGACCTGAGCGCGCTGCCCGACGAGCTCGGGGTGGGCGTCGAGACCGAGCTGCCGGCGGCGCTGCGCGTCGTGGGCGAGAAGCGCTACACCGCGATCATCCTCCAGAACCTCCTGGAAAACGCCCGGAAGTATAACCGGCCGGGCGGGCGGATCCGGATCGCCGCGCGGATCGACGGCGAGTGGGTGCGCGTCGTGATTGCCAACACCGGACGGGCGATCGCGCGGCAGACGCAGGAGCATATTTTCGAGCGCTTCCATCGCGGCGGCGTCGGCGAGAATGTGCCCGGCTACGGGCTGGGCTTGAACCTTGCCCGCGAGTTGGCGCGGCTGCATCAAGGCGAGCTGCAATTGGTGCGCTCCGACGAACAGTGGACCGAGTTCGAGATCCGGCTGCGGCTGGCCCGCGGACGGGTGGACGTGGAGGTGCCGGCGTGAAACGGCTGCGCGCGCTCGGCGTTGCCCTGGGACTCGCGTGGGCCGGATCTCCGGCCGGCGCCTCGGAGCAGTTCTTCGACCGGCTCGAGGATACGCTCACGTTCAGCGCCCGGGACGCGTGGTTCCGCGGCCGGCTCAGCGGGCTGCTCGACCTGGAGGCGTATGCGCTGCAGTTGCCGGCGCCCGGGGTGATCTTTGCGCGCGGCGAGACGCTCTTCACGCCGCGGCTGAACCTGTTTCTCGATGCCCAGCTGGGCCACAGGCTCTACGTCTTCGCGCAGGCGCGGGTGGACCGCGGCTTCGATCCGGCGCCGGAGCGGCTGCGCCCGCGGCTCGACGAGTATGCGCTGCGCTACTCGCCGCGGCCGGGCGCGATGGTGCAGGTGGGGAAGTTTGCCACCATCGTGGGCAACTGGGCGGTGCGCCACGCGTCGTGGGCAAATCCCTTCATCACCGCGCCGGTGCCCTACGAGTATCTCACGGGCGTGTGGGACACGGAGGCGGTGCGGACGAGCAACGTCCTGCTCCAGTGGTCCCACGTGCGCGGCGCGCCACCCGGACCCGACGAGGCGGCGCGGGAGAAATCGCTGCGGCTGCCGATCGTCTGGGGGCCGAGCTACGCGAGCGGCGTGGCGGCCGCGTTGGACATCGGCGCGCTGCGGCTCGCCGCGGAGGTGAAGTCCGGCTCGCTCTCGTCGCGGCCGGAGGCCTGGGATCATTCGCGCGAGCAACGGCATCATCCCACCGTGGCGGTGCGGGCCGGCTACCGGCCCAATCCGATGTGGGATCTCGGCGTCTCGGCCAGCGGCGGCGCCTACCTGCGGGAGTTTGCGGGGCCGTTGCTGCCGCCGGGACGGCACCGCGGCGACTACCGGCAACTCGTGCTCGCGCACGACCTGGCGTTTGCCTGGCGGCACTGGCAGGTGTGGGGCGAGGTGTTTGCCGCGCGGTTCGAGATCCCGGTCGTGGGGGATGCGGAGACGGTCGCCTATTACGTGGAGACAAAATACAAGTTCACGCCCCAGTTCTTCGGCGCGGTGCGCTGGAACGAACAGCTCTTCGGCCGTATCGCGGACCGCGGCCGGAGGACCGAGTGGGGGCACCAGATCTGGCGCCTCGATCTCGCCCCGGGTTACCGCTTCACGCCGCACACCCAGCTCAAGCTGCAATACAGCCTGCAGCGCGGCGACGCGCCGCGGCGGGAGCACTCGCGCACGCTGGCCGCACAGTTTTCCCTGCGATTCTGACGCCGCATTCCGCGGCGCGATTTGCGTCGCGGTAACAGCGCTGTTACCGATTACCACTTTTGCCGGGTCTTCACCCCGCCACCGTATCGCCTCCGGATTTTCCACGCGCATGAAACTTGTCCACGAAGTGCACCGCCGTCTGCCCTGGCTCAACGTCGCCGCGGGAATCCTGCTCGTCCTGCTGCAACGCACCCCTGCGCTGCGGACGCTGCTGCAGGTGAAAGATTATGCCCTGACCTCGCGGGCGGGCGAAGTCCTGCGCGCGGTCTTCACGGCGGCGACGCTCGGGGCGATGCAGTCGCGCGCGGGAGCGACGACCTTCCGGCCCTCCTCGCCCAGCCCGGTGTCCGGGACCGTGGGACAGCCGCTGCAGTATGGGTTCACCTACACGGGAACGCCGAGCGTGCCGGCGGTATGGCAGGTGTCGGGCACGCTGCCGCCGGGCCTGAGCTACTCGCCCGCCCCCATCGCCGGCAGCATCCGGTCCGCGTCGCCCGTCATCAGCGGCACGCCCACGACGGCGGGCACGTTCACGATCACGGTGCAGGCGTTCAATGCCCAGGGACTCACGAACAACGTGCGTCACCAGATCGTCTTTCAGATCGGCGGCGGTGCGTCCGTGGCGCCGGCCATCACCACGCCCCCGCAGTCGCAGACGGTCGTCGCGGGTTCCAACGTGACCTTCTCCGTCACCGCGACCGGCAGCCCGCCGCCGAGCTACCAGTGGACCGTGAACGGCGCGGCGATTCTCGGCGCCACCAACTCCACCCTGACGCTGGCCAACGTGCAGGCCGCCAACGCCGGCAGCTACGCGGTCAACGTGAGCAACTCGGCCGTCACCACGCCCGTCGTGAGCGCGGCGGCGATCCTCACGGTCAATCCCGCCGGCGGCCCGGCGCCCGTGATCGTGGCGCAGCCGCTGAGCATCACCGCTGCCGCCGGCGGCACGGCCGCGCTTTCGGTCGTGGCGAGCGGCACCGGCAACTCCTACCAATGGCGACGCGCGGGCGCCGACCTGCCGGGCGCCACGGATGCGACGCTGATTCTCCGCAATGTGACTGCGGCCAACGCCGGCGCTTACAGCGTCAACGTGAGCGCGGGCGGAGCGCCCGTGACGAGTGCGACCGGCACGCTCGCGGTGGCCGCCGGCGAAGCCCGGCTCGCGAATCTCTCGGTGCGCACGAACCTCGCCGCCAATGCGCGCCTGATCGTCGGTTTCTCCACGACGGGCGCGAAGAACGTGCTGCTGCGCGGCATCGGCCCGACGCTCGGAGTGTTCGGGGTGGGCGGAGCGCATCCCGATCCGCGGCTCGAGCTGTTCAACTCCGCGGCGGCCATCATCGGCGAGAACAACGACTGGGGCGGGGGCGCGGCGTTGAACTCCGCGTTCTCCCTCGTGGGCGCGTTTCCGCTCACCGGGACGAGCCGCGACGCCGCGCTGCAATCCGTGATTGCCGGAGCGCACAGCGTGCATGCGACGGGCGCGAGTGCCGGCGTGGTGCTCGTGGAAGTTTACGATGCCGGGGCGGGGACCGCGGTGCGGCTCAACAACGTGTCCGCCCGCAACATCGTGGGCACGGGCGACGATATCCTGATCGCCGGCTTCGTGGTCGAGGGCACGGTGGCGAAGACGCTGCTGATCCGGGCCGTCGGCCCGACGCTCGCAAGCTTCGGCGTCGGCGGCACGCTCGCGGACCCGAAGCTCGAGATCTATTCCGGGACGACGAAGATCGTGGAGAACGACAACTGGTCGGCGGCCATCGGCGGCACGTTCGGCAGCGTCGGGGCGTTTCCGCTGGTGAACGGTTCACGCGACGCCGCGCTGGTGGTCTCGCTGATGCCGGGTGCGTATTCGGCGCAGGTGTCCGGCATCGCCGGCGGCACGGGCGAGGCGCTGGTCGAAGTTTACGAGATTCCCTGACGCACCGACGGCGCGGCGGGCGCCGTCCGGCGAAGCTCAGCCGGCTCCGAGCTTGAAGCTCGAGCTGACCTGGAAGACCGCGCTCACGATCGCAAAGGCGATGAAGCCGACGAAGATGAACACGGCCATGAGCACGCCGCTGGCGATGATCTTGGTGAACACGTTCAGCTGGTTGGAAATCGCCTTCTGATACGCGGTGGCGATCTGCTTGAGGCTGGGGACGACGTTGCCGGTGTTTTCGCCGACGGCGAGGCGGTCGAGCACGAGGTCGGGGAAGCAGCCGGTGCGCGCGAGGGCGACGGAGAGCGCCTCGCCCTCGAGCACGCGGCCGGTCGCGGTATTGAACGCCGCGCGGTGGACGGTGTTGCCGATCTGTTTCTCCGTCATGCGCAGTGCCTCGGCGGCGGTGATGCCGTTTTCGAGGAGGACCGAGAGCGTCTGGGAAAACGCGAGCACGGTCTGCGCGACGATGAACTGGCCGGTGAGCGGGAGCCGGAGCAGGAGGGCATCGGTGGCGGCCTTGCCGGCGGCGGTCTGGCGCCAGCCGACAAACGAGATGAGGGCGATGATGCCGAGGGCGAGGGTGGCGATGCCGTAGATGCTCAGGGCGAACTCCGAGGCGGAGATGAGCAGCGAAGTCGACGCGGGCATCTTGCCGCCGAGCGAGGTGAGCAGGGTCTTGAGCCGCGGCAGCAGGAACAGGAGGAAGAACAGGATCACGCCGCCCGCCACGGCGACCATGAAGATCGGATACGCGAGCGCGGCCATGAGCTGGCGGCGCAGCTCGCGCTGCTCGGTGAGGTGCTGGATGAGGCGCGCGAGGGTGTCGTTGAGCGAGCCGGTCGCCTCGCCGGCCTGGATCAGGTTGGTGATCGAGGGATCGAAGATGTGCCCGTAGCTCGCCATCGCACGCGAGAGCGGGGCGCCTTCGCTGATCTGCTCCCAGATGCCGGCGCAGAGGGTGCGCAGCCGGGGCTCCTTGATGCGGACCGACAGCAGGCGCACCGCCTCGCCGGCGGAAAGGCCGCTGGTGGCGAGGTCGTGGAGGGCCTCGAGGAAAGGCAGGCACTCCTGCTTGCGCGGCGCCGCCGGGCCGGTGCTGGCGCGCGAGCTGCGGCCGTTGCCCGGCGCGGCGGCGGCGGCTTTGGCTGCGGTTTTGGCACCGCCCTTTGTCGCCTTGGCTGCGGCGACTTCGTTGACCGCCGAAACCTGCAGGCCGCGGGCCGAGAGAATCCGCAGGGCGTCCTTGCGCGACGGCGCCTCGAGGTCGGCGGAAATGGCGCTGCCGGAGCGATCGCGGGCGGTGTAGGCGAAGCGGGGCATGGCTCAGCTTCGCCTACTTCTCGGTCACGGTGATCACGCGGAGCACTTCGTCGAAGGTCGTGTGGCCGGCCTTCACCTTTTCCCAGCCGCTCTGGCCGAGGGTGCGCATGCCGTGCTTGCGGGCACAGTCGGCGAGGGTGCGCGTGCTCTCCCGTTTCAGCACGAGCTCGTGCATCTCCTCGTTGAGGCGGAAGATCTCGAAAATGCCGATGCGGCCGCGGTAGCCGGTGCCGCGGCAGCGGTCGCAACCGACGGGCGACTTCAGCAGCTCGAGGTCCTCGGCCTCCTTCGGATCGCAGCCGAGGATCGCGAGATTTTCCTGCAGCTTGACCCGGGTGATCGGCGCGGGGCGGGAGCACTCGGGGCAGAGCCGGCGCACGAGGCGCTGGGCGATGACGAGCTCGATGGCCGAGGCGACGAGGAAGGGCTCGATGCCCATGTCGACGAGGCGCGTGATGGCGCCGGGCGCGTCGTTGGTGTGGAGCGTGGAAAACACCAGGTGGCCCGTGAGCGAGGCGCGGATCGCGATCTCGGCGGTGTCCTTGTCGCGGATTTCGCCGACCATGATCACATCGGGATCCTGGCGCAGCACGTGGCGCAGTGCGTCGGCAAACGTGAGCCCGATTTCCGGGCGGACCTGCATCTGGTTCACGCCGGGGACTTCGTATTCGATCGGGTCCTCGATGGTGATGATGCGCAGATCGGTGGAATTGATCTTCCGGAGAAACGCGTTGAGCGAGGTGCTCTTGCCGGAGCCGGTGGGGCCGGTGACCAGGATGATGCCGTGCGGGTAGTCGAGGATGTTGGTGATCTGCTTCTGCTCCTCTGCGCTCATGCCGAGACGGTCCATCGTGTAGGCTTCCTTCTTCTGGTTGAGGAGGCGGAGCGAGATGGACTCGGCGTAGATCGTGGGAACGGTCGAGACGCGGATATCGAGGACCACGCCGCCGGCCTTGAAATTGATGCGGCCGTCCTGCGGCAGGCGTTTCTCGGAGATGTTCATCCGCGCCATGATCTTGAGGCGGGAGATGATCGCGTCCTGGAACCGGAGCAGATTTTCCGGCACCGGCACGGGCACGAGCAGGCCGTCGACGCGGTAGCGGATGCGGAGCTGGCCTTCCTGCGGTTCGAAATGGATGTCGGTCGCCTGGTCCTCGATGGCCTGCGAGATGACGTCGGTGACGAAACGCACGACTGCCGCATCCTCGTCGACGACTTCCTCGGCTTCCTTCTGGGCCTCGGGTGCGACGTAGCTCTCGTCGGAGTCGTCGAGGGAGCCGGAGCCGACGCCGAAGTTTTCGATGATCAGCTGGTGCACGCGTTCGGCGACGGCGAGGTGCCAGACGAGCGGGCGCTGCGTGAACGTCCGGATCCAGTCCGTCATCACCGCGTCGGGCAGCCAGGCGGACGCGAGGTGGAGGGGAGAATCGGGGGTTGAGAGTTGAGAGTTGAGAGACGGGTCCGCCTCGGCGGCGCCGTCGGCGCTGCGGGGGCGGATCGGGATGATCTGATACTCGTGGACGAGGCGGGCGGGCAGGAGGCCGCGGGCCTCGGCGTCGGTCTCGAGATTGCTCGCGACATCGAGGCCGGCGGCCTCGGCGAGTCGGACGAGCACCTCGGCTTCGGGTCGGCCGAGCGCGGCGGCGAGCGTCTCGAGCCGCTTCTCGCGCGCGGCTTCGGCGACGGCCTGGCGCTGCTCGTCGGAGAGGGCGGCAGCGAGCGACGCCGGCAAGGTTTCCTGGGCGAGAACGGTCATGGCGCGGGGAGGGAGCCGCGGACGCTCAGCGGCCGAGGAGGCGGTCGACGACGGAGTCGGGCACCGGTTTGTAATTCGGATCGAGCGTGCCGCGGATGGCGGGGCCGGGCGGGAGCCGGTCGATGCGCTTGAAGGCGTCGGCGTTGTCCACGGCGGGATCGTTTACGAGCACGGTGGGCCGGATGAAGAGGACGAGCTCGGCGCGGTTTTCGCTGCGTCTGCGCGAGCCGAAGATGTCGCCGAGGATCGGGATCGGGCCGAGGCGGTTGGACTCGCGGACGTTGGTGTTCTTCCGGAAGCCGGAGAGCACGAGCACGTCGCCGGACTTGGCGGTGACGTAGTTCGTCGATTCGCGGCGGCCGATGATGTATTGCTGGTTCTGGTCGACCTGGACGGTGCCGGTGACGTCCTCGATCGTCTGCTCCATCTCGAGCTGCACGGTGCCGTCGGGGCCGATGAACGGGGTGACGGTGAGGCGGGTGCCGATCTGCTGCTGGGTGACGGTGGAGCTGGAGGCGAGGCCGGTGGTGGCGCCGGCGGCGGACTGGATGGTGCCGGTGACGACGGGGCGGGTCTCGCCGCTGAAGAAGATGGCTTTCTTGCCGTGGCTCGTGGTGACCGAGGGCACGGTGATGATGGAGTTGTTGCGTTTGCGCGGCGTGGTCTTGATCGCGATCTCGGCGGCGAGATCCATGGGCGGGCTGACGGTGCCGGGGCGGCTGATGACGCCGTTGGTGATGGCGACGGTGGTCTCGCTGCCGGAGAAGCCGACGAGGCGGTCGCCCTCGACCTTGAGGCCGAGCGCGCTGATGCCGGACTCGTGGTTGTCGTCGAGCGTGACCTCGGCGATGACGACCTCGAGGCGCACCTGGCGGAGCACGATGTCGAGTTTCTCGATCAAGGCGCGGACGAGGCGGATATCGTCGGAGGTGCCGGAGACGACGACGGAGTTGGAGCGGTCGTCGTTCACGACGGTCATGAACGCGCTGAACTCGTTGGCGCCCTCGTTGCTGTTGCTGGCGGAGACGATGTTGGGCCCGGCGGGCTGGGCCGCGGCGCCGGGCGCGCCCGGCGCGGGCGTGGGCTGGGCGGGCTGGTTGGGCATGCCCGGGCGGACGCTGCCGGCGTTCTGGCGCTGGGCGGCGGTGGTCTGGCCGGTGATGATGCGGTTGAGGACGGTGACGACGTCGGCGGCCTTGGCGTTCTTGAGATAGATGACGTCGTTGCGCGTGTTGGGGTCGGCGCGCTGGTCGAGCCGCTTGATGAGGTCGTCGAAGAACTCGTGCTGGCGGGGATCGGTGACGAGGATGATCTGGTTGGTGCGGTCGTCGGCGCTGTAGGTCGTGGCGGAGCCGAGCTGGGTCTGGAGGGTGCCGGTGAGGATGGAGCGGAGTTTGCCGACGACGTCGGAGGCCTTGGATTCGGTGAGCTGGTAGAACTTGGGCTTCATGCCCGACATCACGGGGCGGTCGAGCTGCTGGAGCAGGCGTTCGACGCGTTGGAGGTTGCTGATGGAGTCGGTGATGAGGAGGGCGTTGGCGTTGGGCAGGATGACGGGGCCGCCGTAGAACGCGTTGAGGACCGGCTGGAGGAGGCCCTGGACCTCGTTGGCGCGGGCGAACTCGAGTTGGAACAGCTTGCTGGCGGCCTTGCCGCTGGCGGCGAGCCCGAGCGTGGAGCCGTCGATCATGAGCGGCGCCTCGGAGCGGACCTGGTTGGTGTTGACGACCTTGAGGAAGCGTTCGCCGAGCGGGGCGATGCCGATGTTGTTCAGGGCGAGGACGGTCTCGATGGCGAGGATGGCCTCGGATTTCGGCAGGGGCTTGGTGAGGCGGAGATTGTAGGTCGCGGTCTGGAGCTGCGCGGGGCGGAGGACGATCTTGCCGGTGAAGTTCTCGAGGGCGGTGAGGACGGTATCGATGTCGGCGTCGGGCAGCTTGAGCTGGACGAGCTCCTCATCGGGCTGGCCGGGGCGGCCGGGTTGCGCGGGGGAGTTGGCGGCCGACGGGGCGGGATTGGCCGGCAGCGGGGGCGGAGTCTGCGCAAACGCGGGGGTGGCGAGGGCGGAAACGAGCAGGGGCCACAGACGGGCGGAACGCGAAGTCATGCTGGAGTGGGAGATTGAGTGGGCGAACATCGCGCCGGAGCCGGGGAAGAGAAGCCAAAGCGCCGGGATTGTAAACGGTCTTGTCTGGCCGGTTGAGACGGCATTTTTCCGCAAAAGTTGCCGCGGAATTCCCGCGGAAATCGGGGCGTTTTGCGCGGCGGCGGGCGGGGTGGCGGCGCGGGGCGCGGGCGGATTTGCCGCTTGCGGGGGCGCGCGGCCGACGGCAACGCTGCCGCTTTACGATGCCGAACACGTTCGGGAAACTCTTCACGGTCACCACCTGGGGCGAAAGCCACGGGCCGGCCGTCGGTGCCGTGGTCGATGGTTGTCCGCCGCGGCTGCCGCTCGAGGTCGCGGAGATCCAGGCGGAGCTCGACCGGCGGCGGCCGGGGCAGAGCGACATCGTGACGCCGCGCAAGGAGGAGGATCGCGTGGAGATTTTGTCGGGCGTCTTCGAGGGCCGCACGACCGGGACGCCGATCTCGCTGCTGGTGCGCAATGCCGATCACCGGTCCGGCGCCTACGACGAGATGCGGGACAAGTTCCGGCCGTCGCACGCCGACTTCGCGTATCAGGCGAAGTATGGCATCCGCGACCATCGCGGCGGCGGGCGCAGTTCGGCCCGCGAGACCGTCGGCCGGGTGGCGGCGGGAGCGATCGCGAAGAAGATTCTGCAGCACGGCCTCGGCGGCGGGACGGGAGGCGTGGAGATCCGGGCTTTTCTGACGCAGGTGCACGACATCGTGACGCCGGCGGAGGCGTTGGTGGAGTTCCCGACGCTGGCGCAGGTGGAGGCGACGCCGGTGCGTTGCCCGCATCCGGAGACGGCGGCGCGGATGATCGAGCGGATCAAGGCGGTGCGGAGCGAAGGCGACTCGGTGGGCGGCGTGATCGAGTGCCGCATCCGCGGCGTGCCGGCCGGGCTGGGCGAGCCGGTGTTTGACCGCCTCGAGGCGGATCTGGCGAAGGCGATGTTGTCGCTGCCGGCGACGAAGGCCTTCGAACTCGGCAGCGGTTTCGCGGGCGCGCGGCTGCGCGGCAGCGAGCACAACGATCTTTTCGAGACCCGCGACGGCCGCGTGCGCACGCAGACGAACCGCAGCGGCGGCACGCAGGGCGGCATCAGCAACGGCGAGGAGATCGTGTTTCGCGTGGCGTTCAAACCGACCGCCACGATCCTGCAGCTGCAGAAGACGGTCGACGTGCACGGCGCGGAGACGGAGCTGATGGGCCGCGGACGGCACGACCCGTGCGTGGTGCCGCGGGCGGTGCCGATCGTCGAGGCGATGGCGGCGCTGGTGCTCGTCGATCACTGGCTGCGGCACGCGGCGCAGAACCGGACCTGCGCGTTCTGAGCGGCGGGGTTCGCCGGGGCGGTGTCTTGTCTTTGGCGGCGGCCTCGCTTCCTCTTCGCGGCATGTCAGCGGAGAACGCGAAACCTCTCGTCTATTTGATCCTCGGTGCGACCGGCACGGGCCGGCGCGACGTGGTGGCCGATCTCATCACGAGCGGACTGGAAGGCACGGACCGCGCGGCGGTGCTGCTGCCGGAAGCCGAGGCGCCGGATGCGGCCGATGCGCGCCTGCCGGCGGTGGCGCGGTGGCGGTGGATCGAGGAAGGGGCCATCGCGGCGACGCTGCCGGAGGGTGCGACGCATGTGTTTTTCCTCGTGGATGGCCGGCGCAACCCCGTCGACCAGATCGAGGTGTTCAAGCCCTGGCTCGAGGCGCAGGGCGCGGAGATCGGGCGCGTGATCTGTGTCGTGCACACGCAGCTCGCGGAGAAGCACCCGGCGCTGCTGGCGTGGTTTGAGGCCTGCGTGCATTTCGCCGATGTCGTGCTGCTGAACCGGCGTGAAGGCGTGGAGAACAAGGCGCTCAGCGACTTCCTGAATCATTTCAAGAAGCAGTATTATCCGTGTCACTTCGAGCTGCTGAAGGACAACCAGGTGAAAAACCCGGCGCTCGTGCTCGAGCCGCAGGCGCGGCGGATGTCGCACGTCTTCGACGAGGAGCAGGACTGGATCTTCACCAACGCCGAGGGCGAGGAGATCGACGAGCAGGAGGATACGGACGACGAGGAGATCGAGGCGAAGCCGGAGGAGGATCCGTATTTCGCGCGGCGCAACGGCGGCCGCCGGCTGAAGGAGATTCCGAATATCGCGGACTTCCTCTGAGCTGGATTCGGTCGACGGAGAACCGCGGATTTCGCGGATGGCGCGGATAAATCACCGACCCGCCCTGTGAGCTTGCGTCTCGAGCGTCTCCCCCAAGTCGAATGCCAGCTCGATCCGCAGTAGAACCATCTGCGGCATCCGTGAAATCCGCGGTTCAAAATGCCTTCCCGAGCGGCGCGCCGCGGGCGCCGTTCGGTCGGCCGCCGCTCACGCGGCGGGTCCGCGGCGGAAGTGCGCCTGAAATTCGGGCAGCTTCATCGCGGCCCAAAGCTGGAAGAACAGCCGCGGCCGCATCAGGTAGAACAGCGCACAGAACCGGCTCAGCGCCTGGCCCGGTGGCACGCCCCACCACACGAGCGCGCCGGTCGTGCCGAACAAGGCGGCGAGCCCGAGCGTGACGACGTAGGCCTTCGGGCTGAAGGCGATCGGCAGGTCGCGCGTGGTGAAGTGCACGACCGCGACCGCCGCGCCGGTCGCGCCCGCCACGGCCCAATGGGCGCGGGCGAGCAGGACGACGGGCGGCGGCCGGGGCATGCGCGGGGGGCGCGGCGCGCGGGCGGCCTTACTTCGCCGCGGCGACCGCGGTGGCAAACGCCTTGGCCTTGGCCGTGATCGCGGCCCAGTTCCGCTCCTTGAAGGCTTTGCCGTCGACGAGCGAACTCCCCGCGGCGACGGCAAACGCGCCGGCCTTCAGGAAGTCGCCCACGTTGTTCTCGTTCACGCCGCCGGTCGGCACCATCTCGACCTGCGGGAGCGGGGCCTTCACGGACTTGATGTAGTTGGGGCCGAAGAACTCGGCGGGGAAGATCTTCGCGGCGTCGGCGCCGGCTTCCCACACGGTGATGATCTCGGTGGGCGTGAACGCGCCGCAGAAGATCGGCACGCTGTAACGTTTGCAGACCTCGATGACGTCGAGCCGGACGCCGGGGGTGACGACGAACTTGGCGCCCGCGAGGATGCCGGCGCGGGCGGTCTCGGCATCGAGCACGGTGCCGAGGCCGAAGAGGAAGTCGGGCAACTCGGCGGTCGCCTTCTCCAGCATGCGGATCGCGCCGGGGGTGGTCATCGTGAGTTCGATGCTCGTCAAGCCGCCCTCGGCGAGGGCCTTGGCGCAATCGAGGAGGCCGTCGGGCGAATCGGCGCGGATGAGCGCGATGACCTTCTCGGCTTTGAACTTCGCGAGGATGGCGTCTTTTTTCATGGCGGCGCCGACGCTGGGCGAGCGGGGCGCGCGAGGCGAGCCGCGCGTTGTCGGACGGTGCCCGGGCGGTGCCGGGCCGGCCGGCGGGCTCAGTAGCCGGCGGCGACGTTGGTGCGCCGGGGGTCGGCGAGACCGGTGAGGGTGCCGTCGGCGTTGCAGACGATGACGTTGAGGCCGCCGAAATAGAGGCCGGTGCCGGCGGGTTCGCGCAGGGTTACGCGCCAGCCGCGCTCCTGCAGTGCGAGCGCCTCCGGTTGCGGAAACGACTGTTCGGCTTCGAAGGCCTCCACCTCGTCGCGGCGGAACGGAGCGGAAAAATGGATACGCGTGTCGCCGATCGCCGCGGCGAGCGGCCGGCCGAGCGCCAGGTGGTCGAACAGGACCTGGAGCATCGCCGTGGGGATCCGCGAGGAGCCCGGGAGGCCGAGGGCGAAGGCGGGCTTGCCGCCGCGCAGGACGATGGTGGGCGCGATCGTGCTGCGCGGGCGTTTGCCGGGCGCGACGTAATTGGGGGTCTCGGGGCCGATGAACGCGAAATTGCTCATCGAGTTGTTCATCACGACGCCGGTTCCGGGCGGCACGACGCCCGCGCCGAAATGGAGGCTCTGCGATTGGGTGGCGCAGACGATGTTGCCGAAACGGTCGGCGACGACGAAGTGGGTGGTGGAGGCGGTGGGATCCTCCGTGGCGCCGGAAAGATCGCGCGCGGCCGTCTTGCGCGGCTTGGGGCCGGCGGCGGCTTGCTCGCGCAGGGCGGCGATGGCGCGGGGGGAGAGGAGTTCCGCGACGTCGGCGGGCGACTGCGGCACGTCGCCGACCTTGAGCGCGATGTTGGGCAGGGCGGCGCGCCAGAGGCGGCCGATGCGGTCGAGCGTCTCGGCGCGGTGCAGCGGGCCGGTGAACGTCTCGTTTTCCACGGCCTTGAGGATCGGGAGAAACAGCGCGGCGCCGCTGGTCGGCGGCGGGCCGGCGAAGAGCGTGTAGCCGCGGAAGTCCATGCGCACCGGCGCGGTGATGCGCGCGCGGTAGTCGGCGAGATCGGCGGGCGTGATCACGCCGCCGCCGCGCTGGGCCGCGGACACGATCGCCGCGGCGACCGGGCCGCGGTAGAAGCCGTCGCGCCCGCCGCGCGCGAGCGCCTCCATGGTGCGGGCGAGATCGGGATTCGGCAGCAGGGAGCCGACGGCGGGGAGTTGGCCGTTGGGCAGGTAGAGGCGGGCGATCTCGGCGTCCCCGCGGCGGAGTTTTTTCTCCTGCTCGGAAAACAGGTCGCGCGTCTTCGGCAGGATGCGGAAGCCGTCGCGGGCGAGGGTGATCGCGGGGGCCACGGTCTCGGCCCACGGCCGGGAGCCCCAGCGCTCGTGGGCGGCCCAGAGTCCGGCGGCGAGGCCCGGGACGCAGACGGCGCCGTAGCCGTAGCTGCGCTGCTCCTCGGGGCGCTTGAGATATTCGCGGACGTCGAGGGAGCCCGCGGCGTCCATGGCATCGACCGCGTGGACCTGGCCGGTCTTCGCCTCGTAGAAGAGCAGCATCAATTTGCCGCCGAGGCCGGAGCCGTAGGGTTCGGCGACGCCGACGGCGAGGGAGGTGGCGACGGCGGCGTCGACGGCGTTGCCGCCGGCCTGGAGGACGGCGAGGCCGGCGGCGGCGGCCTGCGGGTGGGCGGCGACGACCATGCCTTGGCGGGCGGTGACGGGTTCGACGGTGACGGGGACGGCGCGGGCGGTCAGGGCAAGCGCGGACAGCAGAACCAGAATCGCAGGGCGCATGGCGCGGAGGCTGCGAAACGCGCGGGGCGATGCGATGGAAAAGGCGCGGGTCACCGCTCCGGGCGCGGCGGGTGGCGGGGATTATCGGATTGGGTTTCGCGGCGCGGTGGGATTCAACCGCCGTTTGGCATGAAGGAAACGCTGGCCCGAGCGCAGGCGATGCTGCGGCAGCCCGATTTTGCGGGGCTGCTGGGCTGTGCGTTCGTGCTCGGAACCGGGCACTCGTTTGTGGCGCCGTTTCTTTCGTTGTGGGGCACGAAGGAGATCGGGCTCTCCCCGGAGATGTTCGGGCTCTACATGACGGCGGCGTCGCTCAGCTCGATCGTGGTCTCGACGACATTGGCGCGCTGGTCCGATTCGCATCTCGCGCGGAAGACGGTGCTGCTGCTCGGGGGCAGCGGCGGGGCGCTGGCGTATGCGACGTATGCGTGGGTGCGCGATCCGTGGGTGCTGATCGCGGTCGCGTGCACGCTGCTGGCGGTGCAGGGCGTGTGTTTCTCGCAGCTCTTCGCCCACACGCGGGAGCGTTTCCACGCCGGCGAGGTGGGCGGGATGCCGGCGGGGTTTCTCACCAGCGTGGTGCGCGTGTGCTTCTCGCTGGCGTGGACGGCGGGGCCCTCGGTGGGGGCGTGGATGATGGTGCAGCACGGTTTCCGCGGCTTGTTCCTCGGGGCGGCGACGCTGTTTGCGCTCTTCGTGGCGGGCGTGGCGTGGTTCGTGCCGCATGAGCCGCGGACGGCGCAGGCCAAGGCGGCGGTGCGCGAGCCGATGTGGCGGGTGCTGACGCGGGGCGACATCCTCGGGGTGTTCGTGGCGTTCCTGTGCGTGTTTGCGGCGCACACGATCAACATGCTCAACCTGCCGCTCGTGATCACGCAGCAGCTCGGCGGCACGGGGCACGATGTGGGCATCGCGTTCGGGCTCGGGCCGCTGGCGGAGCTGCCGCTGATGCTGTGGTTCGGCCTGCTCGCGGCGCGCGGGCACCAGCTCGGGCTGATCCGTTTCGGGGCGGCGGCGACGGTCGTCTATTTCCTGCTGCTGCTCGCGGCGCGGGCGCCGTGGCACGTGTTTCCCCTGCAGATCCTGCACGGGTTGTCGTTCGCGGTGATCTCGAATGTGGCGATCGTGTTTTTCCAGGACCTGCTGCCCGGGCGCGCAGGGCTGGCGACCGCGATCTTCTCCAGCTCCGCGAGCCTGGGAAATCTGGTGGGTTACCTGAGTTTCGGGGTGCTCGTGCAGCCGGTGGGTAACCGCGGGATGTTTGCCGTCTCGGCCGGGCTCACGGCGGTGACGCTCGCGATCATGCTGCGCTACCGGCGGCGCGCCTGACGCGCGAATACGCATTTGCCAAGCGCTGCGGCGCGTGGCGACGTCAGCAGGTCGGCGGAGCCCGCGCACCGGAAGCGTGGCAGCGGCTCCACGGCTCCACCCCACACCCCATGAAAATCCGCTCTGCCTGGTCTGGTCGTCTGCTGTCTTGCGCCGTGCCGATCGCCGCCGCCGTCTCGCTCCACGGTCAGGCCGTCGCGCCGGCGCCGGTCCAGCCGCCGGCGGCGTCAACCTCGCCCGTGGTCGAGCTGAGCCCGTTCACGGTGAACACGGACAAGGACGTCGGCTACTCGGCCGAAAACACGCTCGCCGGCAGCCGCCTCAACGCCCGGCTGCGCGACACGGCGGGCTCGGTCTCGGTGTTCACCAAGGAGTTTCTCGACGACCTCGCCATCACGGACATCGCGGGACTGCTCGATTACACGGTGAACTCCGAACTCGACACCAACGCGTGGCAGGCGGGCAACGGGCAGAATCCGATGATCACCGGCGAGAATCTCCTCAGCCGCACGATCATCCGCGGCCTCGCGGCGAGCCAGGGCATGGATTACTTCATGAGCATCACGAACGGCGACCCGTATCGCGTCGGCCGCTTCGAGGATACGCGCGGGCCCAACAGCATTCTCTTCGGCATCGGTGCGCCCGGCGGCCTGCTCAACCAATCCTCCAAGGTCGCGACGCTCGGCCGCGACAACGCCAACCTGCGCTACGGCTTCGGCTCGTGGGAGCGCAACCGCGTCGAGGCGGATGCGAACAAGGTGCTGGTGAAGAACAAACTCGCCGTCTCGCTCGCCGCGCTGGACCAGGAGAACGGCGGCTGGCGGCAGTTCGATTTTCAGGACAAGGAGCGGATCTTCGGTGCGGTGACGTGGCGGCCCACGCGCACGCTTTCGATCCAGGCGATGGGCGAGCTCGGGCGCGACGACAGCGCGGTGATGAAGACCATGCCGCCCACGGACGAGTTTCTCGCCTGGTATGACCACCGGCAGGCGCGGGGCGTCGGCGCGGTCACGGTCGTGCCCGTCAACGCCGCCCCCACCGCCGCGATGCTCGCGATGGGCATCGTGGGGCGAAACGGAAATTTCGGCGGCCTCAACCGCCGCCCCACGCTGATCGAGAACAACGGGCAGGTCTTCGACGCGATCGGCATGTATATCACCGGCAGCTACAACAACGCCGCGGTCCGCGCGCCCGATGGCACGCCCGGCGTCGCCGGCACCTCGCTGATGGTGAATGACCCCGCGCTCTATCCGCGCTGGGCCAACGCCGGCGGCGCGGGCATGCGGCGTCAGCAGAAGCTGCACAATTTCACCGTGACGGCCGACTGGCAGGCGACGCGCAATCTCTCGGTCAACCTCGCGACGCACTACCAGTCGACCGATCTCGTGAGCCGCATCCTCGTCGGCAACGATCCCACGATCCGCGGCGACCCGAACCGCGTGCTCGGGCTCGGCGGTCCCGACAATCCCTACGCCGGCCGGCTCTACGTCGACGGCAACTGGCGCGGCGACTTCCACCACGGCGATTACCGCGAATCGCGGCTCTCCGCCTCCTACAATCTCGACACCAAGCGCAAGTGGCTCGGCCGCCACCGCGTCGCGGCGTCGGGCTCCGTTTCGCGTCAGGCCGACATCCATGCGCTCTCGTGGCTCGTGCTCGGCGGCTCGCCCTTCAACGCGGTGCCGACGAACGCCAACAACCGCGTGGCGGTGCGAAACTACTTCACCGACGGCGATCTCGGCACGTATCGCGCCGGCGACTGGCGCGTGCTGCCGAAGCAGATGAACTTCGGCGGCCGCGCCTACGACCTCGTCTTCGCCAACGACGATGCGGGCGCCAACAACAGCGGCATGCGGCAGGACATGGATTCGCTGCTCGGCGTGCTGCAGAGCTATTTCGGCGACGACAAGCTCGTCACCACCGTCGGCTACCGGCTCGACCAGGTGAAGATCACGCAGCTGGGCTACGCGCGCGATGCCCTGCTCGGCGACGTGATCGACGCCGATCCGGCGAAGGCGACGGTGACGAAGCTCACGGCGAAGACCCTCTCGGTCGGCGGCGTTTATCACGTCACGCCGTGGTTTTCGCTCATCGCCAACCGCTCCTCCAACGTCGGCGTGCCGCCGCTGGCCCGCACGATCTTCCCCGACGGCAATCTCGCCCCGCTTTCGAAGGGCAAGGGCCAGGACTACGGCATCGGGCTCGATCTGCTGGAAGGCCGGATCAGCGCGCGTTTCGTCTATTTCACCGCGAGCGAGAAGGGCCGCATCACCAGCGCAGGTCTCGGCGGGGCGCCGGCCCGCAACTCGCGCGTCGCCCAGGCGTTCGCGAGCGTGCTCGTCGGCCCGGGACGGCCGATCTCGGCCGCGGACTGGACGCCGATCCTCCGCTCGCTGACGCCGCCGGCCAACGCGATCTCGTCCGACTTCACCTCCGAAGGCTACGAGGCGCGGATCACGACCAACCTCACGCGCAGCTGGCGGCTGGTGTTCAACTACTCCTATACCGACTCCGGCCGCACCAATCTCGCGAACGAGATGGCCGACTGGTATGGCCTGAAGTCCGCCGAGGGCGTGATGCTCGTGCAGGGCGTGCGGCAGGATGCGAGCGGCCGCTACGTGGTCGACCCGTCCGCGTATGCCGCGGGCGGCACGGTCGCGAAATGGCTCGAGCTCGCCGCGCGGCACCCCGAGGCCAATGCGTCCGCGCTCGCGACCGGCGCCAACAACGTGACCGTTGCGCAGGAGATCTTCGACCTCACCGACGCACTCAACGACGAGAAGCTGCTGCAGGAAAAACGCTGGGGCGTGCGGCCGCACAAGATCAGCTTCTTCACGGCCTACGATTTCAAGCAGGGCTGGCTGAACGGCTTCACGGTCGGCGGCGGCTGGCGCTGGCGCAGTGCCAACGTGATCGGATCCAACTCCGCGGGCGGCGAAATCACGGGCCGGGTGATTCAGGCCGCGGACGCGATGATGGCCTACTCCACCAAGATCAAAGGGCTGCCCGGGCGCGTGCGCTTCCAGGTGAACGTCTCGAATCTCTTCGACGAGACGAACATCATTCCCGTGCGGCTCTCGACCAGCGATGCCAATCCGGACGGCTTCCTGCTGCCGGGCGGTCGCGGCATCGCCTACAGCCGCTACGATCTGGTCGCGCCGCGCGAATTTCGTTTCACCACCACGTATTCGTTCTAGGCGCCGGGCGCGATCCGGCCCGCGCGGCGACCTCAGTGCGCCGAACTGCCGCGGGGCGCGTGCGGCTGGATGAGCGCCTGCACGGCCGGGTGACTCAGCCGGCGGTCGGCGGTGATGGCGAAGAACTGTTCCCGGCATTTCTCCGTCGCGCCGATCAGGCGCAGGGAGAACCGGTCCACCGCTTCATCGCCGACGAGGGACGGCACGGGAATGAAGCCGCGGCCGTCGGAAGCCATGACCTTCATCAACGCCGCGTCCTCGAACTCCGCCACGATCCGCGGGCGGATCCCGAGGTCGTGGAACCAGCGGTCGAGCGAACGCCGCAGGCCGGTGCCTTCGGCCGGCAGCAACGCGGGCGCGCCGTGGAGCGAGCGCGGGAAGCCCTTGCGCAGCGAAGGCGCGAGCCGCGGCGCGGCGCAGAACGTGACGCCGCAGTCGCCGAGCGAGTGGTTGAAGACGCGGACCTTGAGGCTGCCCGGGGCCGGCTCGTCGGCGAGGACCACATCGAGCCGGTGCGCGGCGAGCTGGCCGAGCAGGTCCTCGACCTTTCCCTCGCGGCAGATGACGTGCACGCTCTGCTCCATGCGGAAGACGGGCTCGAGAATCTGCTGGGTGACGAGCTTGGGAAACGAATCGGCGACGCCCACGTGCAGCCGGAGCGCGCGGGCGGTGGGGCGCTGCTTGAGCGCGCTGGTGAGTTCGCGGCCGAGCGAGAAGATCTCCTCGGCGTAGCGCAGGGCGATCTGGCCGGACTCGGTGAGGACGTTGCTGCGGCCGCTGCGGCGGAAGAGTTTTTCGCCCAGCGCCTCCTCCAGTTCGCGGATCTGCGCGGAGATCGAAGGCGCCGAGACGTTGAGTCGGGCGGCGGCCCGGCGGAGGCCGCCCTCGCGCGCGACGGCCCAGAAATAACGCAGGTGATGATAATTCAGCCAGTCCACGGTAATCGTTAGGATTAACCTAACGAACGCTGTCAAACACCGTATTATTCGGAGCGGGGTGGTGGTGCTACCTTCGCCGCCGTGAACATCATCCTTCAAGCCCGCCACTCCCGTTACCCGCTCTCCGTCTCGACGCTGCTCGAGGAGTCCCTGCTGGCGCTCGGCGAGCGCTGCCGGGCCGAGGAGGCCATCGTCCGTCTCACGGACGAGCGGGAGGCGAGCCCGCGTTATCAGGTGGTGATCTCGGTGCGGCTGCCCGGACCCGATCTGCATGCCTCCGGCTGCGATCATACGGTCGCGGTGGCGGCGCGGAAGGCGCTGCGCGTGCTCGAGACACAGATCGAGGCGCGCGCCGGGCGGCGCGAGCAGCGGCGGCGGAGCAACCTGCAGGTGCCGGCCACGGCGCGCACCGGTCGCTCCTGGTAAGTAGCTAGTTTCTCCCTCCTTTTCCCAATCCGATGCCTGCTTTGTTTCCGTTCGCCGATTACTGGTGGTTTTATGCGCTGTTCACCCTCGGGGTTCTGGCGCTGCTCGCGCTGGACCTCGGGGTCTTTCACCGCGAGGCCCACGAGGTCAAATTCAAGGAGGCCCTCACGTGGAGCTGCGTGTGGATCTCGCTCGCGCTGCTGTTCGCGCTGGGCTTCTGGCAATACGCGCAGTGGAAGCTGCCGCAGGATCCCCGGCTGATCGCGGCCGGCGTGACGGCGGTGGAAGCCGCCGCGATGGCGGATCGGGCGGGACTCGAGTTCCTGACCGGTTTCGTCATCGAGAAGTCGCTCTCGGTCGACAACATCTTCGTCTTCGTCGTCGTCTTCAGCTTCTTCGCGATTCCGGCGAAGTATCAGCACCGCGTGCTGTTCTACGGCATCATCGGCGCGCTGGTCTTCCGCGTGATCTTCATCGCGCTCGGCTCGGTGCTGCTGCAGTGGCAGTGGGTCATCTGGTTCTTCGGCGCCTTCCTGATTCTCACGGGCATCAAGATCCTCTTCGCCCCGGAAAAGCCGATCGATCCCGAGCGTAATCCGGTGATCAAGCTGCTGCGCCGGTTGATGCCGGTCACGCCGCAGCTGCAGGGCGACAAGTTCTTCCTGCGACTCAACGGCGTGCTCCACGCCACGCCGCTGCTCGTGGCCCTGGTCTTCATCGAGGTGAGCGACATCGTCTTCGCGATCGACTCCGTGCCCGCGATCTTCGCGATCACGAAGGAGCCGCTGATCGTCTTCACGTCGAATGTCTTCGCGATCCTCGGTCTGCGGGCGCTGTTCTTCCTGCTGGCGGGTGCGGTGCACCGGTTCCGCTACCTCAAATACGGTCTCGGTCTCATCCTCGTCTTCGTCGGCCTGAAGATGGTCTGGCTGAACGATGCCTTCGGCGGGAAGTTCCCCGTCACCTGGTCGCTCGGCATCATCGGTTCGATCCTCACGGTCACGGCGATCGTCTCGCTGATCGCTTCCCGCAACACGCCGCCGCCTGCCGGCGCCATCCCGGTCGAACGTTCCTGAACTGTCCGTCATTTCCCTCCCCAACTATGCCTACACAACTCCAAGCTCGTCCTGTCCGCACCTCCGGCGTCTCGATCCCCGACACGCTCAACCGCTACCTCTCCGCCAACTCGCGCGACGACCTCGCGGGCACCGCGCAATACGTCGATGGCGGCGCGGAGCTCGTCACCCACACCGCGATCAACGCCCTGCGCAAACTGCGGCCCGCGCTGCAGGCGAAGATCGACGCGCTCGAGGAGTCCGAGCACCTGCGCCGCAAGCTCGACGTGCTCGCGACCACCTTCGACGAGGCGTGCATCGACGGCCAGATGGGCACGCGGATGCACCGGGAGGTGACGTTTGCCCTCCTGTATTTCCTGAAGGGCTTCGACCGGATTCCGGACACCGTGCCGGAACTCGGCCTCGTGGACGATGCGATGATCGTCGAACTCGTGCTGCAGCGCCACAGCACCGCGCTGCGGGCGCACTGGCTGCGCCGTCGCCGCGCCTGGCCCTTGGCGGCCTGAACGGTGATGTCCCGCGGTGAACCCGCGGGGCGCCGAAGCGCGGGCGGGAGAAATGCTCCCGCCCGCGTCTGCGTTTACGGGGCGCGCCTCAGCCGCGCATCTTCCGGTAGGTCGCGAGGCAGCGCTCGGCGGTCTCGAATTCCGAGTAGCGGCTGCCTTCCTGTTCCATGAGGTAAAACTCGACGCCGCCGACGGACTCGGCCGCGGCGAAGATATCCTTCCACGGCGCCACGCCTTCGGCGAACAGCACGCGGTAGGCTTTCTCCTCCTCCTTCTTGCCGGGCGTCCAATCCTTCAGGTGCACGCTGCGGATGCGGCCGGGATGGGCCTTGATCCACGCGACGCAATCGACGCCGGCCTCGAGGGCGGTGCCGACGTCGAGCTGCAGGGCAAATTCCTTCGGCGTGCCCTGGGCGAGCAGATCCATCGCGCGGGGGCCGCCCTCGGCCACGGGTTTCCATTCGGTCGCGTGGTTGTGGAAGCCGGCGAACATGCCGTGCGTCTTCAGCTTGGCCGAGGCCTGCGCGAACTGCTCGGCGGTGCGTTTCCAGCCGTCGGCGCCGCTGACGCCGCGCGGCGGGCTGGCGGCGATGATGTAGCGCGAACCGAGGATGCCGTTGAGCTCGACGGCCTTGGTCATCGAACCCTCATCGGTGAGCGCCGCGGCCGGGTTGTGGGTCGAGAGGCACTTGATGCCGAGCGAGTCGAGCAGTCCGCGGACCTCCTTGGCGTAGGCCGGCGTCCACTGCAGGTAGGGCGAATAGAATTCGACGCACTCGTAGCCCATCTTGGCGACGCGGGTGACGGTGCCCTTGAGGTCCTTGGTGAGTTCGCCGCGGACGGCGTAGAGTTCGATGCCGACGGGGATTTTTTTCTTCGCGGATGACGCGGCGCGGAGCGCGGCCGGTGCGAGCAGCGCGGCCGAGGCGGCGCCGGAGAGGGCGAGAAAGTGACGGCGCGAAAGCGCGGGGGTGGACGGGGTCATGCGCGCAGAGTCGTAGGCCGACCTGCGCGCTCAGGGAAGGGGGAATTTTCCGCTGCGGGGCTCCTGCGGTCAGGCGGCTGCGGCCGCGCGCGTCCGCGGGCGGAGCTGCCAGAGCAGCAGCCAGGCGAGCGGGTGCAGCAGCAGCATGAAATGGAAGGCCGGCGTGTAGGAGTGATCGGTGACGAGTGCGCCGACGGCGCGGTTCATCATCAGGCCGCCGAGCGAACTGCCCGTGGCGACGACGCCGAAGGTGAAACCCAGGGAAGGCTTGGGCACGATATCGACGACGAGGGCGCTCAGGTTGATGAGCCACGCGAGATGGGCGAGGACGGCAATCATGCCGACGGCGAGCACGAGCCAGAGCGACCCGAGATGCGGGATGCTGGCGGCGAGCGGCACGAGGACGGCGCAGCCGAGCATCACCCAGAGCCGGCTGAGCGACGGGGCGACCTGCCGCTTGATCAGGAGGCCGGAGAGGAAACCGCCGGCGAGGACACCCACATCGGCCGCGAGGTAGACGACCCAGGTGACGGTGAGCTGTTTCTGGTCAAGGCCGCGGCCGTCGTAGAGGTATTTCGCGAACCAGAACTGGAAGAAATACCAGACGGGATCGGTGAGCATGCGGCCGAAGATGAGCAGCCACACCTCGCGCCGGCCAAACACCTGCCACCAGCGGCCCCAGCTCTCGGCGTTGGCGGCTGCGGGATCGACGGGCGAGCCGGTCGCGATGAGCGTGCGCTCCGCGTCGGTGATCAGCGGATGCTCCGCCGGGCGCCGGTAGAGCCACAGCCACGGAATGAGCCACACGATGCCGGCGACGCCGGTGACGACGAATGCCGCCTGCCAGCTGTGGCCGGTGGCAATGGCGACGATGATGATCGGCGCAAGCGTGGCGCCGACGGTGGCGCCGAGCGTGTAGATGCCGATGGCGATGCCGCGCTCGCGCGCGGGAAACCACTCGGAGACGGCCTTCGGTGCCGCGGTCCAATTACCGGCTTCGCCGAGGCCGAGCAGCCCGCGGTAAATGCTGAGCGAGGTCACGGAGCGCGCGAAGCCGGTGAGGATGTTGGCGATCGACCACCAGCCGACGAAGAGCGCGAGACTCATGCGCACACCGAACTTGTCGACGATCCGGCCGGAAACCAGGGAGGCGATGGTGTAGGCGACGAGGAACCAGTTGAGGACGGCAGCGTAGTCCTCGTTGGAGAGCTTGAGGTCCTTCTGGATGGTGGGCGCGAGGATGGAGAGCGTCTGGCGATCGATGTAGTTCAACACCGACGCGAAAAAGATCAGGCCGACGATCCACCAGCGGAGGTGCGGGATTTTCATGGGGTGGGGAAGCGGAAGCGGGGCGGAAACGCGGACGGCCTAGCGCTGCAGGGTGACGGGGGCGGAGCGGGCGGGTGCGCCGGAGACCGGCTCGGTCGCCAGCTCGAGGGTGAACGCCGTGGCGGAGGCGGGGAGCGGCACCGTGAACTCGAACGGATAGGCGGCGTCGGTGACGGTGTGGCGCGTGGCGTCACCGGAGACCGAATACGTGAGCGTCGCGGAGCGGATGGTGCTGTCGTCGTCGCGCAGATAGACAAACGCGGTCTTCGCGGCCGGACCGAAGTTGAGGATCATGGCGCGGGCGTTGCCCTGCGGCACCTCGGCGTAGTCGGTCGACCACGCCTGGCTGCGATCGGCGGCGAGGAGCCGGTGCTGGAAACGTGGCGTCGCCTCGAGGCCTTCGACGAGGACGGCGGTCAGGCCCATGGGCGGGACGGTGACGGTGAAGCGGCCATCGCGCACCTCGGCGGCGGGCGACGTTGCGTTGCCTGCGCCGAGCGGGCGGAGGCGGAAGGTCCGGCCGGCGAGCTGGGGCAGGAGCGCGGGGTTGAGCGTGACCTCGGTGGAGACGGGCTCGGGAGATTGATTGGTGAATGCGAGGCAGAGGCCGCGGGCGCTGCGGGCGGCGAGATGGTTGAGCTCGACCGAGCCGGTGGTGAGGAGCCGCTGCGGCAGCCAGAGCTGGGCGTCGGCGACGTCGAAGAATTTCCCCGGGCGGTCGCCGTAGAATTTGCTCTGCAGGTAGGCGTAGCCCTCGATGAAGCGGGACGGGAAGTCGATGGCGCCGCGGGAGCGGGCGAACGCATCCGTGACGAGGTAGTCGATCAGGATGCTCATGTGCGGCCAGATGTGGTTATAGTGAAACGAATTCACGCTGAGCTCCTTGTGTGCGCGCAGCGGGTAGTCGGCCCGTTCGTAGATCGTGGTGCGGGCGGTGTTGATGTGGTAGCCGGGAAAATTGCGGTAGCGGCCGACGATGGCGGAGCGGGCGACGTCGTGGAGCAGGGCGTCGCCCGTGAGGGCGGCGATGCGCAGCATCCACGGGGCGAAGTTGGCCATGAAGATGGCGCGGTGGCCGGACATCGTGCCGGAGGATTCCGGGGTGAGGCCGATCTCGGAGAGGCGCCAGGCGGGCACGCGCTCCTCGGGGGCGGTCATGGGCGCGTGGCCCTTGCTCTTGAGATACCAGTAGACCGGGGCGTTGCCGCCGGGATTGACCGTGATCTCCGTGTCGGGGATCTGCGGCGCCATCCAGGTGAACATCGTGTAGCGGCGGGCGCCGAGGCGGGCGGCGTCGAGGTAGCGCGGCTCGCGCGTGGCTTCGAAGAGTTCGAGGAGGTCGACGAACTTGGGCGCGAAGCCCGTCCAGAAGAAGAGGCCGCCCTCGTCGAGGTCGGCGGCGCCCCGGGCGAGGCGGCCGGCGAGGTAGGCGTCGGCGCCGGTGCGGGCGGCGGCGAGGAAGCGGGCGTCGCCGGTATTCTGATACACGTGGAGGTTGTTCTGCCAGCTGTTGCCGGGCGCGACGTCGTCGAGGTTGAGGGTGCGGTCGACGCGGAGAAGCTTCTCGGCGTAGCGGCGGAAGACGGGCGAGGCGCCGCGGGAGATGCCGTAGAGGGCGGCGAGTTCGCTGACCGGTGCGGCGGGGCCCTTCAGGGCGCGCGAGGGGCTCTGGATCTTCTGCTTCGGGTCGAGGGAGAAGAGGAATTTCTCGCGGGAGAGCAGGAACTCGAGGATCGGGTAGGCGCGCCGGTCGAAGATTGCGGCGTCGTCGGCGACGAGGGCGAGGTTGAGGGGATTGAGGGCGGAGACGTTCTTCACCGCGCCGGGGACGTCGGTCGAGTAGGCGCAGCCTTTCAGCTCGTCGACGAACCAGCTGAAATCGCTCATCCCGTAGTCGATCATGCGGTCGAGCGTCTGGTTGAGGGAGGAGATGGCGTTGCGGCGGTGGTCGCGGAAACCGTAGAGCCGGCGGGCGGCGTCCTCGTAGGCGCGGGTGAGGTCGCCGCGGTGGGCGTAGAGCCGCAGGGTGAACGCGAAGGTCTCGCCGGGGGCCCGTTTGGAGCCGGTGCCGCCGAGCATCGGAGCGAAGAGCAGCGGTTGGGCGGCGCCGGCGCGGTTGCGGAGGGCGACGCCGAAGCGGCTGTTGTCGAGGAGCGGCAGCGGGTCGAAGGGCAGCTCGGGGGAGTCGGCAATCACGCCGACGCTGTCATCGCCGCGGCGGAAGAACGTCGCCGGGAGCGAGCATTCGAAGGCGGGGGTGAGGAACGACTGCTGGGGAAAGCGGCGCTCCTGCCAGAGGAAAGGCTGGAAGAACTCGGCGGCGGCGTCGGGCGCGAGCGCCGGCGCGCCGGTGTAGCCGACGGAGAAGTGGGCGGCGGCTTTGGGCGTGAGGGTGAAGGTGAGCGCGGGCTCGGCGGCGCCGGGGGCGCCGGGCGCGGGCAGTGTGACGGTGGCGGCGAGCGTGAAGTCGGCATGCTCGGCGAACGTATAGCGGACGGAGCGGCCTGCCACGGTGGCGGAGGCGGCGACGAGGGTGACGGCGGGCGCGGCGGCGAAGAGGTCGGCGGTGCGGGCGGCGGTATCGCCTTTCAAGATCCGGTCGTCGAAGCCGTCGCCGGCCTGGGCGGTGGAGCGCTTGACGGCCTTGAGGGCCTTGCCGGCGGGAGCGGCGGCGGTCTGCCACGTGGGGACGTTGTAGGAGACGCGGGCGATGTTGCCGGGGCGCATCGCGAGGCGCGGATCGTGCCGCGCGACGAGGACGGTGAACTCGGGGCGGAAGGTCCAGGCGGCGGCGCCCGGTTCGCCGCGCAACTGGAGGGTGAGCGTGCCGTCGGGTGCGGCGTCGAGTGTGTAGCGTTGGTTCTCGAGCGGGGCGGCCGACGTGGCAGCCGCGGCCGCGAATGCGAGCAGGACGGCGAGGAAAGGCGGGAGGCGGCAGGCGGAAGGTGGAAGGACGGAGGACCGGGCGGAGGCCGCGCTGGTCGGGCAATCGGAGCGGGCGGCGGGCGCGGAGCGTGGATCAGGCATAGGCGCGGATTTCGAAGACGCGGGCCTGCGGGAGGCCGTTGGTCGCGGTGATGAGCAGGCGCAGGCGTTGCGCGTTGATCGGGCGGGGCAGGCGGTGGATGCGCTTGCGGACGAAGTTGCCGGTGATGGTGGCGACGACGGTGTCGTCGAGGAGCACCTGGTAATCGCGTGCGAGTTCGGGCTGGGCGCCGCGGACGGTCTTGCGCGTGGTCGAGTCGCTGGCGGAGAGGATGAGTTCGCGCTGGAAGCCGGAGTCGAACGTGAGGTGAATCTCGGCGATCGGGCGCGGCGTAGGCCAGGTGAGCTCGATCCACGCCGGGAGGGCGGCGGATTCCCAGCGGTGGAGGCCGCCGTCGGCCCAGGGGCCGAGGTGGGACACGAGCACGCGGGTGGTGCCGTCCGTCACCTCGGCGGCGGCGGTGCCGTCGGACGCGTGCACGCGTGCGGCGCGGGCGTGGTCGGCGGGATCGGCGTTGCGCAGGCCGAGCAGGAACGCGTCGTCGCGGAGCAGGCGCTGCTGGAGCGCCGCGAGGGCCGCGGGGTCGGCGTAGTGTTGGGCGATGCCGGTGGCCTGGCCGCGCGCGAGGGCGGCGGCGGTGCCGATGGCCTGGCCCATGACGCTGCAGGTGCCCATCACGCGGGTGCTGGCGAAGGCGACGTGCGTGGCGCTGATGTTGCGGCCGGCAAAGAAGAGGTTGGCGACGTTGCGCGAGTGGAGGGAGCGGAGCGGAATCGAGTAGAGGTGCGGGAAGTGGACCTGGTTGCAGGGCTCCTCGTCGATCGCGTCGATGCCCTGCGGCGGGTGGAGATCGAGCCACCAGCCGCCGTAGGCGACCTGGTCGGGGAAAACGCGGCCGCTCTCGACGTCCTGCTGCGTGAGGATGTGCGGGCCGAGGAAGCGGCGCGACTCGCGTTTGCCGGGGATGGCGCCGACCCATTCGAGCGCCCAGTGCGAGGAGTCGGGGTGGGCGCCGGAGTTTTTGACGTAGTTCCAGATGCCGAGCGCGATGCGGAGGAGCTCGTGGCGGATCCGCGCCTGGTCCTTGAGCGTGTCGAGATGGCCGCCCCATTCGAACCACCAGTAGCCGTATTCGTAGCTCCTGATCGGGCGGTGCTTGAATTCGTGGGCCTGGAAGGTGCGGACCCAGTCGGGGGCGATGAACGGCTGCGGCGTGTCGTAGCGGCGCGCGGTGAAGAGGATCGAGCTGCCGAGGGTGAAGCGGTCGGCGGTGTCGACGGCGAGCGACTCGCCGAAGTCGGACTTCGCCTCGCGGCCGACGGTGAAGTCCGCGCCGGCTTCGGCGCCGAGCCGGCCGTCGCCGGAGCAGTCGGCGAAGAACGGCGCGCGGAGCACGAACGTATCCTCGGTGTTGTGACGGACGGCGTGGACGGCGGTGATGCGGCGCGTGCCGCCGGACGTGTCGACGTCGCAGCCGGTGCAGTCGGTGTCGAGGAGGAGGGTGATGTTGGGCTCGGCGGCGACCTTCTCGTAGAGCAGGAGGTCCCACTGGCTGTAGGAGCGGTGGGGGTTGCGGGCGGCGTCCTCGAGTTTCAGCTCCTCGATCAGGCCGGACTCGCGGGCGCCGGGCCGCGAGCCGTGGCAGTCGGCGCCGACGACGTGCATCTTGATTTCGCTGGAGGCGTTGCCGCCGAGGACGGAGCGATCCTGGACGAGAATGACGCGGGCTCCGTTGCGGGCGGCGGCGAGCGCGGCGCAGACGCCGGCGAGGCCGCCGCCGATGACGACGAAGTCCGATTCGAGGACGAAGGGAGACATGCGGGAAAGAGGAGGACGGGTGGGAGGACCGGAGTCGCGTCAGAACTTCAGGCTGGTGGTAAAGACGATGGCGCGGCCGACGGCGAACGGCGCGGGGCAAACGCTGCCCGGGAGCGGCGGGGGAAAAACGGGGTGGGCATCGGGCGGAGGGGTCTGGGGGGGCGTCCGGTGCAGCGGGCGCACGCCCCCGGGAGGGCGAGTAGCGGGGCGAATGCCGCTTGCCTCAAACGAAACGGCAGTGAAATCGTTCACCGATGCCGCCGCCCGCGAAGAAGATCGTCACGATCAAGGACGTGGCGGAGCGCGCGGGCGTCTCGCTGGCGGCAGTGTCGTATGCGCTGCGGGAGCATCCGAAGGTGGGTCCGGAGACGCGGGCGCGGGTGCAGGCGGTGGCGGAGGAGCTGGGTTACCGGCCGAATCCGCGGGTGGCTTCGCTGATGGCGCACATCCGGCGGGCGCAGCTGCGGGACGCGGGGGAGCACATCGCGTTTGTGTGGGTGCACACGACGAAGGCGCAGGCGGCGGCGGATCCGTTTCTCCGGCAGGTGCTGGCGGGGGCGCGGCGGCGGGCGGAGCAGGTGGGTTTTGCGCTGGAGGAGTTCTGGACGATGGAGCGCGGGATGACCGAGCGGCGGCTGGCGCAGATCATCCAGGCGCGCGGGATCATGGGTGTCGTGCTGTCGCCGGTGACGACGGACGAGCCGGCGGTGTCGCTGGACTGGGACTGGCGGCCGTTTGCTGCGGCGGTGATCGGCAACGTGACGTGGACGCCGGAGCTGCACCATGCGGGGCATCATCATTATCTCGGCATGCAACGGGTGCTGCTCGAGCTCGGAAAACTGGGCTGCAGCCGGCCGCTGGCGTTGATCGAGCCGGAGAGCAACGAGCGGGCGAAACGCGCGTGGGAGGCGGCGTTTCTCACGCATCACCCGCAGCGGGAGCAGGCGGCGGACTGGGTGCGGGTTGTCCGGCGCGACGAGACGCGGGACCATGGCGGGTGGATCCGGCGGCGGCGGCCGGATGCGCTGATTGTGAGCGCGACACGTCTGTTGCAGGCGCCCGGCGTGCGGGCGGCGGCGCGGGAGCTCGGCGTGCCGGTCGTGGCGATGTATTGGAGCGAGGCGGACGGGGCGGCGGGGATCGGCGGCGTGGACCAGTGCTACGACCGGATCGCGGCGCACGCGGTGGACCTGGTGGTCACGCAGCTGAACAACAACGAATACGGGGCGCCCGATCTGCCGCGGATGATGTTGTTTCCCGGGCGCTGGGTGGAGCCGCGGCGACCGGTGGCCGGTGGACGGTGGTCGGTGGGCGGAGAGTTGAAAGTTGAGGGTTGAAAGTTGAAAGAGCGGAAGACGGCGACGGTGGGGCGGAGTCGCAGGCGAGGTTCTTGGGCGGGCGGTCAGGGCGAGGCGGGGGCGTCGAGCCAGCCCTCGGGCCAGGTGGTGCCGGGGGCGGGGCGCCAGTAGACCGAGCGGTCGATGCGCGGCGGGAGGTGGCGGTAGGCCGCGGTGAGGCGGAGCTTGGTGCGGAGGTGTTCGACGAGGTTCTCGCCGTAGAAGAACGTGTTTTCGGCGACGCCGGAGAGCACCATGACCTCGGTGGGGGAGGATTCGAGAAGGGCGATGAGGTCGCGGGTGTTGGCGAGTTCGAGGTCGATGGAAGCCTGGAGCCTGGCCGTGGCGGCGGCGCGGGTGGCGGCGTCGGTGGCCTCGAGCCAGCCGTAGACGCATTCGCACCAGACGCAGACGTTGCGCAGGGTGGTGCACCATGCGAGGTAGGCGCGGGCGCGATCGTGGAGATCGACGAACACGCGGCGGGCGGCGGCGTCGGACACCGCGGCGACGGCGGTGGCGAGGGAGGCGACGACGGCGTGGAGGCGCGGGAGCTGTTCGCGATCGAAGGCGGCGGCCATGCGGGTGGCGGCGTCGCGCGAGATGAGTTCGAAGAGCACGTCGCGGCCGAGGTCGTTGAGGCCGGGGTTGTGGTGCTGGAAACAACCGTGGCGCTCGTAGTAGGCGCGGTCGGCGGCGGGGATGGCCTCGATGTCGGGGACGAGCGGGCGGTCCCAGGTGCGTTGCCAGCAGAAGCCGAAGCCGCAGTAGAGCGGCACGATGGGCTGCCAGGTGAACGCCTCCTCGAAATCGCGCCAGCCGGCGAGCAGGGCGGGGGCATGCGGCGCGCCGACGAGTTCGCGGGCGTAGTCGGCGAGGACGGTGTCGATCGGAGTGTCGGGGAGGAATTGTGCGGCCTGGAGGGCGACGGGGTTGGGCCAGTAGGGCGTGGCGGCGGTGTGCGCGAGGCCGCCGAGGGCGCTCAGCCGCGAGAAGCCGGCGGTGCGGGCGGCGAGGAGCTTGGCGTGGACGAGGCGGGGGAACGGGAGGCCGAGCAGCGGCTCGTGGTTCCACGGGGCGGCGGCGGAGTAGTGGAGGACGGGGTCGATGCCGCGGGCGCGGAGGCGCGCGAGGTGTTCCGCCTCGGAGGGATCGAGCCGGGAGTGGAACACCGTGCCGGCGGCGCCGCCGGAGTGATCGGTGTAGCGCGGATGCGGATACGGCAGGGAGTAGCCGCGGACGAGCAGCGACGGCGCCTCGCAGGAGACGTGGTCGCCGAGGCCGGCGAGGATGTGGTCGTGCTCCACCTTGAACGGCTCGATGCGGAGGATGACGTCGAAGCCGGGATTGGTTTCCGCCGCGGCGCGGCGGAGGTTGCGGAGGAAGCCGACGATGCTGCGGCCGGCGGCCTCGGCGACCTTGTCGTGGTTGCGCCACTCGCGGATGAGGTAGGGCCCGCCGTTGCGGCCGACGTAGAGCGAGGCGGTGTGTTCGAAGCCGGCGCCGCTGTCGTTGGTCCAGACGGAGAGGTAATCGAGGTCGGGGACGGCGCGGAGGAGTTTCTGCAACGCTTCGCGGTAGTGCCGCTGCGCGATCGGGTGATCCTGGGCGAGGGTGTAGCGCGGCAGGCGGGAGCGGAACGGATGGTCGACGCGCGCGCCGCGGAGCGTGGGGAATTTCTGGAAGAAGCGTTCGGGAAACGTGCGCGGCTCGAACATCATCACGCCGGGTTTGAGTCCGTAGCGGCGGCCGAGGGCGGCGAGTTTCTTCAGGTGCTCGAGATTGGCGTCGAGGTAGTGGGCGGGCCAGATGCCGGCGGTGAGCGCGGTGTCGACGTAGTGGTTGAAGCCGGGGCCGTAGGTGTAGAACTGCGGGTAGTATTCGCCGGGTGCGTAGTCCTCGAAGGGCATGTGGGCCTGGAGGCCGTTGACCTCGACGTGTGTGAAGCCGGCTTCGGCGAGGGTGGCGACGTAGTGCTCGGGATCGAAGCCGCGGGCGGAGCGCCAGTATTGGGTGAAGCAGGCGTCCCAGTGCGGGCGGTGCCACGCGAAGCTCGCGGGGAGCAGCACGCCCTCGGCGAGCCGGGCGGCGGAAAGGGTGGTCGAGGCGAGGTTGCGGGCGAGCAGGCGGACGGCGGCCCAGAGGAAGGAGCCGTGGGAGGCGAGGATCTCGCCGGTGCCGTCGTCGCGCAGGCGGAGGAAGAACCACGCGGGCAGGTCCGCGGCGGCGGGCGGCAGCGGCGTGCCGGCGGGCGCGTGAGACGCGAGGGAGACGATCACCCCGCGGGCGCCGGGCGCGGCGGGGGCGAGCGCGGCGGAGGTGAGGCGGGCGAGTTCGCGCGCGGCGGTGAGTTCACCGGGGGAGGCGTCGGCGCGGTGGAGGATGGTGGTAAGGGGCGGCAGGGACATGAGGGAGGCGCGGAGGGGGAGAAAGGGATCGTCGGGGAGAGAGCAGGAGTGGGTGGATGTCACGTAATAGGTGACAAAAGCTCGGGCGCGGGGTGAGTGGGGAGTCAGCCGTAGAGGTCGTGGCCGATGCGGCGGGCCTCGGCGAGTTGCGCGGGCGGGAGCGTGGCGGGGAACGGCCACTTGGGCGCGGCGGCGAGGGCGGTGACCCAAGGGTGGACGGCGGCGAGGACCTGCTGAATCGGTTTCTCGGATACGTTCTCCAGGGTGTCGTGCGGGCTGTGGTGCTGCCAGCGGCCGCCGGGGAAGTTGGTGCGCATGAACCAGAGCGAGGGGATGCCGGCGCGGTTGAACGGGAAGTGATCGGAGAACGGGATGAGCTCGCGGCGGGCGTCGACATCGAGGCCGGCGCGGGCGAAGGCGGAGATGGCGTGCGTGGCGAACGGCTCGGCGCCGGAGACGAACATCACCCAGTGGCCGAGCGGGGAGGCGATGCTGTCGAAGTTGACGACGAGGCCGGTGTCGCGGGGCGAGCTGCGGTGGGCGGCGACGTAGGCGGCGGAGCCGACGGAGAGCTGTTCCTCGGTGCCGAAGGAGATGAGGCGGATCGTGCGCCGGAAGCGCCGGCGGCCGAGGGCGCGGGCGAAGGCGAGGAGCGCGACGACGCCGGAGGCGTTGTCGTCGGCGCCCTCGTTGCCGCACTGGGTGTCGTGGTGGGCGGTGAGCAGGAGCGCGGGGAGGGCGGGATCGGTGCCGCGGAACTCGGCGACGACGTTGTGCGATTCGGCGGGGACGAGGTCGATGCGGCTGCGGATGCGCAGGCGGCGGAGGCCGTCGCGGCGCCAGCGCCAGGCGTCGAGGTAGGGCACGGCGAGGGTGGGCGGCATGCCGTAGGTGCGGGCCCAGTGCGGGTAGACGCCGTCGTTCTTGGTCCAGGCGAACGGGAGGCGGTCGTCGACGTGGATGACGGCGAGCGGGTCGGCGGCGACGAGGCGGCGGTGGGTTTCGACCAGGGTGGGCAGCGGGCCGAAGACCATGGCGATGCGGCCGCGGAGGGAGCCCGGGGTGAGGCGGCCGGCGCCTTCGGGGAACTCGAGCCAGGCGAGTTCGCCGGTGACGGCGCGGCCGTCGGGCGTGCCGGGAGCGCCGACGAGGGCGGTGGCCTCGACGCGGCGCCAGCGGCGGCCGACGGGTGCGTGCACCTCGACGCGGGCGCGGCGGAGGCTGAGGCAGGGAAAGGGCTCGAGGGCGACGGTATCCGCGCCGGCCTTACGGAAGCCGGCGGCGATCAGCTCGGCGGCGGCAAACTCCTGGCGGGTGCCGGCGCGGCGTTCGCCGATGGTGGCACAGAGGGCGCGCCAGTCGCGCCAGAGCGGGGTGGAGGGAAACGGCATGGGCGGAAAAGAAGACACTGGGGGAAAGAAGAAAGCAGAAACCGGCGGTGCGGTTGCGGGGCCGCAAGCCGTCGGGGAAGCGGGCTGAGGGCACCCCGCCTACAGGGGGAAGCAGTCAGGGACGGGCGGTGAGCCAGTCGAGGTTGAAGCGGGCGAGGGTGATGAAGGCGTAGGGCCAGGGGCGTTTCCCGGGCTCGGCGGGGCCGCGGCCGGATTCGAAGAGGCAGAGGATCGTGCCGTCGGGCAGGACGGCGAGGTCGCTGTAGGCGCTGGGGCCGGGCTCGAGCGTGCGGCTCACGGGCCAGGTGGCGCCGTCGTCGAGGCTGAGTTTCACCGTCAGGTTGCGGCGGGCGCGGCGTTCGCCGGGCTTGGCGACGGTCCGGTTGTAGTCGAGGTCGAGGGTGTCGGGGTTGGAAAAGAGCAGGCGCGGTCGGCCGTCGGGGGACTGCGGATACGCGAGGAGGCCCGACATGCAGACGGGCTCGAGGAGGGCGTCGGCGAAAGCGGGCCGGGACCAGCCGGTGGCGCCGTCGGGGCTGGTGACGACGACCTTGCGGTTGGCGGGAGCGCGGGTGCGGGCGTGGAGGACGACGCGGCCGTCGGAGAGTTCGGCGACGAGGCATTCGCTGGTGCCGGGCGTGGTGGCGTCGTTGGGCACGGCGATGGCGCCGGCGCGCCAGGTGCGGCCGGCGTCGTCGCTGTAGAGCGTGGCCGCGACGCCTTCGCCGTGCGGGCTGGAGCGGGCGAGGGCGGCCCAGATCGGGACGACGAGCCGGCCGGTGCGCAGCTCGATGCCGTGGCCGGGGCCGGTGGCGATGGTCTTCCAGTCCCAGGCGGCGCGGAGGGGCGTGAAGGCGGCGGTGATCTCGACGGGGGCGGACCAGGTGAGGCCGTCGTCGGTGCTGCGGAGGTAGAACGCGCGCTGGTATTCGACGCAGTAGAGGAAGTGCACGGTGCCGTCGCGGGCGGCGATGGCGACGGGGTTGTTGACGGTCTGCTCGTCGGGTTTGCCGGATTTATGGGCGAGGGCGACGGGGTGGCGCGGGAGGCGCGGGCCGCGATGGGCGATCTGGGTGGCGGGGGAGAAGGTGCGGCCGCCGTCGGTGCTGCGGCGGAGGTGAATCTCGATCTCGCCCCAGTCGGCACCGGAGTTTTTGCGGGCTTCGCAGTAGGCTAGGACGGTGCCCTTGGCGGTGACGACGAGGCCGGGGATGCGGTAGGAGACGAAGCCGGCGGTTTTCTCCTCGAAAAGATTCTGCCGCTCGAACTGCGGGGCGGCGACGAGCGGGGCGGCAAAGGCGAGTAGGAATGCGAGGCTCAGCCCTTTCGGGAATCGTGGCATGGGCCGAGAGATGGCTGGGTGCGCGAGTGGCGGAAACCGAAAAGTGCGACGGGCTCAGGTGACGTCGTGAGCCTGCGCCGCATGCCTTGCCTTGTTTCCGATTCCGAGGCGCGGAGCCTTGGTGAGACGTGGCAGCCAGGGAAGACGGGGGAGGCTATTTTTTGGCGGCGGGCGCGGCGCGGGCCGGGCGCGGGAGGGGGGCGTTCCAGGTTTGCCAGGCGGCGAGGAGTTCCTGCGCGAGGGCGGGGTGGCGGGCGGAGACGTCGTGTTGTTCGCCGAGGTCTTCGGCGAGGTTGTAGAGTTGGGGTGTGAACGCGGGGGCGAGCATCACGAGTTTCCAGTCGCCGCGGCGGAGGGCGGTGGCGGATTTGATTTTCCAGTAGAGTGTGTCGTGCGGGGCGTCGGTGCGGTCGCCGCGGAGAAACGGGAGGAGGTTGACGCCGTCGGTCCGGTTGGTGGCGGGAATCGAGACGCCGGCGGCGGCGCAGAACGTGGGCAGGAGGTCGTTGGCGATGACGGGTGCGCGGAAGGTGGTGCCGGCGCGGGCGCGGAGCTGGGCGGGCCAGCGGACGAGGAGCGGTTCGCGGATGCCGCCTTCGAAGAGATCGGTCTTGGCGCCGCGGAGCGGGCCGGCGGAGCCGACGACGGTGAGGCCGCGCGGCCAATCGGGTTTCCAGCCCTCGATGTGGGGGCCGCCCTTGGCGGGGCCGTTGTCGCTGAGGAAAACGACGAGGGTGTTTTCCTCGAGGCCGCGCTCGCGGAGGGTGGCGAGGATGTGGCCGACGGCGTCGTCGAGGCTCGCGAGCATCGAGGCGTAGAGTTGCTGCACTTCGAGCGGGAGGTGGGCGAAGCGGGCGCGGTCGCGGGTGCGGCCCTGCCAGGGGCTGTGGACGGCGTTGAAGCCGACGGAGAGGAAAAACGGGGTGGCGGGCGACTGGCGCGCGATGAATTCGGAGGCGAGGCGCGCGAGGCGGTCGGAGAGGTATTCGTCGGAATCGCGGGCGGGGCCCCAGCCTTGGGTTTTACTGGAGGCGAAGCCGGGGCTCTTGGTCGCAAGGCTGCCGATGTAGTGTCCGTCGGGCTGCGGGAGGTAATCGGACTCCCATTCGATGTAGTGGTGGACTTCGTCGAAGACGGTGTCGGCGGGGCGGACGAGGTTCCACTTGCCGATGGAGGCGGTGCGGTAGCCGGCGGCGCGGAGGAGCTCGGGGAGGAGTTTCTGCTCGGCGGGAAGTTTGTGGGCGGAGCGGTCGTCGTTCCACGTCATGCCGAACCACTGGGGGTAGGCGCCGCTCATGATGCTGAGGCGGCTGGGGGCGCAGGCGGGGCAGGTGACGTAGGCGTCGGTGAAGCGGATGCCTTCGCGGGCAAGGCGGTCGAGCTGCGGCGTGGGGACGTCTTTGCCGCCGTAGCTGCCGAGGTCGCCGTAGCCGAGGTCGTCGGCGAGGAGGAGGACGAGATTGGGGCGTGGGGGAGAACTGGATACGGCGGCGGCGGGCGCGGAGGGGAGGAGCGCGGCGAGGCCGAGGAGGAGGGCGACGGTGGCGCGGAGCATGAAAAAGGCGGGAGGCGGGAGGAAGCGGAGGTGGGGGTCAGGGGGAGGGGATCAGGCGGACGGGGCCGAAGAGGCCGGTGGGGATGGGGTCGTGGTCTTTCCAGGGTTTGCGTTGGGAGACGGCGATGTTGGTGCGGGTGCGTTTCGGTAGTTCGTTGCGCGCTTCGCCGACGAGGCGGTTGTGCCAGGTGCCGGTGACGGCGACGACGAGTTCGTTTTCGCCGTCGCGGAGGGCGGAGGTGACGTCGACGGTGAAGGGCTTGGCCCAGAGGACGCCGAGGGATTGGCCGTTGAGCCAGACTTCGCCGATGGACCAGAGGTGGCCGAGATCGAGCGTGATGCGCGGGGATTGCGCGCGGAAGCCGGGCGGGAGCGTGAAGCGGTGGCGGTAGCGGCCGCTGCCGGCGAAGTAGCGGTGCTCGGGGCCGGTGTTTTCCGTCCACGGGCCGACGCGGATGAGTTCGAGGGGCGGCGGTGGGTCGAAGGTGGCGGGGGCGGTGAAGTCGACGGTCCAGGGGCGGTCGAGGGCGAGGGGGGCGGAGGAGGAAGACGGCGAGACGGAGAGAGGGGGAGCGGAGGAGAGGGACGCGGAGGCGGTGGGGCGGAAGACGACGAAGGTGGAGCCGTGGGGGGCGAGAGTGAGGGGGACTTCGGTGTGGGTGGCGGTGGAGCGCGGGGCGGGGGCGCGGTGGAGGTTGCCGGTGAGCGGATCCCACAGCTCGACGTGGGCGGCGCGGGCCCGGAAGGCGGCGGTGGCGGTGTGCGGCTGGGCGGTTTTGTTGCGGACGAAATAGATCTCGGTGCCGGCGTCGCGCCGGTGGGTGAAATCGAGCGCGGGCGGTGCGACGAAATCGGGCGCGATCTTCAGCTCGGCGAGGACGTCGCGCTCGGGGACGCCGAGGTAAACGCGGCCGCGGCCGTGCGTGCGTGATTTCCGGATACGGCCGTCGAGGTCGGCCCAGAGCTGGGCGGCGAGGGTGCGGACGCGGGTGTCGGAGGCGGGATGATTCTCGAGGCCGGTGGCGCGGGCGGGGCGTTGCGGGGCGAGGACGGTGGCGCCGGCGCGGACGAGGGACTCGATTTTTTCGAGGACGGGCGGGTGGATGGCGTCGGAGTCGGGCAGGACGAGGACGGCGTAGCTGACGCCCTCGGGTGTGGTGAGGCGGCCGTCGACGACGGAGAGGCGGGTGAGAAGGGCGTCGGCGTTGGTGACATCGTAGTCGTAGCCCGGGCCGAGGGTGGACGGGTTGCGCCGGGGCGGGACGAAGTTCATGCCGGCGTCGCCGTAGTAGTAGAGGACATCGGCGACGAAGCGGCCGCGTTGGAGAAGGAAGGAGCCGCGGGCGAGGTAGGCGAGGAACGGGCGGGCTTGGGGCCACCAGGTGACCTGGCGGTTGAGGTGGGTGCCGGCGCCGTAGACGAGACCGGGCAGGCCGAAGGTGGGGGCCTGATGCGTCCACGTGTGCCACACGAAGTGGTTGCCGCCTTCGGTTAAGACGCGGTCGGCGCTGGGCTTCAGGTCCTGCGGGGACTCGGCCCAGTGGTGGAACGAGGTGAAGGCTTCGAGGTGGACGCGGGGTTTGCCGTAGAGGTGGGCGGCGGAGGCGGGTTCCTTGATGACGTTGATGGCGTCGTTGTCGGGCCAGAAGGGCCAGAACTCGCCCTGGACGTTGTCGACGGTGCCGTGGGCGAGGAGGGCATCCATCGGCGGCGTGTGGATGGGCGGGCCGGGGCCGCCGGCTTCGGACTTGATCTTGAGGCCGGCGGCGCGGGCGACTTCGACGGCGGTGCGGTAGTAGGCGTCGACGACGACCTCGCCGAGGGTCTTGCGGTAGTCGAAGAGGAAGCGGGCGGTGAGCTCGTCGCCGCCGATGCGGGCGCCGAAGATGGTGGGGAGCCACGGGGTGAGGTCGTAGCCGCGGCGGCGTTTGAACTCGGCGGCGAAGACGGGTGACCAGACGCGGCCGACGACCTCGTAGCTGGCGAGGTAGAGATTCTCGATGCCGGTTTTGGTGAGGTCGTCGCCGAGGCCGGCGCGGAGTTTCGCGATCACGTGGTGCATGTGCACGCGCGTGGCCTCGGGGTTGAGGTGATCGCTGGCGAGGCCGTCGGAGGCGGGGCTGGGCACCTTGAGTTTCTCGCCGGTGACCATGCAGACGTAGCGGAGGATGGTCCACGCGCCGGGCGGGGCGTCCCAGGTGAGGCGGCCGGCGCGGTCGACGTGGCGGGTGACATCGACGACGGCGCCGAGGTCGGGAACGTCGAAAGACGGGAGGCCGGCGGTGGCGAAGACGCCGCCCGAGCCGGTGCGGACCTGGTCGTGGAGTTTGCCGGCGCTCCAGCCGGTGTAGGTGAGCGGGACGGGTTCGCGGACGAGGAGGGCGCCGTCGCGCGACTGGTCGGCGCGGTGGGAGGCGGCGAGGTTGCGGCCGGCGGCGTCGAGGACCTCGAACTCGGCGAGCGTCCAGCGTGGGCGCGTGGCGTCGTGGCCGCTGAGCAGCTGGAGGCGGACGTGGCTGGCGCGGGTGCCGGGCGGGAGGGCGAAGCGCTGCGGGCCGGGCTCGGGTTTGAGCGTGGTGCGGAGGACTTCGCGGAAATCGGCGTCGCGTAGGCCACCTTCGGATACGGAGACGGAAAACTCGCGGAGGCCGGTCATGGTGGCGGCCAGCGGGACGGGGGCGTTGGGCGTGCCCTGATCGAGGACGACGGCGGCGAGATCGTGGGCGCCGCGGGGATCGAGGCGGAGGACGAACTCGTGGGCGGGGAGACGCTGTGGCGCGCGCACGGCGAGGACGGCGACATCGGTCCAGAAGGCGGGCTTGCCGTCTGGGGCGAGGGGGGCGGCGCGTTCGGGCTGGGGAAACGGGAGGGTGAGGTCGAGTTTCGCGCCGGCGGTGGCGGTGGTGGTGGTCTCGGTGGAGTAGAGGCCCATGACCGCGTGGCGTGGCTCGATCCAAGGGCCGCCCATGTCCCAGCTGCTGATGACGGACATATCGACCTGGAGGCCGAGTTGGCGGGCGTGGTCGGTGGTGGTGCGCAGTTGTTTTACCCACTCGGGGCTGAGGAATGCGGGGCCGGGCGAGGGTGTGGTGGCGGGATCGCCGCGGGCGCCCATCTCGAATAGGAGGACACCGCCGAGGCCGGCGTCGCGCATGGCGGTGAGCTCGTCGAGGGCGGTGGGGAGGTGGACGTGGCCGTTGAGCCAGAGCCAGTAGGTGTGCGGGCGGGCGGCGGGCGGAGGGGAGTGGAAGCCTTGC
>JACCEB011602299.1_pt1 | contig 55766 bp, 52 predicted proteins | sample 7454761 | NCBI WGS metagenome assembly JACCEB01 (sample SAMN15323454, study PRJNA562643) | freshwater metagenome | isolation source: river surface water | place: USA:Blue River Watershed | collected 2017-08-18
AATTAATAATTAATAAAAATTATTGCATTTTTTTTAATTGTAAATAATAATTAATAATTAATAAAAATTATTGCATTTTTTTTAATTGTAAATAATAATTAATAATTAATAAAAATTATTGCATTTTTTTTAATTGTAAATACTTATTTTTATAATAAATATATTTTTGCATAGCAGGATTTTTATATTCTCTAATTATTGCTAATAATTCAGATTTTAAAGGTTCTGTAAATTTTATATTAGTATTAATTAATTCCTCATTTTGTAATAAAAAATCTTTATATTCTTTATTTTTTATTTCTAATTCTATCTTAATTGATTCTATTTTTTTTCCTAATGTTATTTTATTTTCATAATGTTTGTTTAAAAGTTTTGGAGATAACCTATTAAATTTTTTAGGAGTTGTTTCTGTAATATTTAATTGATTAAGTTCTAGATTTGTTTTTTTTAATTCTAATTCTAATTTTTTAATTTGAACTTTAAATTCAGTATTTTTTGTTTCCCATTGTATAAATTGGTCTGGAAGAGTTGGTTCTTCATCAGAACACCATCTAGTTGCTGCTTCTTCTGCTTTTCTTACCATTTCTTCATGAAGTATAGCATCTGCTACATATTTTTCTTCTGGAGATAATCTAGATTCCTTACGTGTTTCTTTTCCTTTTCTTGTTTCTTTTGGATTACTTTTATCTTTTTCAAATAATTTACTGGCAATTGCTTCAATCTCTTCTGGATTCCTATCAAGATTTTTATCAATTTCATTAAATATAACTAATTCTGCATTTAATGCACAAAGAGCTTCTTTATATAATTTTGAAAATAATGATATTTCTTCTTGAGGTAATGATTTAGATCTTGCATCTGCAAGATATTCAGCAGCTGTTATATAATCTGAATATATTCTAAATGTTTTGTCAATAATTCCTAATACATGAGTATAATATTTATGAAGAGATTGAACAGGAGAAGTTTTTTCTTTTCCACTAGTTGCTTTACTTCTTACTAAGTCTACACGAGTTTTAAATGTAATAAAATCAGTTCTAACTCTATCCATAAATTTTTCATCAGCACTTCTTGCGGCAGTTTGCTGTGCTTGTTGTATAACAGCTGCTTTTTCTTCTTTTACTTCAGCTTGTGCTTGTGCTTGTGCTTGTGATTGTGCAGAATTTAATGTAATTCTTGTTTGTTCTTCTAAATCTTTTACTTTTAATGCATTTAATTCTATTTCTAATTTTTTTATTTCTGCACCAATTTTGTTTATTTCAGGTCCAAAGTCTGTTTTTAATTTTAAATTTAATTTATCATTTATAATATTTTTATCTTTTAATTCTGGTGTATTTATCATATCAGTTGGAATACCAATATATAATCTACGTTTTTTATCATTTATTGTAACCATATGAGCATGAATTTTTTTTTGTGTTTCTGATTTCATATTAGTTTCATATTCACGTATTTTAGTAGCTTCATCATTTAATTCTTTTCTATATTTTTCTATCAAGTCAACCAAATCTTTATATCTTTGTTCACTTCTACTTAATTTAAGTATACCTTCTGTGTTTAATTCTTTAGATAATTTTATTACAGATGATGGAACACCTTCTTTTTGTAATAATTGTAATTGAGTTGTTCTTAAATGTTCTAATTTTTTTATCATTGGTCTTATTTTTATAAGTCTAATATATCTTTCTCTTCTAGATTCTCCTTTAATTGGTTTTAAATTATCTTTTTTAAATTGTCTAATATCTATTACTATTTTTGAAATTTCATCAGCATATGGTATTAATACAGCTGGTCGTGCGGCCATTGATGCCATAGTTGGTAGTGATACGGCTGTTGATACGGCTGGTGATATAGTTGGTGGTGATACGGCTGTTGATACTGCTGTTGATACGGCTGTTGATATGGCTGGTGATACGGCTGTTGATACGGATGGTGATACTGCTGTTAATACGGCTGTTGATATGGTTGGTGGTGATACAGCTGTTGATATGGTTCTAATACCTTTTACAGATTCTCCTCTCAATTCAGGAAATTCTGTATTAAAATCAGCTATTGATAATTCTACAAATTCAGAAGGTTTTGAATCAACATCTATTGTGTCATCTCTTGTTGCATTAAAAAAATCTAAAAACATTTTATCTAAAAAACCTTCATTTATAGTAGTTGTTCTATCTCTTTTATTAAATTGTTCAATACCTTGAATATTAATTGATGATAATGATACTTTTGTTTCTATAACTGGTTTATGTTTATATGGACTAGCACATTCTTCTAAATTATTAATAGATGGTAATATTCCAACATATGGTATTTCATATGATTTAATTGGGGGAATAACAGATAGACCCATAGATAATGTTTCAGATGGTTTTATATTAATACCACTTGATTGTTTATTAATATTAAATTGTTTACTCCAAATAACATAACTCTGATTATTATTCCATATTAATCCTTGATATATATTATGAATTTCAATTAATTGTGGTATATTATTATTATTAATATTATAAGATATATTAATAAAGTTAAACATTAATGATTTACTTAATTCAACTAAATTACATAATCTAAACAAATTATCACCTGTATTTATATCATATCTATCCATAGCATATTCATTATTAAAATGTCTATCAAATTTATGTAAATAAATATCAGTTGCTGTAAATGGAGTAATTAATTTATATGATAATGGTTCACTATATGTATATTTACCATTACAACTCTTTGTAAATTCAAAATCATGAATATATGTAGCATATCTTAATGCTAACATTTCAGTAAATTTATTATTAGTTCTATAAAGTTCTTTATTTGGTATTCTATATTCTATATCTTCAACACGTTTATTCCCTAATTGTAATTCTGTAAATCTTTGTAAGAAAGCATATTCTTTATTTAATGATTTATCAATTTCTAATTTAGTTTGTTCACTTTCAAATGCAGTTTTTATTTTATTATAAAGTGTTTGATCAAGAGGTCCTAAAGTTTTGGTTTTTAATAATTCTATTTTAGCTTTAATAAAATCTAATGTATTAGACATTATAATACGTTCACCTTGTCCAAAATAATTTATATTTAATAATCTATTTAATTCAAAATAAGGATTAAATAATTTTTCTTTAATACTTAAATTAACTCTATTTTTTTTTAATATAGGAGGTCTACCAATTATTTTATGTCTATGTGCAATATTATTATCAACAACTACATATTCTGTAATATATTCTGTTTTAATTTTTTGGGCAGATTCGGATGATTCTTGTTTTAATGATAAATTAAAAAATATTCTATCTCCTTTTTCTCCTTCTAAATCATTAAATCCATTAGTTACATTAATCATATAGTTTGTATCATTAGGAATAATAAATAATGCATAGCCTCCATTATTATTACGTCTAAAAAAAATTTCACAATTATATTTTTTTCCTAATTCATTTAACATAGCTCTGTAATTACTATTAGGTCTATCAGATGTAGGTTTATTACCACCTAAAAAAATTTGTTGATGAACTGTATCTTTTATTATTTCTAAAAGAGATTTTCTTTTAGTATCAGTTGAGTCTAATTGTTTATTCATTTTATCATTATTTCTTTCTATCATTTCCCAAAAACCAGGTTCTTCTTCTTCATCATCTACATTAATATCTCTTTCATTTTCAGTTGCTTCTATTAATACACCTTCTGTTTGTTCTAGATACAAATCTGCTGCTTCTAATGCTGCTGCACGAGCAGTAGCAATTTCATCAGGTGTTCTTACTAGTGCTGGTGATTTTGCTTTAATTGCTGCTTCTGCAGCAGCGGCTGCTGCTTCTGCAGCTTGTTTTGCTTTTAAGTCTCTCACTGCTTTTGCTGCATTTGCCGCAGCTTCTGCCGCTGCTTTTGCTGCAGCAGTTTTTGCCGCTGCTTTTTCTGCTGCTATTCTTGCAGCTGATGCAGCTGCCTCCGCAGCTTTTATAGCAGCAGCTTTTGCTATATCAGATGGTTCTACTCCAGTTGATGACATATATTAATTAATAGAATAAAAAATTTATATAAAAATTGATTAATTATTTAATTTAAAACTTACTTTATCATAATTAATAATGACTAATTATTTAGAAACAGGTGTTATAATAAAAAAAGATGATGGCACTGAAGAAGTCTATCATATCCCTTATAATTTAAATAATTTTCTTGCAACAGAACAAGATATTATGAATTTATTATTAAAATATGATGTTAATATTGGTAATGTAAATCATTTAAAATATTTTCATCAGGCTTTTACACATAAATCATATGTTAAAAAAGATGTATATACGGATGAAATTTTATATAATTCTAAACAAGAACTAGGTAATCCAGAATTATTATTAGAATTACAACCAGATAGTTATGAACGATTAGAATATTTTGGTGATCGTGTAGTAAAAATAGTAGTATCATTTTATCTTTTTAATCGTTATCCACATGAGGATGAAGGTTTTATGACACGATTACAAACAAAAATAGAAGATAAAAAAAATCTAGCTATTTTATCAAAAGAATTAGGTTTAGGGAAATTTTTCATTATTTCAAAATTAATAGATTCATTAAATGGTAGAAATAATGAAAAAATTCATGAAGATGTATTTGAAGCATTTATGGGTGCATTATTTTTAAGTAATGGGTTTGAACCATGTTGTCTTCTATTAATGAATTTATTAGAAACAATGATTGATTATGCTGAAAAATTATATTGTGATAATAATTATAAAGATTATCTTCTTCGTTATCATCACAAAATGAAATGGTCATTTCCAGAATATATAATGATTGGATATGATGGACCACCACATAAAAGAACTTATATTATGGGTGTTGAAAAACATGATTTATCAGCTACTGATAAAAAGAAATTTATTGAAACCAAAAATTATAAAGAATTATGTATAAGTTTTGGTAATGGAATGAGTAAAAAAGAAGGAGAACAAAAAGCTGCAAAAATGTCATTAATTTTATATGGTCAATTAAATAAAGATCAATATATATCTTCAGATATATATTATCCATCAAATTGTAAATATAATTATAATAATGAAGAAGAAGATATTTCAATTGATAGTGAAATTACAGATGAAGATTAAACAAAGGTTAAGTTTTACATTTTTGTATATTTTGATTTAAACTTTTTAATTCAAGTAACATATTATTTTTCCAACCTTCCTCATCAAATCCTTTTTTATTAAACGGTTTTATAAATTTTTGAATAACATATTTATAAATAATAAATATTAAAAGAATTATGATTAAAAATTGAACAAATGCAATTAAAAACATAATTAAATTATTATCCTTTGTTTTAAAAATTTTATTTAAATAATATTCAATAATGTTAGTTTTTAAAGAAGTAATTAATCCAGTAATAGCTAAACCTAATATAGCAACAATTAATAATGAAGTCAATCTATTTTCTATAATAAAATTCATAAAATCATTAAATACAATTCCAAATATTGACCATATATTTTTAACAAATTCAAACATATTATATTATTATAGAAAATTCTTGTTCATTTTTATACCATAATATATTATCATTATTATATATGCTTACATAAGAAGTAGTTTCTATTATATATGATAATAAAATATTATTATTTTCAATAATGATTCCATTACATTTTTCAATATTAGAATTATCTAATTTAAATAATTCTGAATATTTTATTAAATTCATATCCAAATCAAATACAGCAAAAAAGTGTTGATAATTATTATATTCATTATTTGTTTGATGTAATTGTAAAACAAACCAAATTTCATTATTATTAACATGTCCATTTGTTGCATTATTTATTTTTTTAAATATTTCAGGCAGATTATAAATATTTTTTATATTTATGAATTTATTATTATCAATTTTATATATATTTATTGGAAACCAATTATTAATCATTGCTAATTCATTTTTATAATTTAATAAATTCCATTTATAAATATTTTTATCTATATTTGAAAGAATTATATTTGGAATAAATTCTTTAATATCAATATTATATTTATTTAATGATAGATTAACTACATTATTTTTATTATCTAAATAACCAATATAATAAATTTCATTATTATAATTAAATAATTTGATATTATAAATATTATTATTTTTAATTATTTCATTTTTAATTATATTCAAATCTTTATCTATTTCATATTGATAAACTTTATTATTTCCCTCTATATTTACTATATAACTATTTTCTTTTGATGGATGTACAATTATATTACATGATTTACTAATTATATCATATTTTAATGTTTTAATAGTATAATTCTTTGAATTATAATTATAATAATTATATATTAAAATTTCATTATATAATTTGCTATAATGTTTACTACTTGAATTCTTTTGTTCATTTCTATATTCTTTATAAGATTCTAGTATAGATATTGAATTATAATTAATATTATTATCTTTAATACTAATATTTAATTTAAAATTATTAATTTCATCCTTAGTAAAATATTTACTCATTAAAAATGGTCCTGTGACCATTAAATCACCAGAAGAATCAGATATATAATAGTTATTTTTAACATTATTTATAATATTATGAATACATTTTAATAATATATTATTATATGGATAGCATATTAATAAAGCTTGATATATACCATAATTATCATTTCTTAATCTATCTCTAACATAATATTCATTATCAGTTAAATAAATTAATTTAAATTTATTTACACACTTATATTTTATATCTAAATATATCCCCCCATTTATATATAATATACAATATCTAAATAAATCAGCTTTATATGCACCTGGTATTAATTTATCAAATGTATATAATACATCTTTATTAAAATGTGTTTTAATAAATTCACGACACATATTATCATCATATAAATAATATGTAAATTCTGGATTATCTATTTTAAGTTGCTCAACATTTTCTTTCATTTTAGGAGGTAAATTTAATGTAGACCATGTTTGATATAAATTAAGTGGTATATTAGTTTCATTAAATATTAATTCTTTTTTATTAATAAAAGGTAAATTATTCATATGAGTTGTAGATTTATTATTTGGTATATTTATATATAATAAAATTAACATTATTACAATAATACTACCAATAATTATTATTAGCATTAATATAATATATATAAAAATATTTTAAATATTCACAAAATATAAAATCTTTTGATTTTAAGACCAAAGGTTATAAATATTGATTGAAGTATTGAAAAATTTGTAATTTTTCAATTCTTTTCAATCAACCATTATTTGTGTAAGATATAATTTCTTTAAGAAATTATATCTCACAAATAAATATTGATAAAATATATTGTTAAACAAATATTATATATAATTAATACTATGAATAATTATATAACAAAAGAAGGTTATATTATTAAAAAAACAATTCATAATAAAGATTTAATTGCTGAAATAAAAAAAGAATTAACTGTAACACCATATCTAGCTTTTAAGCATAAGAATCTTAAACCAAAACCATTCATGGTTTTTAGAGATGGGGAGAATCATATATCAGTTCCTAAATTTTATGGAATTAAAAAATTTGGTATGCCACAGGAAGATACTATGGAACAAGGATTAGATGTTAATATTAATATAGTAGGTGAATTAAGAGAAGCACAAAAAGTTATAGTATCAACTACTATTGCTCAGATGGATACAACAGGTGGTGGTTTAATTGTAGCTGGATGTGGACAAGGTAAAACACGTATGGGATTAGAAATAGCATGTCATTATAAAAAGAAGACTCTTATTATAGTCCATAAAACTTTTTTATTAAATCAATGGATAGAAAGAATTCATCAATTTACTAATGCAAGAATTGGAATTATTCAACAAAATAAAGTTGAGGTAGAAGATAAAGATATAGTAGTTGGAATGTTGCAAAGTATTGCTAAAGATAAATATGACTCTGATATTTTTATGGATTTTGGATTAGTTATTTTTGATGAGGCTCATCATGCTCCATCTGAATATTTTTCACGTGCATTACCTATTATTAATTGTAATTATACATTAGGATTATCTGCTACACCTAAAAGAGCTGATAAAATGGAAAAAGTTTTATATTGGTTTTTTGGTGATATTGCTTATCAATCACCCCCAAATGTTAATAATAAGGTTAATGTTAAAGCATATAATTATGATGTTAAAGATAAAGAATTTAAAGAAGCTAGAAGTAAATTTGGTGGAGATGTTAATAGACCTAAAACATTAAATAGATTAGTAGGTATTGAAAAAAGAAATAAATTTATAATTGATATTATTAAAGAAATTATGGAGGAACCAGAAAGAAAAATTTTAATATTAAGTGACCGAATTGAACATTTAGAATTATTAAAACAAATGATAGATGAAATTGATATGTGGACATGTAATTTTTATGTGGGTGGTATGAAACAATCTAAATTAGATGAATCTGCTGAATCTGATATTATATTAGGAAGTTATGGAATGGCATCTGAAGGTTTAGATATTCCAACATTAAATACATTGATTTTAGCTACACCACGAAGGGAAGTTGAACAAGCAGTTGGTCGTATTACTCGTAGAATGGATCATCCAGTTCAACCATTAATCATTGATATAGTTGATATGCTACCATGTTTTGTTAATCAGGGAATATATAGAAGAAAATTTTATAAGAAGATGGAATTTAATATTGAGGTATATGAGGTTGAAAATAGTAAAATTATTGCAAAAATTGATTTGAATAATACAATTGATATTGAGGAAGTTAAAAAATGCATTGGGGGAAAAATTAATAATGATGATATTGATTTTATTGATGATTAATTAAAATAAATATTATTATAATATTTATTTTATAAAGTAATATTATATGAAAGAATCTAATAAAATTAATTTACATATTTTATTAATTGTTTTAGTTATAATTGGTTCTTTAAATTGGGGACTAGTTGGTATATTTGATTTTGATTTAGTAAAATCATTTGGTTTATTATTTGGTCCTAAAGCTGGAAATATTATTTCCAGATTTATATATATATTTGTAGCACTTGCTGGAATGATATTATTATTCCAAAGAGATGTATATCTTCCATTCTTAGGACACACAGTTATGCCACAACCAATAAATGAATTTAAACCATCTGGAGAATTAATAACTAAAACTGTTAAAAACTTACCTCCAAATACCAAAGTTATTTATTGGGCATCACAATCTTCAGATAAAACAGTAGATAATCCATATGATGCATATGGAAATTATGATAATCAAGGTGTAGTTGTATCAGATTCAAAAGGAAATGCTATATTACAAGTTCGTAAACCAACTGCTTATAATGTTCCTTATAAAGGAAAACTTGAACCACATATTCATTATAGATATTGGACTTCATCAGGTATGGCAAGTCGTTTATATACAATTGGATATAAATAAATTGCTTCGTAAATTACTTATTTATTGCCAACACTGTTATCACATAACACAATACAAATTTAAAATAATATTAATATTAATATTAATGCTTGTTGGAATTAGTGGTAAGATGGGAACAGGAAAAGACTATTTTGTTGAAAACTATGTTATTAAATTTATAGAAGAATATTTAAAAAAAAAATGGTTGATATTAAGTTTTGCTGATATGTTAAAAGTTAATTTAATGGTTCATCATAATATTCAATTAAATGAATTATATGGAGATAAAACTCCTAAAATTAGAGAATTATTACAACAAGAAGGAACTGAAAAAGGTAGAAATATTTATGGTGAAGATATATGGATACGATATGTAAAAGCATGGAGTGAATTATATAAAAGTAGAGGTATCGACTATATAATTATTCCTGATGTTAGATTTAAGAATGAATATAATTTTATTAAAGATAATAATGGAATCGTTTTTAGAATGCATGCGCCTAATAGAAATAATAAAAGATTATTAAAAGAAAGTAATAATAATTATGATATTAAAAATCATCCATCAGAAATAGATTTAGATGATGTTGATTTTGATATTATTATTGAAAATGATGATAATAATACTGAAGAATATTATTTTAATATATTAAGTCAATATTTAATAGTTTAACCAAAGTTCCATTCATATTTACCCTAATAATATTACCTTTGGCAATTATTATAAGCTTGTGAACTATGGTTAATATATATAATGAAAGCCATTCATTATAATGAAACTAATTTAATATAAATAGATAACATCTTAAATAATAATGGATTATCAAATTAATTTAGATAAAAATACAGTTGTAGCATTTAGAGAAGATGTATTAGATTGTTTTTATAGTATTATTAAATCAATTAAAGATGAGAACATTAATACAAATGTTAATTATAATAATATAATGAAAGCACTATTAACTAATTTTAATATAAATACAATAATGCTATTTATACATGAAATAAGCAATGATAATGAATTTAAAAAACATAATAACTCATATAAAATTGCATTAAATTATTGTGATGAAATTATGGAAAAAAATATAATAAAAAATATTTTAAATCATTATAAGAAAAAAAATGATTAACATTATAATGGAAGAGTATTCTCCTGTTAGTGAAAGAATTATTAAATATAAAGTTAATAAAAAACCAGATGAAGTTAAAAATACAACTCACTCTGTATCAGTTAATGGTAAAAAAATAAATGATACTGATGAATTACCTCAAGTTGAAAAAGTTGGAATTAATATTGGAAAACAAATAATGCAAGCCCGTTTAGATAAAAAATTAAAACAATCTGATTTAGCAAAACAGTTAAATTTAACATCAGATTTTATTCGTGATTATGAAAATGGTTCAGCTCCCTTAAATAAAACAATATTAAATAAGATAGCTATAAAATTAGGTATAAGAATTATGATATAAGGCTTATGATATAAGATTAATTTAATTATTAACACCCTTAAAGGTTTTTCTATGATATTCAGAACAACCATATTTTTTTATTCCCTCAAAATGTTTAACTGTTGGATAACCCATATTAGAAGATAAAGAATATTTTTCATCTAATGTAGGGTCTATTGATATTAATTCCATAATATGCATATCATGATATTCTTTAGCAATAATACTAGCTGCTGCAATTGATAAATATAAACTATCACCTTTAACTATACTATCAACAATAAAAGATTTATCAAATTTCTTTTCCCATCCAACCCCATCAATAATTAAATGCGATACTGGATTTTTATAACCTTTTGATTTTAAATCATCAATTGCTCTAGTCATTGCCATAGTAGTTGCATTAAGTATATTAATTTTATCAATTTCTTTCTCATCTGAATAACCAACACCCCAATATTTAATATTATTTTTAATCCAATCTAAAGCAACCTTTCTTTTTTTTGATGTTAATTTTTTACTATCTTTAATAAAATCTGGAATTTCTAATGTTTGATCCCAAATTACAGCACCTGCATAAACTCTACCAATTAGAGGCCCACGCCCTGCTTCATCTAATCCAATTTCATTAATATTATTTTTATATTTTTGCATAAAATATTTATATTATTAATAATAATTAAATAACGCTTATATCACTTACATCTTCAACTAAATTTTTAATATTAGTAGATGTTTTTGATACAGTATTTTTAAATGAAAAATTATCAAATAATATTATAAAACATAAACCAATAACTATACCTATTATAAAAATCATAATCTTCTGTTTTTTTATTTTATTATATTCATCTAATTGTTCATCATTTAAAATATCTTTAATATTTTTTGATTTATATAAAAATAAAGATAATAAATATATTATTGAAGCAATGCTATAAACAATCATTACATTTAAAATAAATTGATTCATTATTATTATTTTATAAATTTTTTAATTATATTTTAAACTAATATATCATAGAACAAATTGGACATTTTTTATTTGAAATTAACCATGGTTTTATACATTCACTATGAAAAAAATGTCCACATTTACCTTTATCTATTTCAGATATAAATCCTTTTTCAATTGCATAAATACTATTATTATTGATTGATTGACGACAAATTGTACAATCTGTATTTGTATCAGAAATATAAGACCATGATGTAATAATATTCATATTATTGATTTTAATAAAAGGTTCCATTAATTAATATTAATTAAATATTAATTAAAACATAAATCAATTTTTTTAATAAAATGTGTTATGTGAGTTATAATTTACCATTCAGTTGAGCTTATATCACTATCTGTGCTTGAATTAGTGCTTGATGCTTCAGATGATGATTCGACTGATTTAGATGATTTAGATGATCTTGATGATCTAGATGATCTTGATGATTTTTTGTGTGATTTACCACCATATTGGTTAAATAATTTAGCAATATCTTCAGTATTTTGAACTTCAGATAATTCTTCAGTGTTTTCAATTATATGTTTATTTTGCATAGCCATAGGAACATTAACATTTGGCATTGGGTTAACTTGACCAGCACATGAAGCTAATGGTGCAGATGGTGTAAATGGAGAAGCAACTAAAGCTGAACCACCTTGCATGGGAACATTAACATTTGGCATTGGGTTAACTTGACCAGCGCATGAAGCTAATGGTGCAGATGGTGTAAATGGAGAAGCAACTAAAGCTGAACCACCATATAATCCAGAAGTTGGTGTTTCAGTTAAATCAAATTCCATTACTTCAGTTTCAGCATGATTACCACCGCCTACCATTTTAGGTTGTTCAGCACCAGTGGGTGTATCAGATAAATTAAAATCAGGCATTTCTGATACTTTTTCAGTTTCTAATTCAGCCACATTTCCACCTAATAATTTTTTTAATTCTTGATATTTTTGTTTATATTTTAAATATTTTTGTTCGTAAGACATATATAAAATATTAGATAATATTTTTTACTAAATTAATATAATTATGAATTTTTTTATAATTCCCATATTATTTGGTAATAATAGGGATACATTATTTGGAATAAAAAATGATGTTTATATTATATATAATTTATTTTATAAGTTTTATGAAAAATATCCTTATAACTGGAATATTCCAGCTTTTTTTTTAAATGAAAATTGTTTGATTGATAATATTAAACAATTTTTAAATATAAATAATAAAAAAAAAATTTTTTTAATATATTTTTCAGGGCATTCTAACTCAAAAGGATATTTAAAATTTTATAATGAAAATTTAAATTCAAATATGATTTTAGATTATTTTAATAAAAATATAAATGATACATGTAGAATATATTTTATTATTGATACATGTTATAGCAAAAGTTTTATATTAAATATTAATAAAAATTATACATTTATTGATAAAATTTATTTTATGGGAAGTTGTATGGATAATGAACAAAGTAAAGAAATAGAAGTAGATTATGATGAACAATTATTTAATAATTTAAAAATAGATGCTTGTTCTAAAATAATAGTTGGAATTTTTACACTTTATTTTGTTAAATTATTATTAATACGTAAAATAGATAATATTATTAAATTTAAAAATATTATAAATGATAAATTATGGAAAATGATTTCAATACAATTTAATCAAACAGTATATTATGTTGAAATAGAATCAGAAATATAAAATCTCCTAAATAATAATATAATGGATAATAAATGTGCACCTGGTAAAAAATATTCAGAAGGTAGTTGCTTTACATTAGATGACTTAAAAGAAATTGCTACTCAATATAATAATTCACATTCTGATACTATAGATATAGCACTACATAATACAAAAAAAGAATTATTAAAACAATTAATTGATAGATTTAAAAAAAATTTTGATTGCGAAGAACAATTATGTTGGTTATCAACAAGTGTTTTAAAAGGTATAAAAAATACTAGTATAATTAATGGTACATTTAGACCTAAAGGACCATCTGGAAAATATGATTGGTTAAGCACCAAACATATTGAAGATGTTATGAAACAATATGAACAAATATATCCTGATTTTTATTTTTTAGGTGCTGTTCCATCTGATTTTGATGAACATCCTGTATATGAAACAACTGATTTAGTATTTAAAAAATTAGAGGCAACAACTCCTAAATTAGGTCTTGTTATAAATTTAGATACTCATAATCAATCAGGTTCTCATTGGGTTGGATTATTTATTAATTTACAAAAAAATACTATATATTATTTTGATAGTTTTAGAAAACAACCTCAAAATAGAGTAAGAAGTTTTATTACAAGAGTATTAAGTTATATGGAAACAAAAGAAGAAGGTAAGAAAATAGATGTTGGTAAATTTATGAAAAGATTTAAAAAATCAGACAAATATGATGTAAGATATAATAAAGTTCAACATCAATATAAAGATAGTGAATGTGGTGTTTATAGTATGCATTTTCTTATTAAATTATTAGAAGGTAAAACATTCGATGAAATTGTTAATAATGTAATAGATGATGATACTATGAATGAATATAGGGCTAAAATATTTAGAAATGTTTAATTATTCTAATATATCTAATGCAAAGCTTAAATTATAAGGAATATCATTAAAATTATATAATATATTATCTTCAGTATAAAATTCTAAATCTAATGATGATAAAGTAAGAGGACTATTAAATTGTAAATTACATACACTGGTATTATTAAAATTTAATATACATATAGGATTTTGGTTTATATTTTTAATATATAATAATAATTTTGATGGTAATCTTAAATCAAATATTTTTTGAGCAGTTTTATTTATTGATAATTGATCTTCTATAAATCCTAATTTAAATGAAATATATGTTTGTTTTATTTTAAATTCCGTAGTTCCATCTTTTGATTTTACTGATACTTTCTGAGTATAATCAATCGAAAATATTAAATTATTATTATTATTCATATTATTTAATAACATTTCAATTGTATAATTTCCTTTAGGTATAACAATTTGATGCTGTATATCATTCATTTCATATATAAAATTAATACTATCGAATATATTATAAACTGGTTGAGGTAAATTATATGATAATAATTTTAATGAAACTATATTATTTATTGGATTAAATTGAAATTTATATAATGATGTTGTTTTATTTATATCTAATTGTAAAGTTTTAATTGATTGTTGTTTAGTTTTATTTTTTAAATAATCATTTTCTTCTTTTAATGTTTTTAACATCATTTTCATTTCATTTAATTGTTGGAATATTTCATCTGATTGTTGATATTGATTTTGAACAGGTGGTTGATATTGAGTTTGAACAGGTGGTTGATACTGATTTTGAACAGGTGGTGGTTGATATTGATTTTGAATAGGTGGTGGTTGATATTGATTTTGAATAGGTGGTTGAGACTGAGATTGTTGAACAGGTATTGGTTGATATTGATTACCTCTTTCTGCTTCTAATTTTTGTAATCTATCTTGAATAGACATATTATCATTATATTTAGACATATCAAAATTATTATTATTATTATCTTTAAAATTATCTTGTAAATCACCAAAACCTTCTAATTTTCTTTCTTTAAAATTAGAATTAGAATTATTACTTGTTTGAAATATTTCTTCTTTACCTACTTTAGTAGGTTTAAGAAAATCAGGTACATCAGTTGGTTTATTAAAATTATTAGTTCTTCTTGAATTTTCTAATTCAGCTAATCTAGTTGCTACATCTCCAGAAGTTTTTTTGATAAAATCATCTGATACTTTCATTTGAGCTGGTATAATTGGTTGATTATTTATAGATGATAATGGTCTATCAATAGATGTTATTGATATTGGAGGATTTTTAATAGAATTTAAAGTTATATCAATTGTTCTTTGATTTTGTGTATTATCACTTTTATTTAAAGTACTTTTAATTAATTCAGATGTTTGTTTTACAACAATACTATTATATTGTTTTTTTATATTTGTTATATTATTAGTATTAATTTTAGTATAGTCTAATGTTTTATAAATTCTTTTCATAATTTCTATTAAATTATTAATAATAAAATCTTTTTGTTGTTTATTTAAATTATTATATTCATTTACTATTGTAATTTCTTTATATAATTGTGATATATTCTCTTTTGATAAAAAGTCTTTCGATAAAAAGTCTTTTGATAAAAAGTCTTTTGATAATATTTTTTCGCTCATTATTTAAAATTTAATATATTTCTTTATCTAGTGAACGAAAATTAAAAATTATTGAATATTATGCATAGGAATTTCTAGGTGGTCCATATCTTCTAGGTTCATAATCTCTAGGTCCATAATCTCTAGATGGTGGTTCATAATATCTTTCAGACCTTTCATATCCTCTAGGTGGTGGGTCATAATATTCTTCTTCATCTTCAGGATAGTATTCGTCAGAAGGAGGTGGAGGTGCTCTACTTACAGATCTTCTAGCTCTGTTTGTTTGTTTTGTTGATTTATTTTTTTTATATACTTTAAATATAATAATACCTATTATAATAATACCTATTAAAACAGAAAATGCAATTATAATTGTTTTAGTATTATCAGGACTTTGAATAATAGTAGTGGTTCCACCGGTTCCACCTGTTCCACCTGTTCCTCCACTTGGAGATACTAAACCACTTTTAGCTGCCTGAGCAGCTGGTGTTGTTGGTGTAATATAAGCAGCTGCCCAATTATCAGATATAGATGGGTCTGTATAAGTTGAATCACCTACAGTATTTTGTAATGAACATGTTTGAACATTTTGTAAATTACTAGCATTTTCTACAAGTGAATTTTGAACTTCACTAATGTTAATACATAAACTACTTACTCTTTGTAATGAAGATATATAGCATGTTCCTTCACCACTACATTTAGAACAATATGCATCATTAGATTGAACAAATGTTTCTAAATTATTTAAATTATCAAATCCAAGAACTTTAGGTAAATTTATATCTCTTAAAACTGAATTTAGACAATTACAATCTGTATAATTATTATATGAATCTAAACTATTATCTTTTATAACTTTTTGATTAGTTGCATAAAAACCATATGCAGATTGAGCAGGTTTAAAATTATAATTCAACATTCTCTCTTTTTTAATTTTATTACATAATCCTAAATTAACACCTCCTTTTTCATATAATGATTTACATTTAGCATTAGCACCTGCATTTCCAATTAATGTATCTTGATAATATGATACAATTTTAGGATCATTTGGTAAACTTTCATCAAGAAAATAACATTTTTCATTATTATTTTTAGTAAAATCATCATCTTCAAATACTCTTATTTTAAAAGGTGTATATCCTTGTTTAACACTATCTGCTCCTGCTGCTGTAATATTAACAGTTGGTAACGCAATATTCATTACTTTTTGTCTAGTACAACATGCTCTTTTTTGTAATAAATTTTTAATAGTAACTGGAGTTCCTCGAATATCTATTTTTCCCCAACTTAAACCAGCATCATAATCATGCAAAGCCCATTCTTCTACAATTCTTCTTAATTCAGTATTTGCATATAAATTATTATCATTTGGATCACTTATAATATTACCCATTTATTATTATAATATATAATATAATTTTTTAATATATATTATAATAATATGGATTTAAATAAGGCTTTATTGGTTATAGGTTTAGACAAAAATACTTATAAAAATATACATAATAATCAACAATTAATTGAACATATGACTCCTTCTAGTGGTGTTTTAATTGCAGGTGGTTCAATCATAGGTTCAGCATGGATGGGACCAATTGGTGGAGCTGTAGGTGCATTAATAGGTGCAGCAATTGGTGGTGAAAAACAACCAACTACATTAACAATAGATCAAGAGATTCAGAATTTTGTAAATTCTACACAACAACAAGTAGTTAATGTAATAACTCAATCAATTATAAATATATCACATGATATTGTTCAGCAACAAATTGCTACAATTACAAATGATACTGACACTAAAAATGATTTAGATGCATCTGAAATAATTGTTAGAAATGGTGCAAGTTTTAGTATTGAACAACAAAACAATCTTAAAACAATTGTTCAAGCTATATTAAATCTAGTTCAATCATCTGAATTAATTACTAAATTATCTACATTAATAAAAAATGATATTAGTTCTACATTATCTCAAAATTCAGATTTAGCTAATAAAATAGCAGCTACGTCGGCATTATTAAAAGCACAAAAAAACTCAGGTGAATTAAATACAGCAATTAGTGGTATTAAAGATGTTATTGGTGGAATGGCTGAATTGGGTTCAACACGTGGTGATACTACTATAATATCTAATAAAGTGTTAAATAGTATTAATTTAGATAGTTCATCTAGAGCTGATATAGAAGATTATATTAATAATACTATAAATATTACTATTAAACAAATAACTATGAATACATGTATTCAATCTAATAATATATTAAATCAAATTTATTTAAAACAAATATTGGTTGATGGAGAAGGTTCTTCATTTGAAATTATCCAACAAAATATATTAATATCTTTTTTTAAATGTGTTATTACATCTAGTATTAAAAATGAAGATTTACAAAATATATCACTTGATACATTAAATACTGCTGCATTAAATGCATCACAAGGTGCAACAGTTAGTAATGATTTATCTGCTACTTATAAAAAATCAGATATATCATCAAATTCATCATTTCTTGATAGTTCAAGTGGAACGATATTTGCAGTAGTATTAGTTGTCATAATAATGTTTTTTATATTAATAAAAAAATAAAAATCTTATAATATATAATATGGCCAATAAAACATCAACTACAACTACTATTAGTAATGAAGCTCAAAATTTTTTAACTCAATCACAAAGTCAGCTAGCGAATATAATTACACAATCTATTATAAATATTTCACATAAAGTAATTCAAGAACAATCTGCGCAAGTTATAGCAAATGTTAGTGCAAGTAATATTTTTAATGGTTATCAGATAATTGTGAGGAATGGTGCTAAATTTAGTGTTATCCAACAAAACTATTTAAAATCAACTGTTGAATCAATATTAAATATAACCCAAGATAATAAACTTGCATTATCTTTGTCAAATCAAATTAAAAATGATATATTAACTACATTATCACAGAATGCAGATATATCTGATAGACTTGCAGCAGCTGCTACATTATTAAAAGAACAACAAAATTCAGGAGAAGTTAATGGAGTCGTTACTGCTATTACAGATACAGCAAAAACATTAGTCGACTCATTAAAAGCAACAGAAGACATAAATGATATTAAAAATAAGCTTATACAAAAAATAGCATTAAGACAAGACGCAAGTGCTAATCTACAAAGTTTAATTAATAATAGTATTAATCAAAATATAAATCAAAAAACTATTAATAATTGTTTACAAAATAGTGCTATCTCAAATATGTTAACATTAAAAAAAATTATAATTGATGGTAAAAACAGTTCATTTAAAATCACACAAGGGAACATTTTAGATTCATTTTACAAATGTATGATTTCATCTACTATTACATCTGTTGATTTACAAAATATATCAAATAGAATATTAAATGCATCTAGTCAAACAGGTACTCAAAGTGTTGCAGTTAAGAATGATATGAGTGCGACAATGAGTTCTGTTAATACTAGAACTAATTCATCATGGTTTGATAGTTTAAGTGGTAGTATAGGTATTGTTATAATAATAGTAGTAATATTAGTATTTGTAATGATGATGCCTAAATCTGAACCAAGTAATAATAATTCACAACCATATGATCCTAGAAGTAGAATGCAAAGATTAAATGATAGATTTATGGATACAGCTGCTAGGTATAGACAATGGAAAATTAATAGACGCAGACGTCTAGGGAGGGAAGCAAAATTAGAAATACCTGACGAGTTACGAAATGTAACACCTAAACCAAGATCATATTTAAGTCGTGCTGGTTCAACTAGTGTGGACCCTGTATTTACAACTCCTAAGGAACCAAATAAAGGCGGATATGATTTTCCAATTCCTATACATCGTTTAAGTCCGGAAACTATGAGAATAGCAAAGATGAGGGATGAAATACCTTTTAATACACCCTCTAATAAGAATATTTATGTTGGTATGGATCCTGGACAAGAACATACAAATGTGTAATGTACAAAGCATTATTATAACCCATATAATATATATTATATAACATATATTATATGAATAATTATTTAAACAAATTTGATGAAATATATAAACAAAAATGTAAAAAATCTAATATACCATCTATTTTACCTGCTGTTAATAGAATAATAGTAATAGGAGATATACATGGTGATATGAATGTATTATTAAAATGTTTAAGAATACCTAAATTAATAGATGAGAAAAATAAGTGGATAGGAGGGGAAACCGTAGTTGTTCAGGTTGGGGACCAAATAGATAGTTGTAGATTTTATGGTTTTCAAAGTAATTGTAATCAACCAAATACCACTATAAATGATAAAGCAGAAGATATAGAAATTTTATTATATTTAACTGAATTACATAATCAGGCATCAAAAACAGGAGGTGCTGTATATAGTTTAATGGGTAATCATGAATTTATGAATGTTGATGGTGATATGAGATTTGTTAGTCATAATAATATTCGTCATTTTGATAATTATAATTATAATGGTACAATAATAAAAGATGGATTAGAAGGAAGAAAAACTATATTTAAACCAGGAAATAAAATGGCTAATTTTTTAGCTTGTACAAGACAAATGGCATTAGTAATTGGTAGTAATTTATTTGTACATGCTGGTATTATTCCAGAATTAAAAAATAAATATACTATAGAAGATATGAATAAATTATTAGCATTATTTTTACTTGGTGAACTTGAACAACCTCATATATTTAAAGATATATTTATTAATGGAAAAACATCACCAATGTGGATAAGACATTTTGGTAAAGATATAAGTCCAGAAAATTGTATTGAACTTGAAAAAACACTTGAAATTTACAAAGTAGGTAAAATGTTTGTAGGACATACACCTCAATTTAAAGATGGTATTAATAGTCGATGTAATAATAAAGTTTGGAGAACAGATGTCGGAATGAGTCGAGCATTTATGAATAATTCTAATAATATTCAAGTATTAGAAATATTACAAGATGGTAAGACTATAAATATATTACGTGAGGTTCAATCTGTATCTATATGATTTTTAAACTGTTAATTAACAGAGTAAAAATATTAACCAAAGTTAAAAATATTTTATTAAGTATTAATAAAATATTTTTAAATTTATTTACAGCTTATATTCGCTTTAATTCACAAAGTGAATATGAATAGAACAAATATTAAGATACTCTATAATTTAGAGCATTTTTTTGTATTTATCCATATTTTCATCAAATTCTTTGATGGCTTCTGATGAAGCTTTAACACCATCCATATCGGCATTGCTAGCTTTAACTTTCTTTAAAGCAGCACCAGCGATTTTAGCAGCTTGAACACTGTTTGGTATATTTAATTTAGTAGCAACGTGTTTCTTTAATTTTTGGAAAGCCATGAAGCTTGGATTAGCACCTCTCTTTCCTTTTGATGATTTCTTTGAACCAGCACGGCTAGCTTTGCGTGAGCGTCTGCGTTTAGCACCACCTTCTAATTCTTCAGCACCGCCTTTCATTGAGCCTTTCTTGCTGCCCTTACGGCTAGCTTTCTTGCTAGCCTTCTTGCTAGCTTTACGGGAGCGTCTGCGTTTAGCACCACCTTCTAATTCTTCAGCACCACCTTTCATTGAGCCTTTCTTGCTGCCCTTACGGCTAGCTTTCTTGCTAGCTTTCTTGCTAGCTTTACGGCTAGCCTTACGGGAGCGTCTGCGTTTAGCACCACCTTCTAATTCTTCAGCACCGCCTTTCATTGAGCCTTTCTTGGTGCCTTTTTTTGAACCTTTACGGCTAGCTTTACGTGATGATTTTTTTGACATTTTACGAGAGCCTTTATGACTAGCCTTACGGCTTGTCTTACGGCTAGCTTTCTTGCTAGCTTTCTTGCTAGCTTTCTTGCTAGCTTTACGGCTACGTTTTTTACCTCCACCTACTAATGAACCGCCCTTCTTACTTGCCTTACGGCTTGCTTTACGGCTTCCCTTACGGCTTGCTTTACGGCTTGCTTTACGGCTACCTTTGCGTCCACGGCTAGCTTTCTTGCTACCCTTGCGGCTTCCCTTGCGACTTCCCTTGCGGCTACCTTTGCGGCTACCTTTGCGTCCACGGCTAGCTTTCTTGCTACCCTTACGGCTACCTTTGCGGCTACCTTTGCGGCTACCTTTGCGGCTACCTTTACGGCTACCCTTTTTGGCTCCACCTGTAAGGAGATTACGTAATTGGTTTTCTAATTGTTCAGTATCTGTTTCATTAGCACCACCATTCATGTTAATAATAGTTGTTGTTTCATTCATATTTTGAAGTGTTGATGTAGCACTAAATGCTTCAGCTCCACCTACCATTTCATTAAGTTCTGATGTAGCACTAACAATGATGTTATCAGCACCACCTTCCATTTGTTGTTCAGATGTAAGCATATTAACTAATTCATTAATTTCATCAGCATTAATTTGAGACATAAATACATCTGATGTAGCAGCGGTATTAATATTAGAACCACCTCTCATACGATTATTAGGAACACTAATTGTTAACCAATTAGCTTCTTCTGAGTTTGCGACTGTTGACGATAAAACTTCATTTAATCTAGATTTGACAAATAAATTTGAGCTCATATATTATAATCTAGATATTTTTAAATTAAAAATATATTTATCAATATTAATATAATATAAAATGTATATAAATCAAATTGACAATTTATTTGATGGAATTATAAATAATTTTTATATATTTTTAAATAAAAAAAAATCATTTGAGAAATTTTCAGACGACCAAAATTTTGTTAAATATATGAATGAAATAATTGATATAATTAAACTATTTATTGATGAAATAAATACTAAAGAAATTGATGAATTAGTAGAATTACCATCTCATACAAAATATATAATAGAAATTATAAAAAGATATTGTGCTTTTTATATATATTTAGGTATTGCATTCCATTACAAAGGAGACAGGGATTTATTTATAACAAATATAATAGAAACAAGTAAAAATATTAAAGATAGTACATTTAATATAAATAATTTTTATAATAGTGAGAATAATGCAAAAATCATTACAATGTTTACTATAATTAAAGATATAATTAAATTAAAAGACCACAAGACAATAGAAAGAATTAAAATTATAATAAATAATGACCCAATAAAATATGGAATAACTATATCTCTTTTAAATACTATAGGTGAAGATTATTTTGAAAAATATTTATTTGTTGAAGATAATTTTCATAATTTAATGAAAACTTTAATTTTCAAACAAATTTATTTATTAGAAGAAAAAAATGATATTATTAAATTATTACAAGAAAAAGAATTAGATGAAGCTGAATATAAATATATAGATATTATTGTATCTAAGGAAGAAAAATTAATAGATTATACTTTTCTCCAAAATTTATTAAGAACAGACCAAACACGGTCTGAATTATTTAGAAGTAATATGGCAAATGAATATTATGATTTTCTAGAAGAACATAAAAAAGAAAAAGAATTAAATATATTTGGAAATACAAAAATATTAGATTTTCTTTTTAGTAATAAAATATTTATTCCAATTACTGAAGATTTTGTTAGATATCATAAAAATAGTGAAAAATATGATAAACATTCTACTGAAGAATTAAAAGATAGAGATGCCACTAAAATTAAATATATTATTAATAAAATAAATAAAGTTGTTAATATGTATTCAACTATATATGAAAAAAATCAAAAATTAAAATTAGATGCAATGAATTTATTTTTTAAAGCTTTAGAATATAAAGATGCAGTTTTATATAATGATTTTGAAGAAATTAAAATTGTTAATAAATTATCATATAGTGAAAATACATCAGATTTAGATTATTTAGTTGATTTAGAAAATATGAGAACATATGCATATCTTAATTATAAAGATTTTAGTAAGGAAGGTTTTAGATTAAGAACATCATTACCAATTCAAGGTGTTCGTCATACTAATATTAAATATAAAAATAAAACAGAAGGTAATAAGCATAGAAAAATAGAATTAAGAGTTGGACATAGTGATTTACCATTAAATGTAATTGGTATTGTATATAATAAACCTTTGGTTCAAGGTAAAAAATTATTAGAATGTATGGATATATCAAAATTAACTGATATTAGAAGTATTAATCAAAATGGTTTTAATGCTATTTATAAATTAATGACAAATTCAGATGATAAAGATGATAAATTATATTACTGGTTATTTGATACTAAATTAGATAAAGTTAAATTAGAAGAATATAAAAATATAAGTTCTCTTGATAAATCAAAAATTGTTGAAAATATTTTAAGTGAATTATTTAATCATTATATAGATATTAAAAAAAATGATATTTATGATATATTACAAAAACAGAAACCAAATAATTTATATGATATTACTAAAATAATATATAATTATCAAAACAAATATAGATTTACAACAAATATACCTGTTAATTTTCAATATGATATTTTAGGTAAATATTTTGAAAATATAAAAGATAAAGAAATTAAAATTAAACAGATTAAAGATAAAGAAATTATTAAAATACCCTTATCTAAATTAATAAAAAAGAAAGATGAATTAATAGTATTAGGTTATAAAGAAGAACATATTGATTTAGAAAGTATTTCTCATCAAGCAGTATGTTTACATTATATTAGATGGCAACAATTAGGTAAAATATCACGTAAGAATGATGAAATTCTTAATCAAGCTATATTTGATTTCGTTAAACAATATGTTAAAACAAATGATAAAAATGAATATATTTGTAAAAGTTGTTTTGAATTATTAGATTTAAAGAACTATGTATATGAGGGAACATATGTAGCAGAATTAGATACATTTTTAACAACTAATCTTGCTGTTAATAGTAAACTAGAGTCATTACCTAAATATGAAAAATATACAAGAACAATTCGTAATATAGAAAAGAATATTGAGAAGATATGTTATAGTATGAATTTACAATATTATATAGGTAATACTCCAACTATAAAATTAAGAAGAAAAATGATAATAAAAGATGTAATTGATATGATTTTATTACATACTGCTTATCTTAAAAATCAACCAAAAGATAGAATAGAAAAAGCAGTAGAAACATATGGTATAACAAAAGATTTCACAAATTTATTCTTTTTCGAATTAAAAGATGATATATTTTTAACAAGTTCAATGGATACTGATTATTATAAACAAATTAAATATAATAATATTTTAGCATATATTGCCTTAATGTTAATAGCTGATATAAATAGTGGACAGATATTAAGCTTCAAAGATGATAAATTTTGTAATTTCTTTATTTTTTCACAAATTAGAGATAGTTTATTTGGTAAATTATTTTTAAGATTAAATGAAAAAGAAAAAATAGCAATTAGTAATATTCCATTATTAGGTTATGTTATATTTTATTTTGCATGTGTTTTTACAAATAGTTATATTTGGTTATGGCCAAAGAATGATAAATCTCAAATTATAGGTATTCAGAAAGTAATTATTAATACTATAGTTGATTTGATGAATACATTAATTGAAGCAAATATGGGAAAAGATAAAAATTTTCAATATGAATTAATTGTTAATAGATTAATGCAAAAAATAAAAAATACATACATGGATACAAATGTTTATAAAATGTTAAATGATATGGTTAAACAAAAAGTTGTTATTGAAAATAATAAATATAGTTTTATTAGTAAAAAAGAAAAAATATTAGAATTAAAATTAGGTTCATCTGAATTAGTTCCAATTCTTAAAACTAAAAAGAAATGTGATTCTAGAAAAGATAAAATAGATATAAGTATTCATGAATTATTTGATTATGATGTAGATGTATTTACAAATTGTCCTGATGGTAAATTTCATGAATGGAGTTTTTCTAATAATAATATTTATTGTACATTATGTAATACAAAATATAATGATTTAATTATAGAACAAGCTAAAGAAAATAATCATATATCTCGTATAAATCAACTTAAATTATTATATTTAAGAAAACTAGCATCAACTTATTGTATTTCTGGTGAAATGCATGATATAGATATAGATACTAATATTTGTAAAAAATGTAATCTTAATGTAGCAACTAATCATGAGTATAAATCAGATGAATTATTTAAATTAGAGAAGAATTTAAAGAAAATGCAAGACAATAAGGCATTAAAACAATTAGATAATATTAAAAAACATTTTGAAAAAATAGATGAAAGAAGAGAACATGATTTAAAAATATTAGTTGTTTTAAATCAACGTTATGTTAAATTTACCGATAACAAATTAACAAATTATGTAGATGATTTCATAGATTTACTTATAAATAGTATTGGAACTAAAATTAAAATAGAAAACAAAACATTATATTTAAAAGATACAGTATATATTATTAAAAATGATTATACTGGTTCATCTATTAAAAATGAAATAGTTTTGTTATCAAGTGATAATAAAATAATGTTTAAAGAAAATCATTTTTATTATAAAAGAAATGTTATTTATTATCATGATAAAATTCATGGAGCTTATGTTTATTATGATTCATTAACTAAGAATTATTTAGGTTATACAAAAGATAATAAAAAGTTTGAAAATTATAAGAGTACTATGTATATTGAAGTTATTCATAGTATTCGTGATATGTTATTAATGATTGGATTAGAACATGAATATATTAATGTTAAACATTTAATTAATAAAAAACCAGATTTTATTATAAAACATTTAATTAGACTTCGTTGTAATAATTTAAGACAAATTATACAAAGAACTAATAGTATTATTGAAAAAATTAATAATTCAGGTAGTTCTAAAGAAAATCCTTATAATCTGGAAGAATTTAAATTAGTTTCTGAATTTAGAAAATCATTAAGAAATTTTAGAACAACTGATAATGATAATCAAAATCCAATATTTAAACATTTATATACTATAACTAATAATGCAACATTAAAAGAATTACCTGAAAACGCTCATATTAATATTATTAATAATATGGCTGAAGCTAAAATATTAAATAAACTAAATAATGCAGACAGTCTTTTATTATTTAATTATATTTATAATTTAACTAAATTAATTGAATATAATACTCAACCTGCGATTAAAACAAATATATGTTATATGATAACAAAAATTATTCAATATAATTATTATAATTATTATATGCCAATTGAAGATAGTCAGATTAGAAAATTTAATTCATTATTAACAATTGAAGCACCATATATTGATGAATCTTCTCGTGTTGTTGGATATTATCAAGATTTAGTTAATGTTAATGAAATTGATGAGGAAGCTAATAAAGAAAAGAATTATGATATGAAGGAAGAAGAACATGCATTAGATATAGATGATTATGATGAAAATGATTTATATGAAGACCAAGATCCTAATGATGATGTTGTTGAAAATCTATTAGAAGCGTAAGATTATAATTATTTGAATCATAAGATTAAAATCATAAGATTAAAATTATAAATTTAATATTTTATATTAAATTTATTTGTTAAAAACACATTTCAAATTATAATTTTTTTCCATAAAAACTTTTTAATTTATAACTCACTCTCTCTCATCAAAAATCCTCCATATGGATATACTCATTTGTGGATAAAAATGTGGATAATTTAAGTATATTTTTAAGGATATATATATAAATAAATATTATTATATTGTATTATATATACAGTTATGGAAACCACTAATAAGTATTATTGTAATAGATGCAATAAAAAATATAAATCTTATAAAACTTTATGGTATCATAATAAAACTCATCATAAAATAATAGATGATGATGAATTGGATACTAACCTGAATATACCTGAAAATACCTTAATATCCCCTGAAAATGACCTGATTTTAACTGATAATAATATAGGTAGTAATAATAAAAAAAAAATTTCTTGTGAATATTGTAATAAAAAATTTACTAGAATTGATAATATGCATGTTCATCAATCAACTAGTTGTACTAAAAAACAAATTATTATTAAAGAAAATGAAGAATTAAAATTAGCATTATCAGAAATAGCTGAATTAAAAAAATTATTATTAGTAAAAATGAATAAACAATGTAAAGCTCATCCAAGAACAATAGAAAAAATAAATCAAGCATTAGCTAATAAATATAGTAATAATAATAATTCTAATAATAATTCTAATAATAATCATTCAAATAATACTAATAATATAGTAAATAATTATAATATAATTCAATTAGGAAAAGAAAAATTAGAAGATGTTTTAACTAGTAAACAAAAAATTAATATTTTGAGACATAATAATAAATGTTTGGAAGAATTAGTTAAATATACTCATATGAATAATAAATATCCTCAATTTAAAAATATTTTAATAACAAATGTTATGAGTAATATTGGATATATTTATGATGAAAAGGAAAAACAATTTATTACAACTACAAAAGATAAATTATTAGATACATTAATTTTATATAGAATGTCTGATATTGTAGATTTTTATGAAACACATTTTGATAAATTAACTGAAATACAACAAAAATCAATTCAAAAATTTATTGATAAAATGGAAGATAGTCCTGTTTTTAGTGAAAAACGTAAGAAAGAAATGAAATTAATTATTTACAATAATCGTGATAAAATAACTAATGAAATTATTAGTAATTTAGAAATATATATATAATTATCCAAATATTTATTTAAAAACTGATTATAATTTATAAATTATAATGAGCATGAATTGGAAATACATTACAAATATATCTAATTCAGATGAAACTATTATAGATACAATTTATTGTTCTCATGTAGAAATGTCTATACCTATAATTTATTATTGGACAGTTTTATTAAAAGATGGCACAGAATATGATTTATTAGACCCAATTTTAAATAAATTATTAGTTAGTGATATAGATATAGATAATTATAATGCAGCTAGAGATAATTATGATAATTTATAGTTTATAAATTCATAATATGTTATTTAATTATATATTATGAATTATTTTAGTGATAGTAGAGAAAAATCAATGAAATATATTTTAAATACACATAATAATTCAATAAACCAAATTAAATCAATTTGGCAATCTATTCCAAATAATGGTTTTAATAAAGATGAATTATGGGATATTCACAGTCTATATGTAAATAATAATAATGATCTGCCATATTTATTATTAATTCATGGGACTAATAGTAGTTCTCTAGTGTGGGTTAATATATTAATTAAGTTATCATATAAATTTAGAATATTTGCAATAGATTTACCTGGTTTTGGACATTCTCCAACTCCAATATGTTTAAAAAATGCAGATACAAAACAGTCTATTAAACTTATTATAAATATGTTAAAACAATGGATTAAAATAAATAAAATTAACAAAATTTCTTTATTAGGTCATTCATTTGGTGCTTTTATATCAATTAATTTTGCACATAAATATCCAGAATTAGTTGATAGAATTATTTTAGCAAGCCCTGTTGGTATTCTACCTATACTAGATAATTTTGGTGCTTATTGGGCATTATTTTTTAAATTTTCTCCAATTCAAAGAATATTAAGATTAGTGGTTCCCTATATAGCTTTTATATTATATAAAATTATTGATATAAAATATTATTATAAATTTTTACTATTAGGAGAACCAACTGCAGTTGGAGATTTAATAGTTGCAAAATATATTACTGTTAATTGGCTATCAGGTGAGACTTATTGGAATACACCTATATTAAAAAAATTATTACAACTTAAAAAACCAATATCATTTATTTATGGTGATTTAGATAGTATTACACCTATACATCAAGGAAAATTATTAACAATATTATTAGGAAAAAATATTTTATGTTTACCACTTTATAATATCGGACATTTTATAACAGATTGTTCAATTGATATACTAATTAATACAATAGAAATTGCGTATAATAAAGCTAGTAAAATAAATTCTTTGATAACTAATAAAATTACAAATAATAAATTATTAGTATATACATCTTTTTTTAATTATAATAAAACTAAAATTGTAATTAAAAATTTATATAGACTATTAATAAATCTTCATAATGAAAATGATTCTAATTAGTCGTTTATTAATTCATAATATGTTATTTAATTATATATTATGAATTACATTATATCATCGATTGTATTATTATCAATTATAATGATTATAATTTATATATTGAGTATAGATAATAATATGGATAAATTAAAAAATAAAATAAAGGAAATATTTTCAGTTGTTAAATCAAAAAAAATTAATTATTTGAATGAAAATGATAATAAAAATTTATTATTATTTATAAAACAACATTTTAATTCAGATGATAATATTATAATTCCATCAAAAATATTTTATGAAAAAACAGATATTGGATTTGAAATGAACAATATTAATATAATATGTTATAAATATAATAATAATAAATTTGATGAAATACCTTATAAAATAAATATACTATTTGTTCCATTTGAAAAAGATAATTATATTAGTAATCAAACATTATTTGGATTACATGGTAATTATAAATTATTAATAATTGATAATAAAAAGAAATCTGTTCAATTTAATGAAAAAGAAGAAATTATTAATAATACTGAAACATATACAGATGTATTAGATATGATTCCAGATATAATTCATTTATCTGAAACTGAAGAAAATATAGATGAAATATATAATGATGATACTACAGATACAGAACAATTAATTTCTCATAATCTTAAATAAAGGATCATTCTTTAAAATATCATCTGGTGTTGTATATTCAACGTTAGTTAATATACGTCCTCTATCTGAAACAAATTCTCCTTCTTTAGAATATTTCTCAGGGACAACTCTTTTAACAAAATCACGAATTTTTTCAGGTATTTCATCTCTTGTCCAAAATTCTGGAAAGAAACCTTTTTTAGTTAAAGTATTAAAAAAATAATGAATATCATAATATCTATTTTGTTCAGCTTTAATATTTATTCTATCTGTCCATTCTGCATCTACTTTACTATTTTCAACAATACCTGGAATACATGCAAAATCAAAATCCCATAATTGAATTTGAATTCCAATATTTGGAACAATATATATTTGACCATTTATTTTATATTTAAATTTATAATGTGTTTTATTTGTTTCTATTTTATGAACTAAAATATTATTTGCTTTCATATCATTATGTCTAAATCCTGGATATTTATTTTGAATTATTGCCAAAACTGATAATAATTGGAAAAATATACTTCTCCAATGTTTCATTTCCATTGATTTATAATTATTTTTTATATAATCTAATAAATCTCCAGAATTAGCCCATTCAGATATAAGAACCGAAACATTATCATAATATTCTCCTTTTTTATATCTTTTTACAAATGCATCATATTTTTTATTATTTACTATATTATCTTTTGGTAAACTTATAAATGGTTTAATACTTGTATTAAATGTAGTAATTGGTAGTACTAAATGAGGTGTTTGTTTATCTTTAACAAAATTAGCAAGTAATCTTAACATAATTAATTCTGCATTTTCTGGTCTACGAACATTAAACATATCACCATAATTTTGTTTTCTAGGATATGCTACAATCTTTACAGCATAATTTGCTTTATTTTCACTATTTGGGGGAGGATATACTCCTTTAAATGTATGGCCAGTTGAACCACTTTTAATATAAAGTAATTTACCTCCTAAATCTTTTATAGCTTTATTAAAATCAATATATTTTTTAGGCATTATATCCCTAATATCATCACTATTAATACTACCATTATTACCATTCCCCCCAATTTGTTCATCATTAAAATCAATCATATAATCTAGACATTTTCCATCAATCATATTTTTAATTGATTGTAATCTAAAAGGTATTTGATTAAATTTAGCTTGTTCTAAAGTCTCATTATTATTCATATTATTATTAATTATATTTTTTATAAAAGAAATCTTTATAATAAACTAATTATATAATAATAATAATCCTAATTTATTCTTAACTTTATCTTCATCTTTTAATAACTTATTATATTTTTCAAACATTTTTTTTATTAAATTTATTTCTAAATTTGGTAGTATTGGTATACACATCCAATATTTTCTTTTTCCAATCATATCTAATTCAAACTCATTTGGATATAAATGTGCAGCACTACTATTTGGATTAGTCATAATTTTTTGAAGTTCAATTGGTAATAAATAAGATGATTGTTTTGGAAGAACAATTAATAATTGCTCAAATGGTGTTAATGGTGAACTTTCTTTAAATACAACTGAATTAAAATCAAATTTATTTTTAGCCATATCCATTAAAAATGGAGCATGATCATATGGATAATAATAATCCCATGAAGGACATTTATCAAAATAATACATTGCAATCCATTTAAGACCTACATTATAATGATATACCATTTTATCTGAAAATTCTTCTAAATCTGAATCAGAATGATAATAATGTTTATAAAATTTAGGTCTCCATTCATTCATTGAACCCAAACCTAAATTAATTGGGTCATTTATTTTAAATTGCATATTATCAATTTTATGCATTTCTATATCAAATGGATCAGTAGATTGACAATAACTTTTTCTTTTCTTTTTATTAAAATGTTCCATAATTAATATTTCTTCATTTGATGCTAGTTTATTAATTAAACTATAATAATTATCATTATTAATATTAATATTATTAATATCAATAATATATCCAGTATATATTACATTTTCAATATAATGTTCTAATAATTTATCAATTGCATGATTATAAATATCTAAAGCTGGTAAATGTGGTAAAAAATCATTTCCCATTAAATAACAAATAAAAATAAAATCATTTATTATATTTATTTTATTTAATGAAATTGGATTATCTTTTTTATTCATTATTTTTTGAACACTATCAAATATACAATCTTTCATCACATCTATAGAAACATAATTAAATGCAGAATCTGATGATTTTTTCTCCATATGTTGAGCTTCACGCATTAAATATATATTATTATTTCCAGTTGCTAACATTAAAAAGATTAAATCTGCATCTAATCCATAAATAATATAACTATTATTAATAGGGGAAATCTTTATATATTGAAGTAATTTATGTTCACCTTCAGATGGAACATTATATGGTGAAAATATAATTTCTAATTTTGTTAATGAATTATATTCAATTGACCATTGTTGTAATTTTTCAGTAAGTTTTTTCATAAAATTTGTTCCCGGAGTAATAGCACTATTATTCCAAAAATATGGAATTATTTTTTTATGTTTTTTACGAATACTATCAAATAATTTCTTATCACTAATACTTTTATATCTACGCATTCTTTGTTGTTTCATTTTTGCAACAGGTGCTACGCCATCAATAGCCATATAAATACCTTTTGATGGTTTAGCCATAGAAATTAACTTCTCCAAATAAACAATAACATTATTAATCATTTTATTTTCTAATCTTTCTAGATTAATATCATCAGTTGGTTTTAATTCTTTTAATACATCAAAACAAACTGGATGAATCATACAATTCATATCTAATAAAAAATAATCTATATTTTCAGGTGTAGTATTTAATATAAAATTCTTATATTTAGAATAATTATTATATAACCATAAAAAGAATCCAGGTACGCCCATTTATTATATTAATATTATTAATATAATAACTATAAATCAATTTTTATTTATGAGTTATAATTTACAAAGTAAATTATAATTTACATAAATAACCTTTGAGTTGGCGTTGACGCCTATCAAAACTATATTAATCTTAAGATTAATATAGTTTTGGGCGTCCAACGATAAATCAATTTTTCTAATAAAATGTTAAAAACATTTTATTAGAAAGTTAATTGGGAGAGTCAGATTTTATGACATTGTCATAAAATCTTACACCCAATCAATTTTTATTTTAAATTCAATATAAAAAAATTATTCCATTTTCTTGCATGGAGATAATGCAAATTTAATCTTACCTAATGTAGCTACTTGATATTCAATAATAATAGGATATGTGTTCTTTAAGAAAAGATTAACATGACTACATAAATTAGAACATTTAGTAAATATAATAAGATATTTAAGTTCGAATGTTCCTTGGACTATTTCATTTGGATTTGTTGTATTCTTTTTAATTATTAATCCAGAACTATTATTTGTAGCAGTTAATTCAAATTCAATTACTCCTAATTCACCATTACCAGCCATAAACATTGTATTTGTTAAACATTTAAGTTCCATTCTATCAGTAGCACTGCTCATATTTTTACAATAGTTTTGAAAATCAGGTGTAGGCATAATTATTTGATATGGAAATTTAACTGGTTCTATTTCATAATCAGTATCTTCTAAATCCATCAAATTAATTTTAAAAGTCTTTTTTTCATTTGAACTTTCTAAAATCATAATTAGCTTATTTATATCATCATCGTCAATCTTCCATGTCATAATATCACAATTTGTCATACATTTAATACATTTAAGAAAATTTGCAAGATTAACACCTATTGTTAATTTTTCATGCTTATAATTATAATAATATGAATCAAATTTATCAGCTTCAAGTTTACAATGAATTAAAATACTACTGGTTTTGTTAACTTCTTTAATTATAACACCTCCTACTTTATCCTCATTTTCATCTTTTGAATTTTTAATAATAGCTGGATAAAAATGCATATTAATATCAGTTAATAATGGATTTAAGGAGTCAATTAATGTTTTGATATGAATTGATTGGGTAGTTTTCAGCTCTAAGATACAAACCATATAATAATATAATTATATTTTACCTTTAACCTAATTTATAATCAATTTTTAATAATAAAAAATATATTTAAAAAATTTATAATCTAATATTATATATATAATGAGCAATACATATAAGCTTGTCAACCCTTATATTAAAGGAGAAGAATTCCAAACCAAACTTGATGCCAAAAATTCACTTGATGCTGCTAAATCATTCTATAAATCATTATCAGAACACTTTAGCAATAATGTTCCTCAATTTTATTTCACTATTCAAAAAGGTGGTAGCAAAAAAGGAAAATTCTATCACTTTGTTGTAAAAGAAAAGAAAGTCAATGATAATGTTGATTTTAAAATTGCTCCATTTGAAATTAAAGGTGAAGAAGAATCAATGAAACAATATCTTGATAACTTTGAACAATTCAAAGGACGCTACAGTGGAAAGAAAGGTTCAAAGAGACGCGGCTCAAGAAGAGGTTCAAAACGTCGTTCATCACGCTCAGATGAAATTTCAAGTGAATCATCAGAAGATTTCTACCGTGAAGCTAAATCATATGTTCCAGTAACATCTTCACCTTTCTACTATATGTATTATGATCCATTAGTCTACAAAGTTGATTCAGTATTTGTTCCAACATTCTATGCTTATGTATCAGCCTTTAGTGAAATTAACACTCGTACTGGTTTAACTTATTATCCAAACGGAGCAGCTCTTCTTATCTAAATTAAAATAATAACATTTTATTCTAAATGATGATATAATGTTTTATAACTATTGATTAATTCATTAGTTATATTATAATAAAAATTATTAATCATTTCTTTATCATTAATACAAGATAAATCATTTAACTCTAAATTTAAAAAGTATTTATTAAATCCTTCAAAATTAACAAGAATATCATCATCTTCATATATCCAAATAGTTCCTTCATTATACATATTTTTAAATCGTTCTAAATATTTATTAGCTGATTTTTCATTTTTAAAATTAATAAAAGTATTAATAATATAAATTGGAATACAATATTCTTCTTTATTATTATGACTAGATACTAATAATGAAGCAAATCCTTCATTATTAGTAATTTTTGTTAAATTATATACTACAAATCTATCAATATCCATCATAAGATATTCTTCTTTAATATCTTCATATAATTTAATAAAAATATATTGATTAAAATTATGATTAAAATTAACATATAATTTCATATTATTATTATTATACCCATATGTTATAATAATATTATCATATTTAATACTAATTATATTTGTATTAGTTTCAATACCAACTAAATAACCATTAAAAAATGTATCACCTAACATTTTAATAATAGTATTAAAAAATAAAGGTTGTTTATTATTAAGATAATTAATAAATTTATTATTAAAATCAAGTATATCTATTTGAATACCAGTAATCTCTTTACCAATAAAATTATAATAATTGATTGTTAAAAATTTATTTGATTGATTATCCATAGAACCAATAGATTCAATATATTTATTTAATTTAGATAAAATCAAATAATTTTCATCTTTATATTTTGTAATAATATTATTAATTAATAAATATTGTGGATTAGTAATTGGTGTTTCATTTATACCAAAAAAGAATTTATTTACTTTTTTTAATAATATAATTTTATCAAATGTTGGGTGAACAATAAAATCACCATTCTCATGAATTAATCCTGATTTCTTAATATTACTGAAAGAGAACATTATCTTATTTACTATTAAAATAATAAATAAATTAATCAACTTTTTTTTAATTACCTATATTTATTTTGATGTTAATAATTTATAATATTTAGAAAATGATATAAATTATACAAAAACTTGCAATATTTCTTTCATTTTCTGTATTTTCTAATTTTTTTAAATAATTTAGATAAAACTAATTTTTAAAGTTGCATGCCTAATGCATTAAATAATCTAAATAATATTTGATATAATATGGCTAATGATGGAATACCAATTATTAAATATGGAATAAAACCTGCTATAAAAAGACGCACATGACGTCCACCAGCAGGAACAATAAAGGAACCAAGACGCATAAATACTTCTTTCCATACATATATATCTGGTATAGTTAGTGCATAATTAATAGCAGCTGATACTGCAAATTCAGTTATTCCTAAATTAAAACCCATATATGATAAAATAATAAAAGTTAATATTTGTTTTTGTGTAGTAAGACCAGGAGCTCCAAAACCTGTAATTATACCTATACTAATTGCAATTGCTAATTGTTTTGCTTTAATTCCATCATTAACAGCATCACTTATAGGTTTTTGTGCTTTTGGGACAATAACAGGTGTCCATGCTAATATTAATAATAAAATACTAATTATAATTATACCATATTTACCCTTTTTCCAAATTAATTCTAACCATTTAAGTGCTATATCAATACTATTATCAATTGCAGATTCTACTAATAATAATTTATTTTTTTTCATATAAAAATATGTTAAAATAAAAATAATTAGAACAATTATAAAAATTATAATGTATTTATTCATTATAATTAATATATAAAATAAATTTATTCCATCTTTTGAAAAACATAATATCTATACATGAATGACCAATTGCGGCTCTCCTTATCTGCTCCTTTAAGGTCCCCATAAAATTCAGCTACTTTTTCATAGAACTGTTTATTTTTAGGATTTTCTTCATATTTAATTACATTTTCAAAATATGGTTTATTTAAGAAGAAGATATTAGAGAATAAGTCTGTATCAACTAGACGACATCCAGCTCTTTCCATAGTTTTAGTCATTAATTCCTTACTTACTAAATATTCTTCAATGTATTTTCCTTCTTCACTAATCCAACTCATATGAACATCAATTGGATGACCAACTTTATTATTCTTAATATCATCATCATTATATTTTTTAATAATTTCATATAATGTATTACGTTTACCATCATCATCAGTATAATAAGCAGAAACTTTTCCAGATTCATCAAATTGTGGAATAATAATATCAGGGTCAAATAATGTTAAAATTATAAATCCATCTTTTTTCAAATATGTTTTAATATTTTGAACTAAATTTGTAATACTTAATTCATTATTAAAAAGATAATGAATAACCATCTGAGAACTAATAACATCAAACTTTTTATTAGTAAAGCTTTTTTCAATTGCCTTAATATTATCCTTTGATAAATTTGATATAGCTTTCATCTGGCTAGCACTATCCAAAGGCACTGAACCATCTGCCTGAATAAAACTAACTTTACCGAAATCAGGAAACTTTGTTTTAAGATAATTGTAGCGACTAATAGCACCATCAGTAGCACTATAGATGCCTTCAAAATCAACATCAATACCAACATATTCCCCAACACGGGCATGATACATTTTTAAAATATCACCACCTCGACCGCAACCAATATCTAATACTGATTGACGAACAATTTTACCTCCTAAAGTATTAGATGTGGGAGAACAATATGTGTAGATTAATATAGATTTAATCCAGTTGTGGAATTCACGTAATTTCTTTAATAAATTGGTAATCTTTTGATAGTAAATATCTTGTTTCTTCTGACTATTAATAATACTACTATCTAATCGTGAAGTCAATAATTTCATTTGCATATCATATGATTTAGGATTAGAAAGATTAGCAATTTCTTCAATAGTAACACTCTCAATCATACTTTTCCAAATTTTTTCCGCAACATCTTTGTTATTACCATATCGTTTATTATGTCTCATAACACTTTCTGTCTTATCCCACCGTGTCTTTAATACTTGCCATCTATAAGGATGAGGCATTGATGTATCATTTGTATAAACAACTTCAACAACAGTTTTATCAAGTATAATATTTCCCTCAATATCTCTAATATTTCCATCAACAATTGGTAAATAGATTATATTATTATTATCTTCCTTCATAAAAGGAGTAGGTTGTTCACGCCCACCTACTATTTCTCCCACAAATGTATTAATAACTCTAAAAGTTTTATTATCTATTTTATCAGGTAATGAATTATCAAAAATATCCATATAACCTCCGGTATCTTTATTAATTTCAAATGAAATATATACATCAAGACTGTTTGTATGCGGTGGCTTATATTTATAAATAGGATAACGTTGTTCCTTGCGATCTCGAGTATATTTTTGTTCAAGTGGAGTAAAAATAATACCATCTAATAAATATGGACAATCTACATTTATATTTTTAGTACAATTATTCCAAATAATATCTGCAAATAAAAATACTTCTGATGATGAACCACCAGATGGATATAAAAAGATTTTAGGATATACTAAAATTTGATTAGATTTCATTTTATTAATATCAATATTTAATTGTTTATAGAATGATTTAATTGAATTTGAATAATAATCTTTCATTTCTTCAAGCTTATAATTTCCTTTCATCTCATATTCTTTAATAATAAATGGTTCAAACCCAAAAGATTTACTAATAGCAGTCATATAAGATAAACGGTCAGTTAATTTAATAGTAGAACGTATATCTTCACCCTTATAATATAAACAATCAAACATCATAAAAAGATAAATACGTTTTTCATCAATATAAATTAGCTCACCCTCAATAATTGTATTATTATATTGTTTATTCTTAACTCCCATCTTTTTAACATGAAGATTATTAGAAATTAAATAACATTCATCATCATATATAAACATTTGATATTTTTCTCCATCTGCTTTATCTGTTGCTGAATATTTATTAGGAATATTATCAACAATATGTTGAACTTCAGCTGAAATTGGTTGCATACTATAAAGAATGCTTGCTCCTTCAAAAGAAGTTCCATATAATTGATTAATATATTTATTAATAATTTCTTTTTCTTCATCTTTAGTTAATAATATATCACTATTTGTCATAACTTTTTTAATTCTTTCTACTTCAATTAACATTTGTTCTAAAACTTTTTTATCTGGTTTACATGTTTTATTTGTTTTCTCACATACAGTGTAATCTATTTCAATTTCATAATTCTTAATAGCATTTATAATATTACTTATATTATCGCTAGCTTTAACAATAGTCATATCTATATGTAATTCTTCTGATAATTCTAAAGTCATACGTTGCTTATATCTAAAATTAATTTTATCAGATTCAAGAGGACCAATTTTGCTTAACATTTTTAAAGTTTCTTCATTTTTAGTTTCAATTTCCTTAGATTTTCTCACACGAATATCTAAATTATCAATATCAATTGTATTAGATTTTTCTTTAATTTTTTGAATTAATTTAAATCCATCTTTATCTAAATATTGAGTAATAATAATTGAAAAGATATTATTATTTTTACGCTGATATAATAAGCCCATTAAATTATTAATATTTTCAAGACCATCAATACTAATACGATAATCAAGATAAAAAATATCTAATGAAATAAATTCTTTTAATTCATATTTATCTTCATGACTACGATATTTAATATATTTAACAACATTCATAAAATCAATTAATGATAATATATTATCTGATTTATAATTATTAAACATAATCTCAAATTCTTCATCTTTATTAATACTTTCAAATAAATTAGTAATATCTTTCTTTTGATTATTAGTTAACATTATAAATATATATATATTCTTTTTTTAAATTTATTAATCAATTTTTCTTAAGTATTTAATAACTTTTGATTTGTGTCAGCGTTTACCAAAACAAAAACTTAAGTTTTTGTTTTGAACGCTCGACATTAATCAATTTTTCTAATAAAATGTTTTTAACATTTTATTAATCTTGATTATATATAGATAGTGTAGAATTAGGTTATGACATCCAAAGATATTAGTGAATATTTTATTTTCTATATTTTCTTAATGAAATATTTAGATTATATTAATCATTTAAAATTAAATAATATAATCCTTTTTGATCATGATTATAGAATATCATATAATAATATCAAAAATTATTATACTATAAAAAAGGTTCAATTAGGTGGGGGTAATAAACATTCAATTAAATTTTCACAATTAAATAAAGATGATTTAAATTTAGTTGTTAATCTTGCATTGTCTTCAAATCCTCAATACCTATTTTATTTAACCATGCATTAATTCTAATTTTATAAATTTCTTGTATTATTTTATTTATTTTATTAAAATTGGAACCATTATATTTTGTATTGAAATCTGAATTTTCATCAATTATATCTTTAGATTTATCTAATTCAATATATGTATCTTTTTGAAATCCATAACAAAAAATATAAAATGTATTTTTTGTTTCCCATATATTTTCTGATTTCCATAATTTTATTTCTTTAAAAATACCTAATAAATAATCTATTATATTAAAACAAGTATAAATATTTTTCATAGTCATATTAATAATCATATCACCATTATTTTCTAAACAATTCATCATTAATTCCATGCTTTTTAATATTAAAATTAAATTTAATTGTTGACTATTTTTACTTTCTATATAAGAAACACATGAAGCAATACCTAAATTTATTTTTTTCTTACATTCAATCTGATATTCTTTTTCTAAAATATCTTTATAAAATATTTTATAATTATCATCTTTAAATATATAATCTACTCCCCCTTTTTCAGGTGGTAAACTTATACTAAAACCTTTAGCTCCTTTTTCTACTAATATTTTTGAATACATACCAGGTGCACCACATATATCTACAAAAAATATATCATCATGTCTAAAATTAAATGCATTAAACATTTCATTTCCAATAGTTGTTAATTCATCGGTATCTTCTATAAATTTATCATCTTGTTTTCTTTCAAATTTATCTAAATAATAATAAGTTGATGCTATATTTCTCATGATAGACCATAATTTTGAATTCTTTGGATTATAATCTTTATGATTCATTATAATCGTTTTAGAATTATTTTTATATATATTATAAATATTAATAATGAAAGATTACTATAAAATATTAGAAATACTAGAAAATGCATCTGAAGATGATATTTTTAATGCTTATAATAAAAAAATTGTTCAATTTAAACATCTTCCTTTCTTTACTACTAAAATGATTCAAGAAATTAAGTTATTGAAAGAAGCATTATATGTTTTAAGTGATAATAATAAAAGAAATAAATATAATATATTAATGACTCAATATAATAATATACATCAATATAAAGAAGAAGGAAGACATATAGATAATACTAAAATATATGAAAGATTATTTAGTATTAAATTTGATAATTAAATATAAAATATATTAATAAAATGATCATTCATGTGGAAGGTTTTGATCAATATAATAATTTTATTAAAAAAAAAATTAATATAAATAATACTAAAATAAAATATTTAGGTAATTGGTCATCATATTTTTGGTATAAAGATGGGATTCAATTAGATTCTAATTATAATGAGTGGAATGAAAATGATACATATGAAGTTATTTTTAATAATGATTATATTAATTTAAAATTAAAAACTAATAATAAAATTATTATATCACCATTATTATCTAAAAAAATAACTATCAAAGAATTAAAAGATATATTATCTATAAAAGATAATATATATTTCAAACAAATTAAGCTCAAAGATGATAAAACACTTGAGCAGTATAATATTAATAATATGGATGAACTTGATATATTAATATCTTATTCTACAATTGCTCTTATTTAATCCGATTCAGCATTATTTTCGGTCTTCTTGTAGCGGAAGTGGGTTCCAGAAATATTATCAAATTTAAATTGTTTCAGATTGTTTTCTTCAGACCCAATAAGCTTATCAAATGCATCTTTGGTATCAATTGTCATATCACCGCAACCAATGAATTTGTTATCCTTGCGGTAAAGACGGTAATAAAGAACATCTCCTCCAATATTCTTTACTAGTTCAGTATGAGCATTCTTAACAGAATTGTAGTCCGTTGTATCAGTCAGACCTTCCATCTTGAAAAAGATGCGATACTGAGCAAATTTAACACGAACATTCTTCGTGCTTTTAAGTTTCTTAAGAGCCTGCAGAGCATCTTTAGCTGATGAGAAAATTAAAAAATGACTGTCTGATTTGACAATATGATGTTTGGAAGTTAAACCAGTGAGTTCATCAAAGACAGATGTTGAAAAAGTATTACTTGATGGCTTAACTAAAAGTGTGCGACCTGCTTTGGTGCGCTGGAGTGGTTTCTGAGTTGTTTGGGTTTTGTTTTCGTTTGTGGACATTTTATTCTTAAATATATATATTAATCAATCTTTAAATATTTATATCATCTCTTTTATATATTTAATAATAAAATCATTTAATATAAAATCTTTGATATTAATATTAATATGACTATCAAGATTTTTATATAATAGACATTTAATATTTAATTGAATGTATTTTTTGAAATAATTAATTTGGTATAAATCATAAATTAATGTATTAGTCATTGTCCATTCAAATACAGCATTATAATAATCATTATAATTATAATCACCATATTTTGTAAGATTATATTTAGATATATATGTATTTAATGAATCTAAATTATTTTCATATCTCATAATAAATGTTTTACATCCTAAATCTATAATAATATTAATAATATCATTTGATAATAATTTTCTGAATTTATTAAATAGTTGAGGTAGATATACTACATCATAAATACAATATTTAACAAGTTCTTTATTTTTTATAAAATTATCTTTATTTATATCAATATCAATTTCCCATATATTACCCATTAAATTATCATTTTTCATTAATTCATCATATTTATTTTTATTTATAATTTTCATTCCTAATAATAAATCATAAATTTTACATTTAAAATTTGTAGAATTAAAATTTGTAAAATTAAAATATTCACATAAATATCTTGTATCAACTAATTTATTGCAAAATTTATCTCTATCTTTTTTATCGATTATATTATCAAATAAATATGGTAAATCTAAAGATTCACCACCATGAATAATTTTATAACAATCGCATAATAATAGATTTTTAAATATATTTTTTTTAATATTTGGTGGATAAAATAAAAATATATCTGATTTATTATCTTTAACAAAATTAATCTGACATAATGCAATTTTTCTCATATTAAAACCTTTACCTTTATTTATTTTATCTCTATTAAATTCAAAATCAATACCAAATAATTTATTATTAGATTTATTATTAAATGAAATAAAATCTAATATATATTTTTCTAATAATTTATTATTTTTTTCATTATTACAAATAATAATCATATTAATAATATTAATATTTTAATTTATAAATCCACACATTTTAGGTGTAGATGATAATTTATATATTATATAAATTGGTGAAAAGAAGAACGCACCTAAAAAGCCCCATACACTAAAACCATTATTACATCTAAATGATAAGTAAATAGCAAAACCAAATACAATCCATGCAACAAGTGTCATAATCATATTATAAAAGAAGTCATCATCTGAATCAAAATGTTCTCTTTTTTTAGGGAAATACATACTTGAATATGTTTTTAATATTTTTTTTGAAGATTCTATTATTTTATTAGTATCCATATATATAATTATTATAGATTTTTTTATAATAATAATAATAATTCATCATAAACTTTTTTAAATTTTTCTTTATTAGAACTTTCTTCATACCATTTACTAACAACTTCAATAATTTCATCTTTCTTAAATTTAAAATGTTGTTCAATAAATGATTCATAACTATCTACTTTATTTTTTAACATTCCTATCATAGCAACACGAACAGTTTCATATCTAATATTATCATTATATAAATCACTATTTTTCTTACCATGAGCTGTATTCATACTATTCTCATATCCAGGCTCATTAAAATATGGTTCATCTACTAAAATTAATGATTGAATTGAAATTAATACTTGAAAAAAAGTAGAAATTTCAGAAATCCATGATTCTCCTTTTTCACCTTGCCATGTTCCTAATAATGATAGACATACTTTACCATTACTATAAAGATTTGGATTAAATCTAACTTTATCATTATCAGTTGTATTAATTAATACTTTAGGAATAACTGATGGGTATCCATCTGGAAAATAGGCATGAAATTCAAATAATCCATTATGATATGGAGTATCTTTTGGCCCACTTATAATAAATGAGATTAAATTAGTATGTTGTTGATTAATTCTCATAATAATACTTGAATCCCAGTTAATTGGTAAATCTTTTTTTAAACTAGAAAATTCACTCATAATTCTCATAATTGTTTTTGGGGAAATTTTATTTAATCTTTCTGAATAAAAACGATGTGAATTTTTTAAATTCATTACATTATAACTATTTTCTTTAACCATTTGAACATATTTATCTTTAATATCATCTGAAATAATACTTTTAATTTTAGTTGATAAATTATTAGATTTATGTTTATCAAATAAATCTATATAATATAGGTAGATACTCATTATATTCTCATCTAATTCTATACTTTCATTAATAATTATTTTAATATCACTAATTACATCATTAGATAATTCTACAAATGATTTAATTATGTCTATATCATTAATAATTTCAATTAAATTTAATAGAACTTTATATAAATTTATTTTTGTATTAAAATTTAATAAATTTATACCATGAAAATTATTTATAACATATGTTTTTAATTCATTAGGAATATAATTTATATTATTATTAATAATATTATTATTAATATGATTAAGAATCTGATTTAATACATTAATTGTATATTCATCTTGTGATTTATTAGTATCAATAAATTGCATAATATCCCATTTATCATTATTATTATTGCCATATCCTGTGCCTTTTTTAAATCCAATATTATTTGAATAATCTGTACTAATTTTATTAATTTTCAAATCAATATTAATATCATTCTCTTCAAATTTATTAATTTCTAACATTTTTAATTCAATAAAATTAAATTTTGTATCATTAATATCAATAAAATTAATAAAATGTTCTTCTAAAGAAGTTGCAAGATTATTAATTAACCAATCTAATGAAATTAAATAATTCCATGTTGAATATTTCCAAACATCTAATTTATAAATGGCCAGAACTAATTTAATATTAATTTTAGGTTTATTATATACTATAGTAGGTGCTAAATAAGGATGTAAATTAGATAATTTGATATTCAATTCAAAATAATCATAACCATGAATTTTATTAAATTCATTCATAATTTCTCCTAATTTATTATTTTTATATACAAATCTAAATGATAAATCCATTAAATCATCATTATTACATACAATATAATGATGATAATTAAAATTAGTATTAACTTTATTAATTTCATTTAATATCATTGATGCAAGTTGTTTATTATTAAGAAATAAATCAGTAGGGATATTATTCGGTTTTTGTCTAGTATTTTGATATTTTGTTAAAAAATTAGATAATAGTAATTTATTATTAATAGTATGTTTATATTTAATATTAATATTAAAAATATTAAATTTATCTTCTATACAAATTTTATTAAAATTATTAATAAATATATATTTATTTATTTCACTAATAATAAGATTCCAATCAAAAATATTCATATTTGAAATATATATATTTATATAATCCAATAATTCTTGTGATTGTTCTGTTGAACTTAAATAATGAATATTATCATATTTGTTATAATGATATTTATAATTAATATTATTTATATTAATATCTGAAATTTCAGTTTTGAAGCTCATTAGATTTATATAAAATAATAATTTTATATAAATAAATCAATTTTTTTGTTTATCAAGATTTTTTAAATATAGCTATTAATCCAACCATATACATATCATTAAAAATAGATTGTGCTACCATATATTCTAATTCAGCTATTTCTTCAATATAATTAATAATATCAATATCATTATTAGGAGTATTAATAATTATTTTATTAAGTTCTTGTAATAAAAAATTTAATGTATATCCTTGACTTATAATTTTATCTTCTAAAAAATTATAAGTTGTTTCAAAATTAATTGTTTTATCAATTAATATTGAATATAATTTATTTATTAATTCTGGTGGAGGAATACCAGCTGAATTATAACATGCATCAATACAAATTTTATTTTTATTAGTCATCATGCTTAAACTTTGTAAAATATTAATAGCTTTTCTTAAATCACCATTAGAAATATTAGCAATAATCTCAAGACTATTTTTCTCATATTTTAATTTTTCTTCCTTACAAATAAATTTTAATCTATCAACAATTATATTTTTATCAATTGGATAAAATCTTAAATTTACACAACGTGCTTTAATTGGAGCAATTATTTTATTCATATAATTACAAATAATACAAAAACGTGTATCATCTGAATACTTTTCAATAATACGTCTTAATGCAAATTGAGCATCAAATGTCATACTATCTGCTTCATCCAAAATGATTAATTTAATACCACTATTGAATGGTGTCATCTTCTCTGCAAAGCCTTTAATTTCTTCTCTAACTGTATTAATACCTCTATCATCAGATGCATCTAATTTAATCATCATAAATGCTTTATTTTTTCCATATAATTTATTAGCAATACTCATAATAGTAGATGTTTTTCCAGTACCACTTTTACCATGTAATAATAAATGTGGAAATGAGCCACCTTCAATCATTTTATTAATAATATTAATATTTTTATCTTGACCTACAATATCATCAAAATTATTTGGTCTATATTTTTCAATCCAAATCATTAATATTTATAACTACTATATTTTAAATAAATAATAAATCAATATTTATTAAGAAATTCATAAATAACATTACTAAATATTTCTATATATTCCCAATTAAGATTATTATAAGTATCATTTATATTATGATGATTATCAGGAAATATAGATGGAATTAAATTTAATCCATTTATATTAGGATATTTTTTTACAAAAGGTGTATAATCATTTATAATACCAATACTAGATATTTTAATATCGGGATCTACAAATATCTGTTTATTATATTTATAATTCTTTGAATTAATATTAGATAATTGTTTCATTAAATTATTATTCATAGAATTATTCATATAATTAAAGTTATATATTTTATTTTTTTCAATATCACCACCAATTAAATCAAATATCATTAATAATTTAATATTTTTATTGAAATTATTTACAAAATATGTTGAACCAGATAATGTATTATTATCTGTCCATTCACCATCTATTGCCTCTTCACCATCAAAAAATACAATCATTATTGGATAATCTTTATTATCTATTAATATTTTTTTAACAATTTCTATTATTATACCAATACATGAAGCTGCATCTGTTGCAGCTTCTATTAATAAACCATTATTAAATTGTGGTCCATCTATATGACACCCTAAAATAATATAATTATCATTAACAGATTTATTTCTAGCAATTATATTAGAAAAATCATATTTTTTACCTTTAATAATTTTTGTAAATTTTTGTTCTTCAATATTAAGATTTGATATATTATTTAATTCATTAATAACAAATTTTTTAACATTTAATAAATTATTTGAACCAACTGGTCTGTTAATGCTAACTTCTTTTGTAATTCTTTTAATATTATTTAAATCTAAAGTGTTTTCAAATGGTTCTTTATTAGTATTAATAAAGAATAATATAATCAATAAGATTAATATAATAATTAATATCATTATAGTAATATATAAAAAAATTAATTAAGATTAGTGTAATGATTAATACAATAAGCTAATCTATTATATTGAATATTTTCATCACACCCATTAAGAAGAAAATTGTCTATACTTAATATTTTTTGAATAATTAATGATTTAACATTATCATTTAATTTTTTATGATGTATAATTATATCTAATATATATGGTATCATAATTGTTAATGAATATGATTGACTATAAAAATCATTAATCATTTTATCAACTTTAGTAGTATTATTATTAATACATTCATCTATAAATTCAATTAAAATATTATTATGAATTACTCCTGACATTGTTTCAATTAATTCTGAATTAATAGTATTAATATTATCTTTACATACTAATGATTTAAAATTTCTACATCTTTGAAGAAAATTAATAGCTTTTCTTAAATCACCTCTAGAAATTTGTTCAACTAATTCAACACTTTTATCATCAATATATGTTCCTTCTTTTATACAAATATCTTTTAATTTAATATGAATATTTTTTTTAGGAATAGGTTTAAATCTATATAAAGAACATCTGGAAATAATTGGGTCAATTATCTTATTATGATAATTACAAATAATACAAAATCTAGTTACTTTAGAATAATCTTCCATAATTTTTCTTAAAGCGAATTGAGAATCAGATGTCATATTATCAGCTTCATCTAAAATTATAATTTTCCATGGTGGAATATCATCATCTTTATTATTAACACTATTCATTGCATATCTTTTAATTTTTTCTCTAACAACTTTAATACCTCTTTCATCAGAAGCATTTAATTCAATAATTCTATCAGAACAATATTTTGGACCAAATATTTCTTTAGCTAATGCTAATATAGTTGAAGTTTTACCACATCCAGATGGTCCAAAAAATAATAAATGTGGAATATTTTTAGTTTTAATACAATTTTTTAAAGATATGATAATTTCTTCTTGAGATTCAATTTCATTTAAATTTTTAGGTCTAAATTTTTCTACCCATATTTCATTCATTATTTATATTACTAATGAATGTTTATATTATAAATATTAATCAATATTTATAATCTATAATTATATAATGAGTTGTTATTGTTATAAACCAAATAAAACTAATCCAATGGGTAATTTTTTACCATTTGATCCTAGAGATAAACCAGCAGTATGTGAAATGCCTATTGATGAACATTTTAAATATTTAAATTGTAATAATACTGATAATGCTTTTAGATTAAATTTTAATCCTAATGCAGTTACTACATCATATCCAGATATGACTGGGTTCGCTAATTATTTATTTAAAGACCCAGCTAGATGTCGTAATACTGGATATTTATGTGTAACTAATGCAGATGAAACTAGAAATTTAGATAGAATGGGATTTAGTCCAAATGAAAAATATTATCAAGAAATTAATAATAATAAAAAATCAACTAATATATATTATATAGGAGGCCATACAAATTAATATATATTAAATTATAATTAGTTTATTAATTATTATAAATAATACATTTTATATATAATTAATATATAAAATGGACGATACTATATCTAGAGCAATAAAGATGTATAATAATGGAAAAAAATTATATGAAGGAAATGAAAAACAAAAAGCATTAAAATTATTTCAAAATTCTTTAAATATGATTTCAGAATTTAAAAAACTTAATTCAAATAATATTAATGAAATTATTGCAAATACTGAAGCAGAATGTATCAAATATTTAAATATGCCACCAAATGTATTTGAATTAATAACTAAAAATAAATTAGAAGAAATTAAAAAAATAGATTTAATTAATTTTAGAGATATAAATGAACATGGAAATACTGTTTTACATCATGCAATAGATGTTGGAGATATGGGAATATTAAAAGAAATGTTTAAAAAAGGAGGTATGATTGATACAGTAAATGGAAATGGTTATACATTACTAGAATATGCATGTATAAAAAAAGACCCAAATATTATAGCATTTATGGCATCTCATGGTTCAAATATGCAAAAACATTTATTTTTTAGAAAAGGAACAAATAAATTTTATTTAAATAAATCAGATATTGATTTAGCAATATTATTAAAATTAATAATAATTAATAGATTAAAAACATCTTCAACTGATATAACTTCAAATATATTTTTATTTTTAGAAAAATATTTTAATTTAAATGAATTAATTGGATTAGATAAATTTACAATAAAAGATTTAATAATAGGATTGCATAATATGTTTAATAATAAAGAATCATACAAATCATATTCTACTATAATTAATGAAGAATTAAATGAATATGAGATTAATAAATCTAATAAATGTATTTATACTAAAATCGATATTATTTTAATAAATATAGTTCCTTTTATTAATTATCCATATAATATAGCTAGTATTTTTATTTTAAAAAATGAAATAAAATGTTTAATGAATAATATATTAAAAAATAATAAAAAAGAATTTAAAAATATTTTGATGATTAAATTATTTGAAAATTATATTCAAACAGGATTATTTCCAGAAGATTATATAGGAATTATTATTTATAATATATTAAGTAAAATTAATTAAATTATATATAATATATTTTTTTCTAATTGTTTTATATAGTATGGCATCAGACCGTTCAACATATGATCAAGGTTCATTTTTAGTTAAAACAAAAGAAAGCATTAAACCACTTGCCTATGTATTAGAAGTTCAAGCTCATGAAAATTGCACACCATGTGGTGATAAACCAAATGTTTCAGTTCATCAAGACCGTGTTAATTTAGAAAATGACATATTAGGTCTTACTCGTAAATTATCAAAGGACCCTAAACAAAAATACCAAAAGAATGATAAAATCGCAGATGTTTTAAATTACAATCCTCCTTATTTATGTGAAAGATATATATTAGACCCTTCATTTAGAGATCAAAGTACTGGAAATAAATATATGGAAGATTTAAAGAAAGCAGCTGCACCAGGTATGTAAATTTTTAATATTTAAATTAATTATAATTAATAATTATAATTAAAATTAAAAATCTTTAAATATTTTTAATAATAAAAAATATATAGTATATTATAATATATGTCTAATATTAGTACTCGTGTACGTTATGATAAACAAGAATTATCATTATTTGATAAAGCAAATGTTGACTCCAATACAATCTTATTAGATAAATCAGTTAAAGAAAACAAATCAGCATGTTATGCTACTGCTGGTGGTAGAAGTGCTTTATCAGAATTAAGAAGACCAATGAATGGTTCTGATTTAGATTTTGGATTAAAAACAGATATTGAATCTCGTTTAATGAATCGTGGCTATGAATTAAATAATGATATGGGAAGAACAAATAAAGATTATGAAACAAATAATGGTTCTGATCCTGGTTTATGTGGTGTTAAAGAAACATTAAATTTTGAAGACAGTCGTTATACTAATCCAGTTGTTAATTACCGTGAAATGTATACAGCTGACTATGCATTCACCCCATATTTATTTGTAAATCCACAAGATGTTACAACAATGAATGATAGATTTATGAATCCTAATAGATATGGTGAATCATCACGTTATGCTACAAAGCAAGATAAATATGATATTAAACCAAAACAATTCGCTACAATTTCAAAGAGTGTTGATTATAATGATTTAGTTAAAGGTTTAATTCCAAATAGAGCTTCTAATCAAGTAGCTGCTACTCCATATATTTAAACTTATTTTATATTAATTTTTTATGAAAATAGAAAAATAATTAATATAAAATAAAATATAAAATATATTAATATAATATGACAACATTATATAATCAAAATACATCTTTTAAAGAACAATTTGATTTAATTAAAGGTGGTAATAAAACAGATGGATTTACTAATAATAATTATAGTTATTTATCTGAACCATCTACTTATGAAAGAGAAGAAGTATCAGTTAGAACAATGCATCCTTTTAATTATATGAATAGATTTAAAAATAATGAACATATACACCAAGTTAATAGAAGAGATAATACTATTATTATAAATGATTATCATAGTAATATAGTAGGTCAATATGCTAAGAAAAAAGAAGAACAAAAAGCATTATTTGAACCAGTATTAAATCTTAATGCATTAGCAGGTGATACTAAAATAGTTGATAAAATTAGTCTAGATAGATTTAAATCATCTTTACAATATAAAGCAAATGATTTTCCTGAAAATACAAATATTAGACCAGAAGCTATTGATGGAACTCCCATGACTGAAGTTGTTAGACCTAGAGAAAAATCATTAGAACAATTAAGAGGTGATGGTATTAATAGTCAGCGTTTAAAACCAGAAGGAAGAAATAATGAAACTTCTGCTCCCATTACAGGTGGTAAATCAACTGACCCAAAAACAATTAATATAACTAAATATAAAATAAAATCTTATCGTGAACAAAAAACTGTTGATGATTTATTAAAAACTACAGGTCAAATTACTCGTCCTGAATGGCGTTCAATGGTTAAACAAACTAATAGTGAAAGAAGTTATATGGCATCAATGGACGGACCTGCTGTATCATCTGTTATGAGACAAACTTATCATAATGATCAAGCTGCTAGACCCACTAATAGAGTTGATTATGAAGATAATATTCATATTACTAATGCTGTAAATACAGTTGGAGGAATGCCTGAAATGCGTAATGAACAACTTGCTAAACCTACTGCTAGAACTGATTATGAAAATAATATTCATATTATGAATGCTGTAAGCTCAGTTGGTGGTAGAGAAGAATTTAGAAATGAACAACTTGCTAAACCAACTATTAGAACTGATTATGAAAATAATATTCATATAATAAATGCTAAAAGTTTTGTCCCTAATACAGAATATAGAAATGAACAACTTGCTAAACCTACTATTAGAACTGATTATGAAAATAATAAACATATAACAAATGCAGGTAGTTTTGTTCCTAACTCAGAATATAGAAATGAACAACTTGCTAATCCAACTATTAGAACTGATTATGAACATAATACTAATATTATAAATCCAGTTTCATTTGTTTCTAATCAATCTTATAGAAATGAACAAATAGCTAATCCAACATATAGAACTGATTATGAAAAAAATAAATATGTAGGTCATGGAAATAATACTAATGTAGGATATGTTTATGAAAATAATCAATCTGCTAAACCAACTAATAGAACAGAATATGAAGATAATAAATATATGGGTCATGGTAATAATAGTAATGTCGGATATGTATATGAAAATAATCAAGCAGCAAATGCAACACACAGAACCGATTATGAAGATAAAAGTGCTGTTGGTCCTGGATATAATCAAACTAATTCTCAATATAAGAAATATGATGATATTACACGTAGTGGTGTAGTTGAAGAAGTTCTCGCTAGAGATTATAAAGGTGTTGAAGCATCATTTGTCCCTCGTCAAGAAGATAGAATGCATGCTATTAATATGATTCAAAATCAATCTGTTGAAGATTCTATTAATTTAACTAATAGAGAACTTATGAGTGGGGGAACTGATAGAATACCACAAGGTAGAGAGAATATAGGACAATATAATGATTGGAATAGAAGAGAAAAAATGCCACCTATAACTAACAGAGTTAGAAATGTTGCCGTTAATTATATACAAGAAGTTCCTGAAACAAGAGGTTATAATTTATTAGAAGAACGTTCTAATATAAATCAATATGTACCAGAAGTAATTAATAATAATCCATTTATTAATAATGTAGTTTATACTACACATGCTCCTAGAGATATAATTCGTGAAAATACATTTATTTATGATAGAAATAATGATAGAGAATAAAAAACTATTTTAAACATTGTTCTATGAATGTTTTTACCCTAATAATATTCATAGAATTATTATCAATTTATGAACTAAGGTTAATTAAATACTAACTCGTAAATAATTTAATTAAAATAATATTATGGGTTAAAGATTAGGAAGTGAAAAATTTTCAAGTTTATGTTTATTTTCAGCATAAATATCTTCATAAAATTTTAAAATCATTTGACCTTCCAATATATCATCTTTTTTAATAATTTCATCTATATGACTTAATAATATATTATTAATATATTCATAAGTTGATATAACATGATTAAAATTTCTGGCTCCAGTTATAATAATATTACCTTTTTCAAAAATAAACACACTTACATCTTTTTCTTCATTATTATTTGTTGGAGGCGTATATTTAATATTAACACATGCTCTAACACACTTTTCATATGATGCTTTAATTTTTTTCATTAATAATAATGAATATAATTTAGTTCTATCAATCATTAAGTTAACCATATAATTTGAATTAATCATATAAATTTCAAAATCAGTAATTTTCATTTTATCTATATTTTCAACAAATTGAATATCTGTAATTTTATTATCAATCATCTTACCTTTAATCTGTGATAAACAATGAATCAATTTATTTAATGCTCTGTTTGTATAATCAATATTCTTTAATCCAGATATTTGAATACTCCCATTTTTAAATAATTTTAGATTAATTTTAGGTTCATCATAAATATTCGTATATTCACCCTCATTAATTCTAACAACTACTGTAATTTGATTATAAAATGGATTATTCGCAATCTTAGCCTTTCTCTTAGTTCTACGTTTTTTCTTTTTCTCTTCAATTAATGTTCTCATATTTTCTGTATTTATCTTAACAGTTAATATATCATCTTTATTTAATGGTAAATGATTTTTAATTAAATCTATATTTAATTCTGTGCCTAATTTACATTTAGCACACATAGTTGATATTGATACACCTTTTGGTAAATTATACATAAGTTGATCCGCAATAATATATTCTTTAAAATCATAATTAGTCCAATTTGTTTGTGTCATGTTTTCCTTCTTTAAAGTAATAATTAATCTTTAAATAATATTATTATCAATATTTATTACAGCACGGTCTATTTTAAATGACACGAAAATTATAATATCGCAAAAATTTGGTTATATCACATCGTAAAATGTGAATGAATTTTATGTCGCGATGTGTAAATTTTGGTTTTGGTAATTTGTTTAAATATAATAGAAATAATAAAATATGGACACGATATTTTGTAAATAAAATTTTATCAAGAACTTTATCTAAAAACCTTAAAAATATTAGTGATTATGATAATATTATAACTAAAATTAAAAAAATAAAATTGAAATGATTTAAAAATAATTAAAGTATTTTATAATAATTAAAGTATAATATAATAATGATTGACACAGATTTTTTAGATAATATTGAATGGTATGTTCACGAAAAACCAATTATTAAAAATATAAAATATCGTGATACTAATGAAAATATTGATAATGAAACATTTGAAAATAAAATTATATTAAATA
>JACCEB010673982.1_pt1 | contig 55739 bp, 58 predicted proteins | sample 7454761 | NCBI WGS metagenome assembly JACCEB01 (sample SAMN15323454, study PRJNA562643) | freshwater metagenome | isolation source: river surface water | place: USA:Blue River Watershed | collected 2017-08-18
CGAGGCCGAACTGAGTGCCAGATCGGCATGAAGTCTTGGTGTGGCGATGCGAACGACCGTTTGGCCATCGCGTTGAATGATCTCTATTGGCTGACTCATAGCGTAAACGGCTGGCCAGTGACCGGAGTGGAGGGCGTTGCAAAGGGCTGCGGTGGAATGACACCCGCCAGATAGCCCGAACGCCCAGCCCGAATAGCATCCCGGAATGCGCCCGCCATCTGCACAGGGTCTTTCGCCTGCGCAATTGCTGAGTTAAGCAGCACGCCATCAAAGCCGATTTCCATCGCCAGGGCGGCGTGCGACGGTGCGCCGATCCCAGCATCCACAATCAGCGTGGTGTTTGGGAAGCGATCTCGCATGCGAAGGAGCGCTTCTTTGTTGGTGATGCCTTGGCCTGAACCGATGGGTGCGGCCCACGGCATAAGAATGCGGCAGCCGACATCGACCAAACGCTGCGCAACGATAATGTCTTCCGTGCAGTAGGGGAAGACTTCGAATCCGAGGTCGACCAATTGCTTTGCTGCTGTAACCAGCTCAAAGGTGTCGGGCTGAAGTGTGTAGTCGTCACCCACCACTTCGAGTTTCACCCATGGGGTCTCGAACATCTCGCGGGCCATCTGCGCGAGGGTCACCGCCTCGGCCGCAGTGCGGCAGCCGGCGGTGTTCGGAAGAATACGTTTGCCGGTTTTGCGAATCAGATCCCACCAGGTCTTGCCGCCTGCGCCAGAGACATTGGCAGCCTGCCGTTTAATGCCCATGGTCAGCACATCGGTCTGCGCAGCGGCAATGGCATCTTCAAGCACCTGGGGCGAGGGGTAGCCTGCGGTACCCATTAAAAATCGGCTATCTATACGTGTATCGCCGAGTACAAAAACATCTTCGAGGGAGGAAGTCGCCACATTAACCGCCTGTAATGGGTTCAAAGGTCATGACATGGTCCTGCTCTTGCAATACTTTTTGGTGCCGGGCATCTCGCGCCACAAACACGCCGTTGACAGCTGTTGCGCAGGCTGTAGCCTCGATCGGAATCAGCGCCAGACAGTCAGCTAAGGTGCATGCTGCCGGCAGCTCATACGAGGACCCGTTAATGAAGACCTGCATCACCCAATGCTTTCTCTAAAACGGCTGGCGCCAAAAGCCAGCCATGGCGGAATAGCCCGTTCATACGCAGGAGGCCTGGTGTGTGCTCAATCAGTGGCAGGTTGTCTCGCATGGCGGGGCGCAGATTGACATCGGTATGCAAAATACGGGCCTCTGCCAGCGAGGGGAAGATGCTGAATGCGGCAGATAGCAGCTCCATCGTGCTTTGAACAGAGATGGGCGAGCGGTCTTCGCTCTCGATTTCGGTAGCACCAATCACCAGACGGTCTTCAGGGTGGGGCACGATGTAGACCCGCCAACGGGGGTGTAAGAGCCGCACCGGACGGTGAAGCTGGAACCCGGGCGCATGCAGCACCACGACTTCGCCCCGCACGCCGCGCACGGCGATGTCGCCGGCAGCGCCGGTTCCGCGTGCATCGATTACCCAGTCAAACGCATACGATTGGTCGCCGATGGTAATCGTATGAGCAGCGATTGCTGTCACGCGATGCCCCCATGTCCAATCGACGGGTGTGCATGCGGCATGCAAAGACTGCATGGCAAGGCCTGGGCAGAGATGGCCCTCGCCATGAAGGCGCCATGCATGCAGTGTGCCTTTCATCTCAGGGGCAAGGGACCGCACATCGGTGCCTGAGAGTTGTATCAGTCGTTTGGGATCGTTATCGAGCAGACGCAAGATACGCTGCGCGGACCCCATGTCGCTGGCATGGCAGACCATCAGGCTGTCGTGCAGCTGCAGGCCTAGCGGAGATTCCAGCTTCAGCGCTTCGCTTAGTTGTTTGTCGATCAACTGCCAAAGCGTTAGCGAACGTTCCCCAAGGTCACGCACCAGCGGACCACCACACTCCATTTCGGCAATGGGGCTCAGCATGCCCGCGGCTGTCCATCCGGCAGCGCGCAGGCGGTCGGGGCCGGGCGAGGGCTGCTCCCCGGCTTCAAAGACCGATACCTGATGGCCAGCCTGGCTTAATTGAAACGCCGCAAGGCGCCCCAACACGCCGGCGCCAGCAATTCCGATGCGCATGGTGGCTACGATGTCCCCCGGCCCGTCACGATTGGATCCGCGTGCATATGCGTTAGGCCTTGTGATAGACCTTTGCACCGGTCTTCACAAATTCCACCGACTTCTCTTGCATGCCTTTGGTGAGCGCCTCATCCTCGGAGACCCCCTGTTTAGCCGCATAGTCACGCACATCTTGAGTGATCTTCATGCTGCAGAAATGGGGCCCGCACATGCTGCAGAAGTGGGCTACTTTCATGCTCTCTTTGGGCAGGGTTTCATCGTGATAGGCCTTGGCGGTGTCAGGGTCCAATCCCAAATTGAACTGATCGTTCCAGCGGAATTCAAAACGCGCCTTTGAGAGGGCGTTGTCGCGAATCTGAGCGCCCGGATGGCCCTTGGCCAAGTCCGCCGCATGGGCGGCGATCTTGTAGGCGATGATGCCCGCTTTAACATCGTCTTTGTTTGGAAGACCAAGGTGTTCTTTGGGCGTCACGTAACACAGCATGGCCGTGCCATACCAGCCGATTTGGGCAGCTCCAATCGCACTGGTGATGTGGTCGTAGCCTGGTGCAATGTCGGTGGTCAGTGGCCCGAGCGTGTAGAAGGGCGCTTCATCGCACCACTCGAGCTGTTTATCCATGTTTTCTTTGATGAGTTGCATCGGCACATGACCGGGGCCCTCAATCATGGTCTGCACATCGTGCTTCCACGCGATCTGGGTTAGCTCGCCTAGGGTCTTAAGTTCACCGAGCTGCGCTTCATCGTTGGCATCCCACCCGCTGCCAGGGCGCAGACCATCGCCTAAGCTAAACGACACATCGTAGGCCTTCATGATGTCGCAGATCTCTTCGAAATGCGTGTAGAGGAAATTCTCTTTGTGGTGGGCCAGGCACCACTTCGCCATGATGCTTCCGCCACGGCTCACAATGCCGGTCATCCGCTTGGCGGTCATAGGCACATAACGCAGCAGCACGCCAGCGTGGATTGTGAAGTAATCCACGCCTTGCTCGGCCTGCTCAATCAGTGTGTCGCGGAAGAGCTCCCATGTGAGCTCTTCCGCTTTCCCATCCACTTTTTCCAATGCCTGGTAGATCGGCACGGTACCAATAGGCACCGGGCTATTGCGAATAATCCACTCGCGAGTCTCATGAATATGCTTGCCAGTGGAGAGATCCATGATCGTATCGGCACCCCAGCGGATGCCCCAAGTCATTTTGTCGACCTCTTCGCCAATGCCGGATGACACCGCACTGTTGCCAATATTGCCGTTGATCTTGACCAAGAAATTACGGCCGATGATCATCGGCTCGCTCTCGGGGTGGTTGATGTTGGCAGGAATAATCGCGCGGCCACGTGCAACTTCTGCGCGCACAAACTCGGGTGTGATCTCTTTCGGGATCGCGGCACCAAACGACTCGCCCGGATGCTGGCGCAGCATCAGCTCGGCCATGCGGGCGGAGTTCCCGCCGGCTGCCTTCAAGCTCTCGATGTACTCGGTGCGCAACATGTTCTCCCGAATGGCGATGTATTCCATTTCGGGGGTCACGATGCCTTTCTTGGCATAGTGCATCTGTGACACATTCATGCCTGCTTTTGCTCGCCGAGGCTGGCGTTTGAGGTTAAAGCGCAGGGCCACCAGTTTTGGGTCGTTTAGACGGCCCTGGCCAAACGTGCTCGTAGGCCCAGCGAGCAACTCAGTGTCGTTTCGCTCATCGATCCACTTGGCACGGATCGGGGTCAATCCGGCGCGGATATCTATTTTGACCTTCGGGTCGGTGTAGGGGCCGCTGGTGTCATACACATAAATGGGCGGATTCTTTTCGGCACCCATCATGCTGGGGGTGTCGTCTTGGGTGATTTTTCGAAAGGGCACCTGGATATCGGGCCGTGAGCCTGCGATGTAGACCTTTTTACTGTTCGGGAACGGCGCAATCGCGCTTTGGTCAACGCTTGCGGTAGCAGCAAGAAATTGTGGGTTCACGGCCATGGGAGTCTCCTGAAATAATTAGTTCAAATGAAGGGGTTGTGGATCAAAGCTGTGATTGATCGGACCGTGTCCATGGCCGACCTGCATACCAACAGCATGCGAGATGGCCTGATAGACATAGTCTTGTGCGGCTTTCACAGATGCCTTTAATGGATACCCAAGCGCAAGGTAACAGGCGATCGCCGAAGAAAGCGTGCAACCGGTCCCGTGCAGGTTTGGGGTGTCGATACGGGGTTTCACAATCTCGGTGATGTCGCGTCTTACTTTCTCTATGGGTGCGGGTTTCGCGTCGGTAGAGGGGGCTGGCCGATCCGTCGTAAGGCTTGTTAACTCCACCAGCATATCCATCAGGTTCGGCGACTGCATGTGGCCGCCCTGGACCAATACGTGCGCGGCACCCATCGCCTGCAGCTTGACCGCGCTGGACTCAAACTGTTCCCATCGGGTGATGGGCTCACCCACGAACCATGACAATTCATCCAGATTCGGTGTGACCACTGTCGCGAGCGGAAACAGCTCTCGAACGATGTGTTCCTGTGTTTCGGGGGTGATCAGCTTGTCACCGCTGGTGGCGACCATCACAGGATCAAGCACCACGTGGGCAGGCTTAAAACGGCGAAGGGTATCGGCCACCACGGCCACAATCTCGGGCGAGTGCAGCATGCCGATTTTGACGGCGTCGGCACCGATATCTTCGAATACAGCATCGAGTTGAGCTTGCAAAAAATTGGGATCCGGGGCATGAATGGCCCGCACGCCTTGCGTGTTTTGGGCGGTCAATGCTGTGATGGCGGTGAGCCCGTAGCAGCCCAGGGCAGAGATGGTCTTTAGATCAGCCTGAATACCCGCACCGCCCCCGCTATCGGAGCCGGCAATGGTGAGAACTTTTCTGGGGGAACGAGGCATGTTTGCTTTCCTACGCCGGTATCAGCCGGATCAGGTTCAAGGGTATTTCTCAGACCGGCACCCTTGCCGGTCACCCCTAGCGATAGTGGAATGCTAACCGAAAAAAAAGCCCGCTGGGGATCAGCGGGCTTTGGACTTGCAGTACTCCGGGGGAAGGGGTTCCCCGGGAGTACGGAGAGGCTTACTTCGCCATCTTCAGATCAGGATAACGAACCGACTCCACCAGCTCCTGAATCTGACGATTCGGGGCGGGTGTGATCAGGCTCACGATGATGATCACAGCAAAGCCCAGCGGCACACCGAAGAGACCTGCCGAAATCGCGGAGATCTCGAACCACTCGTTGGTGATTGGTGCCGAGCGGGGGATGCCGAAGAACACATCACGCAGCCAAGGCTGGTTGTTGATCATGTACCAGAACGTGATGCCGATACCGGCGATCATGCCCAGGCTTGCGGCGATACCCGTGGTGCGCTTCCAGAAGATACCCATCACGAGTGCCGGGAAGAAGCCGGCAGCAGCGAACGAGAAGGCCGCAGACACCAGGAACAGAATGTCAGCAGGTTTCTGTTGCGCCACCAATGCGGCCAACACGGCAACAACGAGCAGCATCGACTTGGAGATCACCACACGGCGGGCTACAGGAGCCGACGGGTCGATCATCTTGTAGTACACGTCGTGTGACAGCGCGTTGGCGATGGTCAACAGCAGACCGTCAGCGGTGGAGAGCGCAGCAGCCAGACCACCGGCGGCCACCATGCCCGACACCACATACGGCAGACCCGCAATCTCAGGCGTTGCCAACACCACGATGTCGGCACCGATCGAGACTTCCGCAAGCTGAACAATGCCGTCTTTGTTGATGTCAACAATCGACAGCAGGCCCGGATCAACCTTGGTCCAGTTCTGTACCCATGCAGGCAACGCGGTGAACGCAGAGCCCACAATGTCGTTGTACATCACGAACTTCACCAGTACCGCAAGGGCGGGTGCCGAGAAGTACAACAAGAAGATAAAGAACAGCGACCAGGTCACCGAGTTGCGTGCCTCACGTACCGATGGCGTCGTGTAGAAGCGCATCAGAATGTGCGGCAGTGCGGCGGTTCCCACCATCAGACAGAAGATCAGCGCCAGGAAGTTCTTGCGCGCTTTGTTCTGAGCGGCTTCGTCTTTACCTGGGAAGGCCTGAGCATGGGGCAGAGGCGGGTTACCACGTGCTGCACCAGCTTTTGCCTTGTCCAAGCCAGACTTATACGCGGCTTCGTCTTTCGGGAAAGTCTCCAGAGTGCCGGCTTTCTCTGCGGCAGCCTTGTCGGCAGCGTAAGAGCCCGGAACATCTTTCAGCTTCTCGGTTGCGGCGGCAGCGCGGTCTTTAAAGATCTGGCGAACTTCGACCTCTTTAGGATCGGCAGTAATCTTTTTCTCCAGCTCTGTGACCTTCATCAACTGCTGTCCATAGACCAACTGCGGGATGGGGAAGCCGGTTTGTTTCACCGACAGCCACACCACAGGGATCATGTAAGCGATGATCAGAATGATGTACTGGGCCACCTGGGTCCAGGGCACTGCCTTCATGCCACCCAGGAACGAGCAGACCAGAATACCGGCCAGTCCCAAGAACACACCCAGCTCAAACGTCACGCCGGTCAGTCGAGTCGTAATCAGACCCACACCGTAGATCTGTGCTACCACGTAGGTGAACGAACACAGAATCGCGATGGCCACACCGATGAATCGGGGCAGGTTACCGCCGTAGCGGGCGCCCAGAAAGTCGGGAATGGTGAACTGGCCAAACTTACGCAGGAACGGAGCCAGGAACACCGCCACCAGCACATAGCCACCGGTCCAGCCCATGATGAAGGCTAAGCCCGAGTACCCCTGCAGTTAAAGGCCACCGGCCATACCGATAAACGAAGCCGCAGACATCCAGTCGGCGCCCGTCGCCATCCCGTTAAATACAGCGGGAACGCGGCGGCCGGCGACGTAGTATTCATCAGCGTCGTTCGTGCGGCTCATGATACCGATACCGGCATAAAGCAGAACCGTTGCAGCCAAGAACACATAGCCCATCATGGCCCGTGACAGGCCCATCTGCTCGGCAATGCCCAGCAGAATACAGAACACGATGAAGCCACCGGTGTAAAAGCCGTAGACCTTTTTCAGTTGGCTAGTAAACGCCTTCTGAGAAGCGGCCGGAGCGGCAATAGGATTATTAGAAGCCATGATTAGTCATCCTCCGCTTCAGCCACGCCAAACTCTTTGTCCATCTGGTTCATCGATCGGGCGTAATACCAGATGATCAGAACGTAGATGATCAACGAGCCTTGTGCGCCCATATAAAAGGCGAACGGCCAGCCGAAAAAGTTAAAAGAAAGTTCGCGAGCATAAAAACTCACGACGTACGTGACGATGAACCAGATCGCCAGCAGGAGTGCTGTCTTTCTGAGTGTCGCCGACCAGTACTGTTGGTGCTTTTCAGTTAATTGCATCAAAGTCCTCCTAAAGGAAGTGTTTCACTACTCATACGACTTATCCTGTCGTTTCTTAAAATCAATTCTTTGCACAGACGTAGCGGAACATTTCGGCTACTTTCTGTATTTGTCAAACGGGTCCTCCACGCCAGCATGCACACCGGTTTCGCGCTGAATTTGTGCAGCCAATTGGGGCTCAAAGGTATGCAGGCGTCGAACAATTTTTACGTAGGCCTTCTCATCTCCAAGTCGGTGATGGAGGTTTGCTAACTGGTAGTAGCCATAGGGCCCCATGGGCTGGAGGTCAATGGTGCGTTGAAGGGCTGCCTTGGCTTCTTCGGGCCTGCTTAATGCGATCAGCGATAGCGCCCGTCCGTAGTGGGCGCGGTCCATCTTTTCCGAAAATCGAATGGCCATGTCGAAGCAGCGCAGGGCTTCCTCGTGGTCTTCCCGCTTCTGAATGAGAAACCCGAGGTTGAACCAGGCGGCGGCATAGTCAGGCTCGACTTCGATGGCTTTGCGAAGCAGGGCTTCTGCCTCAAGGCCGCGCTTCAGTTCGGCCATACAAGTTGCTGCAGTAGTTAGGGGCAGGGCAGATTTCTTGGGGCGCTGCTCAGCGACCCTAAGCCAATATTCGCTGGCGATCTCAAACTTTTTAAAGACCATGGCCCAATTGGCCACCTGCGAATAAAACCATGCATTCAAGACGCTCATATCAAGCCGCCTGTTCCAGCATGATGCTGAATTTGGTGTAGGAGAGGAAAAGCCATATCCAGAACAAGAGCAACAGGGCCACCACAGGCACATGCTTATCGGAGACTTTTGCTGGGGTAATGATTCGGGTCGCTTTAACTACGGGGGAGGTGACCAGGCGGAACATCTTGTAAACCGAGTTGGCCTCGTGCTTTCCGAAACTCAAGGCATAGACGAGGCCTTGGCCGACAAGCAGCAAACCGGCGAATTCGGCGAGTCCTTTAAGGACGACCACGACACTCAGCAATATTGTCCCCTTCAACTTGTACAGCATCCACTTCCGGGCTTTGATCCCCAAATCCAGAGGTGGTCTAATTGTTATTAGGGCGCACAATACTGTGCAAATTACGAGATGTCTACTCAGGGAAACAACCGTGTCTGACGCACTGCAGCAAGATCTCACCGAGCTCTCCATGAACACGCGGGTCGGAAAATTGATCCGAAAGTCTCCCTTGGTCTGCCTGCCGTCGACCCCCCTTCAGCAGGTCTTCGAGGCGATGGAGCGCGAGAAGGCAGGATCCATGCTGGTGGCCGACGAGTCGGGTGGTGTCCAGGGCATTCTGACCCGCTACGACCTGATTAAGAGAATTATCCTGCCTGGATTGCCTCTGACCACCCCTATCGGACAAGTCATGAGTACGGGTGTCAGGACCATCGATGCCGATAGTGGGGTCCTGGAGGCAACACTTACGATGGCCCGGCACAAAGTCCGCCATCTTCCCGTGCTGCACCATGGATTTCTGGTCGGGTTGGTCTCGGAGCGGGATCTATTCAACTTTCAGCGCTCGAGCCTTCGTATCCTGTCTTCCACCATCGAGCAGGCCGAGTCGCTGGATGATTTAAGGCTGTGCACGTCTGAGGTCTTGTCCATGGCCCGCCGCCTATTAGGCCAGGGCGTGGCTGCAACCTCTCTTGCTCGACTGGTTAGTCACTTAAATGATGCGTTGACTCGGCGGGTGATCATGATCACCGAGCAGCGCCTGGCCTCGGAGTTGGGCACGCTGCCCACCTGGTGCTGGATGGCGCTGGGCTCAGAGGGCCGTGAGGAGCAGACGGTCGCTACCGATCAAGACAACGCCATTATTTTTGAGGGCGACAGTGCCATCTATAAGGATCGGTTCAAGAAGCTAGCCGGCGAAATCAACCGGGGGTTGGCCGACATTGGCTTTCCGTTGTGCAAAGGCGGCGTGATGGCCATGAACGACAAGTGGTGCCACAGCGTTGACGATTGGCACACCTTGTTGGACTCCTGGTTTCGATCCCCCCAGCCTGAGGCATTGTTGGATGCCAACATCTTTTTCGATTTCCGAGGGCTGTATGGTGAGGTACGGCTGGCAGAGGAGTTGCGTGCGTGGCTCTCACGGCAAATCGCGGATCAGAAACTCTTTTTGCGAATGCTGGCCCAGGATGCCGTCCGGGATGAAGTGAAAAAACTGAGTAAGAACTCGGTGGCGATCAGCATTGCCCGTGCCTTGCGCAAGCGTGGCTACCTGATGGAGTGGCTCGCACCGTCAACGTTGGAGATGAAGCGGGGCGGCACGGCGCCAGTGGTCTACTTTGCCCGGGTCATTGCGCTCGCCAAAGGTATTTCGGCCACTGCGACAGATGAACGATTAAAGGCCCTGGTGGAGCTCAACGCCATGTCGGCTGCCGAGTCACAGCAGATGCGCAACGCATTCAATGTGCTGCAACGTTATCGGCTGAAGGCCCAGCTTGCCTACGCGACGCGATCCGAGACCGAAGACCAGGGCGAACGTTCGCCCAACGTGCTTGCACTCGACGAGTTGAACTCGCATGAGATTGAGGAGCTTTCCGACGCACTGGCGCGTTTGGGAAGCCTGCGCGACCGATTAGAAATGGACTTCTTGCGCTGATACTCAGCATACGCCGCCTGCTTCACGCAGGCGGCAACCCTTGGCTACCAGAGTGTCATGGGCAGAAGCTGGAAGCACAGAATCGTTACGATGGTCGGTCCTAGGGCCGCTAGAAACAGTGGGCCGGGGCTTAAGTTGTTGCCCTCGAATCGGCCCTTGAGCACTGCAGCCCCTGCCGGGTTGGGTGCGTTCGCAATGATCGTGAGTCCGCCACCTGTCACGGCACCGGCCACCAGCATGTATTTGAATTCCTCGCTGAGGCCTTCCACCAGTGAACCAAGGTAGGTAAGTGCGGCGTTATCCGTAATCGCAGTGAGCGCGGTTGCACCGTAATACACCGATGTGGGGCTCATGTTGGAGAGAAGTGGTTGCAGCCACCAGGATTGCATGCCGCCCAACACCACGAGGCCGGCCAGGAAGAAGCCCACCATCAGCCCCTCACGAATAATGAGCCGCTCTTGGTACTGGGGGTAGGCCACAGCGACGCCTAAGAACAGTAAGAAGATGCCAAGGAATACAGGCGAGTGGTGGGCAAAGAGCACCACACCTGCAATCATGAGCAGATGCAGCAGCACCATCACACCGGGTATCTTGATTTCATGGGCTTGGGCGGCTGCTTCCGCCGCGTGATCCACTTCAGCGCTTGCCGCTTTGAGCTGGTGTCGAAAGAGCACCGTTACGATCAGCCCATTGATGAATACGGCAATCGCTGCTTTCCATCCGAAGTGGCTAAACATATAGGCCGTGTTCCAATCCCATTTGGCAGCGACCATCAGCACGGGGGGTGCGGCAAAGTGGGTCAGCGTGCCACCAATGGAGACGTTCACGAACAGGGCGCCGACGGTGGCGTATTTAAAGGTGTTCGATGTGTTCTTGCCGAAATAACGAAGCAGCATGAGCGCTGCTAGGGTCATCGCGGCAGGCTCGGTGATGAAGGACCCGAGCAGCGGAACAAAGGTCATCAATACAAAGTAGCGGGCTGTGAAAAGATCCAGAGGCAGACGGCGCGAGATGACCTCGACCAGATTTTTGGCCGTCACCATAATTGGCTTACTGGCGGCCACCACCATGATTACGAACACGAACAGCGGCTCGGTGTAGTTGCGCGTGTCGGCGTAGTCCACCGCCTTGCCAAACCCCTCGGCAACGATCAGCCAAGCAAACAGGATCATGGACCACAGGCCGAAGACAGCCTCGACCTCGCCGAGAAGGTGAAAGACCCCATGGTGGGCCGGGTAACGGTGACCGAGTTTGGCAAATACGCTCACCGAGAAGGTGTGGAGCACTGCGATGGCGAATAACGCAGCTGCAACATATTGAGTGGTCTCGGACATCATCCCCCCTATGGGTAAGCGCTTTTGGGGCGCGTAAGGTTTTGCGATTTATCAGGGCTTTCCGCATTCGGGCCTATCGGCCACGCCCGCGGATTGTAAACTGACGCACGTATGCTGATTCATTTTGCCTCTGACCTGCACCTGGAGTATTTGAACAAGCGCTTCCCGGATTACATTCGGGTCGATCGCCTGTACACGCCGTTTGCAGATCTGATGATTTTGGCCGGTGATATTCATGTGGGCACGCAGATGGTCGATAAGTTCGGCCATTGGCCACACCCTGTTTTGTATGTGCCCGGGAACCATGAGTTCTATGACACGGCCATTGAGCCGCATGTGGCGACGATCAAGGAGGCCGCGAAGAACACGGCCATGATCGTATTGGCGCGAGACGAATACATGTATCAAGGCGTTCGATTTTTGGGCTGCACCCTATGGACCGATTACATGCTTATGGGTTCCGGTGGCCGTCAGCTTGCAGCGATGTTGGCGTGCGAGGCCCGAATCGCTGACCATCGAAAAATCATGGGCATTCAAAAGGTGGGGCAGGGGTTCTCCGCCCAGCAAGCCTATGAACTGCATGTGCAGGAGCGGGCGTGGCTGGAGGGGAAGCTCAACGAGCCGTTTGATGGCAAAACTGTCGTGATCACGCATCACGCGCCATCCCGAGGAAGTGTGCATCCTAGGTTTCGTGGCGATCCGTGTAATTCCGCGTTTGTGTCCGATCTTGACGAGCTGGTTCAGAAGGCGGATTACTGGATTCATGGCCACGTGCATGACAGTTTCGATTACATGGTGGGCAAGTGCAGGGTCATGACCAACCCTGGCAGCTATGCCACCACCTCCGGCAAGGTGAAGACCCCCGAGGAGCTCGATTGGGAGAACCCGTTGTTTGACCCCCAAAAGACGTTTGAGATTGAGACGGTAAAATCCGAGCAATATCTGCCCGGATGATGAAATAGGTAGACATACAGGACTTAAAATCCTGGGGCGCAAGCCGTGCCGGTTCGATTCCGGCTCCGGGCACCATCTTTTAGGGGCTGCTATCTGCGGTCCTTCCCACTTAACGAGCATCCCCGCACAGCCGTAACCTGCCTCATGGAGGCTTCCCGAACATGAACTCGTTTTTTGGTCCATCACGAACTGCGCTTGCCGCCGCGGTAGCGCTATTGGCAAGCGGGACTGGCGTCCTCGCCGCTACCCCGGCGCCCACGTCTCAGCCCGCCCCCCAGGTCCAGTCCGCCATGCCCCAGCAGGCCGCTGCACCGGAGGTGGCCCCGCAGGCTGCGCCTCCTTGTGCCCCTTGCACCGAGACGAAACCCGCCCCGAAAAAACCAGTGGTTAAACCAAAACCCCACGTGCCACATTGGGGCTACGAGGGTGCGATTGGCCCCGAGCATTGGGGAAAACTACATTCTTTGTTCGGTCTATGTGACTCCGGCAAGAACCAATCTCCGATTGATTTGACCGATGGGTTGGGAGTTGATGTGCCGCTTCCGCGGTTCGAGTATCGGCCATCTCGGTTTTCGGTGTTGAATAACGGGCATACGCTGCAGGTGAGTCTTACATCACCGGGGCAGCTTACATTCGGCGGGAAAACCTACCAGTTTTCTCAGGTCCATTTCCACCGGCCCGGGGAGGAGCGTCTCCAGGGTAAGTCCTTTGAGATGGGCGCGCACCTGGTGCACAGAGATTCCAAGGGGGCCCTCGCGGTGGTGGCTGTGCTGATGACGGTTGGCCGTGAACATCCTGTCGTCCAAGCGATGTGGAATCACATCCCACTTGGAGAGGGAAAGTCGATGTCTTCTGCCGCGGAGGTCACGTTGGACCTTAATCAGATGCTTCCCAAAGATCGACAGATCTTCCACTACTCTGGGTCGCTGACAACCCCGCCGTGCTCTGAGGGCGTGGAGTGGATCGTGTTCAAAGACCCTATTGAGGTGTCTCCGGAGCAATTGAGGGTATTCGCACGACTTTTCCCGTTGAATGCCCGCCCCATTCAGCCGGTCAATGGGCGTTTGATAAAAGAATCTCGCGGAGCTGTTCGCTGACGGGTGGGCTCCTTCCGTTGAACGGTTGGTACCTTCGCTTAAACCAATTTCGAGGAAAATCCGTAACCAAGCTTACAAGGGGTGCATGGCGTGGCCTGCCTCCCTGGCGCGCTTAAAAAGGGCGACCGTAGATATTATAAAAGGAGTTAAAAGTGAGCTCTAAATTATTGATCGGTATAGCATTTTCATCGATTTTGGTGGGCTGTGCCGGGGTGCCCCTTAAGTCCGCAGATCAAGGTGACAAGCAGGCAGAGTGCCCGGATTGTGGCGCGAAGCCCCCGTACTACGCGACTGCTGTGACTCGACCGGCCCTCTGTAACGATTATCCGGTTGAATACCGCGTGCAGGTCCCTGAGAGTGATCCCCGGATTCGCCCGATTGAGCGGGTAGTGATGGGTGAGGGTAGCGTGAAGAGCGATGCAAAGTCCTGCGCCAAACGCAGCTGGTGGCCGTGGTAACTAGGAGCTGAACATGTCTAAAAAAGAATTTACTAAACAAACGGTCATTTCGGTCGCGACGGGCCTCGTTGCATGGTCAGCCGTGGCTGCGCCAATTGTGAAAGACGAGACCGCCATTCTTACGAACCGGACGGGGGATCTCACGCGGCATTACACGCCCTATGAGCCGATCGTGATCCAGCACAGCACGAGCCCCTCGGGCGTGTTCAATGCCGGAATGATGTTCCTCACCGAGCAGATTGAACGCAATTCGCACCCTGATGCGCGTGTTCGTCCTACCGTGATTACAAGCTTCGCCAATCTCAGTGACCTAGGAGAGACATCGCATCTCGGCCGGCTGATGGGCGAGCATTTTATGCATCAACTGCAGATTCGGGGCTGGAATGTGACCGATGTTCGCATGACCCGTGAACTGATCATCAATGAGGAAGGTGAATTCTCATTGAGCCGTGAACTCAAGCGGCTCCGGGGTTCTTACTCTGCCGCCAATGTCGTCACGGGCACGTATACTGTGACCATGGATGGCGTTCTGATCAATGTTCGGGTGTTGGACCTGGCCTCAGGCCAGGTGGTGTCCACGGCCCAGACCCGCTTCTTGCGAGACAAATTCATCAGTTCGCTGGTTGACAAGCCACGGCCTGCACCGGTCGTACAGCTTACCCGCTAAGGTCTTCATGGCCCGGTCGTCTCGCGCATGGCTGCCGCTGTCGATTGCGGCGGCCATTTTTCTGTCTGGGTGCGCTACCGGTATTGAGCGTGTTGACAGTGTGCTTCTCAAAGAACATCCGTTGCAGGAGTGCGGTGTCAGTCGGGATGAGGCGATTGCGCGGGTCGACATGCGCCGGCTTTTGTCAGAGGCGGCACGCAGCATCTGCGCGAAACCCGTCGATCCCAAAGATGCACTCGTTCAGGCGCCTACGGCGTATGTTGTGCCTGATATGGTCGACATTCAAACCTATGTTCCGTCGAAACTCGGAATATCAATGGGCGAACTTCTGCGGTCGAGCATTTTCAATATCTGTAAAGTTCCTGTTCGACAGGTCGAAGTATCGAGTGCTATCAAGTTTGACAGTTCCGGTATGGTGATCTTGTCGCGCGATCTGGATCAGCTAAAACAAAAGGCTTTTCCTGCCGAGACGGCCGTGATTGGTACCTACCACCTGCAAAGCAATCGCCTGACAGTCGTCGTCCGTCGGGTGTCGTTGGATAACTCGCTGATATCCGCAATCGCGACCCGGGAGGCCCGATGGCGCTGCGCCAGTCCGGGCTTTGGCACACCGAGTTTCTCGGTGTCGATTCATTAAGCCTCAGTTTACCTCGAGGGGTGGGCGCCCTTATCAGCCCGTTGTTATATCCCGAGCGCGTCGGGTTAAGGTTGAGTGGAGGGCTTGGGTGCTGCCTGAGAAGGCGCGTCGATAAACCGATCCGTCAGGCCGGCCCCGATCCACATGCCTAAGAGAGTGACCCATGCAGTAACAGCGAAGAGTGCGCCACCGGTCACGCCAGCACCGACTGCACAGCCGCCAGCCAGCATGGATCCAAAGCCCATCAGAATCGCTCCGACAATGTAGCGTGGCATGGTGTAGCCCCCGCCGAAGCCCTCTAATTTGAAGTCTTTCCCGATGAGCGCCCCGATTGCCGATCCAATGAACACACCAGGAAGCATGCCGAACTCAAAACCGATTTTGGGTGCAGGCTGAGCCAACACGCGCATCAACCATTCTGCTGAGGGGCCACTGAAGGTGATGCCTTGAATCTGTACGGGATCAAATGATGTGCGTGCGACCCACTGGCTAAAGCCCCAGGCTGCAGCGACCATAAGCCCGGTACCAATGCCCCCGATCCACATCCAGAATGTGCGCGTTGGGCTTCGCTTCACAAAATACAACGCCGCTAAGGCCCAGATCGCTCCCAGCACAAGTCCGCCGCCGTGCCCTACATTAAGCTGGGCCAGAATGTCACGCGACGCGCCGCCGTCAATCGTCCACAAGCCGCTCACAGCCTCCCGTGCGGGTGAGAGCGCTCCGCCCAGCGAGGCCTGTGCGGTCACCGCGAAAATCAGACCTGAGAGCAGGGCACGCAGGTTGCCGTTGGCTGAAAGCACCAGCAGTCGACTGGCGCAGCCTCGGGTAAGGATCATCCCGACGCCAAACACTATCCCCCCAACCAAGGCGCCGGAGAGGCTTCCGCGCGCCGAGATCTGACGCGCACTGCTCGTATCCAGAAAGCCTGCCATGGCCATCAGTTGCACCGCGATCACTGCGGTCGAGAAAGCGAGAAGCCAAATCGATAATTTCTCGCCGAACCGTCGATGCCAGAACTCAATCACGGCAGCGCGCAAACAAAAGCGCGAGCGTTGAGCGAAAAAACCAAACAATAATCCGATGATGCTCCCGCCTATGGCCAGTACGAGGCCATCGCCATAGGTTTCCAGTGCAGTCGCAAGATTCATGAGTTATGAGATGGAGTGAGACGGTGGTGTTCTAGTAAAGATAGGAGGCCACGCGTTGGAGATGCTCTTGGTTGATCTGGCCCGCGCTGTACATTGTCCGCGCGTAGTTGCGGGCAGCGTTCAGTTGTTCCTGGAAGAGGTGCTCTTGGGCCTCAATGGCTGCCGCCTCTGCTGCCATCAGCTCTAACGTACTTCGCGCACCTTCGGAGTGCGCACGACGTGTTTGCTCGAGACGGCTTCGGCTGGTGCTAAGTGTTTGTTTCAATAGGCTGATGCGTGGCTGACTCGCCATGAATGCAAACCATGCAGCGCGAAGTTCTTGCTCAAGTGCGAGGGCGGTTTGGGCGCGTTCAAGCAGTGACCGCTCGGCGACAATCAATGCCTCGGATTGCCGAGCTGAGCGAACGCCGCCTGTAGATAACGGAACGGTAAGCTGCACACCAACATACTGCTGCGTTTGCTGAACGGTGCTGCTGCCATAGTCGCCATTGCCGTGCGTGATATCGGCAGCGGCCTGGGCGATGGCGTTGACTTTTGCAGCCCGCTGACCTGCTCCGAATTTCTCGGCCTCGAGCAGCGCGATTTTGTGCTGCAGATCGAACACTTTTAGGCGGGGGTGGTCCATGCGCAAGCGGTCTAGGCTGCCCTCGAGTGACAGGTTCGAGAACAGGTCGTTCTGCCGATCAAAGGCTGGTGCCGCCAGATGGGCCATGGTTCCGGATAAGTCGGCAAGAGCCAAGCGGGCGACCTGCAGCTGTTGATCAGCCGAGATGCGCTTGGCGCGCAGGCTTTCGAGCCGTTCGCGTGACTCGATCACATCAATTGCACTCACATCGCCAAGCCGGCGTCGTTTGTTGAGTTCTTGGTCCGAGCGCTGGATGACTGACTCATGCTCGGCCACGAGTTTTACCGCATGCTGGGCCGCCAATACATCCAGATAGCGCTCTACAACAGACTGCGCCAGGAATTGTTCTGCAATCGTATGGGTAAGCTGAGCGATGTCTGCGCCCAGCCCTAGCTGATGGGTCTGGGCTTGGCGTTCTTTGTCATAAAGAGGTGCTAACGCGGTGATGGCCCCACGCGCTGACGCGCCTAGGTAGATCGATGTGTTAAACGTCGAGCCACCATAACGTTGCGCACCCGGCATTTCAGAGGAATAAAACTGGGCCCCCTTAGTGGATGTATCCATGCCCTTGACGCCACCAAACAGATCAAGCAGTACCGTTGGGTTCCACAAGGCCTGACCCTGCTGCCGTTGACGCTCACCTTGGGCGACACGGAGTTCACTGGCCCGGAAGGCAGGGTCGCGTTGCTTTGCCTGGGTCAATGCATCGACCAGGCCTGCTGCATGAGCCGCTTGCCCGAGCACAAAGAGCCCCAATGCGCACAGCAGCACGCGCGGGCTTCTGTAGCGACGGTTCAAAGCCTTCGTGGTTTGGCGCATAGCGAACCCTTTCATGTGCGGAGCAATTAGTTTCCTGCGCGTATTCCGATCTTGCGCAAAATGCTCTCCATTAAGCACCACTTGGTGAGCCCGCTTTGCAGCAAATTCGCCCCGACGAATGCGGTGAAGAGCAGCCAATACTCGTGCACAAAATATGGGCTTGCGGGGTAGCCCAAGACCAACGAGATCAAAATAAAACATCCAGCTACAACACGTACGATTTGCCATGATGTCATGGTGATTTCTCCTATCAAGAGGGTGTATGAACAGGGTGGCGTTTGGAAAAAACGCTGTAATAGAGCAATGGTATGACCAGTAGCGTCAGTACGGTCGACACCAAAATGCCAAAAATCAAAGAAATGGCAAGTCCGTTGAAAATGGGGTCATCAAGGATGAAGAACGCTCCTAGCATGGCTGCCACGCCGGTAAGCAAAATCGGCTGGGCTCGAATCGTTGCCGATGACACCACCGCCTCTTCGAATGATTTTCCCTCGCGCAGCTGCAAGTGAATAAAGTCAACCAGCAGGATTGAGTTGCGCACAATAATGCCGGCCAGCGCAATCATGCCGATCATCGATGTGGCGGTGAATTGCGCACCGAGCAGTGCGTGCCCCGGCATCACGCCAATGATCGTGAGTGGAATGGGGGCCATGATGATCAATGGGGTGATGTACGAGCCGAACTGGGCCACCACCAACAAATAAATCAAGACCAGACCCACAGCATAGGCGGCCCCCATATCACGGAACGTCTCATAGGTAATCTGCCATTCGCCATCCCATTTGATGGCGTTGCGCACTTGCGGGTTATCCGGCTGGTGAACAAAAAATTCATCGGTCGCGGGGCTCTGGTCCATAATGGCCGAGCGTGTCGCAAACAGGCCATAGAGTGGGCTGTCGTAGCGTTGGGCGACATCTGCAACCACGTAGGTTACGGGCAGCAAGTCTTTCCGGTAGCGGACCGGGTCGCGTACCGTATCGGTTACCGTGACGAGTTGACCCAGCGGCACGGTTTCCCGTGTGACGCTGCGCACCGGCAGTGCCAGTAACGCGTTGAGCGATTGCTGCTGTTGTTCCGACAGCCGCAGGGTTACTGCAACGGCATATTTCGATCCATCGTGCAGGTAGGTGCTGTCGGCGCCGGAGAGGCCGGCGCGAATGGTCTCCACGATCGCCTGCTGCGGCACACCCATGGCGCTCGCTTTTCTGCGATCAATGATCAAGAGCTTTTTCGGGTTTGCTGCCGTGCTGCTGTCGTCCACATCGACGAGGCCATCGGTGCGCTCGAAGGTGTTGCGCACGGTGTTGGCCAGTTGTTGCCTGGCCTCGGCGCTCGGGCCATAGATCTCGGCCACGATCGGGGCGAGTACTGGCGGGCCGGGCGGAACCTCTACTATTTTTACGGCTGCGCCGTGGCGTTTGGCGATCGCGGTCAGTTCAGGCCGCACGCGCGTAGCTATGGCGTGGCTTTTGTCGTCTCGAGCACTCTTGTCGACAAGGTTGACCTGCAGTTCGCCGAGATGTGGGGCCTGGCGCAGGTAATACTGACGAACAAGCCCGTTGAAATTGATGGGGGCTGCGGTGCCGGCATACATCTGTAGGCTCGTCACTTCGTTGTGTTGCGAGAGGCTATCCGCCATTTCGCGTAAGACCGTGTCGGTTTTTTCGACCCGCGTGCCTTCAGGCAAATCCACAACAACCTGGAATTCACTCTTGTTATCAAATGGAAGCATCTTCAGCACCACCAGTCCCGCCACGGGGAGTGCCACTGAGATCACGATCGCTCCAAGTACGCCAAGTGCGAGTTGACGCCGGTTTCGTTTGCCGGAGTGTGCTGCTAAGAACGGACGGAACAGCTGTTGGAAACGTGGCGCTAGCCAGCGGGTCAGGGCGGCTGCGTCATGGCTGTGAGCGGTCTTGGCAATCGTATCGATGGAATGGCTTTTCATCCATCGTGCCGACATCCACGGGGTTATGACAAAAGCGATCGCCAACGAGATCAGCATACCCATGCTGGCATTGATTGGAATAGGGCTCATATAGGGCCCCATCAGGCCGGACACAAACGCCATGGGCAGAAGCGCTGCGATCACTGTGAGTGTGGCCAGTATGGTGGGTCCGCCTACTTCGTCCACCGCGCCAGGAATGATGTCAAACAGCGAGCGTCCCGGGTAGAGTCCTTGATGGCGGTGGATGTTTTCCACAACAACGATGGCGTCGTCGACCAAGATGCCGATCGAGAAGATGAGCGCAAAGAGGGATACACGGTTGATGGTGAAGCCATACGCCCATGAGGCGAAAAGGGTTGCGGCAAGGGTCAGGATCACTGCGCCGCCCACAATCATAGCTTCGCGACGCCCTAGTGCCAGATAGACCAGCGCCACGACAGACACCGTTGCGAAAAGAAGCTTTTGGATTAATTGTTTGGCCTTCTGGTCTGCTGTAGCGCCATAGTTTCGCGAGACGTCGACTTGGATATCGCTGGGAATCAGGTTCCCTTTTAAGTCTGCAACGCGCGCACTTACCGCATTGGCAACGTCGACAGCGTTTTCCCCTGGCTTTTTGGTAATGGCGATGGTGACGGCGGGCGTGGCTGGGGTGAAGTTTCCGTTAGCGTCGCGCGCACGATGCCAGACTATACGATGGGTCTGCGTGGGACCATCGATAACGGTCGCCAGATCCCGCAGGGCCACGGGAACCCCTGCGCGAACCCCCACGATCAGGTCGGCGACATCCTGGGCGTTACGTAAAAAGGGGCCTGTTTCAACGGCGAGTGCCTGATCCCCGATCAGCAGATCTCCCGCCGGTGCACCTGCGTTGGCACTCTCCACCGTGCGCATGACTTCAGCTAGCGTAAACCCACGGCCCGTAAGCCTTGCGGGATCGACTTCGACCCGAATGCGGCGTTGAGGTCCACCGATGGTGGTGACTTCGCGGGTTCCTGGCACACGTTTGAGCTCGGTTTCAATGCGGTGAGCGGTTTGCTCAAGCCGAAGCCGATCATTCGTGCCTGCGGCTGATGTGAGCGTTAGAGCTATGATCGGTACATCGTCGATACCTTTCGGTTTGACGATGGGGGGCAAAACGCCAAGGTTTCTCGGCAACCAGTCTGCGTTAGCAGAGACGGTGTCGTGCAGTCTCACAAGGGCCTCGATGCGGGGCACGCCCACCTCAAACTGTACGGTGATGATCGCTAAACCGCTTTGCGAGACCGACATGACATGCTTTACCCCTGAGATCTGGGCCAGCACCTGTTCGGCCGGGATGGCAACCATCGATTCGACATCTTTGGTGCTTGCGCCCGGAAAGGGGATCATGACATTGGCCATGGTCACGTTGATCTGCGGTTCTTCCTCACGGGGTGTGACCAGAACAGCAAACAGTCCCACGAGCAGTGCAAGTATGGCCAGGAGGGGTGTCAGCTGCGATCGCAGAAAAAATCCTGCGATTCGGCCGGAAGGTCCAAGGTTTTGGAGTGGCAGGTTCGGTGGCATGGGACAGACAGTCTGGCTAGGTACGCGGTAATAATCTATCATTATATAATATGATAAATCGTAGTATACTTCCCAAGGATTGATCTGGTGCAAACATGACGGCGTCAAAATCCCAGCCTCTCTTTGGGCGAGAGCCCGATGTCGATATTCCGGCAATGCGGAAGTCAGCCACCCAGGCCACTGCATTTCTCCGGGCCATTGCCAATGAAGACCGCCTGCTGCTGCTGTGTCAACTGACGCAGGGGGAGCGTTGCGTGGGCGAGCTCGAGGCGCTCACGGGTATAGAGCAGCCGACGCTGTCACAGCAGCTGTCGGTGTTGCGCGCGGAATCCTTGGTGTCCACACGCCGAGAGGGAAAATTCATTTATTACGGTTTGCAGGACGATCGGGTTCCCAGTATGTTGGCAGCGCTTCAGGGCTTGTTTTGCAAAAGCAATCGCAAATCGAAAAAGGAGTGATGCAGTATGTCGACGATGCCTCGGGTGCCGGCTCACGCTCCAAAGCCATTCTGGTCACCGCTATGGGCGGGACTTGCGCTAGGGGTGGTGTTGTTGGCGACTTTTCTGGTTACGGGCCATGGGCTGGGTGCCACGGGTTTTACAACCCGCCTCAGCGCCTGGCTTGCCCAGGGCGTTCCCGCCCTTCAGGGGCCCGATAGCTATCTTGGGCCGATCGCTGAAGACGGTATTTTCTCTGCTTGGATCGCATGGCAGGTGATTGGTGTGGCACTGGGTGCGTTTTTCTCGGCCAAACTTGCCCGTCGAATTCGGATCCAGCTGGATGGCCAGAAGACATTGGGCACAGGGCGGCGCCTGCTTACGGCGTTTGCAGGCGGATTGCTGGCCGGTTTTGGGGCGAGGGTCGCTGCGGGTTGCACGAGTGGCATGGGCTTATCGGGTGCAGCGACGTTGAGTCTGGCGGGGTTTACGTTCCTGGTGACGTTTTTTGCCGTGGGTCTTGTGGTGAGCCGACTGGTCAGAGGGGTGCGCTAAATGAACATCGTCGATGTGATGTCTGGTTTGTTATTGGGGCTTGCCTTTGGTGTGGTGTTGGAAAACGCCGGCTTTGGTAGCCCATGCAAGTTAACGGCGCAGTTTCGCCTGACAGATTGGTCAGTGTTTAAGGTCATGTTCACAGCAATCGTCTTCACTTCAGTGGGTTTGATGGTGTCGCAGTGGGCTGGCTGGATTTCGATGGATAACGTATTTGTGCCGCCCGCACTTCTCGGGGCTGCTGCGATTGGTGGCGCTTTGGTGGGCGCTGGCTTTGCAGTGGGTGGGTACTGTCCGGGCACCTCGGTGGTCGCCGTCATGTCAGGCCGCCTCGACGCGATCGTGTTTTTGGTCGGCCTTATTGTGGGAACGGTAGTCTTCGCCGGCGCCTACGAGCAGCTGGAGGCATGGACTGTTGCGGGAGAGTTCGCCGGTGGCGATACGCTACCCGCGGCTTTAGGCGTGAGCGACCTGTTCATTAATGCGGTGATGGTATTAGCCGCGATCGTGGTGTTTATTGGCGGATCTGCGATGGAGCGTAGAGCTAACGGTGTGGTGACCGCAGAGCAGGCAGTCGAGGGCGCACTACCTCAGAAGTAATGATTGAAATGTTATGTCCACCAGGAAGTCATTGATAGCGAAAGGGTAAGGCATGAAACGTGTATCGAAAAAAGTAGCGGCCATCGCACTGGCCATTTCCGCCGGTGTGGCAGCGCCGGGCGCAGTAGGCCAAGATGGCAAGGCCGCGAATCCTTGCGCACCAAAGAAGCAGCGTAAGAGCAATCCATGCGGCCCATCGAATCCTTGCGGCCCGAAAAAGCGTGCTGCCAATCCGTGCGGCCCGAGCAATCCCTGTGGCCCCAAGAAGAAAAACGCTCAGTAGGAGAGTGGAGCTTCGCGTGCACGCCCAGCGCATCGTGGCCGTGATGAATCGGTATGCTCGGTCGCGTTCCAATCTGGCAATCGCGGCGCTCGCCGGGGCACGAGAGTTTCGCGCGTGGGCCCATTACCCTAGCCAAGACGTCATTGATACTGAGCGGCGTACCGAGTTCTACTACCACGCCCATGCAGGTCATAAGCGCGTGCTTGAGGAACACGGTCATTTTCATGTGTTTGTGCGCGCGGGTTCCACATTTCATCACGCAATAGGTATCTCGATCGACCGCATGGGCCTTCCACGGCATCTTTTTTTGACGAACCAGTGGGTCACGGGCGAGCGTTGGGCCTCTGCTGTGGCGATAGCACCTTTGATAAAGCGGTTTGAGTGTGCCACTTCAGGCCGACTTGCTCCCGTGGCGCAATGGATCACGTCAATGGTGCATCTCTATCAGCCTGAAATTCTTGCTTTGCATGCAAAACGTGAGGACTGGTTTGCTGCACAGATCGCTCGTGGATTTTCGGTATCCGATATCTTGGTAAATCCCCGCTACCAGGTGGTAGCGAAGACATCGATTCATCTCGCATCGCGGCTTGCTGAGGTGCATTAACTCTTAGACGGTGTGTTCCGAGCGAATGCTTGGGGGCTAGAAAATACAGTGCTCGGTGCCGCAGAAGGCCGGGCTTGGGTCACGCTTGCGCTTTATTTTGGAATCGGTAGGCCCATTCGGGCTGTGACGCCGATAAGCGACATGCAACGGCCTCCGGTGCGGCAGTAGGCCAGCACCGGAGTTTCGGCTTTGCCTAGCAGTTCGCCCATGGCCTTTGCGTCCGCAGCAGTTCCGCCGTCGGGTGTGACCGGGAGATGATAAAACGCCATACCTGCGGCGGTTGCTGCGGCTTGAATGGAGTCGGCCGTGGGCTGGTCGGCGCCGTATTCAAAGTCGGGCCGATTGCAGATCACCGTTTTAAAACCCACTCGCTGGATCTCGGCGATATCTGAGGCATTAATCTGCCCGGTGATGGCCAGTTGTTGGGTCAGCCAGTGCACAGGAATAGTCATCGAGGTTTGCTTTCTGGTTTAAGTTGAGGTTGGTAGTACTGCTGCAGGTTGGGGAACTGCTCGGCGAGCAGGGCGCCGCCGCGCTCCAGCATGAAGTATCGGAAGGCCTCGGCGGCGGGCGAGAGGTGGCGTTGGGTTAATGCAACCACGTGCCAGGCTCGTAACACGGGGGTGTCTTCAACATCAAGGATGACCAGCTGCCCATGTTCCACTTCAAGGCCGACCGTGTGCAACGATACGAACGAGATGCCGAGCCCGGCGATCACCGCCTGCTTGATGGTCTCGTTACTCGACATCTCCATCGTGATAGGGGGGTGCAGTCGGTGCTGTTCAATGAAACTCTGCATGATCACGCGTGTGCCACTGCCTTCTTCTCGCGAAATCAACTCTTCGTTGTTCAGTACCTCGGCGCGAATGGCCTGCCGCGTGGCCAGCGGATGGCGGGGCGAGGCAATAAAGGCATGGGGGTGATGGGCAAACACTTCGGCCCGGGTATCCAGGTGTTTTGGGGGGCGCCCCATGACCGCAAGATCGATTTCGCTGTTTCGTAAAAGCTCGAGCAGCTGATCTCGGTTGCAGACATCGATACGGATCTGCACCCCGGGGTGCTCTTCTCGAAACAACCCAAGCATTCGGGGAATGGAGTATTTAGCGGTACTGACCAGGCCGATTCGCAGGGTTCCGGCCTGGGCACCTTTCAGTTTTTGCATGACCGATTCAGCCTCTGTCAGGGTACCCAGCAATCGTCGGGCGTACACAAGAAAATACTCTCCGGCGCTGGTCAGCTCCACGCGTCGGCCGACCCGGGAAAACAGGGGCGAACCAATTTCCTCTTCAAGCTCTTTGATCTGCATGGAGACCGCCGGCGCCGTGAGATGAAGGTCTTCGGCCGCCCGGGCGAAACTGGAAAAGCGTGCCGCGGCGGCGAAGATCCGAACTTGGCGAAGTGTCAGGTTTTTCAATGGGATACGTTTTATTTTGAATTATGCCTGTAAGTTAAGCAAAACTTATTTGGCGCGTCAAGATAAGTGACTTTATCTTATCAGTCAGCCCTCCTAGAGTTCTCTTCATGCCAAAAAAAAGGCACAACCCAACCAGTGGAGGAGCAGCGATGAACAAACCCGCAGACGGCAGAATCACCGACATCAAAGAGCGCTACAAGGGTGGCGTTCTCAAATACAAACAAATGGGGTACTGGCGGCCCGATTACGAGCCGAAGGATACAGACGTCATCTGCCTGTTCCGTATAACCCCTCAAGAGGGCGTGGATGCAGAAGAGGCCGCAGCGGCCGTGGCGGGTGAGTCCTCGACCGCGACATGGACCGTGGTCTGGACCGATTTACTTACGGCCCATGAGTCCTATCAAGCCAAAGCCTACCGAGTGGATCCGGTTCCCAACACTGGACCCGGTACCAGCACTGAGCAGCAGTACTTTGCCTACGTTGCGTATGACATCATCCTCTTTGAAGAGGGCTCGATTGCAAACATGACCGCATCGCTCATCGGCAACGTGTTCTCGTTTAAACCCCTCAAAGCCGGGCGTCTTGAAGATATCCGTATCCCTGTCGCCTATGTGAAGACCTTCAAGGGCCCATCAACGGGAATTATCGTTGAGCGCGAGCGCCTTGATAAGTATGGCCGCCCGCTGCTTGGCGCGACGATGAAGCCCAAGCTCGGCCTTTCAGGAAAAAACTATGGCCGCGTGGTGTACGAAGGGCTTACCGGTGGCCTCGATTTCACCAAAGACGATGAAAACATCAACAGCCAGCCGTTTATGCACTGGCGCGATCGCTTCTTGTTCTGTATGGATGCAGTGAACAAGGCCCAGGCCAATTCGGGCGAGGTGAAAGGCCACTATTTGAACGTCACCGCAGCCACCATGGAGGACATGTACGAGCGGGCCGAGTTTGCGAAATCTCTTGGTAGCTGCATCATCATGATTGACCTGATTGTGGGCTGGACATGTATTCAATCCATGAGCAACTGGTGCCGCAAAAACGACATGATTCTGCACCTGCATCGCGCAGGACATGGCACCTACACGCGCCAGCGAAATCACGGTATCTCCTTCCGTGTGATCGCGAAGTGGCTGCGATTGGCAGGGGTGGATCACATGCACACTGGCACGGCGGTTGGCAAACTTGAGGGTGATCCGCGCACCGTCCAGGGGTTCTACAATACATGCCGCGATACGTACACGAAGCAAGATCTTTCACGCGGATTATTCTTCGATCAGGACTGGTGTGATCTCAAAAAAGTCATGCCAGTGGCATCGGGTGGTATCCATGTTGGTCAGATGCATCAGCTGATTTCGCTTTTTGGCGATGACTGCATTCTGCAGTTTGGCGGTGGCACGATTGGTCATCCGGACGGCATACAGGCGGGCGCGATCGCCAACCGCGTAGGATTGGAGGCGATGATCAAGGCCCGTAACGAGGGCAAAAATATCGATACCGAGGGTCCGGATATTCTTCGTGCCGCAGCCAAGTGGTGTAAGCCGCTTGAAAAGGCGTTGGAGACCTGGAAGGGCGTGGAATTCAATTACACCTCGACCGACGCCCCTGATTTTGTCGCCACGCCGACCGCCTCGTAAGCGTGTTGCCGGAACCCACTATTTGGAGATCAGAATGAAGATTACACAAGGACAGTTCTCGTTTCTTCCCGATTTGACCGATGAAGAGATTCGCAAGCAGGTTGATTACGCAATCAGCAAGGGTTGGGCCCTTTCTGTAGAGTGGACCGATGATCCGCACCCGCGAAATACGTATTGGAATATGTGGGGCATCCCCATGTTCCAAATTAAAGACGGTGCTGCTGTGGTGTTTGAGCTTAATGCATGCCGCAAGGCAAATCCGAACGTATACATCAAAGTAAATGCGTTTGATAATACGCGGGGCGTGGAGTCAATGTGCATGAGTTTCATCGTGCAGCGGCCGGCGCATGAGCCGGGATTTGGTCTGGTTCGTCAGGAGACTGATAGCCGTAGCATCCGATACACCACGCATTCATATGCTACGGATAAGCCCGCAGGGCAGCGTTATTGAACTTGCTTTAGTGCTTAGTCGTAAGCTCACCAACGGGAGAGGTGATCATGACCACAGAACAGCAGCCAGAGAGGCCGCCGCTTGAGCGCGTTAATCTGCAGTCGATTCTTCAAGAAGCGAATGTTCTTGAGGTCTTAGATCAACTCGACCATGAGCTGGTGGGGCTAGCACCGGTGAAAAAGCGACTGCGAGAAATCGCGGCGTTTCTGGTGGTCTCGAAGGCTCGCGGTCAATTGGGCATTGAGGCCACGTCGCCGAGCCTGCATATGTGTTTTACGGGTAATCCTGGCACTGGAAAAACAACCGTCGCCATGCGCATGGCGGAGATTCTTCACCGGTTGGGCTATGTACGCAAAGGCCATGTGGTCAGCGTCACGCGTGATGATCTCGTCGGCCAGTACATTGGTCACACGGCGCCCAAGACTAAGGAGATTCTCAAGAAGGCCATGGGCGGGGTGCTGTTTATCGATGAGGCCTACTACCTGTATCGGCCTGAAAATGAACGGGATTACGGCCAGGAATCGATCGAAATCCTGTTGCAAGTCATGGAAAACAACCGCGATGATTTGGTGGTGATCTTGGCGGGATACAAAGACCGTATGGATACGTTTTTTAAGTCCAATCCCGGCATGTCGTCGCGTATCGCCCACCACATTGATTTTCCAGATTACAGCGAAGACGAGCTGCTCACGATTGCCCAGACCATGGTTGGACAGATGCATTACGCGTTGTCTGACGATGCGGTGCAGGCGTTGCGTGAATACATTGGGCTGCGTAAGTCACAGCCGCATTTTGCAAACGCACGGTCGGTACGCAATGCTCTGGATCGCGCTCGACTGCGGCAAGCGAATCGAATATTTGAGGCCGCTAGCCGGCCGGGCGTGGAGGCCACACGCGAGGATCTATCGCAGATCACAGCCGACGACATCCGCGCTTCACGTGTCTTTCAAGGGGGGTTGTAATGCATTTAGGCCGCACCACACTTTCAAAATTTCTTATTCAGGAACTCGGTGGCCAGCCCGAGTCACGCAATCTCGCCGCGCTGCTCGTTGATGTTGCCTCGGCCGTGAAGGCAATTTCAGCGATGACGGCAAAAGGCGCCTTGGCCGGAGTGCTGGGTAGCCTCGAGTCTGAAAACGTTCAGGGTGAGGTCCAGAAGAAACTGGACGTTCTTTCGAATACGGCGTTTGTGAATACGTTTCAGCTCGGCGGGCTGGTCGCAGGCCTTGCTTCTGAGGAAATGGATGACCCGATTACCGTAGCCAACGCGTCTGCGCAACGGTTCTTGGCGGTGTTCGATCCTTTGGATGGCTCATCAAATATTGATGTGAATGTATCGGTAGGCTCGATATTCAGTGTGTTGCGCGCACCGGCAGACCGCAGTCCGGAACTCTCTGATTATCTGCAGCCGGGTCGTCAGCAACTGGCGGCGGGTTATGCGCTTTACGGTCCATCTACCATGTTGGTCCTGACCGTGGGTCGTGGCACGCATGGGTTCACACTCGATCGCGAGGTGGGAAACTTTATTTTGACCCACCCGAATATTCAGATCCCTGCTGATACCAACGAGTTTGCGATCAACACAAGTAACGAGCGATTCTGGGAACCGCCCGTGCAGCGTTATGTTGCGGAATGCAAGGCCGGAAAAACCGACGTGCGTGGCCGGGATTTCAATATGCGCTGGATAGCCAGTATGGTGGCAGAGGTTCATCGTATTCTGATGCGAGGTGGCATATTCATGTACCCCCGTGACATGAAAGACCCGAGTAAGCCAGGCCGCCTTAGGTTGATGTACGAGGCCAACCCGATGGGCATGGTGGTGGAGCAGGCCGCTGGCATTGCTACAACCGGGCGTCAACGCATTCTCGATGTGGTGCCCGAGCAGATTCACCAGCGTATCGGCGTTATCTTGGGGTCGCGCAACGAGGTGGAGCGCCTTGAGCGCTATCACCAAGAATACGACTCGGGCATCGACAAAGCCTACAGCTCCCCCTTGTTCAAGGAGCGATCGCTGTTCCAATAGGCATCAACGTAGCGCGTTACGACGATTAAAACAGTTCAGGGAGAGTTCTATGTCGGTTAAACATCCTATCGTGGCTATCACCGGTTCCTCGGGTGCAGGAACCACGACGGTCATGAGCAGCTTCAAGCACATTTTTCGTCGCGATGGCATCAATGCCCAGGTGCTCGAGGGCGACTCGATGCACCGTTACGACCGCATGTCCATGCGAGCCGAGATGAAAAAGCAAATGGATGCCGGCAATATGAATTTCAGTCACTTTGGCCCGGAGGCGAATCTATTGGCGGAGCTGGCAGAGATTTTTAAGACCTTTGGTGCCACCGGTAAGGGGAAAGTACGAAAGTACATTCACGATGCTGCGGAGGGCGCCGAGTTTAATCAGGAGCCCGGTACTTTTACACCCTGGCAGGATATGCGTCCGGATGCAGACCTTCTGTTTTACGAGGGGTTGCATGGGGGTTACGTCGGTCCAGATGCCAATGTGGCGCAGCACGTCGACCTACTGGTGGGCGTAGTGCCGATCATTAATCTCGAGTGGGTTCAGAAACTGCATCGCGATCAGAAAATGCGTGGTTATTCGCAAGAGGCAGTGGTCGATACGATTCTCCGCCGTATGCCGGATTACATCAACCATATCTGCCCGCAGTTTTCGCGCACACATGTGAACTTTCAGCGAGTGCCTACGGTGGACACATCGAATCCCTTTATTGCAAAGGATATTCCAAGTGCAGACGAGAGCATGGTCGTGATTCGATTTGCGAACCCCAAGGGAATCGACTTTCCTTACTTACTCTCGATGCTGCACAACTCCATGATGACGCGGCCTAATACGCTGGTCATTCCGGGTGGGAAGATGGGTCTGGCGATGCAGCTGATTTTCACGCCCATGATCCTGCGACTGATGGATTTAAAGCGCCGAGTCGGGTAGGGCATCATCATGGCCCTGGTCATGTTTGATCTGGACGGCACACTGCTGGATACCGCCAGTGAGATCGCCGACGCCACAAATCGTACGCTTCGTGATTATCGGTTGCCGCTGGTCAGCGAGGTGCAGGTCCGCGATTGGATTGGTCATGGCACGGGCTGGTTGATGCGCACCGCCTGGACATCGGTGGCGGGCGAGCCGAGTAGCAACGAGTGGGATCAGGTCATGACGTGTTTCATTGGCCATTACTTTGATTGCGCGGGATCCAGCAGCCGTCCTTATTCTGGTGTCGTACCGGCCTTGGCCGAGTTGCAGCGGCTGGGTATCAAGCGGGCTGTGGTGACCAATAAAGAAAGCCGGTTTACCCAGCGCATCTTGGAGCGCCATGGGATGGCGGGTTCGTTTGATATTGTGATCAGCGGTGATACCTATCCCGTTAAGAAGCCAGATCCTGCGGTTATTTACAATTGTCTGTCGGCCCTTGGCATGCATGCGGGCGAGTCGCTCTTTGTTGGGGATTCGTCGATCGATGTCGCTACCGCCAAGGCTGCCGGTGTGATCTGCTGGGCTGTGCCCTACGGCTACAACATGGGCGAGTCGATTGAGAGTGCCCATCCGGATCGGATCATTTCGACATTAGAAGCTGTACCGTCTTTTTTTAAGGGAATGACATGAAATTTTTGCGAATGAGTGAGCTGCCGTTGAGCGGCAAACGTGTGTTTATCCGTGCAGATCTCAACGTGCCCCAAGACGATGCGGGTGCGATCACCGACGACACCCGTATTCGCGCATCCATACCTGCTATTGAGCAGGCTCTTGCAAAGGGTGCTGCTGTGATGGTCACATCGCATCTCGGACGCCCGACGGAGGGAGAATTCAAACCCGAAGATTCGTTGGCGCCTATCGCTACGCGCATGGCCCAGCTGATGAACCGAAAAATATCGTTAATTTCGAATTGGGTCGACGGTGGATTCGACGTGAAGCCGGGAGAGGTTGTCCTTCTGGAGAACTGCCGACTCAACAAGGGTGAAAAGAAAAACGACGAAACACTGTCGAAGAAAATAGCAGCGTTGTGCGATGTCTATGTCAACGATGCATTTGGCACTGCCCATCGGGCCGAGGCCACTACCCATGGGGTAGCACGGTTTGCTCCCGTGGCGTGTGCGGGCCCATTGATGGCCGCTGAGCTCGATGCGCTTGCTGCCGCATTAGAGAACCCGAAGCGGCCCTTGGTGGCGATCGTAGCGGGTTCAAAGGTCTCGACTAAGCTCACTATTTTGAAGTCGCTTGCATCGAAGGTCGATCAGTTGATCGTAGGCGGTGGTATTGCAAATACGTTTATGGCTGCGAAGGGTCTGCCCATTGGAAAATCGCTCGCGGAGCCGGACCTTGTCTCCGAAGCTCAGGCAATTATGGACATGATGCAGGCGCGCGGCGCCGACGTGCCGATCCCCGAGGATGTAGTAGTCGCCAACGAGTTCTCGGCGCAGGCCCGTGCCAACAAGGTCAACGCCACCGACGTGGCCGCCGATGACATGATTCTGGATATCGGGCCCAAAACAGCTTCCCGGCTGTCCTCGATCATCTCGAACGCAGGAACCATTGTGTGGAATGGTCCCGTGGGCGTGTTCGAAATACCGCAATTTGCGGGTGGGACTAAGATGCTTGCTGCCGCCATCGCGCATTCGCCTGCATTTTCCATCGCAGGGGGCGGTGACACTCTGGCGGCGATTTCCAAGTTCGATATTTCAGCGCAAATCGGTTACATCTCGACCGGCGGCGGCGCATTTCTGGAATTCTTGGAAGGTAAGGTCTTGCCGGCCGTCGAGGTATTGGAATCCCGCGGCACGTCGTGACCCTATTTGAGCGTTATCTGCTGGGCAAGACGGTGCTCTTCGATGTCGACGGCACGATTGCCGAGACAGAGTGTGAAGGGCATCTTCCGGCATTTAACGCCACGTTTAAGGAACATTCCGTTCCTTGGGAATGGACGTGTTCGCGGTACGGTGAATTACTGAAAATAACCGGAGGCTACGAGCGCATGCTGGGCTATGCCCAGTCGATTGGCGACCCGATTGGGACCACCCAAGAGGGGCAGACGTTACTGCGCCAGGTTCATCGGCGTAAGAATGAGTTATACGCCGAGCGCCTTGCGGCAGGCCTCATTCCACCACGTACAGGCCTTGTGGAGCTCCTGCGCACGATTTCAGAAAATCGCGCTCAGTGGGCTGTCGTAACCACGACAAGCAAAAAAAATTGGGATGAACTCTGGACGCACACGGTAAGCCGCGCGGGTTCGGTGGCGCCGCCGATCTTCGCGGTGTGTGGGGAAGACGTGAGCCGCAAGAAACCAGATCCGGAGGCTTATCTGGTGGCATTGAAAAGGCTTGGATGCGCCGCCGATCAGTGTGTGGCAATCGAGGACTCGGAAAACGGTTTAGGCGCAGCCCTGGGTGCAGGCATTCAGACGGTAGTGGTACGCAGCCAGTTTTTTGGTCATCAGGCCTTCGACGGTGCTGCCTGCGTTGTGGATGAGCTTTCCGACCTGATTAAATAGGCGGCTGCCGTTTACGCCGTGCGCTGAGAAACACATAGAGACCGATTGCAATGGTCGGCACCGAGATGAGCGCCACGACATCGGGGTCGATGCCCACGCCCATTCCTTTCAGGCCTTTGGCCACGTATTGAAGCAGGCCCGTGGCGTAATACGTCATGACAATGACCGATAAGCCCTCCACCGTCTGCTGTAAGCGAAGCTGAAGCTTTGCGCGGCGGTCCATACTGGAGAGCAGGGCCTGCTGTTGGCTTTCGTTCACAAATTCAATCCGGGTCTTCAGGATCTGGGTCGTTCGGGAGATACGGTCGGACAAGTCGCGCAGCCGGCGCACTGTCCAGCGGCAGGTCCGCATGGCGGGTTCGAACCGGCGATCCATAAATGTGTTGAGCATCTGCACGCCCGGAATCACCGTTTCGTGCGTCTCCACAAGCGAGCGCTTGACCAATTCGTAGTACGCCTCGGCAGCAGTGAACCGCAGGCCATTCGCGGATATCCAACCCTCCACGCGCGCAGCCAAAGCGGATACATCGCCCAAGAGTTGGGCATCGACATGCAGATCAATCGTTTCTTTTTTCTGGGCGTTAGCAATTTTTTCCGACACTGCGGCGAGCTCCCGCTCGGCATTGCGCAGAGGTTCGGCCAAGGCCTTTGCGCTGGGAAGCGCCAGTAAAGCCATCATGCGATAGGTTTCAATATCGATCAGGCGTTGCACAGCACGGCCCGCCTGCCGTGAGCCTAGGTTTTCGCCCCGTACGACCATTTGGATAAAGCCATTGCTGTCCAGCTGCAAATCGGTCCAGAGCTGTGCGTTTTGATTCGACGTGATCACCGATCCGACCACGGTGTTGTTGTTAAATCGTTTGGCAACCTCGTAAGCATCGGGATAGTGGGGGGCCTGCTCCAAACAAATATCGAGCGCGACAAGCCTTTGGCCGGCGAGCTCATGCAGGCCTTGCGCGCTGGCCTTCTCTAACAGAGCACCTGCACGGGCCAGTACATCCTCACGGGATGCGAATGCACCTGCACCGGGCTGCTGGCAAAACAACGTAATTGCAACAAATTCACCATGCAGCTCCCACTTCAGAAGCAGGCGAGACGGCGCTGGTGCAAGTTCCAAAACGCGTATCGAGGTGTTGTGGGGGCTGCCGTGATGCATTGGGAAACCCTGTGTCGCCCGCTCTATCCAGCTTGCCTGCTGCCGTCGGCTGATAGGGTCGAGCACGAACGCCTGCGAAATGACGCGTTCGTTGGACCAGAGGGCGATCGGCGGTCGCGCGTGGATCTCGTGGTGAAGCCCGTAACGCTGCGGGTGGTCGGTGCCCTGATCTTGTGGTGTGGGGTTGTACGTTGGTGAGCTCACGTTGGCATTCAGGGCGTGGGGTTTGATTGCGGGCCGTTACATTCGGGTCTGTGCACTGCGGATCTGATCTTCTAAGTACGCAGGATAAAAGTCTGGAGAACTGTAACCGATCAGAGGGGGCGTGAGGGGGGATCCTGAGGCATCCACCATGATTACTGTGGGGAAAAGAGTCAGCTTGCGCTCCCGTGCCCATGCGGATGTCGACATCGCCTTACCCCTGGGGAAATGGATTGTTTTGTCTTTGTCGGGATCGATTTCGACCACGATCAGGCACGGTCGGGTAGCAGCACGCATTCGGGGGGTAAGCTGTTCGCGTTTTAGGGCGATACAAAACGGGCAGTGCTGTGATGTGTAGAGGGCGGCAACCACGCACTGCTGCCGATACGCCTGCGCAAAGGCATTGTCGAGTTGTGAGGCAGGATAGTAGTATTCTTTGGCCATGATCAAGCGTTAGTGGCGTGCTGAAGCTTATGGTAAAGCCAAAACGACAGCAGGGACGAAACGACGCTTGGATTTTGGTTGTTCGTACGGGAGACTTACCATGGATATCAACTTTAAGCGGGAAATCAGCGACACCCTTGACAATGTGATTGATCGGGTCACCAAGGCGCTGAGTGCCGAGGGCTTTGGCATTCTGACGCGTATCGACATGCACTCGAAAATCAAGGAAAAAATCGGCAAAGACATTATTCCTACGGTGATCCTGGGCGCCTGTAACCCCACGTTGGCCCATGAGGCCTACTGTGCAAATCCGGATGTCACCAGTCTGCTTCCCTGTAATGCGGTGTTGCGCGAGGTGCGGCCAGGTGCCATATCGGTCGAGCTTGCCGCGCCGACTGCTCTGATGACGATACTTGGCGATCAGGGCCTTGTACATCTTGCCGGCGAGGCTGACAGTCGTTTGAAGCGCGCACTGGCCGCGGTCTAGGGGCTTCACAATAAAAAACCGCCGGTGGGTTGCCGGCGGTTTTTAAAGTTACGGCCTGGGACGCGGCCGTGAAGTCTTCTTAGAATTTGCGGCTGAACTGAATGCCGCCGGAATATTGGTTCATTCTGATTTTTTCTCCAACACCCGGCACCAATAAGCTTCCGCCGCTTACCTCTACCTCTGGTGCGTACATAGCGAAAAAGCTGATTTCATCCGTTTTGTTTAGCGCCATCGTCGCGCCAAATGTGTAGTGATCTTCCATCACACCTGGGGCAAGAATGTTAAAAGTGACATCACGTGATGAAATCGGGTTGTCCCCTCGGTTGTAGCCCGCACGGAATGTCCAGGTCTGGTCTTTCTGCCATTCAACGCCTAGCTTGTAGACATTGATGTCTTTCCAGCCAAACCCTGGGCCGTTACTGGAACCCAGAGCTGCTTGGTTGGTGCTGGGATTAGAGACGGACGCTACTCCGCTGTAGTTAATACGTTGGTAGTCCAATGCCAACCGAACACTCGGCGAGGCCTGAATCGAAAGGCCAAAGCTATAGTTTTCGGGAATGTCGAAATCACCTTTTTCTGCAAACAGTTCGCGATATTTGTCGAATTCCTTCATGTCGATTTTGGGTGAGTAGGCCATACCGAAATTGACTTTGTCATTCAGCTTGGCCATATAACCCACGCGTACGCCAAATCCTGTGCTGCTATCGGTGCCGTTGTTATCGGCCAGCGAGCTGGCGCCGTATCCGTTCGGCGGAGCAGCCGCAAACGCCTGTAAGCCATATGCCTTAAATCGCTGATAGACCAGCAACGGCGAAACACCGATGGCAGAGTTGTCAGTGAATTTATAGGCAACGGTGGGTGCGACGATCAGTTGCATGAGATCGACGCCCAGGTTACCGGCACCAAATAGAGCATTTGCACCCCCTACGTTCTTTACGGTGGGGTACTGCGTGTTCATGCCTCCATTGCCATACACCGTTAGGTTTAGGCCAACCTTGTTCGAGAGCGCAACGTTATAGCCAAACTCAGGCACCAAGAAATATTCTTTGTCGCTATCAACGGTGAACGGTCCGCCAGCTGGTCCGGCGTTCTCGCGCGAAACGCTGCGGCGCGGGCTAAAAATTGTTGCGCCCAAGTCCCAGCGGTTGCCCGCGAATGCGGCGGTGGCTGGGTTGTTTGCGCCCGCAAAGGCATTGTCGGTCGAGGCAACGGCAGCCCCGCCCATTCCCTGGGCCTTTACGCCATAGCCATGCGCAAAGTAGCCGTTGGTCGCGTGTGCTGCGGAAAAGCAAGTGGCAAGCGCCGCAGCCACGAAGGCCTTACGCGGCAGTGAAGTGAATCTCATGTGTGTCTCCTTGATGTTGTAATTCTTTTATTTAGATACTCGATTGCGCCCGAGAGTAACGCGTCCCCGGGCGCTTCCTTTAAAAATTAAAACTCGCCTTTAGACGCTCTCTCCATCATTTCGTACATGGTCTGGCGAACGCTCCAGGCCTCCTCCTTGAGAGGCGAGGGGAGTTTTCGTCCCATCTTGACCATCATGTCCATATTCAATGTGTAAAGCCAAAGTCCATCTTCCTTCTCAAGAAGGGTAATGCGGCATGGCATGTACGCGGCCATTGCCGGGCTGAAGTCAGCCATGCGCCGGGCGATCTGAGGGCTGCAAAACGAATAAATCGTGAGCAACTTCTCTTTTTTCCCTGATCGAGCTTCGAGCTCTTTGGAGAGTGGTAGGGTGCCGACATCGCGCATATTGCGTTCGGTAGCAACCATTTTCAGGATCTGCTCGACCTCTTCTGCTTTGATGCCCGGCTTCACCTTGCGCTCCCAGGTGGTTGCGACCGCGATATCACCGTTGCCTTCAATCCACTTGTCCCAGAGTTTCATCGCCTCTGGTCCTGCGCCGTCCTCCAGTTTGCTGATGGTGCTCAGTGTTCCGCAGCCGGACAAGAAACCGGTCATCAGCACGGCGGATACAGTGAGCAATAAGCGTTTATTCAACATCGTCTCTCCCCTTGTTATGTGACGTCGTCATGGCGGTACCGCCATGGGGCCTATACCCTAGGGGGGTAGAGTGTCGAAGAGAAATCTCTTTGTCAAGAAAGGGTTTTTGCCGGCGCGGTTAAAAAAGTGTTGTCTGACGCGAAACTTCATTAAGATGGCGTGAGTGTTCGCGACGGCAGAAAGGCCAGTACCATGCAGAGCAAGACAAAATTGCGCGTTGCAAAAAAAAGCAACGTGTCGAAGCAAACGACAGACGTCAAACCGACCTATCGGCTGCAGTACCAGCGCGACGTTACGTCGCGTTTGAAGCGCATCCATGGACAGGTAGGCGCCTTGTTGAACATGATCGAGGATGAGCGCAGCTGCGAGGAGATTGCCCAGCAGATGTCTGCCGTGCGCAAGGCTATGGATAAAGCGTTCTACCGCATGATGACGTGCTCCGTGATGGAGGCGGCCAACACACAAGGCCAGGAGCGGTTATTAGAAGTTGAGCGCTCCGCTCGGATTTTGGAGCGTTACGCATAAGCGGTCTTAGTCTCGTAATGCTGCGAAGCAGCAGGTAAAACAAGGGAGTTGACTGTATTCGTTTAAAGGAATATTGTTCGGCCCTGTCATGAATAACAGCTTTTCTAGCCCCTTAAAACCCGCCGAGATGCCGTTTGTTTCAGACGCCCCTTCGAAGGCGCAGGCATCCAGCCGAGATCCGGCACTCATGGGTTTATTTGAAAAAGCAGCCTCTTACTTTTCGCTGCTTGCCGAGCCTTCGCGGCTGCTGATTGTTCAGGCTATTTGCTACGAAGAGTGTTCGGTACAAGAGGTTGTGGCACGTACTGGGCTTCCGCAGCCCAACGTATCACGCCATCTCGCGTTGCTACATCGCTCGGGCGTTCTTAGCCGTCGACGCTCGGGCACATCAGTGTTTTACAAGGTATCTGACGCAACGCTAACGGAAATCTGTCGTTTGGTTTGTGTACGAATGGCAGGTGGGCTGCAGGGGAGCGGTGCATAAGGTTTAAGCATTAAAAAACGGGAACGTCGATCAAATAATTCAACGCTGGGGAGGGTTGAATGAGTACAGAAGTGAAGAAGTCTGGTCGCCTGATCAAGGCACCGGAGAATTTTTTAAGTAAGGAAGACGCGAAGTCTCCTGCGCTGATGCGCCGAAAGTTTTTGGCTGCTTCGGTGTCCTCGGCGGCGGCCTCGATGGCCGCGATGGGGCTGGCCAGCAGCGCTCGGGCGGCCTCGCCTGTGTCAGGTGCTGGGGATCCAAACATTCTGAACTTGCCGACCCACACCACAGGTCTTGGGCAGCCCGTTGCGGCGAACCCCTACGGCATGCCGTCGCAGTACGAAAAAGGCCTTCAGCGTCGTGAGAGTCCGGGTCTGACTCGGGTATCTGCGGCGTCGGTAGCCTTCACGCCACTGCAAGGTACATTCGGAATTATTACGCCCAGCGGTTTGCACTTTGAGCGTCATCACCAAGGCTGGTGGGATATCGACCCCAGCAAGCATCGTCTGATGGTGATGGGCCTCGTGAAGAACCCCAAGGTTTACACGATGGACGACATCATGCGTCTGCCGTCGGTATCACGTATTCATTTTATTGAATGCGGTGCAAACACAGCCATGGAATGGGGCAACGTGGCCGTGCCCACGGTCCAGTATTCCCACGGCATGGTGTCATGCAGTGAGTTCACGGGTGTGCCGCTCTCGGTGCTGCTGGAGGACTGCGGCATTGACATGAAAAAGGCCAAGTACGTTTTGGGTGAGGGTGCCGATGGCTCCTCAATGACCCGAACGATCCCGTTGGATCGTGCACTCGACGACGTGCTCGTGGCCTATGGCATGAATGGCGAGATGCTCCGCCCCGAAAACGGCTATCCCCTGCGTCTTGTGGTGCCGGGTATTCAGGGCGTGTCGTGGGTCAAATGGCTGCGTCGAATCGAAGTTGGTGATCAGAAGTGGGCCACCAAAGATGAGGCGGTGCACTACATCGACCTGATGCCGGACGGCTTGCATCGCCAGTACACCGGTATTCAGGAAGCCAAATCAGTCATCACTACGCCATCGGGTGGCCAGACGCTGCTTGATAAGGGCTTCTACAACATCAGCGGCCTTGCCTGGTCGGGCCGCGGCAAGATCAAGCGCGTCGATGTCTCTGTTGATGGTGGCCGTAACTGGCGTACCGCTCGCCTTGAAACACCTGTGCTGTCGAAAGCGTTTACGCGGTTCAACATTGATTGGGTGTGGAATGGCGGGCCTGCAATTCTGCAGTCGCGTGCTCAGGACGACACCGGCTATGTGCAGCCCAAAATCAATCAGCTGCGTGAGGTGCGCGGCACGCGTTCCATCTATCACCAGAACGCCATTCAATCGTGGAAAGTTGCGGAAAACGGGGAGGTGAGCAATGTCCAGGTTTACTAAATTGTTCAAACAGTCCGCGTTGGCCGTTGCGCTCTCGGCGGTGGTCGCTGGCTCGGCTTGGGCACAATCAACGAAGCTGAAATTGGAAGGCGTCGGCCGCACGGCAACGCCGGCCGAGATCAAGGCGTGGGATATCGATGTTCGGCCCGACTTCAAGGGCCTGCCTGCAGGTTCGGGTTCTGTGTCGAAGGGCCAAGATGTTTGGGAAGCTAAGTGCGCGTCATGTCACGGGGTATTCGGTGAGAGCACCGAGGTGTTTACACCGATTGTCGGTGGCACCACCAAAAAAGATATCGAAACGGGCAGGGTGGCCAATCTGTCGCGCCTAGATTTTCCTCAGCGCACGACCATGATGAAAGTTGCCACGGTTTCTACACTCTGGGACTACATCAACCGTGCTATGCCTTGGAATAACCCTAAGACGTTGACGACCGATGAGGTGTATTCCGTTGTGGCGTATATCCTGAGTCTCGCAGAGGTGGTGCCCGACAACTTTGTGTTGTCCGACAAAAACATCGCAGAAGTTCAAAAGCGCATGCCCAACCGAAATGGCATGACCACTGAGCACGGCATGTGGGATCTGAAAGGCAAGCCGGATGTAAAAAACACGTTGTGCATGACCAATTGCGCGACAGAATTGAAGATTACATCCGTATTGCCGGCTTCAGCACGAGACGCCCACGGTAACCTGATGGAGCAGCATCGTCCGATCGGACCTGCCCGCGCCATCGACACCTCAAAACCGGGTGATGCGAAAGCGGCGCCGGATGCTGGAGCAGCAGCATCTTCCCCGACCAAAGTTGCTGCTGCCGCTGTGCTTAACGGCGCGGATATCTCCAAAAAGGCGAACTGCACGGCCTGTCACGCAGCTGCCTCCAAAATGGTAGGCCCGTCCTGGGCGGACATTGCGAAGAAGTACAAGGGGGATGCCAAAGCACCGGCGATGTTGGCGCAAAAGGTGAAGGCTGGCGGTGCGGGTAACTGGGGTGCTGTACCTATGCCGCCGCATCCCAATTTAAAAGACAATGAGCTTTCTGCAGTCGTGCAGTGGGTTCTTGACGGTGCCAAGTAACCACTCGGCATTGATATTTGTAAGAAGAGAGGAGAAGTGATTATGAGTATTTCACGTCGTTCTGTAATCAAAGCGGGTGGTGGCGCAGCACTGTACTCTGCGCTCGCGTCCATGGGCTTTTTTGCAGCGAATCCGGCTGCAGCAGCTGCCTGGAAAAAAGACTGGTTCGAGACCAAGAATGTGCCGGACACTCTGAAGGCTATGGGCATTGCCTCGGCGGCCAACAGTGGCGATGTGGTGATCACTTCCCCTGATATCGCCGAAAACGGTGCTGTGGTGCCCGTGGGTATTGCATCCAAGCTTCCGAAGACCGAGATGATCGCGTTGCTGGTCGAAAAGAACCCCGCCATGATGGCCGGCTTCTATGACTTCACAGCGGATGCCGTTCCCGATGTCTCGATGCGTGTGAAGATGGGTCAGAGCTCCGATGTGATTGCCATCGTGAAGTCTGACGGAAAGTTCTTCATGGCGAAGAAAGAGATCAAGGTCACCCTCGGTGGCTGCGGCGGTTAATCGACAAAGACATTAAGTAAAGGAGATTTAAATGGCAGATCCAATGCGCATTCGTGCCAAGGCAGCCGACGGAGTAGTTGACGCGCGTGTATTGATGGCCCACGAAATGGAGTCTGGTGTCCGTAAAGACGCTTCCGGCAAAGTTATTCCCGCATGGTTTATCCAGGAAGTAACGTGCCAGATCAATGGTAAGACTGTGATGACCGCCCAGTGGGGCCCGGCCGTGTCGAAGAACCCGTTTCTTCAGTTCAAGGCCAAGGGAAAAGCAGGCGATAAAGTCACTGTAACGTGGGTAGACAACAAGGGTGAAAAACGCACTGACGAAGCCACGGTTGCCTAAGCAACACCGCGGTCAGTTTTTGTTGTTTTGCGGTAAACGTTTTTAAGAAACGCATCACGTTTGGTTTTGGGGGAGTTCGTCCGCTGGGCTTTCAGCAGCGGACGAAACCAAAAACCGTGATGAAAACCTGAAGGAGACACATATGGCGTTAACACTGAAACGTGCAGCATGCGCCGCTGCACTCGGCCTGTCCGTGGCCCTGCCGTCGGTCGCACAGACGGATTCTGAAAAGGCCATCGATCGGTACCGTGAATTGGTGGCGGATGGAAATCCTGCCGAACTCTGGGAAGCCAAAGGCGAGGATCTGTGGAAGAAAAAACGCGGGCCGAAAAACGCTTCGCTCGAAAAATGTGACCTAGGCCTCGGGCCCGGTGTGGTGAAGGGCGCTTATGTGTCGCTTCCCCGTTATTTCGAAGATACCAAGAAGGTGCAAGACTTAGAGACGCGGCTGGTAACCTGCATGGAGCAACATCAGGGCATCAAGGCGAAGGCTGCTCAATATGACAGAGACGACCACAAGGACATCATCTCCTTGGTCGCTTGGATTGCAGCAGAGTCGCGGGGCATGCCTGTAAACGTGCCAACCAGCCATCCGGAAGAGAAACGGATGTATGAAATGGGCAAGCGGATTTTCTTCTACCGCGCCGGCCCCTATGACTTTGCGTGCGCAACCTGCCATGCGGAGGACGGAAAGCGGATTCGTCTGCAAGGCCTGCCCAACCTGACCCAGAACGAGCCCGCAGGAAAAGCCTTTACATCGTGGCCCGCTTATCGGGTTTCAAATTCGCAGCTCTGGCCAATGCAAAAGCGTCTTGAAGACTGTTTCCGCCAGCAGCGTTTCCCCTACGTTGAGTTCGGTAGCGATGTGACCATTGCCCTGTCGAGCTACATGGGCGTGACCGGGAAGGGTGTGAAGTCGCTCGCACCCACGATCAAGCGATAAGCACGGAGAAGCCAACATGAAAAAATCAACACTCATGATCGCGGGTTTGTCCGTCGCTCTGGCGGGCTGCGCCACGATGTACAGCGCCGCCGAGTACGAAAAGATGGCCAAGGAGGCGGTGGAGCGTTCGTTCGTAGAGAAGGGCATTGCCAAGAAAGATCGCATCAAGCAGGATGCAGTTAACGCCGCCTGCTCATCTGCCGAAATGAACAAAACGCCTCTTTCGGGCGACATCAACAGAAAGCTAGAGCAGGCCGAATACCAGGCCATTAAGTATCCCGCCGACGGGAACTTTCTTGGCGACTGGAAGGCGGGCGAGCGCATCGCTCAAGATGGTCGCGGCAGTACGTATTCCGACAAGGCGGGAACGCCCAACGGTGGTAACTGTTACAACTGCCATCAGATCGGAAAGCAAGAAATCTCCTACGGCACGCTTGGGCCGAGTTTGTACAACTACGGAAAACTGCGCGGCAACTCCGAGGCGGTGGTGAAGTACACCTGGGGCAAGATCTACAACGCGAAGGCATTTAATGCATGCACCAACATGCCTCGCTTTGGCCATCAGGGTATTTTGACTGAGGCGCAGATGAAGGATCTGATGGCGTTGCTCTTGGATCCCAATTCGCCCGTAAATCAGTAAGGCGGTTTGAGGTGGCCCGGCAGGGGAGTGCCGGGCCTTTTTCATTTGGTGTAGAAGACATTACAAGGTTTGAGCTATGCAACTCGATCGTCGTGAATTTCTGAACGTTATGGCGGCAGGATCAGCCTGCGGCATGTTTGGTTCCTGGGCCAGTGCGGCGGCAGCAGCCTCCAAAGGCGAGAAGCTCTACGATATCCCCAAGTTCGGCAATGTAAGCATTCTGCATTTCACCGACTGCCACGCGCAGTTACTCCCCATTTATTTCCGTGAGCCAAGCGTAAACCTTGGCATCGGCACCATGCTCGGTAAACCCCCGCATCTTGTGGGCGAGGATTTGCTGAAGCTCTACAAACTTCCCACGAATTCCGCGCTGTCGCACGCCTACACTTATTTGGATTTCGAGAAGGCTGCGAAAGCCTATGGCAAGGTAGGCGGTTTTGCGCATCTGGCCACGCTCGTGAAAAAAATGCGTGCGGACCGTCCCCAGGCGTTCTTGCTTGATGGTGGCGATACCTGGCAGGGCTCGGCCACGGCGCTTTGGACCAATGGTCAAGATATGGTCGACGCGTGCAAGCTGCTCGGCGTGAACATGATGTGCCCCCACTGGGAGTTCACGCTTGGTGCTAAACGCGTAGAGGAAATCGTTAAAAAAGACTTTGCGGGCAAGGTAGAGTTCCTCGCCCAAAACGTGAAGACGACTGATTTTGGTGATCAGGTGTTCAAGCCTTATGTCATTCGTGAGCAAAACGGTATTCCTGTGGCAGTGATCGGGCAAGCGTTCCCCTACACGCCCATTGCGAATCCGCGCTATATGGTGCCCGATTGGTCGTTTGGTATTCAAGACGACAACATGCAAAAAATGGTGGATGAAGTCCGTGCGAAGGGCGCCAAGGTAGTCGTGGTGATTTCGCATAACGGGATGGACGTCGATCTCAAGATGGCCTCACGTGTGCGTGGCATCGATGCGATTTTTGGCGGCCATACCCACGACGGCGTTCCGCAGCCGGTAGTGGTGTCCAACCCCGGCGGTAAGACGTTGGTGACCAATGCCGGATCGAATTCGAAATTCCTGGGTGTGATGGATTTTGACGTCCGTGACGGAAAGGTCGCGAGCTTTAAATACTCGCTACTGCCGGTGTTTGCGAACATGCTTCCCGCCGACAAAGAGATGCAGGCTTTGATTGACAAGGTGCGTGCACCGTACAAAGCCAAGCTTGAAGAGAAGCTCGCGGTGACCGATGGGTTGCTCTACCGTCGCGGAAACTTTAATGGAACGTTCGACCAGCTCATTTGTGATGCACTTATTGAGGTGAAAGGGGCTGACATCTCGTTCTCTCCGGGTTTCCGTTGGGGAACCAGTGTGTTGTCGGGCCAAGCCATCACCCGTGAACATGTCATGGATCAGACCGCCATCACATACCCCTACACGACGGTCACACCGATGACCGGTGAGTTCATCAAGACGGTCTTGGAAGACGTTTGCGACAATCTGTTTAATCCGGATCCTTACTACCAGCAAGGTGGCGATATGGTGCGTGTCGGTGGCTTGACGTATGCCTGCGAGCCCGGTGGTAAGGCCGGCAACCGCATCAGCGACATGCGACTCAACGGCAAGCCGATTGAGGCGAACAAGACGTACAAGGTGGCCGGCTGGGCCCCTGTGGCCGAAGGTGCCAAGGGCGAGCCGATTTGGGATGTGGTTGAGACCTGGTTAAAGGCGAACAAGCGGGTCACGCCCCGCAAGCTCAACCTGCCACGCTTGATTGGGGTCAAGGGAAATCCAGGAATGGCAGGCTAAGTCTGCACCCCTACACTGCGGATCAAGAAAGGAGCTTTTTATGAATGACGCAAACCCTCTGATCTTAATCCGTCGTGCGGTCCCTGCTGCCGCCATGTTGGTGTTGATTGGGTTCGCCACGGCGGCCTCGGCGAACCCGTTTCCTAAGGGCAATGCTGCCACGGGTAAAAAGCTCCATGATCCACGCTGTGTCTCATGCCATAACAGCATGTTTCCAGATAAAAATGGAACCCAGCTGTATTCCGACGAGATGTTTCGCAAGGCAACGAACATTGCGCAACTGCGCGGCATGATTGAGTTTTGCAACAACCGCACCAAAGCCGGCTGGTTTGAAGAAGAAATACAACACGTTGGCCGTTATTTGAACGACAACTACTACAAATTCACGAAGTAGATCCGGGTTGGTGATGGCCTGCTAGGGCCGTCGAAGATCGATGTTGGCCAGTAATCGGCCGGCAAAGGTTACATCCAGTTCCGCCCGGTTGTGATCCTGCATCAGTTTGACGCCTGGCTGGGCGATAGGGTTGGTCTGCTGCAGCGACAGTTTGCCCGCGGGCCATTCGAACCGAAGTGTGGCCTGCATCGGCAGATAGCCATCAAGATAACGGCGCATCAGGGGGCCGGCCTGAAGGCGATAGCGGTTCTCGTCGATTTGGTCCAGGGCTTTCGACTTTAGGTCGATACAAATTGCAGCACCGCGGGTCACGTTGGTCATGACCACGTGATGGCCGCTCACCTCGACAGAGTCCATGCCCTGAGCAGATCGAATTTCCAGTGCTTGAAGACGTTTAGGATTAAAAGCGATCACAACCTTGCGGATAGGGTCGAGCTGCATGTGGCACGTGGTCAGCTCGACGATGCCTGAGATTAGGCTATCGTCTGTGATGCGAACGTGGGAGGTGTACCGATACGCATTGGGGTCGGGATGGACCGCTAGGAATTTGAGTTCGCCTTCTTGCGCGATATCCGAAAATTCAAGGCCGTGGCTAGCCAGTGGGCACAGCAGCAGCGGCAGGGCCAGCAGTGCCATTCGATGGAGCGCTGGTTTGAGGCTGAAGAAGCTTGAAAAGCGTAGGCCAAACATTATTTAAGATTCTAGGCTGAGCCTTTTCATTTGGGTGTATGGCATCGGCCTGAAAGTAGGAGGGGTTTTCCGCAATGCCTTCAAGCAGAAACGGTACAACCGGCAATGATCTGCGAAGGGCGATGTCTTCGAAAAGCCGATCAAAAGCCCGGGTGTACTCGGGACCGTAATTGGGCGGCATGCGGATGCCAATCACCATGGACTGGGCCCCCGCGTTGGCGGCCAATGTAAGCATGGATTCGATGTTTTTGCGGGTCTGTGCGACGGGCAGACCCCTAAGGCCATCGTTGGCGCCAAGGGCAAGTAAAAAGAACTGTGGCTGCTGTTTTTTCAGCGTGCTTCCGAGCCGGGAGAGGCCGCCTGCCGTGGTTTCACCCGAAATGCTGGCATTGACCACCCGATGCGGGAACCCTTCTCTGCGCAGGCGATCCGACAGCAGGGTAACCCATCCGGACCCACGGGTGATGCCGTATTCGGCCGACAGGCTGTCGCCGAACACCAGGATCACGGGTGCGTTCGGGTTAGCCTTGGCCGAGTGTGCGGATAATAGGGCGGTCAGCACCACCGCGATTTGAATTAGAAATTTCATCCAGAAAGTGTAACGATGTCGTCGATTGCCATTGAGGCCAAGTCATTAACCAAGACTGTTCAGGATAGCCAAGGTTCCATTGCCATTCTTGATGATGTATCGCTGAGCGTAAGGCAGGGCGAGAGCCTGGCGATTCTCGGCGCATCGGGAAGTGGCAAATCGACGCTTTTGGGGCTACTTGCCGGCTTGGACACCCCGAGCTCTGGCGAGGTCTGGTGGTTCGGTGAGCGAATTGACCAGCTGCCCGAGGACGCACGTGCCTCCCGGCGCAACGGCACCCTCGGTTTTGTGTTTCAGTCGTTTCAGTTGCTGAGCCACCTCAACGCACTTGAAAACGTGATGCTGCCGCTGGAACTATTGGGCGAGCCCAGTGCGTCTGCGCGTGCTGCCCAGATGCTCGAGCATGTTGGCATGTCTGCACGGGCCACCCATTTCCCCAAAACGCTCTCGGGTGGAGAACAGCAGCGTGTGGCGCTGGCGCGAGCGTTTGTCACCAAGCCAAAGCTGATTTTCGCCGATGAGCCCACGGGCAGTCTGGATGCCGCCAACGGGGAAAAAATCGCCCGTTTGTTGTTTGATCTTCGGGCCGAGCACGGCACGACCGTGGTGCTGGTGACCCATGCGCTCGAGCTCGCGCAGCGCTGCGATCATGTGTTGAAGCTCTTGGCGGGCCGCACCGTATAATCCCTGGATGCTTCCTTTGCTGGTGTTGGCGGGCGACTCCGCCCTGTCGACTTTTCGTGCCCAAAGCCTATTGGCCCGGGTTCAATCCGTAGCCCCGAAGGTTAGATCGATCACATCCCAGTGGGTTTATCTGGTCCGGCCGATACCCGCTGCGGCGGCAGGCGCCACTGAACTCCAACGCGACAACAGGCTTCATGCCATTTTGGGTGCCCGGGGCGGGCTCGTAGCCCCACGTGGCGGGTCCCTTCGACTCTGGGTGGTACCCCGTAGGGGAACGCGGTCGCCGTGGTCAACCAAGGCTACGGATATTGTTGTTTCGTGTGGCCTGCACTCGGTAGAGCGCGTCGAGCGGGGGATGGTGTTGGATTTCGATCTGAAAACATCTGACGCATCGCTGATCGCTGCCATTGCGGATGTTGTCCATGACCGTATGACCGAGTCATGGTTTGCCCACGACCTTCCGGCCGATATCCTCGAGCCGAAGTCATCCCCCGGCCTTGCGCATGTCTCGCTTGGAGGTACGATCGAGAGTGCGCAGCAGGCGCTGCACGCGGCCAACCACACGCTTGGGCTTGCGCTCTCGGAAGACGAGATCACCTACCTTGCAAACGCCTATCGCGATCTTGGCCGCGACCCGACCGATGTTGAGTTATTGATGTTTGCGCAGGCGAATTCCGAGCACTGCCGCCACAAAATTTTTAATGCAGAGTTCACCGTAGATGGCGAAGCGAAGCCGGAGTCGCTTTTCAAGATGATTCGCCATACCCACGCGGTGACGCCGGCGCACACGGTCATGGCTTATGCAGATAACGCTGCAATATTGCATCAGGTGCAGGCACAGCGTTTCCGGCCGCAGGCGGGTGTGTCGTCTGCCTATGGAAGCCAGGCCCAGACCGTGCATACCGTGCTGAAGGCCGAGACACACAACCACCCCACGGCCATTTCTCCGTTTCCAGGCGCCGCCACAGGCTCAGGAGGCGAGATTCGGGATGAAGGCGCGACCGGCCGAGGAGCCGAGCCTCGCGCAGGGCTCACGGGGTTTACGGTGTCACGGCTTGACTTCTCAGGTGCGCCGCATGCGCCATCACGCATCGCTTCACCCGTTCAGATCATGATCGATGGGCCACTGGGTGGTGCAGCGTTTAACAACGAGTTTGGCCGGCCCAATATCCTGGGCTATTTTCGAAGTTTTGAGATGTCGGTGGGTGGCCGCCGATGGGGATATCACAAACCCATCATGCTGGCCGGTGGCATCGGCGTCATCTCTTCAGATCAGTCGGAAAAGCATTCCATACCCGCCGGTGCCTTGTTGATTCAATTGGGTGGCCCTGGCATGCGTATCGGAATGGGGGGTGGTGCCGCCTCGTCGATTCAAACCGGTGCGAATCAGGAAGCTCTGGATTTCGATTCGGTGCAGCGTGGTAATCCCGAGATGCAGCGTCGCGCTCAGGAGGTCATTGATGCGTGTACCGCATTGGGCGTTTCGAACCCAATCCTTTCTATTCACGATGTGGGCGCTGGGGGGCTTTCCAATGCTTTTCCTGAGCTGGTCCACGGTGCAGGCCGCGGCGGCGACTTTGAACTCGGAAACGTCTTGCTTGACGAAACCGGCATGTCGCCTGCGGAGGTCTGGTGTAATGAGAGTCAGGAGCGCTATGTTTTGGCCATTGCTCCCGAATCACGTGAGCGTTTTGATGCCATTTGCAAGCGAGAGCGTTGCCCGTATGCCGTGATTGGGGTCGCGACAGAGTCGGATCGGCTACTGGTGACCGATTCCGCCCATGCAGATCTGACGCCTGTCGATATGCCGCTATCGGTCCTGCTGGGCAAACCGCCGAAGATGCATCGTGATGTTCGTCGGCAGACGGTGGAGAGTGATGAGATAGATCTCGCGGGCATACAGCTCGCGGATGTCGCCGAGCGCGTGTTGTCGCACCCCACAGTTGCAAGTAAACAGTTCTTGATCACGATCGGAGACCGCACAGTCGGCGGGTACACCGCCCGGGATCAGATGGTCGGGCCGTTTCAGACGCCGGTGGCCGATGTGGGTGTGACCTGCTGGGATTTCAACGGGGTGGGTGGCCAGGCTATGGCCATGGGCGAGCGCTCGCCTGTCGCAGTCCGTAACCCCCAGGCCGCGTCTCGGTTGGCGCTGGGTGAAGCCATCACCAATCTGTGTGCTGCGGATATCGGCGATCTCGATACGGTAAAGCTCTCGGCAAATTGGATGGCAGCCTGTGGCGAGCCGGGTCAGGATGCGGCATTGTTTGATGCAGTCGAGGCGCTTGCCAAGGGCATTTGCCCGGCCTTGTCGTTATCTATCCCGGTGGGTAAAGATTCCCTGTCGATGCGCACCGTCTGGCAAGAGCAGGGGCGCACCACTTCGGTGATCTCGCCTGTATCGCTGAATCTCACGGCGGTTGCACCGGTGGGTGACGTTCGTCGCACCTGGACGCCCGAGCTCATGCGACGTACCGAGGATCCCGCCTCGGATACTGTCTTGATCCTTGTGGATCTTGGCGAGGGTCAGCAGCGGCTTGCGGCGTCTGTGCTGGCCGAAGTGCTCGGCCAGTATGGATCGAGTACGCCCGATGTGGAACGTCCGAACCAGTTAAGACGTTTTGTTGATGCCATGCGTGCGCTACGCGCAGAGCAGTTGGTGTTGGCCTATCACGACCGTTCAGATGGTGGCCTCTTTGCGACCCTCTGCGAGATGGCGTTCGCTGCCCGTTGCGGCCTTACCATCAATATCGACTTGCTCACCATCGATCCGGTGGCCGCCGATTGGGGCGATTTTAAAATTCGGCCCGAACAAGTCTCGGTACAGCGTGATGAGATGACGCTGAAGGCGTTGTTTAACGAGGAGCTTGGTGCAGTGCTGCAGGTTGCAAAGTCAAAGCGCAGCCAGGCGCTGGATGTTTTGCGGGCCCATGGCCTTTCGCATTGCGCCTTTGAGATTGGCAGTCCGAATGCACAAGATACGATCGCGATCTATCGCGATGCGAAGTGTATTTATCAGCAGCCGCGCAAACACCTGCAGCGCGTTTGGTCCTCGGTGTCGTATGAGATTGCTAAACGGCGTGATGCACCCGAGTGTGTTGAGGAAGAAAACGAATCGCTGGTGAACGCAACGGCACCCCAGGCAGTGTTGCCTAAAGCGCTTGAGCAGGCGTTTGTCGGCGTGCGCTCTGCATCGCTGTCCGCGAAGCGGCCCAAAGTGGCAATCCTGCGCGAGCAGGGTGTTAACGGGCAGGTCGAAATGGCAGCGGCGTTTGACCGTGCTGGGTTCGAGGCCTGGGATGTCCATATGAGCGATCTGCTTTCGGGTCGCGTACGTCTCCGCGACTTTGCAGGCATGGCCGCATGTGGCGGCTTTTCGTATGGTGATGTGTTGGGCGCTGGCCAGGGATGGGCCAAGTCAATTCTGTTTCACGACGATCTACGTCGGCAGTTTGCTGATTTCTTCGCCGACCCTACCCGTTTTGCCTTGGGTGTCTGCAACGGATGCCAGATGATGAGTGCGCTTAAGGAAATTGTGCCTGGTGCTGCACACTGGCCCGCCTTCAAACGCAATCGGTCAGAGCAGTTTGAGGCCCGTTTGTCGATGGTCGAGGTGCTGTCGTCACCCTCCATCTTTATGCGGCATATGGAGGGGGCCCGGCTGCCTGTGGTGGTCTCGCACGGAGAGGGCCGTGCAGAGTTTTCGGCAGTATCGGAGCGCCAGGCGGCCCAATCGTACGCAGTGATGCGCTACGTCGATGAGACGGGCGTTCCTGCCGAGCGCTATCCCGCCAATCCCAATGGATCGGAAAACGGCTGGACAGGGTTCAGCAATACCGACGGGCGTATTACGCTGATGATGCCGCACCCGGAGCGAGTGTTTCGGTCGGTCCAAATGTCTTGGCACCCGCAGCCGCTCAAGGTGTTGGGTGAGGATTCGCCTTGGATGCTGATGTTCCACAATGCCCGCCAGTGGGTTCAGTCGAATTAATTTAAAGAAAGCACGCTCGCTATGTTGTCGACAGCAAATATCACCATGCAGTTTGGTGCCAAGCCCTTATTTGAAAATATTTCTGTCAAGTTTGATAACGGCAACCGCTATGGATTGATCGGCGCCAATGGCTGCGGAAAATCTACCCTGATGAAGATTCTGGGAGGCGATTTAGAGCCCAGCAACGGGAACGTCATGAAAGAGCCGCATGTGCGGCTAGGAAAACTGCGTCAGGATCAGTTTGCCTATGAAGACCATCGGGTATTGGATGTCGTGATGATGGGCCACGAGGAGATGTGGGCGGCCCAGGCCGAGCGGGATGCGATCTACGCCAACCCCGAGGCATCGGAGGACGATTACATGCGGGCGGCCGACCTCGAGGCTAAATTTGCTGAATACGACGGCTATACCGCCGAGGCCAGGGCAGGGGAGCTCCTGTTGGGTGTGGGTATTCCGATTGAGCAGCACCAGGGGCCGATGCGTGAAGTTGCACCGGGTTGGAAGCTGCGTGTGCTCTTGGCGCAGGCGTTGTTCTCAAACCCTGATGTGCTGTTGCTCGATGAGCCTACCAACAATCTGGACATCCACTCGATTCAGTGGCTCGAAGACATCCTGAACGAGCGTGACAGCACGATGATCATCATCTCGCACGACCGTCACTTCCTGAATTCGGTGTGCACCCATATGGCAGATTTGGATTACGGAGAGCTGCGCATTTATCCGGGTAACTACGATGATTTCATGTTGGCTGCCTCGGAGGCCAGGGCACGGCTTATGGCCGCCAACGCAAAGAGCAAAGAGCGCGTATCGGAACTGCAGGAATTTGTGCGTCGATTCGCGGCCAATAAGTCCAAGGCAAAGCAGGCCACGTCACGCCGTAAGCTGATCGAAAAGATCCAAGGCGAGGCCGTAGAAGTACGCCCCTCCTCGCGTCAAAACCCCTATATTCGTTTTGAGCAGACTAAACAGCTTTATCGGCAGGCGGTGCATGTGCAGAGTATTTCCAAGATGTTCGAGGGCCATGCAGCGCCGGTACTCAATAAGTTTTCCATGATGGTGGAAGCCGGAGAGAAGATTGCGATCGTGGGCCCGAACGGCGCCGGTAAATCCACGCTGATGAAGTGCGTCGCAGGTGCTGCCATCAGTGGCATGGATCCGGATTCGGGAGAAAACAAGTGGGCAGAAAACGCCAATATTGGCTATATGCCGCAAGATGTCTACCCAGATTTCGAGTGCGATCAGACCTTAACGGAATGGATCGGACGTTTTACGCAAGAGGGCGATGATGATCAGGCGGTTCGCTCCATTCTCGGCCGATTGCTGTTCTCGGGCGATGACGTGGGCAAGATGGTCAAGGTGCTCTCGGGTGGTGAAAAACACCGTATGACCTTCGGCAGGCTGATGCTCGGTCGGCACAACGTGCTGATGTTGGATGAGCCAACCAATCACTTGGACATGGAATCGATCGAGTCGTTGCAGCTCGCGCTTGAGAAATTTGAGGGAACGCTGTTTGTGGTGTCGCATGACCGCGAGTTTGTGAATGCAGTGGCCACCCGTGTGGTCGAGGTCCATGGCGATGGTCGGATCACTGACTTCAAGGGCTCCTACGACGAGTACCTGACGAGCCAGGGGCTCAACACCTAGCGGACTGATTAAAAATCTTCCGGCCGATTTAGGTTCTTAAACGCTGACTCGGGCCCTATAGCTATCGCTGTTGCGCCTGCCTCGTCGAGCCACTGACCAAGCTTGCGTTTGCCATGTTGGAGAAACGTCTCCAGGTGATGGCGCTGCACGCAAGGCAGCAGGGAGAAGGAGGGGTGGCCGTCGACGTAGACTCCTTTTTGATGGTGAGCCACCTCGGCGATCAGGCGGTCGGCAAGATCGGCGGGAAAAAGCGGACAGTCGCACGGCACGACCATGACCCATGGGGTCTGCACCTCGAGTAGACCCGCAAGAATTCCCGCCAGTGGGCCATCGTAGTGGGGGGCATCTTCGTTGACATTTCGGTCACGGCAGACCCGATGCCCGCGTCGCTGGTAGTCTTCAAAATTTCGGTTGGCGCTGATGACCAGAGAGCCGACATGCGGCCGAAGTTTGTCGATAGCGATGTCCACCAGCGCCTTGCCATGGAAGTTGGCCAACCCCTTGTCCATGCCGCCAAGTCGGCTTCCCGCTCCGCCGCAGAGAATCAGGCCCGTGATATCGCTTGAAGCTGGAGAGGGTGTAGGGGTGGGAGTCATGTGCCTTGGTCGAGCTGAAGGGTATCCACAAGCGCGATAGCTTCGTCGGTTGTGCGTAGCTGATGCCATACCCCTTGGGGGTAGACCACGACGTTGGGCCCTTGGCTGCATAAACCAAAGCATCCAGATTTATTGGCCATGATGCCGCCTTCATGATCCAGGCCGCGCTCACGTATCTCGTGTTTTAGCGTTTTCAGAATATCTAACGCGCCCCGACGGCCGCAACAGTCGCCATCATCGCGGGTGTTGGTGCAGACAAAAATATGGTGGGCGTAACGCATATCACTCAATCTTGAGCAGCTTTTTGGCTGAGCCCAACACCAGCATCGCCTCGCCATGTTTTTCTTGCTTGTGCAGTTTTTCCCCCTCCGCCCGCAGGTCTTTTACCTTTTTGAGCGTGGCGGCTTCGAGCTTGGGATTCTTGGAAAGCGCCTGGTCAATTCTGTACATTTCCAGGGGGCAGCTGTGGGCATGCACCTGAAATGGCAGCCCGAGGAGCAAGACGGACGCCAGTTGTAACAGCAGCGGTCGTCGGGTAATGAGTTGCATTTTTTGGGGCTCTCCTTAAAGATTCACAGTATGGACCGGCGACAGGTACTCAAGACAGGGGTAGTTTCCGCAGTATTGGCGGGTGGCATTGCACCATTGGCGTGGTCGGCGCGGCCACTTCGGGTTCGAGACCATACGGTGATCGCGCAGCCCAGCCGGCTGGAGCTGCTGGGGTCAGATTATCCCAGCACCGACGTCTGGGCCTTCAATAACATGATCCCCGGGCCTATGTTGCGGGCGGTGCAGGGTGACACCATACGGGTTCGTTTCCGCAATCGGCTCCCCATGCTCTCTACCCTGCATTGGCATGGCATTCGTCTGCCGAACAATATGGATGGTGTACCCGGCATCACGCAGGCACCTGTCAAACCAGGCGAGGACTTTCAATACGAATTCGTACTGCCTGATGCGGGAACCTTCTGGTACCACCCCCACGTGGCGACCTATGAGCAGATTGGGCGAGGCCTCTTTGGAACGATTGTGGTGGAGGAGCGTGAGCCCCCTGATGTTGACAACGATGTGATGTGGTCGATTTCCGATGTCATGCTTACCAAGGAGGCATCCATCGCGCCGAATTTCAAGAGCTTGCACGATGCTTCCCATGCGGGTCGTCTGGGCAACGTGGTGCTGGTCAACGGCCAGCGCGGACCGGCAATATTGGATGTGCGTGCGGGTAGTCGGGTCCGGCTGCGTTTGTTGAATTCAGCGAGTGCACGTATTTTTCGGCTCAAGTTTCACGGCCATCAGCCTCTGGTCGTCGCCCACGACGGACACCCCTGCACACCGTATCCGCTGACCGAATCGATTCTGTTCTCGCCGGGCAATCGGATCGACGTCATTTTGGATTGCACGGCCGCGCCAAATGCCACGTTTGAGGTAGAAGACGAGTTCTTTCCTGCTATGCGCAACAAGATTGGCGTGATCAAGTACTCCAGCCGTTCGCCGCAGGCGTTACGAAAGCCATTCCCAGGCCTGCCGCCCAATGCATTATTCGAACCGGTGTTGGCAGGGGCCGAATCGGCAAAGATGGTGCTCGAGGGCGGGGCATTGTCGAACAAAGCGACGCGTGAGGCCATCTGGCTGATGAACGGCAAGGGTAATGATCACGGCTCGCATATGGATTCTCACGGCAAGAACCCCGATCCTTTGTTTGTGTGGGAGCAGGGCTGTACCGTGCGTTGCCTTATCGACAACAAAACCGCCTGGTTTCATCCGATGCATTTTCATGGGGTCGTCCTGCGCGAGCGGCTGCCCAATGGACAGTGGGGCCCGTTCAAAGACTCCACCTTGCTTTGGCCATTCAAGACCCAAGAGATCGCGTTTGTCGCAGAGAGTCCGGGCGACTGGATGATTCATTGCCACGTATCCGAACATCAGCACTCAGGTCTGATGGGCACGTTCAGGATTGCCAGTCTGTGTAAAACACCCGCCCAGCCGAAAGCCTAATGCCGGTAGTGGGGCGATATTGGGCCGGGTGGTAGAGATGTCTCGGTAGTCTCCCCTAGAGTGCGTCAGTGTTTTGGGGTAGGGATCCCGGTACCATACGAATTCTCCCGTGTGCTTGCACAGGGTGTCTACCGTGCCCCGTGCGGGTCTTATCTCCAGTTAAGGAAAGTACTCTATGCGTCGTCATTGGATGAAGGCTGCGGCCGCCGTATTTGCATTTGTTTGTGTGGGCAGTGTCTCTGCCCAGCAGGTTTTGAAGGTCACCACGATCCCAGAGGAGGCTGCCACCGAGCAGGTCCGAAAGTTTGGTCCGCTCACCCGCTACCTCGAGA